>LSQX01196533.1_pt1 | contig 16419 bp, 12 predicted proteins | sample 654561 | NCBI WGS metagenome assembly LSQX01 (sample SAMN04489861, study PRJNA283612) | anaerobic digester metagenome | isolation source: 4 biogas reactors fed with cattle manure at either 37C or 55C with and... | place: Denmark: Kongens Lyngby | collected 2014 | reverse complement strand
TCGGGATATGCGCTTCGAAGCCATGCGGAAAGCGCCTGCACGCTCGCCGGCGAATCCGTGCTTTCGGAATTCAACAAAGAACTGTGGGAGCGCTACGGCATATTCGCTCTGAGCGCGCACAACGAACGGCTTACGCGACTGGCCACATACTACATTTCGGAAAACATGGACGCCGGAGGGCAGGCGCTTCTGAAGATAGAGCGCCTCGATTGTTCTGCGGATACCCAGAACTATCCTGCGCTCGATGCAGAGCGGTTTGCACAGCAGGTCCGGCACACGGCATCGCATCTGATCGCGGGCGAAGTGCTGAACGGAATGACGAACCTTCTGCCCTTCGAGCACCTGAGCGATACACTCCTCTGGTTTGACGAGATAAAAGCCGGTATGGACGGAGAGATCCGGCGGGCGGAAGAGGCGCTCGAGCCTCCGGGCTCCACGGAACCCGATGCGGATGGCGGGTCGGCTTCCTCGGGAGAGAATCAGCAAGACCGTCGAAAGGTCCGAACGCTGCTGAAGAGATACCGGGAATCTCAAAGTCCCGGAGAAGAGTCGGCGCAGTGGGGAAAGTCGATCGAACCGGGTCTTGCTTCCCGCGTGCTTCCTTCATCCCTTCTGGAAATTCCCTCCCGGATGACGGCGCTGTCGCGCATCGCCGCTCCCAAGGCAGAAGACGCGGCCGAGGTCGAGTACATCGTCCGGATGTGTTCGCACGCGACGAATATCGCTTCGCACAGCGCGCTGGACCTCGAGGTGGAGTATATATTGTTTGGATCTGCAGGTGATTCTGAAAACGCGACGCTGATGCGCAGCAATCTCTTTGCGCTTCGAAGCGCGCTCAACCTGAGCCACATCTACGGCGACAGCGTCAAAAAATCGGAAGTGGCTGCGATGGCGGCAGTTGTGTCGGCTTTTATTCCGATGCCGCTTGCAGAATTCCTGATCGCTTGCATCTGGTCCGGTCTGGAAGCCGCATGCGATGTCGACGCGCTGTTTTCCGGTCAGACGGTCCCCTTCGTCAAGGGGCACGGGGACTGGCGCACGGGGCTGGATGGCTCCACGCTGCATTGGGATTCACAACCTGCGGATGATTCGGCTGCCGGGAAGTTCGGGAAGTACCCTGATTACCTGAGAGTTTTTCTGTGGATGCAGCCGTCGACGTCCAGGAGAGTCCGGCTCATGGATGTGATGCAGTTGAACGTCGCGTCTGTGTCCGGTGAGACATTTCGCTTTGTCGACTACGCCTACGGGTTCGACCTGCAGGCGGAATTTGAAAAGAAGATCCGGCTGCCGGGCTATGCGCTGTCGGGTCTTCGCAAAGGAACGGTGAAGCAGACCTATGCGTATCGCTGATAAAAGGGGATCGCTGCTCGTCGACGCTGCGTGCTGCATGCCGCTTTTTATCATAGCGGCCGTGCTCTTGCTCTGCCTGATCATCCAGTGCGGCATCGAGGAGACGTCGGCGCACGTGCTCGCCCAGAGCGCGCGCACGTCCGTGCGGGCCGCCGCGCCGGCCGACGATGTGGATCGGGATGCCGTACTTAAAAGCGCGTTTTGGATGTCGTTTGAACACAGGCTCCGTCAGGAACAGGAACGAGGCCGTCCGGATGCGTCGCTTGTGCGGATTTCGTGCGGCGAATGCGTCGACCTGCCAGGTGCAGATCTTCGGATCGACAACCTCGTCCGGGCACATGCGCGCGTTCGCAATGCGCTGCCGGAGCACGCGTGGACGCTCCGCGAGACGGTTGCGTACAAACAGGCCCTGTTCCGGCCGTTTGTCGGCGAATCTCTGCAGGACGATTCGGAAGACCGGACGCTGGTCTACGTCTTTCCCAAACGCGGGATCCGGTATCACATTCGCTCCTGTTCGACGCTTCAGGAAGGCGAGATATCCGTCGTGCTCAATGCGCGCATCCGCCGGAGCTACGCTCCCTGTAAGCTGTGCAAGCCCGCATCGCTGCCGGACGGCGCACAGATTCATCTGTTTTCTGAAGCGAGCCGGGTATATCACCGTGTCGATTGCCCCACCGTTAAAAAAAGCTATGTGCAGATGCAAAGAAGCGAAGCCGTTTCCCAGGGCTACACGCCGTGCATGCTGTGCGGAGGAGGTCACCGATGATTAAAATCCGCTATCCGGTGGACGGATCCATCGTCCCGACATACCAGATCGAGCTGCTGGGCGCCGCCTGCTGTCCGTACCTGATCGCAGCAAGCGTGTATACCGCAGAAGGATATTTCGATATTCGCCCGGATGCGAGCGGCCTGTTCCATCCGAAAATCTATCTGCTCTCCGGACTTTTTAAAAAGCAAACGCAGCGCTTGTCTCAGGGATTGTTTCCCGAAGTGCTCGCATGGTTGCGCCTCGCAGCCGAAGCGGTGGACGGACTCACCGATTACCTCGTCGGTGCAGCGGAGGTATCGTACCGGTTTGAGGACTTGTACATAGATACCGTAACCGGGTGTGCACGGCTGCTTCCCGCACCTTCCGGTACGACGCTTCTGGAAGGTCTGTGCAGCCTCTGCGAGGATATCCATGCAATCCGTCCGGAGTGTCACGCCGATCTGGCGGCCCAAAGGCTCCGCGACGAGCATGCCAAAAGGCTGCTCGACAACCGGAGCCTCCTGAGGCTGCTGTCGCTGTGGGAGTGCGAGTGGAACAGCGGAGCTGCGGGTGTTGGAGAGATCGCTTCGGCGGACGATTGAGATTTGCAGTCATTTCCGTTATAATCACCTGTATGAACCCACTTTCCACAAGGATGAGGCCGCAGACGCTCGACGAATTCGTCGGGCAGCGACATTTTCTCTACGAAGGCTCACTCCTCTACAATTCCATACAGAACCGTTCGTTCGAATCGGCCATCTTTTTCGGACCGTCCGGTACGGGTAAAACGACGCTTGCCAGAATCATCGTCGCCGGCATGGGTGCGGAGTTTCACGAGCTGAATGCATCCACATGCGGCATCAAGGAGCTGAAGGACGTGCTGGAAGCGGCGAAGGTCAAATTCTTCGGGCTGCAGAAAGAGGTCGTTTACCTTTACGTGGACGAATTTCATCGCTGGAACAAGCTTCAGCAGGACTCGCTGCTGCAGGCGCTCGAAGAAGGGGTCGTCCGATTCATCGGCAGCACGACGGAGAATCCGTACTTTGCCGTCAACAACGCTATTTTGAGCCGCGTCCGCGCCATCTACGAGTTTAAGCCGCTGGAAAGCGACGATATCGTGCGCATCATGGAAAACGCGCTCGCCGACCGCGACCGCGGGCTGGGTGCAAAGGAGCTCCGGGCGGATCGCGACGCTCTTTTGATGCTTGCCGAACGCAGCGGCGGGGATGCGAGGATTGCGCTCGACACGCTGGGCTTTATCGCGGATAACATGACGAGTGCACGCATCACGCTTCAGCACGCAGGTGAGGCGATGCAGCGTCAGACGGCATTTTACGACCGGAGCGAAGATAAATATAACCTTCTGTCTGCGCTGCAGAAGTCCATCCGCGGAAGCGACCCGGACGCAGCCATCCACTACCTGGCGAGACTCATCCAGGCCGATGCCGACATTCTGATGATCGGACGCCGTCTGATGGTCTGTGCAGCCGAAGACGTCGGCATGGCGTATCCTCAAGCGGTTTCCATCGCAACGTCCTGCGTGCAGGCCGCGCAGATGACAGGCTTTCCCGAAGCGCGCATTATGCTTGCCGAAGCCGTCATCCTGCTCGCCGCCAGTCCGAAGTCAAATTCAGCAATCGCATCGATCGACGGCGCGCTGGCGGATCTGCGGACTAAAAAGATCGACGATGTTCCGGCACACTTAAAAGACGCTCATTATTCCGGTGCGGAAAAACTGGGTCGGGGAAGAGGATACATCAATCCTCACGCACACGGAGGCTACATCGATCAGCAGTATCTGCCGGACAGCCTGGCCCGCGACGGAACGACCTACTATCGGCCGACGGATAACGGCCGGGAGGCGCTGTTTAAGAAATTCCTGAAGGAGTTGAAAGAATGAGAACGATTACGCTGGCGGAGCATGCAGGATTCTGTTTCGGCGTCGGACAGGCGGTGCAGGCCGCCTGTGCCGCCCTGCAGGAAGCGGTACAGGACGGAGAGACGCTGTACTGCCTCGGACCGCTGATTCACAATAAAGAAGCCGCCCGGGATTTTGCCGAAAAAGGTCTGGTCACCGTCGATGCGCTCGACGAGGTGCCCGACGGTGCACGGGTGCTGATCCGGGCACACGGAGAACCGCCGGAGACGTTTGAAGAAGGAGCGAGGCGCAGCCTCGCGCTCATCGATGCGACCTGCCCGTTTGTCAACAAGATTCACGACCTGGCTCAACAGGCCGCGCAAGCCGACCGGTGGGTCGTCATCATCGGTGATCCGGCGCACCCCGAAGTTGCAGGGATCACCGGCTGGGCCGGGCCGTCTTCAACCGTCGTGGAGGATGCCGCAGGGGTAGAGGCTGTCCGCAGCACGCTGGAGGGCAAGCCGCTGACGATTGTAGCTCAGACGACGATCACGGCGGAAAAGTTTTCGGAGTGTGCAGATCGGCTTCGGGAAATTTCGAAGGATGTCATCGTCTGCGATACGATCTGCCAGGCGACCAAGCAGCGCCAGAACAGCGCACGCAAGCTGGCGGAAGTTTCGGATGCAATGGTCGTCGTCGGAGATCGGAGCAGCTCAAATTCACAAAAACTGGTCGAGATCTGCAAAAATGTGTGCCAAACCGTCTATTTTGTCGAGAATATAGGCGATTTGCCGTTGCAAGAGCTCCAAAAGTGTTGTAAAATAGGCGTTGCGGCAAGTGCATCAGCACCTGAACGCATCATTAAGGAGGTCATTGCGACTATGAGTGAAGATTTCACCAAAGAAGTACAAACAGAAGAAATGGAACAAACAGAAGAATTGAGCGGGATGGCGTCTTTCATGGACGAAATCGAGAAATCGCTTCGTCTGCCCACGAGAGGCGAAGTGGTTACAGGCGAGGTGGTTCAGGTCACGGACGATTACATCGTGATTAACCTCGGCTGCAAAAAGGACGGAGTCCTGCCCAAGAGCGAAATGGTGCTCGAAGATGAACGCGGTCTCCCGGAGCTGTTCCAGGAAGGCGACGAGGTTCAGGCCAAGGTCATTAAGAGCGACGATGGAGATGGCAATATCCTGCTCTCCAAGAAAAAGCTTCAATCCGGCATCCACTGGGAAGAGATTACGACAGCCCTCGACAGCAGAGAAGTCGTAAGCGCTACGGTCGTCAAGGAAGTCAAGGGAGGCGTCATCGCGACGTACAAAGAAGTGTCCGGCTTCATCCCCATGTCTCAGCTGGCGGATCACTACGTCGAAAACGCAGCGGAATTTGTCGGAAAGACACTGCCCGTCAAGGTAACGCGCGTCGACCAGCGCAGAAACAAGGCGGTATTCTCGCACAAAGCGTTCCTGCAGGAAGAGAAACAAAAGAAAATTGCCGAAATCTGGCAGACGCTGAACGTCGGCGACGTCGTCGAAGGCAAAGTGATGCGCTTTACCGATTACGGTGCTTTTGTAGACATCGGCGGGTTGGATGGACTGCTCCACATTTCGGAAATCTCCTGGGGTAAGCTCAGGCATCCGCAGGAAGCTCTTTCCATCGGAGAGACGATCAACGTCAAAATCCTGTCTATGAACGAGGAAAAAGGGAAGATTTCCCTGGGACTCAAGCAGAATACGCCGGAGCCCTGGTCGGTCATCGACGAGAACTATTCCGAGGGTCAGGTCATCGAAGGCAAAGTCGTACAGCTCAAGGAATACGGCGCATTTGTCGAACTCGAACCCGGTCTGGATGGACTCGTGCACATTTCGGAAGTCGCGCACAAGCGCGTCAACAAAATTTCCGACGAACTGAGCGTCGGTCAGGTTGTAAACACGAAGGTGCTGGATATCGACAAAGAGCGGCGCAGGATTTCGCTGAGCATCAAGGAGACGCTGGATCCGAACGCACCCGAAATCGAAGAGGTCGAGGAAGTTCCGGAAGACGTAGAAGCGGTTGACGAAGTTCCTGTCGAAGCGGTCGAAGAAGCTCCCGTAGAAGAGGCTCCCGTCGAAGAAGCCGGGGAAGCCGAAGCGGTCGAAGAAACTCCTGCAGACGAAGCTCCCGTCGAGGAAGTTGAAGAAGCCGAAGCGGTCGAAGAAACTCCTGCAGAAGAAGTTGAAGCGGTCGAAGACGCCGAAGGCGAAGACGAAGCGTCCGGAGACGTGCCCAACCTTAAGAAGTTCAAAAAGTCCGAACTGACTGCTTTTGCAGAAGAAAAGGACATCGAGCTTCCGTCGAAAGCGACGAACGCGGAGATGATCGAGATCATCGAGCAGGCGCTGGGGCAGACCGGAGATGAAGAATAACATCGTACTGATCGGGATGCCCGGCAGTGGAAAGACGACGGTAGGGCGAGAATTGTCGCTCCGAACCGGCATGCCTCAGGCAGACGGAGATCACATCATCGAAGATGCCGAAGGCAGAAAGCTACAGGATATTCTGGACACCGAGGGGACCGATTACTTTAAGGTCCTGGAGGGAAAAGTCCTGGCCAGCCTTGCGTATCAAAAGCATGTGATTTCGCCCGGCGGAAGTGCGGTTTACTATCCCGAGGCCATGGTACACCTCTCGAACATCGGAGACATCGTGTACCTGAACGTCGAGTTTCCCGAGATCTGCCGCCGCGTTACGAATCTCGAATCCAGAGGGATCGTGTTTAAACCCGGTCAGACGTTTGAAGACTTGTACAACGAGCGCACGCCGCTGTACGAAAAATATGCGGAAGTCAATCTGGATACGAAAGGGATGACAGCTGCCGAGACGGCAGAAGAGATTTTGAGGATTCTTGGATATCGCTGACGAACCTTAATGAAACGAATCATAATTGCCCCGGTGCTTGTGTGCCGGGGCAGTTTTATTTAAGAAGGACGACGGTTACGCCGGGGTTCTGATCGATTTCGCGTTCGTACTGTTTCAGCTGGCTGCAGTAACCGGTGTATTCTTTGCGGCAGTTGTGCCAGTCCTCGCCGCCGCAGTACCTGTACACCAGGCCGGACAGGCTTCGCTCTCCGAGCTTTTTTCTAACGCCGGTGCGGATACCTCCTCCGGTGCCCGAGGAGCCCCAGCCGTGTATGAGCACCAGCGCACGGTAGCCCTGTCTCTTATACGTACCGAGCTTACCGACCATGTCGCGCACGGCGGCATCGACGGTGGGTAGGCCTTTCTCCAGATTGACAGAACAGACTTTGCGCATGCGCCGCTCCTCTCTAGTAGGGCGCTGTAAAATAGCCCGGAGAAACACCTTTCTTGTATACGGCTTCGAATACGTTCCACACGGCGTCCTCACCCTGCGTATACTGCCAGCAGGCGGATCCCGCCAGGTTATACTTATAGATGAGCGCCAGTCTGCCTGCGACAGAGCGTGCATCTTCGAGCCAGATTTTATCCGTGTGACTGCCGGCCGGCTGTTGGGTATCGTTGGGGTATTCGGCATAGTACTGGCCGACCGACGGCAGCCATTCGGGCACGAGGTCTTTACTTTCGATGACACTTCTGGCGCCTCCCATGGTTAGCGCGCGGTTTGAAACCGGCTTTCCGGCAGCGGATACGGTCCAGAGCCGGGCGTACAGCGGGATGCCCATCAGCACTTTATGCCCGCCTACGTAGTCCAGCAAGTCGCGTATCGCTGTATCGACCCACGGCAGCGAAGAGACCGATCCGGCAGCGGGACTCGAAGAATAGTGTTCATCGTATGTCATCACAGTGATGTAATCCACCGTTTTCCCAAGCGCTTCGTAATCGTATTCGACGGTCCAGGGCTTGGGGATCAGCGTCGCAATGGACAGTGTGAGTCCGAGTCGCTCGGCGTAGGTGCGCATCTCTTTGACAAATGCGGTCAGCCCGTTCCGGTCTGCATCGCGCACATCTTCGTAATCGATGTTGATGCCGTCGACTTCGTACAGGCTGGCGTAGAACAGATACTGTGCGATGGTTTTGTTGCGCAAAGCTGTGTCGGCGAGCACCTTTGTCGTATAATTCGTCGAACCCTTTGTGCTCATGTTGTTCGTGATGGTCGCCCACACGAAGTATCCGTTTTCGTGAGCCGTGCGCGTGTAGCCGAGGTCGCCGACGTTCGAAATGTTCCCGTCACCCTCGACAATCTGATCGAACCATGTCGGAGCAAGCACATCGATGCCGCCGTTGGCGGGTGGTGCGGCCGGACTCACCGTACCGGCGTAGTGCCATGCGAGGTTGATCTTCGCACTCGAATGATCCGGCTTGGTGTTTGCGCTGCGATAGAAGTCCAGCAACCGCTCGTCGTCGCCGGCCATGTGCAGGTCGCTTTGAAGGATGTACGCCACATCGCCGGACAGCGTTTCGACCTGATAGTAGGTAGGGGTTGTTCGACGGACGAAAACCACGTCTCCTTTCGTAAAGCGCAGCGGCTGTCCGTCTCCTTCGACGAGGGAGGATAGGCCCTGCACTCCGTCGCCCGCGATGCGGCCTACCTGCGAAGCATCCGTCAGGCTCGTCATGTACAGCGTGCTGCCCCGCAGCGTGTAGGCCAGGCCGGAAAACTGCGTAGCGGTATTCAATGGCGCAAAGTACACGCCGTCGATACGGCGCAGCGGGATGTGAACCGTGCCGCCGTAGCGCTTGATAAACTTCGTCGTCTCGCCATCCCCGATATACAGGTTCAACTTGCTGAGGTCCATCGAAAGCCGTGCGCCATCGGTATGCTGCAGGTCGACGGTGTATGTATCCGTTTTACCGCATGCGCGCAGCGTATCGAGAGGAATGTACGGCGTACCCCTATACATATAGCCGGTGCCGGCCACGGACCTTCCGTCGTGCACCATAGAAAACGGCTCGTAATCCACCGGCGCAGCGTAGGCGCTTCCGGCGACGGCGGCCGCCCCTAAAAAAACCGTCAGCACACAAAGCACGGCGGTTTTCAGATATTTGTTCGCTATCGTAGAACCAGTCATTCATATCTCCCATCTTGTCCTGATAGGCGTATTATAAATGAAAACAGCCGTTTCTTCAAGCGCATGCACCTGCTGGCGGGATGGGTATCGCTGTGATATAATAATCGGGAAATGCGAGGAGGTACTATGAACGACTATCTCATTCCGATCGCCGCGGCGTTTATTGTCATAACGATTATTCTGTTCACCTGGGTGACTGCCTATGTGCGAAAGGAGATGCGGGAAAGCCGCAAAGAAATCACGTCGTACATGCAGGTGAGTTTCCAGACGATGCACAGAACCTCATCGGAGCAGGGGATGCAGCAAGAGCAGAAGCTGGAGCTGATGCGTCAGACGCTGGAAAACCGTCTGCACATGTTGCAGCAGGACAACAATCTGCAGTTGGAGCGCATGCGGCAGACCGTCGATGAGAAGCTGCAGCAGACGCTCGAGGAACGGATCAGCAAATCGTTTGAAACCGTTCGCCAAAGTCTGGACGAGGTGTACCGGGGGCTCGGGGAGATGCAGACGCTTGCCACCGGCGTGGGCGACTTAAAAAAAGTGCTGTCAAACGTCAAGACCCGCGGTATCGTGGGGGAGATTCAACTTGCGGCGATTTTGGAACAGATTCTTACGAAAGAGCAATACAGCGAGAACGTCGCTACAAGACCCGGTGCAGGCGAGCGGGTGGAGTTCGCTGTCCGCATGCCCGGAGACGGCGGGCAACCGTGTGTGTGGCTGCCCATCGATGCGAAGTTCCACGGGGATACGTATGCCAATCTGATGGATGCGTACGAAACCGCCGATGCCGCCGAAATCGGGCGGGCCCGGAAGCTGCTCGTCGACGCGTTGAGAAAGTCTGCAAAAGATATTCGGGATAAATATGTCGAGCCGCCGGCGACGACGGATTTTGCCGTGCTGTTTTTGCCGTTCGAAGGTCTGTATGCCGAAGCCGTCAACCTCGGAGTGATGGAGGCCGTGCAGCAGGATTACAAGGTGATGCTCGCAGGTCCCGCGACCATGGCCGCCCTGCTCAACAGCCTTCAAATGGGATTTAAGACCCTGGCCATCCAGAAGCACTCGGGGCAGGTGTGGGATGTCCTGGGTGCTGTAAAAAGCGAATTCGACAAATTCGGGACGGTACTTGCCCTTACGCAGCAGCGCCTTGTACAGGCGAACGAAGAGCTGGATAAACTGGTGGGGACGCGCACGCGCAGCATTCAGCGCACGCTGAGAGGTGTGCAGGACCTGTCGGGAGAAATGCAGAAAATGCCGCAGGAGATCCGGCAAGAACTACAAGGAGAAGAATGAGCCTGTTTGCAATCGGAGATCTGCACCTGTCGTTTGGGGAGGGTGTGGATAAGCCCATGGACATCTACGGCGGACCCTGGATACGCCACACCGACCGACTGCAGGAGCAGTGGGAAGATTTGATTGGCGAAGACGACGTCGTGCTGCTGCCGGGCGATATCTCCTGGGGCATGCACCTGCGGGAGGCGATCGCAGATCTGCTCTGGATCGCCGGACTACCGGGAAAAAAGGTCATCCTCAAAGGGAATCACGATCTGTGGTGGACGTCACTGGCCAAGCTGAACGGCATCCACGAATCACTGTTTTTTTTGCACAACAATTGTTTCGAAGGTCCGGATTACGTGATTGGCGGATCGCGCGGATGGCTCTGCCCGGGTGCAAAGGATTTTGATGAGAGCGCTGACCGGAAAATTTATGAGCGCGAGCTGATCCGCCTTGATCTTTCGCTTTCCCACGCGCGGCGCGCACAGGAACGGGCGGAGAGCCAGGGCGTGGCAAAGCAGCTCATCGGCGCGCTGCACTTTCCTCCGACCAACGAGCGCAAGCAGCCCTCCGGGTTTACCGATGCGTTCGAAAAAGCCGGGGCGATGCGCGTCATCTATGCGCATCTGCATGGAGCATCGGCCTATGCGAACGGTCTTTCGGGCACGCATCGCGGCGTCGAATACACCCTTTGTTCGTTCGACCGGTTGAACGGCGTGCCGCTGCGTATTTTGTAACGATCCTTCTATGGAAACAGGGGAAACAGGGGGAACGGGGGAACAGAGGGAGCGGGTGCGGATATGCACTGGAGCGAATCATGAAACGAGCTATACTGATCGTACTGGACAGCCTGGGTATCGGGGCATTGCCGGATGCCGGCAACTACGGAGACGAAGGAAGCGACACGCTGGGGAGCATCGTGCGTGCAAAGCCGGACATCCTCATTCCTCACCTCGTCTCGCTCGGTCTTGGAAACATCGAAGGCGTCGACTCGCTGAAGGCGGTTATTCACCCTGCCGGCGCATACGGACGGCTGTTCGAGGCATCGAAGGGCAAAGATACGATTACCGGTCACTGGGAGATCGCAGGGCTTTTGACGGAGGAACCGTTTAAGACCTACCCGGACGGTTTTTCGGAAGAATTCATCGAACAATACGAGCAGGCCATCGGGATTCCCGTGCTCGGAAACTACACGGCCTCCGGCACGGAAATCATCGAAGCGCTGGGCCTCGAACACGAGCGAACCGGCCGGCCCATCGTCTACACGTCGGCCGACAGCGTATTTCAGATTGCAGCAAACACCGCTGTCATCCCGCTGGAACGCTTGTATCGCATGTGTGAGATCGCGCGGGAGATGCTTACGGGACCGTGGTCGTGCGGTCGGGTCATCGCCAGGCCCTACGTCGTCGACGAGAGTGGAAAACGCATCCGAACCCCGGACCGGAAGGACTATGCGGTGTCGCCGCCCGAGTTGACGATGCTGGATTTAATAAGACGCGCAGGCGGTACCGTGTACGGCGTGGGGAAAATCCACGATATCTTTAACGGACACGGTCTGACGCAGTCGGTGCACATCACAAGCAACGCGCACGGGGTGGACGAGACGGTCCAAGCCATGAGAGAATCGTTCTCCGGACTGCTGTTCACCAACCTCGTGGATTTCGATTCACAATTCGGTCACCGGAGAAACGCTCGCGGTTATGCCGAAGCGCTCGAGGCATTCGACGCCCGGATCCCGGACATCCTGTCCGCAATGCAGCAAGAGGATGTGCTGATGCTCTGCGCTGACCACGGAAACGACCCGTGCCACGAGGGGTGGGATCATACGCGCGAGGCTGTGCCTCTCCTTGTAGCGGGCAAGCTGGTCAAAGCGGGTATCAATTTGGGGACGCGTGCGACTTTTGCCGATATCGCAGCTACGATTCTTGAATACCTGGACATCCCGGAACGCACTCCCATCGGAACGAGCTTTTTGCAGGAGATTGTAAAGCGATGAACATGGTCGAACTCATCCAGAAGAAAAAAGAGGGACAGTCCCTGTTGCCTGCCGAATGGGAGTTTTTTATTCAGGGTGTAACGGACGACTCCATACCGGATTATCAGACATCCGCGATGCTGATGGCCATCTACTTTCAGGGCATGACGAGGCAGGAGACATTTTCGTTCACCAACGCCATGCTGGATAGCGGCGATGTCGTCGATCTGTCCGCGCTGCCGGGCACTAAAGTCGACAAGCACAGCACGGGAGGCGTCGGCGACAAGACGTCGCTCATCGTGGGGCCGCTTGCTGCCGCATGCGGCATTACCGTAGCGAAGATGTCAGGCCGCGGGCTGGGATTTACGGGTGGCACCGTCGACAAGCTCGAGTCCATACCCGGATTCAGGGTCCAGCTGTCCGAACAGGAATTCATCGAGGCGGTCCGCGCATCGGGCATGGGTATCATCGGGCAGACCGGCGATATCGCACCGGCAGATAAAAAGCTTTACGCTATTCGCGACGTGACGGCTACGGTGGACAATATCTCTCTGATTGCTGCAAGCATCATGAGCAAGAAGCTGGCTTCGGGCAGCGAAGCGATCGTGCTGGATGTCAAGTGCGGATCGGGTGCGTTTATGAAGACGGAACAGGATGCCGGCGAACTTGCAGCGCTGATGGTCGACATCGGCAACGATGCGGGAAAAAAGACGGTTGCGCTCGTCACGGATATGAACCAGCCGCTGGGTTGTGCCGTCGGGAACAGCCTGGAAGTGATCGAAGCGTGCCGGACGCTGCAGGGGCAGGGGCCGGCTGATCTGCAGGAGTTGTGTCTGACACTGGCAGGTTACATGATTTTTGCAGGTGGTGCGTCCGCGACTCCAGAAGAAGGTTGCTCCATGGCAGAGCGAGTTCTAAAAAGCGGCGCGGCGTTCCAAACGATGAAACAGTTCGTGCAGGCCCAGGGCGGCGATGTGCGTGCACTGGAAGATTTTTCGAGGTTGAAGCAGGCTCGCTTCAGCGCTCCCTGTATCGCGGAACAGAGCGGCTTTATCGCATCGATCGAAGCCGACCGCATCGGGCTTGCATCGCTCCATTTAGGCGCTGGCCGGCGAACGAAAGACGATGTAATCGATGCATCTGCGGGTCTGCTCTTAAAAAAGAAAACGGGCGATGCCGTCGAGAAGGGCGACGTGCTCGCCGTGCTGTACGCAGGCGATCGGGAAAAGTTACAGCAGGGGATTCCGGAAGCAGCCGGCGCATTTTCCATTTCGAGCGACAAGCCGGAGCCGCGTCCTCTGATTCATCGGGTACTGATATAATTTCGTCGGTTTGTTGTTGAGCTTTTGATTCTGCTGTGCTATACTTTCCACTGTGCGAAAAAATCGGCGCTGTGTACGCGCGGCAGGCAGAAGGATTAGAAATGAAGCATATATTCCTTGTAAATCCTGCAGCCGGGCAAAAAAAAGCTCCGCTGGAGCTGGTCCCGGAAATTCAGCGCGTCTGTACAGAAGCGGAAGTAAACTTCGATATCCACCTGACCCGATCGGCAGCGGAGATTGTCGAATTTACTAAAAGCCTGGCAGCGAGCGGTGCGCACATTCGCTTCTACGCCTGCGGCGGAGACGGGACTCTCAACCATGTGCTTTGCGGCCTCGTGGGATATCCCAACGCCGAGCTGGCCTACGTGCCCTACGGCACGGGGAACGATTTCTCCAGGAATTTCGAAAACGAGCCGGTGTTCAGAAACATTCAAAAGCAGCTGGCAGGAATACCACAGGCGATAGATGTCATTCGCGCAGGCGACACGCATTCGATCAACATGATCAACATCGGTGTGGACTGCGACGTGGTTGCCGAAGCGGCAAAGCTCAAGGAGTCTCCGCTTCTCAAAGGCAGTCTGGCCTATGCCGTCGGTGCGGTCAAGGTGCTCGCACGGGGCAAGACGTACCGGATGCGAATCGAATTCGATGACGGGGAAGTCGTCGACGAAGAATTATTCCTGATCGGCGTGGCAAACGGCAGCTATTGCGGAGGAGGCTTTCGAAGCGCCCCGCACGCATCGCTTGCCGACGGAGCCATCGACGTGTGCATCATCCGTCCGGTTCGGGGAATCGAGGTCATCCGGTTGCTCGCAGCGTACCGGAAAGGTACGCACCTTGCGAATCCCAGGTTTGCACCGCACATCGTATTCAAGACGTGCACGCACCTGAGCATCGAAGCCCGCGAACCGGTCAACGTGTCCATCGACGGTGAGATTACAAGCTTCGATCGAATGACATGCGATGTTCTTCCCGGAGCCGTGCAGTTTTCGGTCCCGGAAGGAGCCTGCAGAACAAACGCATAGCGCGTGCATCATTGCGGAGGGTTGTCCGAGCGGCTGAAGGAGCTGGTCTCGAAAACCAGTGTACCTCCGGGTACCTAGGGTTCAAATCCCTAACCCTCCGCCAGCGTACCACGGCTTTCCACGGCAACGGGAGAGCCGTTTTTATTGCAGGCGAAACTGCGCATAGGCCGACAATGTTTGTTGTGGAGGTGTTCAATTCCCGGAAAGTATGCTATTATAACTTATGATATAGTTTGGTGCCAGACCGATCCGTTGCATCCGCTTAACCTGCGGGTGTCAGTGTGCATTGGAGGCGTGTGTGAAAATCCGTTGTATCGTTTTTTTGCTGATTCTGTTGTGCCTGACGTCAGCGGTTCCCATTCGGGCCGCAACACCTGGCCCGTCCACAAGCGCGGGGGCAGATGCGCTCGCCGTTGATGTGTACGGCAATGAATACAGCGATTCAATTTTTTATCAAAACAGCAAACACCCGATTGCCTTCCACGGTGCGGTCGTCTTCGCAGTCGTTTCGTCTGCGTATTTTTTGTTGCGACTGAGAAAGCGCAAGAAGGAACTGGCGGAAGTAAACGACCGGCTCGACCGCTATAATCGGCTGATACAGACTTTTTTAAATGCCGACAGCGGATACGTGTTTCTCAAAGACAGCCGCTTAAACTATGTAATTGTCAACGAAGCCATGCGAAAAGCGCTGCGGCGTCCCCGGGATCAGATTATCGGTCGGGGCGATTTTGAACTGATGCCTCAAAGCCTTTCTAAAATCAGTACGATGGCGGATGCTGAAGTGCTGATGAACCAGGCGGAGCTTACAGAGACCGTGCAATGGAGGAATCGCTATTTCCGTTCAACGAAATTTCCGGTCGGAATGCCGGACGGATCGACCGGAGTCGGCGCCTACATCAGCGATGTTACCGATGAGAGAACAGAGCAGATGCGACACGAGCGAGAGCTTGCGTGGCACAAGCGGATGATGGAAATGCTGACTGGCACGTTTCCCGACCGGCATCAGCAGCTCGAGTATGCCCTGCAGATTGCTCGGGAACTATCGGAAAGCGAGCATGGCTGTCTCGCATTTTACGAAGAGGAGACCGAAGTATATACCGCGGAGATATTCAGCGTCTCCGAGCAGGATTCAGTCGCCGCGATCGATGAGAGTAAAATTAAGCGCCTGTTCAAAGAAGTGCGCGACAAAGCGGTCGCAGATAAGCAGCCGGTTATGGATAACCGTTTTTCGGATACGGATCCATGCGACGGACAGCATTTTATTCATAACCTCCTGTGCGTGCCTATCATCGTCGCAGGTCAGGCAGTCGCCGTCGTCGGACTCTGCAACAAAGGTTCGGATTACGACGAAGTGGATGTGTCTGAGCTGACGATGTTTATGACCAGTGTGTGGAATGCGGTTAAGCGTCGCAAGCACATGACGATGCTTGCGCAGGAGCGCGACCGGTTTTTTAAAACGATTATGTCCATCGGCGATGCTGTGATCGTGGTGTCAAGAGACGGGCGGATTCAAATGATCAACGACATTGCCACCGGCCTTACAGGCTGGCCGCGTTTCGAAGCGATCGGAGCCGATTATCGGGATGTATTCTGCCTCTCACACGAGGAAGAAGGCGAGGTTATCCTCGATCCTGTGGTACAGGTGCTGCAGACGGGCGAGCTTTACGAACTGGAAAACTATGCGATCCTGATATCGAGAAACGGTATGCGGTACGACATCGAAAACAGTGCGTCCCCTGTGTTCGGTGAGGCGGGGGATATCGATAGCGTCGTTGTGGTTTTTCGCGATGCGACGAAACGGAAAACACAGCGCAGGGAGATGGAATACCTCAGCCTGCGCGA
>LSQX01241769.1_pt2 | contig 16422 bp, 13 predicted proteins | sample 654561 | NCBI WGS metagenome assembly LSQX01 (sample SAMN04489861, study PRJNA283612) | anaerobic digester metagenome | isolation source: 4 biogas reactors fed with cattle manure at either 37C or 55C with and... | place: Denmark: Kongens Lyngby | collected 2014 | reverse complement strand
GTGACCCCGCCTCCTACCCGATAGTCCCGGATGTCAGAAACGAAATGTGCAGCAATTTGCCGGGTGGACTTACAACTACAAGACTGGATTATTGCAAAAAGAGGAGAAAATCGTTGAACGAAGAATTATCACTGCTGATCCTGTTGCAGGAATGTAACTCTAAGTTGGCCGGTCTTTCCACGGAAAAAATGAAACTGCCGGAAAAGCTCGCTAAAATGGATGAAGAATTTCAACGCTTCAGGGAAAACATCACTCAAAGCGGGATAAGATATGAGAAGTTGAAAGCCGAACGTGAGGGAAATGAGCTTAAGGTAAAGAAACTCAGTGAGGCGGTCGCCAAGTCAAAAGACAAGCTCCTGGAAGTGAAAACCAACAAAGAATATCAGGCGATGCTCAAGGAAATTGAAACTGCCGAGGCATCGCAAAGCGATGTGGAGTCGCAAATCATCATGCTGATGGAGGAGATGGATCGGCTTTTGGTGAACGTAAAAAAAGATGAGGAAACATTAAAACAGGCGGAAACCAGACTCAAAGAGGACAAAAAAATAATAGAAGAAGAGCTCGGCTCTGTAGATGAGCAAACTGCTCAATGGGAAGGGAAAAAAGCCACTTTGCAAAAGGCTGTTTCCGAAGAGCTGCTGTCCCGCTATGAAAAGATCAGGAAGCATAATCAGGGGATGGGTGTCGCCTCTGTCTGGAAGGCGGTGTGCAGCGGCTGTCATATGAATATACCTCCGCAGCTCTACAACGAACTTCAGCGCTCCAACAGCCTGCTGAGCTGTCCGAACTGCCACCGGATCATGTATTTTCAAAATCAGGACGCGCCGGTTTGACCTTATGGACGGTAAAACGGTCAGACTATTCAGTGACGGCGCCTGCCGCGGGAATCCCGGCATGGGGGGCGCCGGTGCAATTATTTTTGACGATAGTGATCATGTTCTTTGGGAGGGAAGCGAGTATTTAGGCCACTGCACCAACAACATCGCCGAATACAGAGCCCTGATCCTGGGGCTGAAAGGTGCGCTGGCGGGCGGCTTTACCAACCTGGAAGTTTACCTTGATTCGGAACTGCTGGCCAACCAGATCAACGGTCTGTATAAAGTCAAAAATGAAAACCTTAAAGTGCTGATGAAGGAAATTCACGACCTGATTGCTTCTTTTGAATCTGTCCATGTCCGGCATGTAAGACGATGCCACAATGAACTGGCGGACAGACTGGCCAACCGGGCGATTGATGAGCATGAAGAAGGCTAAAGGACAAAGGACAAAGGCTAAAGGACAAAGGGTGTCCTTTGTGTTGCGCGGCTGGAACTGCGCGAAGTTTTCTTGCAAGTAATCCCGAACATTAGTATTATCGAATCAGGCCGGAGAAGATCGGATGATCGCGGGCAGGCATGACCTGCCGGAGGAAAGTCCGGGCTCCGCAGGGCAGGATGGTCGCTAACGGCGACCGGGGGCGACCCCAGGGAAAGTGCCACAGAAAACATACCGCCCGCCTCAGGCGGGTAAGGGTGAAAAGGCGAGGTAAGAGCTCACCGCTTTTCCGGTGACGGAAAAGGCAGGGTAAACCCCATCCGGAGCAAGACCAAATAGGGGAACGTTTGAGGGCGGCCCGCCTGATGTTCCCGGGTAGTGTCGCTGGAGGCGCAGGGCAACCTGCGTCCCAGATGAATGATCATCGCCGCGTCAAAGGGTAACCGAAACGCGGAACAGAACCCGGCTTATGATCTTCTCCGCGCCTGTTTTTTTTACATGCCGAGGCCGCGTTTTTTGGCCTCCTTATAAAGCCGCCAGATACACAGACCAACCGCGAGCATGAAGGACGCCAGCATGAAATTGGGGGTCGTTCCTAAAAGCTCATCGACAAGATAACCAAGGTACAAGAAAAGAAAAGAGGATGCGACCATGGCCAGTCCCCAGGCCGATAATACCAGTATGCTGTTTAACTGTGTGAATTTCTGGCGTTTCAGACTGGGTTTATCTTCTTGCGGAGTGGTCAATTTATTTCTCTCTTGTTCCGGGAAAGATCATGGAAGGTCAGCGGTTACATCTGTATATAGCTGATCAGTTTTTTTAGAACATCCATGCCCGGTTCCGTGAAAATCAGTACCAGGATAAAAAAGAGGATAAATACGACAATGAGTTCAGCATTGCGCACTTTGGAGTATTTTTTTTTCACGAAGATGAGAAGGATGATGCCGGCAATAATTACAATTACATGCAAGATGGGAAAAAGATTGGTAATAAGTTCCATTTTATTTTCCTCAGGAGCGAGATGCCGAATATCATCGGGAAAAAAGTTATTGTTGTCAAGGTAAATAAAAAGGCCGAATCGAAATTCGGCCTTTTTGGGGATTGTACAATTTAATTAATCGTCATCCTCGTCGTCATGCAGAGCGGACAGATCACCTTCGGATCCCTGTGGGATTTCTGATTTCAAAGAACGACTGATACCGCGAACCAGTATGAGCATGATGAAGAATAAAATGACCATGGCAATGATTAGCACCAGAATAACGGTTGCTGTCCATGCCTTTGATTCTTTCTCGATATTTTGGGCCACTTTCGCGGCCTCCTCATTATACTTCTCGACTTCCAATCCTAGACCGATCCAGCCGAAACCGGCAGGTTCGGGCATGTTTGACGCGTAGAACTTAATAGGAGCATACGCCACGAACTTGGTCAGGCCTTCAAATTTGTATGTCACGATCCCTGTTTTCCCTGTGGCGGCTTCCTTGGCGATATTAAATATGTTGTTATCCAGAAAACTCATCTGGAACATATTGAGCGCTTCGGCGCCCTTTTCGGCAAGTTCTGCGGCATTCTCTTGAGAGATTGTGGGAACCGGTGTCCCGTTGGCTTGCAGACCTACAATATGGTAGTCGGACGGATGGGAAACCACAAAGCCACGATAGTCGACCATGTATGCGTAATTGCCTGTGGACGCGTCCGTCTCAAAAACTCTTTCTGCCTGTGTTGGAATCAGTTGATCCGTAAACTGGGCCAGATGGCGATAATCCAGAGACAACACGATGATGCCGGAAAATCCGTCTTGATCGAAAACCGGTGTGGCAAAACGGACAACGCCGTTAAAGCGGACGCCTTTTTCGAATTCAGCTTTATTGACGTACCATCCGGTTACCGGTGATACATAAACGTCTCCTTTGTTCAGGTCTTTGGTTTTGGCAAAATAATCTTCCCTTTTGTACGTCGTATTGTCCGGGTTGCTCACGTTGACGAATTTGTCCGCCGGCACCGCCTGCCCATTGACCACTTTGACTCTTTCATTACCGAACTTGTCAATAAGGGCAATTTCATTATACAGTGGTATCAATACCTGCTGGACATTGCCGTTACGCTTTACCCAAAGAGGTTTTTTGTTTTCAGAAAGAAACTGCTTATATACGGATTCTGTTGAGGGAATTATGGTTGCCACTTGCAAGTCTTTCTTGCATTCCATCAGAAGGCTTGCAACCTGATTTGCCGTGTTGACGGCCCTCGCCTTTATGTCTTCCTGAGATTTGGCGTCGAGAACGTTCACCGCCCTATCTTTTATTGTAACCCCGAGCTTAAACATTCCGTTAGCGATTAAAAACGCCATTAGTGATAAGGGGATTACAATAAGCAGGATGAATATTCCTGCAATAGGTAATGACTTCTTATCCTTTTTAGTTTCTGACATTATGAGCTCCCCCTAACCTTTCTTGAGTTTAAAGTTAACTTTATCAATAATTAACCTAAAAAGAAAGCTTTGAAGGGGTTGGCATACAATAAGATCAGAGCGATAACCAATGCGTAAATGGCGATGGATTCCGCCATGGCCATACCGACGAGCATAACCATCATGATCTTGCCCTGAACACCGGGGTTTCTTCCGACTGCCTGGCAAGCGCCGTTTGCAGCATTACCGATGCCGGCTCCCGCGCCGATTGCGCCTAAACCGATCGCCAATCCGGCACCGAGCATGGCGCCCACTGCAAAAATAACCTTAATGTAAGATTCGCCGCCGACCGGTATGGCGTCCGCTGCAAAAGCGAACTGGCTTGTTAATACCAGGGCTGCCGCCGACATAAGAACTGTTAAAAAAGTTTTTCCGAGTTTACGTGACATTATCTGTCTCCTTTCCTGACTTGTAATTTTTTTTTATTTCCGCTTGCATAGCATATTTTTTTTGCCACGCAAAGTGGAATTAGCATCAGTTTCAATCGGCCATACGTGTTGCATGAGGTATGCCATGGAATGAGTATATGCAATATGTTTCCTGATAATATGTTGCTATACGAAAAAAACATAGCCTAATCCGTTGAGATGACTGTGATTCATTTTTGTTGAAAGAGGCACAATCAGAAGGAAAAATCGCCATGGTGGTTCCGGCAGGAAATTAAAAAGCGAACAGCGATTTAATGTTTTGTTCAAGCCGATGTATAAAACATTAAACGCACGACGTACTCAATAAAATATTTTTTTATGTTACGAGTTTGCAATATTCATTCTTCATATATTTAAGTTGAAATTTTGGAATAATGTCGTTACGATCGAAAGCCCTAACAAAGTTGTGCAATATCAAGAAGTCATGCTGTAGAGGACGGTCATGCAAGAGATTTTTACTATTGTCGCTTATCCGGTTGTCTGGCTCATTTGTACGTATCTTTTAAAAATTGAAAGCGGTCTGGCAAAACTCTTGATTTCGCTGACAGCGGCCATCCTCGTTTATGTTTTAATCGGTATCAGGCAGTCAAAAAAAGATGATCAAAAGGATAACAGTGAATAAGTGAAGTTTTTCCGCAGAGCATACTTATTTCTCAATCAAGTATTGAATATTCGTATCTGGCTGGCCAGCATCCTTGTGGTTTTACTGATCCTCCTGCTGGCCCTGACCGTGAACAACGCGCGCGAAAAGGAAACGGCCGATTTGTTCAGCCGCCAGCAGCTGGCCTCTGCCCAAAGCGCCGCCGGCAGAATGACGGAAATTCTGGCCCAGGTTGAAAGAAATATTGTTTTATTTTCCTACTTCGACCCGCAGGGGAAGTTTTTAACCGGCAGAGATTATCAGGAGCTGGAGATCCTTTACGGAGTGTGGGGAAAGACAATCGAAGCGGCGGTTGTGTTCGATAAGCATGAGCGGTCAAGACAAGTCATGCCCCTCAGCGGTGAACCGGGCGTGGATTTGGCCGGTCATTTCAAAATCTTAAAAAGACAGCAAAGACAGTATTTGAGCCTGGCCCGTTCGGAAAAACCCTCCGGTGATACATCACCGCAAAGCGAGGAATGGCGCCTGATATGGGGATACCCGTACTGGCATGATAATAATATTTTTGCTGGCGCCTGGATGGTGGCTTTTTCCTTATTCGAGCTGGTCGGCACAGGTGAAAAACAAATCAGAGAGAATCAACTGGGGGATATGTGGCTGGTTAATGAGGAGGGCAAGATTGTCATGCATCCCTATGCGCCCTTCATCGGTATGGATGTTAATGATCTTGTTTATGACCATTTAGGCAATGTCATTGTATTTCATGCTGAAGGGGGGAGAAACTTCAACGCCAGGGTCGTACGGCGGGACAACAAGATTCAAAGAAGCGTCATCTCATACTATCCATTTCAAATCGCCGGCAGAACATGGTTTGTACTGGTCAAGTCACCCTACAGTAATGTAGTCGCTCCGGTGCGCACTACGTTTCTTTACACCACGTTCAGCGCGTTTGTCCTGATGCTTGCCCTGGTCGTTTTGGGCATTACTTTTGCCTTCCGCGAGGGTAAGAGAATACGGATGCAAGAAGAGCAGCACAGACTTAAAGAAAGAGAGGACTGGCAAGAAAAACTCCTGCGGGAAAAGAAAACAATCGACGGAATCATCGAAGGGTCTCCCATACCAAGTTTTGTCATTAACAAAGACCATCAAATCATATTATGGAATAGAGCCTGTGTGGAGCTGACGGGCTGCTCCGCCGAGGAAATGCTCGGTACGGACCTGCATTACAAATCATTTTATTCAGTTAAAAGACCAATGGTGGTGGACCTGATTGTGGATAACGACATTCACGGTCTCAATCAATTTTACGGTTCAAAAAGAGTAAAGAAATCAGAAAAAGTCCTGGGTGCTTATGAAGCCTACGATTACTTCGAAAATCTCGGCGGACGAAGCCGGTATATGTATTTTCTTGCCGCTCCAATTTATGATGAGGACGGTAATATCATTGCCGCCATGGAAACACTGCAGGATGTATCGCGTGAAGAGGAGCTGGCCAGAAGCTTGCGCGAATATGCGGAAACTCTTCAAAATGAGCTGGCTGAAAACATCGAATTAAGGCGTGAAATCGAAGGACTTTATAATTATCTGCAATCTATCATCAAAAGCCTGCCGGAAATAATTTACGAACTGGACAAGGACGGCATCGTCACTTTTATCAGTCCCGGAGCGAAAGGAACACACAGTGGACTAAGGGGCAAGCATTTTCTCGAATTTGTGGCTCCGGAAAACGAAGAGTTCCTTCTGTCGAAATGGCAGGATGCACAAAAGGGGATATACAAGCCGTATGAAATCGAAGCTACGGCGAGAGACGGACGAAAAGTAAACCTGCTCATTACGACTTCGCCCGTTGTCGGCTCCGATCATTACATTCTGGTGCAGCGTGACATTACCGAATTCAAGGACCTGGAAAAGAAGCTATACAACAGCCAGAAGCTCGCGGCGCTCGGCCAGCTTTCCGCCGGTATCGCCCATGAGGTACGTAATCCGCTTTCCTCTATTAAAATGAGTCTCCAAATACTGGAAAAACGGATGAACCCGGAGGGCAATGACCTGAAGAGGTTTAAAATCGCCCAAAAAGAAGTTGAGCACCTGGAGGAGCTGGTAAATAATGTACTGGTTTTTGCCAAGCCGATGGAGCCGAAAATTGACTCTGTCGATATTAACAAAGTACTGGAGCAGGCACTGGCCCTGTCCGAAAAAATAATTAAAGATAAACAGATTGACATAAAGCTCGAGGCACGGGAAATCCCTTCGGTTAATGTGGATGTAGCGATGATTACCGACACTTTTGTAAACATTATCCGCAACGCAGTAGAAGCGTTGGAGGTGGGGGGGCATATCCGCATATATGCACGCAGCATCGGCAGCGTGCCGCCGGCGGTACTCGTCGTTGTGGAAGACAACGGCTGTGGTATTGAAGAGTCGGACATGCCTCACCTGTTCAATCCTTTTTTTACCAGGAAAAAGTATGGAACCGGACTCGGACTTTCCCAAGTGTTGAAAATTGTGGAAATACACCATGGAAAGCTTGAAATTATCAGCGAAAAGGATAAGGGGACAAAAGTTTGCATAACCCTGCCCTGCAACGAGTAACGCCGCGCTATAAAAACCGGAGCAAAACAGCGGAAACGGAAATGATGAACCTGTAAGGAATTAAATTGTAAAGGTTGTATTTATGGCAAGTATTCTGGTTATCGATGATGATGCGTCCATCGTGGAAACACTGGATCTGTACCTGACGGAAGAAGGTTATCAGGTAAGAACTGCGCTGACCGGCACGGACGGCTTGAATATGTACGTGCAGGAACCTTCGGATGTGGTCATTTTGGATATACGCCTGCCGGATGTGGACGGATTCACCGTTTTGGAAGAACTCAAAGAAGAAAATGAGAACGTCAAGGTCATCATGATTACCGCCTTTCACGATATGGAAACAACAATCAATGCCATGAAAGGCGGTGCGTTCGACTATATCCACAAACCGGTGAATGTGGACGAGCTTGATATCGCTATTAAAAAGGCCCTCAAGTCGCTCGAGATGGAAAAGAAAATTGACGGTCTGCTCATGGAGCCGTCGCGCAGCTTCCGTGTGGGGGATATTATCGGCACCGGCAACGAGATGCGCGAAATATTCAAGACCATCGGCGTTGTTTCCAAAAGCCGCACCACTGTTCTGATTCAGGGTGAAAGCGGCACAGGAAAGGAGCTCATCGCCAAAGTCATCCATAATAATACGTCGCCGGACGAGCCTTATATCGCTGTTAACTGTTCGGCAATTGTCGAGACACTGCTCGAATCGGAACTGTTCGGTCATGAAAAAGGGTCATTTACCGGAGCGGTTGCCCGCAAGCTCGGGAAATTTGAACTGGCCAGATACGGCACTGTGTTTCTGGATGAAATAAGCGAAATGTCTTTTAATTTACAGGCCAAGTTGTTGCGCGTTTTACAGGAGATGGAGTTTGAGCGAGTCGGGGGGAAAGACCATGTGAAAGTGCAAGCCCGGATTATGGCTGCAACAAACAAGGACCTCAAGGCCCTGGTCAAAGAGGGCAAATTTCGTGACGACCTGTATTACCGGCTCAACATTGTAGCCATCAATCTGCCGCCGCTGCGCAATCGCCGGCAGGACATTCCGCCTCTTATTGATTACCTGTTGTCGAAAATAAACCTCGAACTGCATAAGAAAATTATTGGTGTATCCGCTGAAATGATGGATAAATTCATGACTTACCAGTGGCCGGGCAATATACGGGAGTTGGAAAATATTCTGGTTCGCGCTGCCGTTGTCGCCAAAGGACAGGTGCTGGGCGTAAACGATTTTCCCGAACTGGGAAAAGACGATCCATCAGCCGCCACGTCGAGTGATCAAACCGCGGACATTTTTGAGCATCCCGAACCGGGTAAATTTTTAACACTCGACCAGGTGGAGGAGAGGTATATTCGTAAAATCATCAGAGAAACAGACAAAAACAAAGGAGAAGTCTGTGAAACCCTGGGTGTTTCCAGGCCCACTCTTGAGCGCAAGCTCGACAAGTACGGTATTTCATTTGAAAGGGACTGAGAAAGCTTTTGAGCAGCGTATCATTGGAACGTTGCGACTTTGTCAGGTGGCTGTGATGGCGCTATGAAAATTTCCACCGCAGAATTTACCAAAAGCGCCGTCCGCCCGGATCAATACCCACCCGCCGTGATACCGGAGATAGCGTTTGCCGGTCGTTCCAATGTCGGCAAGTCATCTCTGATAAACGTGCTTGTCGGCCGTAAGGCGCTGGCGAAAACCAGCAATACACCGGGGCGCACACAACTGCTGAATTTTTTTTCCGTAAATGAGGCGATATCGCTCGTTGATTTGCCCGGATACGGCTTTGCTCGTGTGTCGCGCTCCATGAAAAAAGATTGGAAAGAAATGACACAGACCTATTTTCTCGAGCGGCAAAACCTTGCTCTGGTGATATTGGTCCTGGATGTCCGTCGTGATCCAAGTCAGGATGACTTATCGCTTATAGACTGGCTGGGACATTACCGCCTTCCCTGTTTGTACGTGCTGACAAAGACAGACAAGCTGTCAAACAACCAGATCAATGCAAGACGCAGGGTTATCGAGCATAATATTCCCAAAAACAGTGAAATAATCCTTTTTTCTGCAAAAACACGAAAAGGCAGAGACGACATCTGGCGATTTGTCGGGAACCATTTGGAAAATCTCAATAAAGCCGTGCAAAATTAAAGCATTCTCTCCCGTCTTCCTACATTCTCGGATAAATATGGAAAAACACGCTTATTTTGTTTATCAAGCCGGAATCCATCTTTTTTGACAAATTGTCGTTGATTTTTTTGATAATTGTACCGATCGACTGGGAATCTATAGAGGTTACCCCATTAAATATGATGCCGATTTTTTCGTTGTAATTATACCAGCCCTTGATATCCGTTTCCCGTAAAGATGAACCCAGGACGGACTTGATTTGTCCCTGAATTTCTTGTGGATTGTGTTCATTCATTAGGGAAGATATATCGATAATCATCAACAAAAGAGGTTTTTGTGACCTTTCAGAGCGCATTTTTTCAATATGAAGCAAATGATGAAATTTTGTTTTGTCATAGAAACATTCATCATCATCGTGGGCCGGATTAAGCGTTACCAGACTATGGCTGGCGCGTACGGACTGCATCGACTTTTGCGATCTGGTTTTTTGAATTCTCATTATTGCCTCCAGGTTGTTTCATATATATTTCTAAATATTATTTTTAGACAAACCTGATAATGTTGTATTCAATTGTTATACCAAAGAGCATATTTTGTTCAAAATATACTCAATATGCCATAATTATTTATTATTATTGGACATATCCTTTTTGGACAAGCTTTGCCCGCCAGGGGCAAAACGCGCCATGTCAAAATATTGGGACTGTGTCTACATAATTTGTAGCTTGATTACGGGGTATTTAACCGGTCTTTTTGCTTATTGTGGCTATTTTCACAAAGGAATTAAAGCGGTGGAACTGTGCCGGTTGTACGGAAAAGGGATTGGCGGGTAGGGGAGGAAAAAAGTGTTAAGGTGATAGCTCATAGAGACCCACTCCACGGGGTGGAGCTTTGTTTTGGTCTAACTTGCTAATTCTGAAATTAGGTGGAAGTTGGTCAGAAGCTCATGGCTCGTAGTCTAAGGAAGCCTGCCGCTCATGTCCCCCGCGGGATATTGTCGGCTAATCAAGAGGCACCTCAATAACAGGGACTTCTATCAGGCAATCATCTGATATTATAAATGAATAACCTCAAGCGAAAAATCGGACATCTGAAGGCAGGCAAGGCGTGGGAAAATATGTGAACGACGGTCAAAAAATTATCTATCCATATATCAATTACTTGGAGCCAAAAAGCGTCTTTTATTCATCATGTATGCTTGACACGGTAATTAAATTATGCTAGCCGACGAACGCTGAATCTGCAACGTTTCAGAGGCATTTTCATGATGGCTCATTTCACAACTTAAATATATCACTTACGAGGTGTAAGCACGTGGTAAAAGATGACGAAAAAGTCGGTGCGGTAATGGTGGTCGGGGCAGGAATCGCCGGTATTCAGGCCTCCCTTGATTTAGCCAATTCCGGGATGAAAGTTTACCTTGTTGAGGACGGAATCAGTATCGGCGGCGTGATGGCGCAGCTGGACAAAACATTTCCCACCAACGACTGTTCCGCCTGTATCCTTTCCCCGAAACTCGTTGAAGTGGGGCGCCACCCGAATGTGACGATTAAAACCCGCCGTACAGTGGAATCGGTGGAAGGCGAGCCGGGCAGATTCAAGGTAAAGTTGCTTTCGGCGCCGCGCTACGTCGATCTGGACAAATGCACCGGTTGCGGCGACTGCGCCAAGGTCTGCCCGATCAACATCAAAGCGGAGTTCAACGGCGAGCTCAGTGAAAGGCAGGCCATCTACCGCCATTTCCCGCAGGCCATTCCCAGCGGGTTTGCGATCGACAAACTGGGGACTTCCCCCTGCAAGGCCTATTGCCCGACGCACATCAGTGTTCAGGGTTATGTGGCGCTCATCGCTCAGGGCAAGTTCAAAGAAGCGCTCAAGCTCATCAAGCAAGACAACCCCTTTCCCATCGTGTGCGGTCGTGTATGCAACCATCCATGCGAAACGGAATGTATGCGCGGCAAGGTGGATGACCCGATCGACATCATGCATCTGAAGCGTTTTGTCGCTGACCTCGATCTCAACAGCGAAACACGCTATCTGCCGGAAAAGAAGCCTTCCAAAGGACAGAAAGTAGCCGTGGTCGGCGCCGGCCCTTCAGGCCTCACCTGCGCATATTATCTGGCCATTGAAGGATACGATGTCGATGTTTTCGAGGCTCTGCCCGTGGCGGGCGGCTGGCTGTCCGTCGGTATTCCCGAGTACCGCCTTCCCAAGGATGTGCTCAACGCAGAAATCCAGGTCATCAAAGATCTGGGCGTGAAAATTCATCTCAATACCAGAGTCGGCAAGGACATTTCCTTCGACAAGCTCAAAAGCGACTACAATGCCATTTTTATCGGCTGCGGCACGATGAAGAGCAGCAAGCTCAACATCCCCGGCGAAGATATGCAGGGCGTGGTTCACGGCGTCGATTACCTGATGAAAATCAATCTGGGCGAAAAAGTGAATCTCGGCGAGAGGGTGGCCGTGATCGGCGGCGGAAACGTCGCCATGGACGCGGTCCGTACGGCCGTGCGTATGGGATCGAAAAATGTTTTCGTTTTGTACCGCCGGACCCGTGCGGAAATGCCCGCTTCCCCCGAAGAGATTGAAGAGGCGCTGGAAGAAGGCATTGAAATGAAATTCCTCGTCGCCCCGAAGCGCGTGGTGGGCAAAGACGGAAAAGTTACAGGCATCGAATGCACCCGCATGGAGCTGGGCGAGCCGGACGCCAGCGGACGACGTCGCCCGGTGGAAATTAAAGGGTCCGAGTTCATCATCGAGTGCGACGCTATTGTGCCGGCCATCGGCCAGGAGGCGGACCTTTCTTTCATTACCAAAGAAAGCGGCGTGTCCATCAACAAATGGAACAATGTCGATTTCGATCCGGTGACCTTCGCCACCAGCGTCCCGGGCGTGTTTACCGGCGGCGACGTGTCCACCGGTCCGCAGACAGTGGTCAAGGCCGTCTTCTCCGGTAAGGAGGCGGCAAAATCCATCGACCTGCATCTGCAGGGTAAAGACATCAAGGCCGGCCGCGAGAGAGACTGGACGCAGGATCTGGCCAACAAGGCGGATCTGTCGAACGTTCCCAAAGTGCCGCGTGAAAAATACCCGCATATGGACCCGAACGTCCGCAAGGGCAATTTCGAAGAGGTGGGCATCGGATTTTCCGAAGCTCAGGCGATTGCGGAAGCCGCCCGTTGCCTGGCCTGCGGGATCTGCTCGGAGTGTTATCAGTGCGTCGAGGTTTGTGTGGCCAAGGCCATTGATCACGAAATGAAACCCGAGGAGGAGATCATTGAGGTCGGCGCCATCATCGCGTCGCCCGGTTTCCAGGTATTTGACGCAGGCCTGCGCGGTGAATATGGCTACGGTATTTACAAAAACGTGGTGACCGCACTGCAGTTCGAGAGAATTCTTTCCGCTTCCGGCCCCTACTTCGGCCACGTCCAGAGGATTTCCGACGGCAAAGAGCCTAAAAAAATCGCGTTTATTCAATGTGTCGGCTCACGTGATGTAAATTGCGGCAACAGCTGGTGCTCTTCGGTGTGCTGCATGTATGCCACCAAAGAGGCGATCATCGGTAAAGAACACGCCAAAGGTCTGGAGCCCACCATCTTCTACATGGATATCCGCGCCCACGGCAAGGACTTCGACCGCTTCGTGAACCGTGCGAAAGAAGAATACGGTATCCGCTACATTCGTTCGATGCCCTCGACGATCAAGGAAGTGCCGACAACGAACAACCTGCTCATGACTTATGTGAATCCGGACGGGAGCCTCATCGAGGAGGAATTCGACATGGTTGTTCTCTCCGTCGGTCTGATGCCGCCCAAAGAGGCGCAAAAACTGGCGGCCGGTCTGGGCATTGATCTGGAGGAGCACGGCTTTTGCAAAACGGAACTGGACAATCCCGTGCAGACGTCGCGTCCGGGCGTTTTTGTCTGCGGCGCCTTCGGCGGCCCCAAAGACATTCCCGAAACAGTTATGGAAGCTTCCGCCGCCGCCGCCTGTGCGGAGGGACTGCTGGCGGCAAAGCGCGGCACCATGATCACGCCGCCTGAACTGCCGGAAGAAAAAGACCTGCGCGGCCAGGCCGTGCGTACGGGAGTTTTTGTCTGTCACTGCGGCATCAATATCGGAGGTGTTGTCGATGTGCCCGCGGTTCGGGACTACGCGGCAACGCTGCCCAATGTTGTTTACACAGTGGATAACCTCTTTACCTGCTCTCAGGATACGGCGGTGAAGATGGCCGAGGTCATCAAAGATGAGAATCTCACCCGCGTTGTCGTGGCCTCCTGCTCGCCCCGCACACATGAGGGGCTCTTCCAGGAAAACTGTGAAAAGGCCGGTCTGAACCGTTATCTTTTCGAGATGGCCAATATCCGCGACCAGGATTCTTGGGTGCATATGCACGAGCCGGAAAAAGCCACACAAAAGGCAAAAGACCTGGTGCGCATGGCGGTGGCCAAGGCCAAGTACCTCAAGCCTCTGAAACCGGGCCAGCTTCCCGTCAATCACGAGGCGCTGATTATCGGCGGCGGATTAGCCGGCATGACGGCGGCGCTTTCTCTGGCGGATCAAGGCTTTGCTTCCACCATCGTCGAAAAAGAAGAGCGCCTGGGCGGCAACTATAATCATCTTTATAAAACGCTCGAAGGTCTCGACACACGGGCGCACCTCAAGGAGCTGCTCGAAAAAATTTACAATAACCCGCTGATCACGGTGCTGACATCCGCCGAAATCAAGAAGATCGACGGCTACATCGGCAATTACAAGACCACCGTACTGACAAAAAAAGAGGGAGAGAAAGTGGTCGAGCACGGCGTGGCGATCTTGGCCATCGGAGCTTATGAAAACAAGCCTGCCGAGTATCTCTACGGCCAGAACCCGAAAGTCAGAACGCAGCGCGAAATGGAAACGCTGATCTACGAAAAAGATCCGCAGCTCGAGAAGATAAAAAGCGTGGTCATGATCCAGTGTGTCGGCAGCCGCGACAAAGAAAGACCCTATTGCAGCCGCTACTGCTGCTCGGAGGCGATCAAAAACGCGCTGGAGCTCAAGGCGGCCGATCCGTCGCGCGATGTCACCATTATTTACCGCGACATCCGCACCTACGGTTTCAAGGAGGATTACTACAAGAAAGCGCGTGAAGCGAATATCAAGTTCATTTCCTATGAAGAGGACCGCAAGCCGGAAGTGGTTGCCGCGGGCGATGCCCTGCAAGTGAAAGTCTTTGACCCGATCCTGAACGAATCCGTAACCCTGCCGGCCGATGCCGTGGTGCTCAGCGTCGGCGTGGTGCCCAACCAGGAAAACGCGGCCATCGGCAACATGCTGAAAGTGCCCACCAACCAGGACGGCTTTTTCCTGGAGGCGCACGTCAAACTGCGCCCGGTCGATTTCGCCACCGACGGCGTGTTCATGTGCGGCATGTCTCATTCACCGAAGCTCAGCGACGAAACGGTGACACAGGCCAACGCGGCCGTATCGCGTGCCGCCACGATCCTGACGCTCAATTACATCGAGGCGGAGGGCAAAACGGCCTATGTCAACATAGAGCGCTGCTCGGGCTGCGGCCTGTGTGAAATAAACTGTCCCTACAGCGCGATTCGTGTGAATGAAGAAGGCTATGCCGAAGTGAATGCTGTTTTGTGCAAAGGATGCGGTGTCTGTACTGCGTCATGCCGCATGAACGCGGTTGATCTCAACGGCTTCAACAACGAAGAAGTTCTGGCGCAGATCTATAATTTAAATTAAGGCGGGCGGCCTGTCGGGCCGCATTGCCGGTGGAAGGAGAATATATGGCCGAAAACACAGAAAACAAGGAATGGGAGCCGAAATTCGTGGCCCTGGTCTGTAACTGGTGCACGTACGCAGGCGCGGACCTGGCGGGTATCAGCCGAATTCAGTACCCGGCCAATGTGCGCGTGATCCGCGTTCCCTGCACGGGCAGAATCAATCCTTTTTATATTGTGAAAGCCCTGCAATCCGGAGCCGACGGCGTTCTGGTCTCGGGGTGACACCCGGGGGAATGCCACTATATCTCGGGAAATCTGGTGGCACGGCGCAAGTTTGCGACGTTAAAAAGTTTCCTGAACTACATCGGAGTTGAAGGCGACCGGACGATTTTCACCTGGGTCTCCGCCTCCGAAGGTGACAGATGGGCGCAGGTCGTCAAGGGAGCGGCGGACAAAATCCGCGCGCTGGGGCCGGCCAAAAAACTGGTCAAGAAGATTGCTTAGGCCGATTTAAGACAATAATACATAAACGGGGAAATCATCACTGTGGAAAACATCGAGACAAAATTACGGGAAGAAGCTCAAAGGCTGCTTTTGGAAAAAAAGGCCGACGTCATCGTCGGTTATGAGAAAGGCACGCTTCCGCTGACGGCCACGCCTTGTTTCATCACCAAACCGGAGGAGGCCCAAAAGCTGGTATGGAACAACCTGTGCACGCAGAACCTGGCCAAGTATGTGCACGATCTGGTCACGGCTCACAGAAATTCACAAAAGCGCGTCAAGCCCGAGGACCGGAAGAAAAAGGTAATCGGCGTTGTCGCCCGCGGCTGCACTACGCGCTCGATTGTCATTCATCTGCAGGAAAGGCAATATGAGAGGGATGACATTTATATTATCGGGGTTCCCTGCGACGGCTATGTGGACGGCAAGGCTCTTAAAATCAATATCGACGGCGCGGATATCATCGACGGCTCGGTTGACGCGGGGCAGATCAAAATGAAAACATCCGACGGCGACAAGACTGTCGCCCTCAAAGATGTACTGGCGGATTGCTGCCGGACCTGCCGCTTCAACAACCCGGTGATTTCCGACGTGATGATCGGCCAGCCCGCTGCGGCGATGAACCCGGATGTCGAGTATGACGGAGTCAATGAGTTTGAAGCAAAAACCACCGAGGAACGCTGGGAATATTTTACGAAGGAAATGGAAAAGTGCATTCGCTGCAACGCCTGCCGCCAGGCCTG
>LSQX01062539.1_pt1 | contig 16425 bp, 9 predicted proteins | sample 654561 | NCBI WGS metagenome assembly LSQX01 (sample SAMN04489861, study PRJNA283612) | anaerobic digester metagenome | isolation source: 4 biogas reactors fed with cattle manure at either 37C or 55C with and... | place: Denmark: Kongens Lyngby | collected 2014 | reverse complement strand
GCCGAATCGGCATTCTGCGAGAGGCCCGGACCCAGCACCACCGCGTCCATCCCCTCCGCGAACTCCAGCAGCGCGCCCTCAGCATCGAGCGCCAGCGAACGCGCGGGAGTCTCCGGCATCGGCCGCGTGAGCACTTCCGGGCAAAGGCCCTCCAGCACGTCATTGAGGCTCTCGGGACAGGCGATGGTGACGAGGCCCGCGCCCGAGCGCGTGGCCGCGAGACCCGCCATCGCTGCGGCGCCGGTCATGCCGACCGAACCGGCGATCACCAGCAGGCGACCCGCGGTGCCCTTGTGCATATCCGGAGAGCGTGGAGGCAGCATCGCCGCGGCATCGGCGGAGGTCGTCAGGTTCGTCCTCAGTCCGCTCGCTGCTATCAGTTGCCGGCTGATGCCGATGGGGGCGATCAGTATGTCCCCGCAGCGTTCCCGCGCGGGATGCTGATACATGCCGACCTTGGCGAGAGCGAAGGTGACGGTGGTGTGCGCCCAGACTGCGTCGCCGAGGATCTCCCCGCTGTTGGTGTGAACGCCGGAGGGGATGTCAACCGAGACGACCGGCGCTTCGGCTGCGTTGATCGCTTCGATGGCCTCACGCGCTGAGCCTCGCACTTCGCCGGATATGCCCGTGCCGAGGACAGCGTCCACGATCAGTACCGCGTCCCGCAGCCGCTCATCGAGTGTAGCGCGATCAGCGGCTTCGCGGATCGGCACCCCCGCCAGCTTCGCGGCTGACGCGTTCGTCGCAGCCTGCCCGCTTAAGTCGCCAAGCGCGGCAAGCAGGCATACCTCCACCTCATGCCCCGCCTCACGCAGCCAGCGCGAGACGACGAAGCCGTCGCCACCGTTGTTCCCCTTGCCCGCCACGACCACCGCGCGCCCGGGCGGAAGCTGCTCGAGCAGCCGCTCGCAGGCGGCGGTGACGGCCCGCCCCGCGTTCTCCATCAGCACCATCGCAGGCAACCCCCACTCCTCGATGGTGCGACGGTCCAACTCCCGCATCTCATCCGCGTACGCCAGCTTCATCTTCCCCACCTCACAACCGGCACGATTCAGTCGAACGGAATATGCAGCGGCCGGCCGTAGACGCCGAGCGCCGCCTCATGCACCGCCTCACTGAGCGTCGGGTGCGCGTGGATCACATCGATGATGTCATCCGCCCGCAGCCCCCGCTGGATCGCCAGCGTCAGTTCTGGCATAAGCTCAGTGGTATATGTGCCGCAGACGGTTGCGCCGAGGATCTTGCCGCTCTTCGGGTCCGCAAGGATCTTCGCGAAGCCTTCGCGCTTGCCGCTGCAGACCGCGCGGCCGTTGGCGGCGAAGGGGAAGTGACCGACGGACACCTCGATCCCTAGTTCCTTCGCGCGGTATTCCAGCAGTCCCACCGATGCGACCTCGGGGTGCGTGTACATGGAGGTTGGCACCGCGCTGTAGTTGATGTGACTGATCATGCCATGCAGCGCCTCAACCGCCGCGACGCCCTCGTGCATCGCGAGGTGCGCGAGGCCGATGCCGCGGATGCAATCGCCGATGGCAAAGATGTGCTCGATCGAGGTACTGAGTTGCGTACCGGGGCAGGCCGCCTCGGGCAGCAGGGCCGGATTCGAAGCCGGAGTGCTGACACCCTCCTGCACGCAGATCCCCTGCCGCTCGACCTTCAGGCCGATCTCCTCCGCACCGAGGTTCTCCAGGTTCGCGCGCCGACCGATCGCCAGCAGCACTACCTCAGCCTCAAGGGCATGCTCATCACCCGCGCGGTCGAAGACCACGCGCTTGAGTTCGCCCGCATCCTCGATCCGCTTGACGCGCGCATTCGTCTCCACGCGCCCGCCTCGGCGCTGGAAGGTGCGCATGACCACCTCGCTAGCCTCGTGGTCCTCACGGGGCAGCGGACGATCGAACAGCTCCATCACGGTGACTTCGCAGCCGAAGTGCAGGTAAGCCGCCGCCATCTCGGTGCCGGTGGCGCCCGAGCCGATGACGATCATGGACTGGGGCACGTGCGGCAGCGCCAGCGCCTGGTCGCTCGTCCAGACGTTCCGCCCACCCGCGCCCTCGACGATCTCGGTCACCGGCAGCGATCCGGTCGCGATGATGACGTTCTCCGCCTCGATGGTCTTCTCGCCATCTTTGTCGCTGACGGTGATCTCATGCGCGCTCGCGAAGTGCCCGTGGCCGCGAAGCACGTCCACCTCCGACTTGTCCAGCAGCCCCTCGACGCCGGAGACAAGCTGCTTCACCGAACGCTGCACGTGCTTGCGTGCGCGGTCAACATCGAGGCTGTGCTCGGGGACCATCACGCCGAAACGGGCGGCATGCTCGCAAGTCTCCAGCACGTGCGCGGAGTAGAGCAGCGCCTTCGATGGGATACAGCCACGGTTGAGACAGGTGCCGCCGAGGTCGCGCTTCTCTATGAGTGCTACAGAACTGCCAAGCTGGCGTGCCCGGAGGGCCGCAATGTATCCGCCCGGACCGCCGCCGATGATTGCCAGGTCGTACGCAGTCTTTCCGTTCATCGTCTGCTCCCTCTCGCGCCGCCAATCGGGTGCGGCATCGTCATCAACCTGATGCGGATCTAACCCGCCGCCGCCTCTGCCGCTGCGGGAGTGGGCCGCCAAAGATGCCCGTGCCACGTCTCCGGGCCGAGCCCTGCCCGCAACAGGATCTCTTCGTGGTAGCTGAAATCGCCGAACTCGCTCCAGCGGTGGGTATCTGTGCCGATGGCGAGCTGCACCCCTCGCTCAAGCGCGAGCGTCACCATCCGCAGGTCTTCCTCAGGGAAGCCCTTGTGCCCGTTGATCTCCAGTGCAAAGCCGGCGTCGGCCGCGCAAGCGACGGTCCAGTGGAGCAATTCGTCCGTCAGCGGCACCCCCGCCGCCAGCGTCAGCCGGTAGGGATGCACCAGCACGTCAATCCCGTGCCCGGCAAGCGCCTCGACCTGCGCGCGGAACTCCGCGTAGACTTCATCCGCCGGCCGCTCGTGCCGGAGCGTGGGCATCGAGTGCACCGCGCCAAGCACGACATCGAGGCTCTCGAGCAGCCCCTCGGGGAAGACCATGCGCCCATCGGGCAGCACGTCGAGCTCAGTGCCGACGTACATGCCGCAGCTCTGCGCGGCACGCACGGTGGCGATGTAATGCCTGATGCGCTCGGCGCCCTCTTCTCGGCAGGCCTCGAAGATCGCCTCTGCGTCGTCGGTCCAGAATCCCCAGCGATTGTCCGGGGGATAGAATATCTGTGCGCTGTGGTCGGTGATAGCGAAGGGATGGCAGCCCGCTTCGGCTCGTTCGACGTATCCCCCAAGAGTGACATCTTCCGCGCAGGATGAGAACTCTGTGTGTGTGTGGCAGTCGAAGAACTGCATCGTCATCTCCTGTTTTGCTGGCTCGGTTTGCCCGTCCGGCGCCGCCGTGGCATGGTACACCGCAGCGGGCCGGATGGCAAGGCGCGCGTCCGCAACCACCTTTCGCCCGAACGACGCACGGACAGGATGTCCGTGCCACGGGACGATGATCGCCGCCTGCCCTCGTGGACCCTCACAGTAAAAGGGGGCGCCGTTAGTGCCGGCGCCCCCTCAGTCGGCTTGATCCGGGTCAGGCCTCAGATGCCGGGGCCGTCATCCACGTAGGAAAGCGGCAGCGTAACGGGCGCGCCGCCCTCGCGCGAGGACTTGTAGATGGCCTTGATGAGCTCAACGGCCTTGCGGGCCTCACGGCCGGGGATCGCGGGCTCGCGGTCCTCGATGATCGACTGGCAGAGGTCGAGCACGTGTGCCGAGTGCCCGGTGGCCCCCAGCGCCAGCGGATCCGAAGCGGTGCCCTCCTCGCCGGCCTCCTCGCCCTCGGCCTCTTCGCCCTTGATCTGCCACTTGGTGATGGTGTCGCCGGAGAGGCCCACGGTGCCGTTGTCGCCCGAGATCTCGACTTCGCAGCCGGAGCCGGGGGTGACGGACGTGGTGCCCTCAAGGACGCCCAGCGCGCCGTTCTCATACTCGAGCACCGCGACGGCGGTGTCCTCTACCGAGAGGTTCCGGACGAGGCGCCGGCAGATCGCCGAGACGCTCTTGACCGGGCCCATCAGGTGCAGGATCAGGTCGATGCCATGGACGCCCTGGTTCATCAGCGCGCCGCCGCCGTCGAGGTCCCACGTCGCGCGCCAATCGCCGCTGGCGTAATACTCATGCGAGCGGAAGTACTTCTGATAGCAGTCGCCCAGCACCAGCTTGCCGAGCTTGCCGGTGCGCACTACCTCGCGCACCTTCTTGGTCGACTCATAGGTGCGGCGCTGGAACACGCCGGACATCTTAACGTTGGCGCGATCCGCCGCGGCGATCATGTCATCAATCTTCTTCAGCGTGACATCCAGCGGCTTCTCGCACAGAATGTGCTTGCCCGCCTGGGCCGCCATGATGGCATGCTCAGAGTGCATCCCGCTGGGGGTGCAGACGGAGACGGCCTGGATGTCGTCGCGCGCCAGCATCTCCTCGAGGTCGCGGTGGTAGTTGCTACCGATCCCGGCCTCCTCGGCCCACGCCTTCGCCTTCTCTTCGACTACGTCGCAGCATGCGACAAGCTCCGCCATCTCGACGCTCTCGATGGCCTTGCGGTGGGTGCCCGAGATGTTCCCGCACCCGATGACCCCGAACCCGATCTTCTCCATCAGTCTGTCCCTCCGTTGCTCTGTTTGGCAGCTAGCGGCAGTCAATGCGCCGGACCCCCGGCGCCTCAATCTCGAGAGGTTACGACGCAACCACCTCGAGGTTATCGAGCGTTTCCATCACGACAATGAGCCCCTCGGCGGTGCCATCGGTGCGGGCGGACGCCAACTCACTCGGCAGTGCCGGCTCGGGCCAGCTTCCGTCCGGCGCCTGACGCGCCACCATCCCCTGAACCACGTTTTCGGCGATGCGCTGGTAGTTCACGTTCCCGGTCGAGGCATAGATGATCGAGGCCGCCCAGCCGAAGAAGCCGCTGCGTGGGCCGGTGTAGCGATCCTCATGCCCGCCCTCGCAAAAGTCCACGTACTCCTGGGCTACGTGCATGTACGAGCGCTCCCCGGTGGCCTCTGCCAGCCGGGCGAGGAAGCCGGCAGCGAGACCCGGCACGAAGTACCACTGCCCCGGCTCGTCGAGCGTTAGCACATACTCATCGTCGAGACCCTCGCCGTAGACGCGCACGGGCTCTTCGCCCCGCCGCACCATGAGGTACATCTTCTCACCGGTGCTCGGCAGATTCTCCCACCGGCGCACCAGGAAGTCACCCGCTTCGGTCGCCGCGCGCTCATCGCCGATGTAGAGCGCGGCGAGTCCCGCTGCGGCGGTGCCGAGGATATCCTGCTCGTCTTCGAGCGAAGCATCGGGGCCGGCTCGCAGGAAGCCCCCGGTATCGGGGTGCTGCAGGCTGCCGATGAAGTCCCACGCGCGCCGCGACAGTCCGAACTGGCCGAGACGCTGGGCGCCTGCTATCACCCACGCCGGGGCGTAGCCGTAGTAGCGCTCGAAGAGACCATGCCGGCCGAAGGTTGCGCCGAGGTCGCCGTCGTCATCGAGGCTGTTGTCCACGATCCAGGTGCAGAGCCTTGCACCGCGGCCGCTCTGACCGCTCAGTGCAAGGGCGTACGGCACCTTGTGAAAGCCCGCCATGCCCTCCGCGAGCGGCTGGAACGAGCCATCATCGTTCTGCTGTCGTATGAGCCACTTGATGGCCTTGATGGCCGCCTGTTTCGACGCGCTCCTGTCCGTCGCTATCACTCCCACGGCGGAGAGGCGGCAAGATCGGCGCCGCCTCCCCGAATGCTCAGTTTACCGGCCGGGGCGTCAGGTGACGACGACGCCCTCGGTAACGACTTTCTCACCACGATCGGCGTACGCGACCTTCTCGCCCTGCGGCACCGTGCGCCAGATCAGGAACTGCTTGCGGATCGATGACAGGAAGAGCGAATTGGTCTTCCGCCACGAGGTGATGTCACCGGCAAGGCGCGTCAGCCGGATCTCTATCAGGAAGATCTCCTCATCCTCAGTCGGCACGCAGGCCAGCTCGAAGTCCTGGCTGACGCCAAGGTCGTACGGCGCGAGCCACATTCGGAGCTTGACGGCCACGCCATCGGCCTCCGTCTCTCCGAGCGCCTCCAGCCGCACGTTCTCCGCGAGGAACTCGCCGCCGGCGTATCCGACGTACTCTCCGAAGAACTCCTGCAGGAAGGCCGCGACCCCGAAGGCATCGCGCCCGGTAACCGTGAAAGGCAGCCGGACCGTGAGCAGGTCGCCCTCCGGGTCGGGAAGCTCCCACTTGCGGGCGATGCCCGGCGAGGCGATCTCAGATGCCCGGCGGGACGGATAGATCGTCGAGAGCAGCACCACGACCACGACGAGCATGGTAACGCCCACCGCCGACATCGAGGAGTAGTTCAGCTCCACCCCGGCCTGGAGGTTGAAGGCCTGGATGGCCTTCGCGAGCACCTGCCCCAGCAGGTAGCCCATGATGGCGCCGAGGTTGGCGAACACGGACGCCTCGGCAAGAAACAGCGTGCCGATATGCGACGGCGCGAGGCCCAGCGAGCTGTAGATACCGATCTCGCGGGTGCGTTCGTAGACCGAACCCAGCATCGTGTTGAGAACGATCAGGGCGGCGATCAGAATCGGGATCGCCATCGTCTCGAGACCGCTCGCGGAGGTCATACCCACTGAGCTGAAGAGGAACGAGGCCTCGCCCACGCCCGCGTAGAGGCTCAGGGCGAAGCGCTTCATCATCTCAGTGACGGTCGCCGCAACGGTCTCTGCCTCCTCGAAGCGTACGCCGATCGAGCGAAGTGTGCCGCCCATCTCAAGTGCGGTTGAGTACGGGATGACCGCCAGGTTCTCCGGGCCGTAGTGCGTGTATTCCTGCAGCAGCGACGAGGCGCCCGAGGAACCAAGCTGCGAGCGGCTCTGTGCCTGCCGCTTGAGCTCCTCAAGGACCTCCGGGCGCAGGGTGGCGTAGTTGACCGGGGTCATCGCCTCTCCGTCGAGATCGTTCATCTGCCGCATCGCGGTCTCGTCAATGATCCCTATGACGGTGAACTCCGAGCCGAAGAGAGTAACCTCAGCCTCGCCTACATCGGCGGCGCTGATGTTGAGCTCGGTGGCGATCGACTCCGGCAGGAGGATGACGCTCTTCTCGCCCTGCTCCAGCCAGCGACCGGCCGTGAGTATCCCCTCTACGTCCATGACCTCCGGCTCCTGCGGCGAGAGGCCCAGGATCGCGTTGACCGTGTAGGTCTGCGTGAGATCATCGGTGCGGCTGATGTCCACCATCAGCTCCTTCTCGAGGTCGGAGCTGGTGTACCAGGCGCGCGGCGACACCGTGGCCTCGCGGCCCAGTTCATTGGCGATGATGTCCGCCGTCGGCGCCTCCAGCGACAGCCAGGAGCGGTCGCGCAGCATCAGCCCCTGGTAAGCCGGCGTGCGATTGAGGTTGATCTCGTTCGAACGCAGGTAGGACTTCACCGAGGTGAATGAAAGCACCGTGAAGGTGAGCAGAATCAGCGTGATGGCCGTTAGCGTCGTGCGCGACTTGCGCCGGCGCATATTCGCGATACCGAGGCCGAAGGCCGCTCCCGCGACGGAGAGCCTGCCCACGTCCGCCTCATGCACACCGCCGCGCGACTGCTTCATGGACTTGAGTTCCTGGTTGAACTTCATCGTCACGATGCTGATAACCAGCACGGCAAGCGCCATGACGATGAACGCCAGGAGGATGATCGGCGGGCTGGTGGTGAGTGCGAAGGCCGGGTGCACCAGCGCGAGCAGGAGAAAGACGATAGTGAACACGACCAGAGTTCCGACGATCTGCCCGATGATGGTGCGCGCGTGCACGAAGAGCCGCTCACCGAAGAAGGCGAAGGGAAGGAGGATGGCCAGGTAAAACAGCACACCCTTCACAACGTCCTCAGCGGTCTTCTGAACGTCGGGGTAAGCGCGCGACTCGTAGCCCCAGGCATGCCGCGCCGCGGCGACGGCCGTGTCGTACTGCCGGTCCGCGAGCGCCTTGTTGGCGACGTCGAGCGACAGTTTGGCGGTCTCATGAAGCTCCAGCACACGCTGGTTGGCGATCCCGTGCCGCTCAAGCCGCTGGATGCGGAACTCGTCAATGAGCCACATGTCGTTGGCGATCTGCAGCGGCGTCAGCGGGATTCGCGGCGTGGTCGCGGCCGGGAAGCCGATACCGGTGGGCGTCTCCGGCGTTGCATTGATAGCGATCATCCGGATCCCGACAAGCCCCATTGACATGGTGACCTGCACGTCAATCTCGGGGATCGAGTAGACCACCGCGGATGGCTCCACGTAGGAGGGGAATTCCGCGGCGAGCAACTGGGCCGCCTCATTGATCGAGTAGCCGTACGAGATCGGCTCGGAGTAGTCCTCGCCGTCGTAGACGAAGACCTTCTCCAGTGTCTGGAAGTAGCGCTGGTCCACGAGGTCGAGGAGATCGGTGGCGGCGCAGCCAAACACGATGATCGGGCGCTTCAGACCCGCTCGACCGTACACATCGCGCGGGTACTTCTTGTCGCCGTCAATACCCCGGTCGGGGGCGTAGTTGATGTCGCCGCTGTCGGGGTCGAAGTTGTATGCCTCGAGTATCCCCGAGCGGCTGTCGCCCTCGCCACTGATGACGAACTCGCTCGTCTCGTTGCCCATGGTGTAGACGGTGGTGTGCACGCCCATCATGATCCGGTACTGGCCCTGAATGAGCACCAGCGACTCGGGGACGGGGCTGTTGGGCACGAAGCTCTCACGGCGCCGGAACTCAAGCACCGTGCCCTTGATGTCATTGAGGTCGTCCATCTTCTTGAGCGCCTCGATGCGCTTGAGGGCGCGGTCGCTCAGCGTCGGGTCGTTCAGCAGCCGATGCAGCATGTTGACCAGTAGCCGGTTCTGAGTCACGAGGTTGTCGAGGTTGACCCGGTCGGGCGTATCCAGCGGCGTGTCCACGAACTGGCGGGCGTCATTGACGGTGGTGAAGGTCAAGCCGGCCCGGCCGCCGCGGATCATCATCTCGTGGTCGAATGCGATCTTGCCCGGGAAGAACGTGTGCCACTCCCGGCCCTTGATCGGGTTGATGCCGTCGATGAAGTACTGCGACATCTGGTTCACTTGCTGCTCGCCGCTGCCGGAGGTTACCAGGCCAAGCTCCTGCGTCACCGCGAGGGCGTCGTCACTCAGTTGCTTGCCCAGCGGCGAGTAGAAGCGCAGCAGGTGCGCCTGAGCGAAATACCAGCCAACCTGGAAGGCTCCCAGCGTGGGTGTGTGAGTGCTCAGGTCAAGGCCCATGAACAGGTGGACCTTCTCGAACTGGTTGAGCGCCTCCCAGAACTGCATATCAGCGCGCTTGCGGGCGATGTCTGCCTGCAGACGATCTATACGCCGGTAGGCGAGGTCATCGGTCAGTTCAAGCTGTCCGACATTGATGCGGCTGGCAAGCTCCGTGCGCCGCTCAAGCTGCGCCGGGGAGAGCCCCGCGGATTCCCGCGCCAGCGCCTGCTTGCGCTCCTCCATCTCCTCCAGTTCGGTTCGCGTGGTCTCGAGCGCTCGTTCCAGTTCGGTGAGCTCACGCGTGAGTTCATCGAAGCGCTCGCGCCGCTGGCGGATCTTGCGCGGCTCCTTGCCCCAGAGCTCGATGAACTCGCGGGCGCCGGAGAGGGCGTTGAAGTGCCCGCTGCAGGCGAGGAAGATGATGCTGCGGTCGGGCCGGTACTGCGGCTGGCTGTAGATCTCCGCGAGCTCAAGCAGCGTCGCGATGGAAACGGCATTCTCCGCGCCCGGCGAGAGACTCGGCACGACCGAGATCGAGTCGTAGTAGGCCTCGATGATCATGGCCTCGCCGGCAAGCTCCGGATCGCTGCCCTTGAGGACGCCGATTATGTTGCGGTTCGTCCGGGAGCGCCACTGGACATTGCTCGTTACGGTGCCGTCCGTGCCTTCGCCGGCGGCCGCAATGACGGCCTCTGCATCGTCGCGGGAGATCCAGAAGCGCGGGACATTGACCGGCACTCGCAGCCACTTGATCTCCGCTTCGCCGCGGGTGGTGTTCTCCGGCTCGATCATAAGGACGGCGGAGCTGTCGAGCAGCGCGGCGTTGAGCCAGCTCTGCCCGGTGTTGAAGTCCATCACGACGATGGCGTTCTGCGCATCCAGTCCGTTGAAGTCAGAGAGGGTGCCGTCTCCGACGTAGATGACGGGACCGGTGAGGCCCTCGCTGGGGACTGCGCTGGTGCGGACGAGGTTCGGCCACAGCCCGTGGAGTTCGTAGCTTGCGCCGCCCATTTCAAGGGCGGCGTCCTCATGCAGCGGTGTCGGAAGGTCGAACTCCTGCACCATAGTCTGCATGCCAAGCTCTTCGAATCGGTCGATGATGTAGTCCGCGGCCTGGGCGTTGCCGGGGTAGCCCGAAACGCGCGAGCCGAAGGACGCCATCGTATTGATATGCGCGCTGAGCCGGTCCGGCGATATCTGGTTGGCGAGTTCACCTGCAGGAAGGGCGCACCAGCCGCCGACTGCAGTCGCCAGAGACATGACCGCGCCCAGCGCGAGAATCGCGAACAGGCTACGGACCGGGGTTCGCCTGCGAGAGAGTGTCATCTCTTGTACTTCCTCCTCATCCGTCCTACCGGCTGTCCACCGCAATTAGGCGGCTGCGCCGCTTGTGCGGGCATCAGCCGAAGTGGACCACGTAGCGACGGTACATCTCGTTGATGATGCTCAGCCAGCCCCACACGAGGCCGGCGGTGAAGAAGTGTCCGACAACAATTCCAAGGAAGAACGGGATCAGGCGGCGGTACATACCCATCCCGCCGATCCGCAGGATCAGGGTCTTGATCAGCCACACGATGAAGAAGGGCCCCCACAGTGGGCTGCCGTAAGCCGTCACCATGGCATATCCCAGCGGATGCAGGGGGAAACGCAGGAAGATGCTGCGCGCTATGATAAGCGCCACCGTCACCAGCAGACCAACGCCCCCCGCGACGGTCCGCGGGCGATCCGGCGCAGAATGGCCGCGCGCATAGCTCGCGAGCCCCTCGTATTCCTGCACCGCCAGTTGGGTGCGGTAGCCGCCCTGTGTCGTTCCGCCCTCCAGGATGTTCGCACCGTGGGTGTAGTACGCCTGCAAGTGTATCACATACGCACCCGCCAGTCCAACCACCAGCGCGGCCACGAGCCACCACGACATGACCCGCTGCCGAATCCGCGCCTCCTCGGCGATCTTCGTCGACTCGATCTGATACGCCATCATGGACTGGAAGAACCCGCGCGACATGAACATGAGCAGCGAGAAGATGGTGAGATTCGACCAGCCACCGAAGCGCTGGTAGATCTCCGAACCGGTGATGTAGATCATCATCCGCTTGTGCTGGTAGAACGGGAAGAGCCAGACCATCGCCGCCCCGGCTTCCGCCCGCGCTCGGGCGTAGACGAGCGCGAAGAGCAGGAACAGCCCGAAGAATATCGCCGCCGTCCAGACCGCCATCCCGGCGGCGGACGCCCACAGCAGCATTCCGCCGAAGCCGACCACCAACCCGATGACCGCCTGCCGGTAGCTTAAAGGTTCGTTGCTGTCATCAAGCGATTCTAAAGAGCCCATCGCTTTCCTGAAGACGTGCCCGAGATGCTCCCGCGACACGACGACGAGGAAGCCCCCGATGGCGAGGTAGGAGCCGAATGACTGCTCCTGCGCGAAAGGGAAGCCGCCGATGTCGTAACCGATGGCAACCTGGAAGACGTTGACCAGCCGCAGCAGCAGGTAGAAGACCCAGACCGATAGCGTAATATCGGTCGGCACCAGGTAACCGAGGCCGAAGTTCTCCGGGCGCCATGCGATCGCCAGGGGGCGGATCGCCGACCATGGCCGCTCCGTGAACAGCGCTCCAAGATCCTCCTGCCGCCCCATCGCGGGGATCGCGGGGTTCCACGCGTTGAGAATGTTCATCACGTTATACGCGGCGGCGAGGCCAAAGCCGATCCACATCGCACCGCTTTTGAAGAACGAGAGTATCGTTTCGGTATCGCGCCCCCCGGCCATCTCCATGACCAGATGCACGATCGGGAAGGTCAGTCGCTCTCGTTCCACCCACTGGCGGCGGAACATCGTCATCAGCGAGAGCATCGCGATGAAGGCGGCCAGCAGAAACAGCGTCCACATCACCAGTGGCATCAGCCACGGCTGCCACGGCACTGCGGCCCACTCCGCCCGCCAGCCGGTGCCCGCGGTGCCCATTAGCGCCGCGTCGGAGGCCTCGTACATCTCCCGGATTACCTCCGGGTCCTTGGGCGTCACCCAGTCGGGCATGTACTGCTGGAACTCCGCGAAGTTGTTCTCCGGACTCTCGAAGTAGTAGAGCGCGGTCATGCTCGGAAACATCAAGCGCGCCACGCCTACCGATGACATCGAGACCGCGATGCACAGGAAAGCGTAGACCATCAGCACGCCCGCGCGGTCGAGCCGCAGCCATGTCGGAAGCTTGCGCAGCAGCGGAAGCAGCAGCGTCAGCACCAGCAGAGCGCCCACCGCGGGCACTACCGGAACGCTCTCTCCAAGCTGTGCGCCATGCCCGACGAGGCCGGCATGCTTCATCCAGACCAGCGACACCGCCAGCAGCACCAGCGAAAGCAAAATCGCGCGCCATGAGAGGCCGTACAGCTCCTCTGCCTGCTGCTGCTGTTCGTTCGGACCGTGAGTTGTCTGGCCCTCGACTGCCACTGGCAACGCCTCTGGTAAGCGTCAGGAGCTTGACTTTCTCGAAGGGCTTTTGCTATTCTCCACTCGTCTTGAAAGCACCTCCGTCCGTCCATTAATTCCGCGAATCAATCGTCCGGGGGGCCTTCGCGCTCCCGCCAGACAGCTCTCCTCGACGGCGGAGCCAGAGTCCAGTAGGTCGAAAGGTTGCGCCATGGGCGTCCAGATCTGTCCGGAGTGCGGGGCCGTCTGCCAGGCCAGCGATACCCACTGTATGGACTGCGGCTGCGACATCGCGGCGGCCGAGCGCGAGATCGCGCGGCGCGCGAAGGAAGAGCGCGGCGGCGGTCCGATGGTGGGCGACAAGCACACCGTCGAGGGAGCGGCCGCCGGCATGGCCGACCCCGGCGAGACCTCCGAGAAGGTGCGCCTCAAGCAGTTCGACAAGCACCTCGCCGAGAAGCTTGAAGCCGAGGGACCCGCCGCTATCGTCACCGCCGTCATCGCCTTCGTCTTCGGCGCAGGCATCCTCTTCGCGGGCTGGCAGGCCCTTCAGGGCGCCGGTGGCCTCGCCGCCATCGGCCAGATGAGCTACACCGACCTCCGCGAGCGCGGCCTCGGCGCCTTCGCCGACCAGACCTTCGTCGCCACGCTGCTGATACTGCTCGGGCTGGCGGGACTGCTGTGCATGGTCGGGCAGGTGCGTCGCTACCTCCAGGGCCGCAAGGCCATCGCTCAGGTCAAGCGTGGTGAGCGGCCCGATCTCGTCGGCATCAGCCAGCTTACCTGGATCGGCCTGCTGATCGCGTCCTTCGTCTTCCCACCGCTGGGCATCGTCCTGGGCATCATCTTCATGCTGGGCAAAGATGACGATACGAAGCGGCTCGGCTCGCAGATGCTCAAGAGCGCACTGATCGCGGTGGGCGTGATAGTGCTGCACCTCATCTGGAACGCGATCACCGGCTTTGCCTCGCAGTCGCCCGCGGCGCCGCGGGTGGATACGGTCGAGTAAACGAGCGGTCAGATCAGCATCGAAGGAGGCCGGCTCTCGCGCCGGCCTCTGCGCTTTAAGCAAACCCGCGAGGAGAATCGCATCATCCGAACGAAACTACCAACGCCCCACGACCGTCTCAAGCGGTGGAGGTGCATCTGATGGCGATCAGACGACTGCTGCTGTCCGCGGCGCTTGCTCTCCTCATCCTGGCGCCGGCTTCAACGGCCTGTGCGGAGGATTTCTGGTTCGCTGCGATCACGGACACGCACATCCGTGATGAGGCCGCCGCGGAGATAGTGCGCGAGGCGGTGGCGATGATCAACGCCGACGAGCGCATCGCGATGAGCCTGTGGCTTGGCGACATCACGGATACCTCGACCGAGGCGGAGTTTGTCATCTCTCAGGACGTGCTCGAGGGATGCGAGCGTCCATGGCATCCCGCGCGTGGCAACCACGACCTGAAGGACGGGCTCTACGAGCAGTATTTCGGGGCGCTGAACCGTCGTGTGGAGCATGAGGGCTGGGTCTTTCTGCTCTTCGACAGCAATGGTCCGCGCGACACGCTGGTGAGCGACGAAACGCTCGCGTGGCTGCGCGAGCAGGCCGCGGCGATTGCGCCCGAGACGCCGATAGTGCTGGGCTGCCATCATCCGCTGCTGCTGGGAGGGATGATCCCGCTGGCGGGCGCGCCGGAGATATTGGCGCTGTTCGAGCAGCACAACCTCAAGGCCGTCCTCGGCGGGCACATTCACACGAATCAGGCCCATGCCCGCAATGGCATCCTCCATGTCACTAATGCCTGCTGCGCGAGCACACGCGGCAACATGGACAAGGACCCGCGTCGGGGCTATCGCGTTTTACGGTGTAAGGATGGCGAAATTACCACCGAGTTCGTGACGGTGCGGGAGATACCGGAGGAGTAGCGCGGTCGGCGAGGCTGTCGCGTCAAGAACGGCGGGCCGGTCAGGCGCCTCCAACAGCAAAACGCCCCTCCACCATCAGGTGGAGGGGCGTTGTCGCTTCTGTCGTTGCCGTCGTCATCGCCGTTGCTGCCGTTGCTTTCTCTGCTTTCGTTGCTTTCGCTGCTGCTTTGCGGCGTGTAGGTCAGCAGCTTGCGGTGGAGGGGCGGTGTCGTTTCTGTCGTTGCCGTCGTCGTCGTCGCCGTTGCTGCCGTTGCTTTCTCTGCTTTCGTTGCTTTCGCTGCTGCCTTACGGCGTGTAGGTCAGCAGCTTGCGGGCGATCTCCGGGTAGTGGTAGATGAACCGAAGCTCTTCCTCGACCAGCGGCTGCTGGTTCGCGAGGTTGGCGTACTGCACGAGCGTGAGCACCTCTCGGGTGTGGTCGCCATCGCGGAAGGCCAGGTCGAGATGCGAGTAGACATACTCGAGGCCGGCGGCGCCGCCGTGCTGGCCGGTGAGGATCTCGCGACCGGTGCGGGCGACTTCCTCATGTCCGCGGCCGAGGTCCTCGAACGCGTAAAGCTCGTAGTTGTGCCGGTCCTTGAGCGCGCCATCGGCGTGAATGCCGGACTCGTGCGCGAAGGCGTTGGCGCCGACGCCGACCTGGTTGATCGGGATCGGCAGACCGAAGGAGCCGGCCACGTAGCGCGCGAGCTTGAAGGCTTTCGTGGTGTCGATGCGCTCGTCGAGATAGCCCTTATCGGCGAGGCCGGAGGAGTGCTTCAGGGCCAGAATGCAACTGACGAGGTCAGCATTGCCGGCACGCTCGCCCACGCCGTTGACGGTGGTGTTGATGTAGGCATTCTGCCCGGCCTCACAGACCGCGACCGCACCGGCGACCGAATTGGCGACGGCGAGACCGAGGTCGTTGTGGCAGTGCGTCTCGAGCGGCATCTGCACTTCGCTCGCCAGCCATGCCATGCGATCGGCAATGGTGCATGGGTCATCATAGCCGAGAGTGTCGCAGTAGCGCAGGATCTCCGCGCCCGCCTCTTTGCCCGCGAGACCGAAGTCCTTGAGGAACTCCATGTCGGTGCGGGAGGCATCCTCGGCGTTGATGCCGACGGAGGTGCAGCCGCCCTCGAGGGCAGCCGTGACGGCGTCGGTCATCATCTTGATGATGTCATCGGGGCTGAACTTGCCGCGGAACTTCCACTCCAGCATCTGCTGAGAGGTGGAGATCGACAGGTTCAGGTGGGTCAGCCCCGTCTTCGATAGAGAGGCCTCGACGTCGGATGCGACGGCGCGGGACCAGCCTTCGAGGCGCAGGTCCTTGATGACGGGCTTGCCGTCATCGTCGGGAAGCTTCGTCAGCTCCACGTTGGTGTTGATGTAATTCCACTCATGCGGGCTCAGCGGGAAGCCAAGCTCCGAGCCGTATATCCCCATCTCGTCGAGGAGGATATTGATGATGGTCTTTTGCAGCTTACTTAGTACGATTCGCGCGGTCTGTTCCCCGTCGCGATTGGTGACATCGACTATCCGAATCTTGGGCACGGTAGACAACTCCCGGGCGCGGCGGTATCTATACGTGTGGGCGCCCTGAGCCAACCGGCCCAGGACGCGCCATGAATTGCGGGCTCATGCTGCAAGGGGTGTAGGTCGAAATGTGTCGGCCCACTTGATTGTAACCGAAAAGCGCCGGCAGTACAAGACCGACGGCGGTAGCGGGTCCGACTCAATAATGTTGGTGTATAAGTATTGGCTCTGCCGCGCGGGCGCACTGCGCGATGATGTCGTGCTGACCGCTTGTGGCGAGGTGGCGC
>LSQX01015321.1_pt1 | contig 16429 bp, 15 predicted proteins | sample 654561 | NCBI WGS metagenome assembly LSQX01 (sample SAMN04489861, study PRJNA283612) | anaerobic digester metagenome | isolation source: 4 biogas reactors fed with cattle manure at either 37C or 55C with and... | place: Denmark: Kongens Lyngby | collected 2014 | reverse complement strand
TCTCAACCTGCCATGATTATTCGGCGTGCGGCACTTGAGAAAGCCGGTCCTTTGCGCACCGATTTGAAAGCCGCCTGGGACTACGACCTTACGCTGCGCCTGTGGCGGTATGGGGGAGCTGTACGCGTACAACCCCCCGCTCTTGCAAGTTTTCGCTGGACTCCTCAATCAATTAGCGGAAGTAATTACAAGCTGCAGTTTACTGAAGAATTGGACTGTGCTATATCTGACTCAGGAAAGTTTGCCCCGACAGCCGTAATCCACAGGTTTGTTGCCTGGGGAATAGTATTTTGCTACGATAAAATGTCATCTACGGAATCTGAAAAATGAAAATAGGAGTAAATGCACTTTTCCTTATACCCGGAGAGGTAGGCGGCAGTGAAACGTATCTGCGCCAAACTCTGCGTGCCGCCGCTGCCAAATTTAAAGAACATGAATTTATAGTTTTTTCCAACCGGGAAAATATAAGAATTCTGGCAATGGAATTAAGACCATTCAAAAATGTTTCGATTGTGGATATGCGCCTGCACGCAACATCACGTATCCGCCGCGTCATGTGCGAACAAACTGCATTGCCGCGTGCAGTCGAAGCAGCCTCTGTCGATGTTCTGTGGAATCCCAGCTTCTCATCACCTTATCGTGTAAAATGTCCGCAGGTCACAACAGTTTATGATATGCAGTACGTTCACTTCCCGGAGGATTTTTCCCCATTTGAACGCTTTTGCATTCGTTTCGGCACTCATAGTTCTCTTGCACGTGCTACCCTGATACTTACTATTTCCGAGTTTTCACGCCGTGAAATCGCTCAGCATGCAAGAGTGCAGTTCTCAAAAATACGTGTGACACCCCTCGCAGCCGACGAATCTTTTTCAAAACGCCTTCCCGGAGAGTTCATTGCCGAACGTATAATCTCTCTGACGCGTTCTGCAGATCCATATATTTTGGTTGTTTCCAACACTTATCCTCATAAGAATGTTGAAGCTTCCATAAATGCTTTCGGAGAACTTGCGGCATCAATCCCGCACAAACTCGTCATCGTCGGCAAGCCTCGACGCGGTGAACCGGCAGTGAAAAATGCTTTGAACAGCTTGCCCAAAGATGTCTCAAGCAGAGTAATCCGTCTTTATGAAGTTGCAAAACCTGATCTTGTGGCGCTGTATCAGGGCTGTGCTCTTTTTCTGTTTCCGTCACGTTATGAAGGCTTTGGGCTCCCGGTTCTGGAAGCCCTTCATGCCGGTGCTCCCGTTATCACTACACGAGAAGCATCTATTCCCGAGGTAGGTGGCAACGCTGTGAATTATGTGCCTGTCGATGAACCTGAAACACTCGTGGAAACAATACGCAATGTTCTCTCTCCCCACTACGAAAAGATCTCCTTCCCTCCACCGGAATTTTCCTGGGAACAAACAGCTCAGGCTACTATTGATGCTCTGGAAGAAGCCGTTGTAGCTTTATCGACAGACAGCGATGAAATAACGACATCACAGACATAAAACAAAATCTTGACCTTGTAACAACGAATCACGTAGACTCATACTCTCCAATGTTTTAATTTCAATTGGAGGCAGCAAGTGCTTTATACACGAGTTTAATAAATAGGATTACACATGAAACAATTGAGAGTGGCAATTTTGGGTCAGGGACGAAGCGGGTTCGGAATACACTACAACCAGCTGCGAAAAGATGTGGAAAGGTACAAAGTCGTAGCCGTAGCAGACTTGATTCCGGAACGATGCCGTGAAGCTGCCGAAGAGTCTGGTGCAAAAGTGTATTCAGACTATAAAGACCTTATAACAGAATGTCATCGAGATATAGACTTGCTGGTAAATGCCCTTCCGAGCAACCTGCATGTACCGGTTACCATTGAAGCGTTTAAATATGGAATGAATGTGGTGTGCGAGAAACCACTGGCACGACGTGTATCTGATTTTGACGATATGGTAAAAGCAGGAGTAGATGTGGGAAAGACTCTCCTTCCATTCCAGAATTCCAGATTTCAGCCGGCATTTCAGAAAATCCTCGATGTACTGTCATCTGGGGTGCTTGGTGAGCTCGTTCATGCAAGGATCAGTTTCAGCGGTTTCGCAAGGCGATGGGACTGGCAGTGCCTTCGCAAACTCGATGGCGGCAATCTGCTTAACACAGGACCGCATCCTGTAGATCAAGCAGTTGTCTTATTCGGCAAGAAGAAATCGAATGTTTTTGCTCGCCTCGTTTCTAAGAATCCGTATGGAGATGCTGAAAACTTTGCCACCGTAACCCTGTGGGCACCCGAGTCTCCCACTGTTGAGGTTGTAGTCAGCTCCTTCATGGCTTATCCACAGGGTGAAATGTACAATCTGTCGTGCACAACCGGCGGTCTGTCAGGAAGTCTCACAGAGTTGAAGTGGCGCTATTTTATTCCCGATCTTGCTCCTGAGCATTCAAGAAGCGAAGGCTGGTCGGATAATCGCCAATACTGCAATGAAAAACTCACATGGGTAGAAGAATCATGGAAAATCGGTGACGATCAACCCGTTTTCGATATCATTTGTGCGCGCTTTTATGACGATGCATACGGTATTCTCGTCGAAGGCAAAGAGCGTCTGATTACTTTGGAACAGGTTCGTAGTCAAATCGAAGTCATGGAAGAAGCTCATCGACAGAACCCGGATCTCATCTAACCGGTTTAAAAACATACATCTTTTGTGACCAACTGAAATAATGCTAATCGAAACCTGCTGACGCATTTTCAGTTTCTGTCTGTCGGCTGCTCTATTTTCGTCCAAGACTTCTGGAGAATTTCTTTGCAAAAGTCTTTCTCCGGTGTTACTATTCCCGAACATTTCTGTTATGACCGCACGCAGGATGCGTACGGCTGAAACCTACATACACAAGCAAACAGATGAACGCTAATTACTGGAACGATCAAAACTCACCCGTCATGCCCATAAGCGCGCCTGATTTCATGCCGCTTAATCACCTGCAGCAACTTCAATTATACCGGCTGCAGCAACTAGTCAAGTTCACGTATGAACGTGTTGAATTATTTCGTGATCGCTGTAAAGAATCAGGCGTAAAACCGGAGCATATCAAAAAACTCGAAGATATATCTCTACTGCCTACATTTACAAAAACAGACTTGCGGAACACATATCCATTTGGACTATTTGCCACGCCCATGAGTGAAATTGTCAGATTTCATGCATCATCAGGCACAACAGGAAAACCAATCGTTGTAGCATATACACAGAATGATTTGCGTCTCTGGAGCGAATGTATTCAACGTGCACTGGCAGCCTGCGGTTTGAGCAGCGGGGATATAATACAAAACGCTTACGGATATGGATTATTCACCGGAGGTCTGGGATTGCACCAGGGAGCAACTGACCTTGGCTTGACAGTAGTTCCTGTTTCGGGAGGTAACACAGAGCGGCAAATAATGTTGATGCGAGATTTTGGAACAACAGCAATAAGCTGTACTCCAAGCTATTTCCTTCACCTTATAGAAGCGGCAAAAGCTCAAAACGTTGACTTGCGTGAATTACCACTGCGTGCCGGAATATTCGGAGCTGAGCCCTGGACTGACGAAATGCGCCGGCATATCGAAATGGAGTCGGATATAGAAGCCTTTGATATTTATGGTTTAACTGAAATCTGCGGACCCGGAGTTGGTATAGAATGTTGCAAACACGAGGGTTTGCACATTTTTGAGGACCATTTTTATCCGGAGATTTTAGATCCCGATACTCTTGAGCCGCTACCTGACGGCGAAGAAGGAGAACTTGTTTTTACAACACTGACAAAGCAGGCAATGCCCATGATTCGCTACCGGACGAGAGATTTATCCGTAATCCTCCCCGAGCCATGCAGTTGCGGCAGACATATTCGCCGGATACAACGAATTCATGCCCGTACAGACGATATGCTTATAATACGCGGCATTAATGTGTTCCCTTCACAAATTGAAGCCAGCCTGCTCTCTGTGAGCGGAGCAATGCCGCATTATGCAATAATCGTATCACGTGAAAATAATCTGGACAAACTGGAGGTACAGGTTGAATTTCCACGTGAAAAGTTCAGCGACAAAATCAGCGAAATTGAAAAGCTGCGTGGACAAATCGGTGATGCAATTCAACGTACAATAAACCTTGCTGTTACAGTAACATTAGCCGAGCCGAACTCTCTGCCCCGCAGTGAGGGAAAAGCCAGGCGAGTTACTGATTTACGCAACAAATAACAGTATTTAAACCAGCACATTTTTTCAACCACCAAATAAGGAGCGTCAATGAAAATTCAGCAACTTGCCATATTTCTGCAAAACAAGCCCGGGCATTTAAGCGGCATCTGTAAAACACTTGCAGATAATGATATTAATATAGTAACGCTGTCTTTGGCAGACACCCAGCAGTTCGGCATATTACGCGTGATAGTTAAAGAACTGTCTCTTATAGCCCAAAAACTTGAAGAGGCAGGATATCTTGTACAACTCAGGGAGGTTGTTGCCGTAGAAGTAGATGACGAACCCGGAGGAATGCATAAAATAGTAGAAATAATAGGAGCAGCAAATGTAAACATCGAATATGTTTATGCTTTTACCTTCCATAAGAGCAGTCGGGCAGTTCTTGTTTTTCGCTTTGATGACCCTGATAAAGCTGCTGATGCGCTGAGAGAGGCAAATATTAACGTCCTGGCTGAAATAGAGCTGTTTGGTTAGTTGCGGATGAGATTTTGAGGATGAATAAAAAACCGCTTATTGAAAACGTCTTTTGGCAGAGAGAAGAAGAGTGCATGCCAAAAGATCAGTTACGGGCTTTGCAACTGCAAAAATTAAGAGCACTTGTAGCCAGAGTATACGCAAGTGTGCCAGCTTACACCAGAGCATTTGATGTGGCTGGAGTAAAACCTGAAAACATTAAATCTCTTGACGATATCAGAAAACTGCCATTCACCACCAAATCGGATTTGCGCGAAAATTACCCCCTCGGCTATCTTGCAATACCACGCCGTGAAGTCGTACGCTTCCACGGCTCATCGGGTTCAACAGGAAAACCAACATTTGTGGCTTACTCCAAGTCCGACATGGATAATTGGGCAAATCTCTGCGCCAGATTTTTATATTCAGGCGGGTTACGTCCCGGCATGACAGCCCAGGTTTCCTTCGGGTACGGACTTTTTACAGGCGGATTCGGTCTGCACCAGGGAATAGAACGTATAGGAGCGGCAGTACTTCCGGCATCAAGCGGTAATACTGCCCGCCAGCTCATGCTCCTGCAGGACCTGCGGGCTGATTATCTGATTTGCACCCCTTCATATGCCTTGCATCTGGCTGATGGCATACAGTCAGGAATAATCGATAGAAGTTCATTAAACCTCAAGGGAATGTTTTTAGGCTCAGAACCCTGGACAGAAAACATGCGAACACGAATGGAGGAAGGTCTCGGTATTTATATAGAAAACAATTATGGTCTGAGTGAAATAATGGGACCGGGAGTATCTGGAGAATGCGCATTTCGTAACGGAATGCACATTGCCGAAGACCATTTTATAGTTGAGTGCATCAATCCTGAAACACTTGAACCTGTTGCTGAAGGCGAGACGGGTGAACTGGTGTTTACAACTCTAAACAAAGAGGCATTCCCTCTGATCCGTTATAGGACTCGCGATATATCACGGTTGAAATATTCGCACTGCCCCTGCGGTAGAACATCTGTTCGTATGTCACGGATTACCGGAAGGACAGACGATATGCTGATTATCAGGGGAGTCAACGTATACCCTTCTCAAATCGAGTCTGCCCTTTTGGCAATTCCAGAAGCCTCACCACATTACATGATAGAGGTATCGCGCCCGAAACACATGGATGAAGTCACCGTACACATTGAGTTAAAACCCAACAGCATGGTAGACTCCATTTCTGAGCTTAATGTTATCAGAGACCGTATTTGTGCCGGTATAGCCAATATTACCGGACTCCGGATGAAAATCCATCTCGAACCGCCAAATACTCTGGAGCGGTTTGAAGGCAAATCCAGAAGGGTTAAGGATGTGCGCACCCTCAAAGACTAAAGCCAATCATAATAATTCTAATTTAAAATAAGCCATAACGCTAATTTGTCAGTTGCAAAAAACTGGAATTTATAGCACAATGCAACTCAACTGATGGACAATTAATATACATATAAGCAGACCGGGGTCGAATATTTATGAGCATGAGCGAATCTTTAACAAAAAAAATTAAGGCTAACAAGGCACAGACTCTTAAAATTGACATAAGATCTTTCGGATTCGACCCTGCACACTCTTCCAGGGAGCTTAAAACCAGGGGCATAGCCGATACAGAAGTTATAGACTACAAATTCATGTTCGAGACTTCCTATGACGCAATGCTGCTAACGGACAAAAATGGCGTTATTGTTTCGTGCAATAAGCGGGCAGTATCCTTTTTCGGATATGATGACCTCGAAACACTGGAAGGCCTCACACTTCACGCGCTCATTGCAGGGACAACGGATGCTTTCATTGCCGAAATCGTAAAGACAATGCAAGAGGGTCGCTACACACGCATTCAGGCGTTTGCTTCCAAACGGGATGAAACGTTCGTTGCCGTAGAAATAATAGCTCGCGGCACAAAAGAAGGGAATTCTGACTATCTGTGCTTGCTGATTCGTGACGTACATGACAGCAGAAAAGCAGAACAAACTCTCCTTTCGGCGTTTCATGCGATGGATAACACTGATTCAGGCATCGGCATAACTGACTTGGAAGGCTGGATTGTTTATGCGAACCGAAAAATGCTGTCAATGCTCGGTGAGGGTGACGAAAGCAAGGTGATAGGTCAGAACCTTATATTGTGGTTCGAAGAAGAAGAAGTAATACAACCAATGCTGAATGCTATCAACAGTGGCAGAAAGTGGAACAGCGAAAAAAAAGTTGATCACGAAGACGGAACAAGATACCTTCAGATTTCGGCAGTGCCTGACATCAATGAGGACGAACATATCCTCGGAATGGTTTTCTCAATTGTAGATATTACAGATAGAAGACGTGCTGAAAAAGCAGAAATAAAGCTCGAAAGAGAGATGCTGAAGATAGAGACGCTATCGGAGGCGTGTCATGCAATCGGTCAGCCTGCAACAGTACTCCTGACAGGTTTGGAGATGCTGCATGATTCACCGGAAATGGATCCTGAGTCCAGCCGAGAAATAAGCGATATGTGCTATAAGGCTGTATTGGAACTCAGAGAGAGACTCAAAACAATGAACGACGCCAGGCTTTCCGTAGGAACACCAGGACACAATGAAAGCTAGAAATGAAATATAACAATATTCCAGAATCAGAATCAAAAACACTGCTTCATTCCATTGGAATTTTGCTGCAGCAGGCGGCGATGTATGGAGTAAGGCACAACGTTGCATCATTGGCAATGGCTGACGCTTACGACAAACTTGAAGGCACAATTCTTAAATATGGTGCGATAGAAATATCACGGGCGGGAGAGGAACTTCTTGTAAACAAGGAGGCTGTACCAGCTCTTGAAGACACCGCTGCGCACAACATATCAAACAGGACCGAGCTGCACAATATATACGGATTTTTATTTACAAAAAACACGACCGAAGAAGATTTCAAAACATTTATAAACTTGCTCCTTTCCAGAGCAAGCGTTCTCGCCAAAACAGGCGGATTTAAAGCAGCCCTCGAAGAAGCGAAGATAAAAAGCATCGGTCTTCTTGATTCAGAATACAGGCTGACAAATGCCTCCGATGAAACAGAACGAAGCATCCCGGCAGCCGGTACCACTGGCGCATTCTCACTGGATACTGAAAGTATAAGGGGAATTTCCGTCGGTACAGATTTATCAGCCGGAGCCACAGATGTCAGCAATCTTGATGACTATTTGATGACAGCAAAACTCAAAGCGAAGCGTAAAGAGAATACGCGTAAAATGGCAAGTATGCTTAGAGCCACGGCAGCACTCCTTGAGAATGAGAATCAATTACCGGCAGGTATCGGTGAAAAACAAATACTTTCATCTATCGAGAGAATCCTCAAAATGGTTGAAGTTACATCACAGGAAACTAAAAATCATATAAGTTTGCTGGCGAGAAAAGTGGAAGCCGACAGACAAACTATTGCTTCTGTAGAATCTGCAGCCCGCAACCGTGGCATAGGATTTAATCTGACACGTGCTGAACTTCTTGAACAGTACGCCGAAATAAACCAGGAAACGCTTCAACCCATGACAGCGGCAATTGGTGCTCTTGAAATGTTGCAGCCGGAAAAGTGCGAAAACTTGAGTGCGTCGCAGGAAGAACTCCTTAAACTCGCTTTCGAAAGCATTCAACGCGTTAATCAGCTTCTGAAATATATGAACAAGATTTCAGGACTTCCTGAATCCCTGACACCCGATGCTGATGTCATAAAAGATTCTTATCACAGCTGATGCTTCAGTACAGCCCCTTAACTCTGCCAGTTGATACATCAACGTCTATCCTGCGATAGGCAGGATCAGAGCCCGTGCCAGGCATAAGCTTTATATCTCCTGCCACAGGGACTACAAAACCGGCACCGGAATATGTAAGAAAATCTGTAATAGGCAAAGTCCAGCCCCGGGGTCTGCCCTTGAGTTCCGGATCATGAGAAAGCGAATACTGTGTTTTAGCCATACAGATCGGCATCGTTGATGTGGCAGGGTCCGACTCTGCCACCCGTAGCTTGTATGCGGCTTCATCAGAGTATTCCACACCGTCAGCACCATAAACATCCTTTGCAATCTTTTCTATACGATCGCTGAGCGGTTCTTCAAGAGAATATAAATACTTGAACGAAGAAGGCATCGAAGATGTTTTAACGACGGCTTCAGCCAGTTCGATTGCACCTTCCCCGCCCTTAAGCCAATGTTCTGATATAGCAAAGAGCGCACCGCTTTCTTCGGCTACACGACGAACTACAGCATGCTCTGCCGGTGTATCTGTGTAAAATGAATTTACACACACAACCGGCACAACCCCCGAGTTGTGCACGTTCTCTATATGTGCACGAAGATTATCACATCCGGATTCAACAAGTTTGATATTTTCACGCGTGTAAGCCTCATCAAGTTTTGAACCCGGTTTTACCGGAGGACCGCCCCCGTGAAGTTTGAGAGCCCGGATTGTTGCAACTACTACTGCAGCGTCAGGTTTCATATTTGCAGCCCTGCACTTAACGTTGCAGAACTTCTCAAAACCGATGTCAGCTCCGAAACCGCTTTCAGTAACAAGAAAATCTCCAACTAACTCCCCTACCCGATCGGCTATTACAGAACTTTGCCCGACTGCAATGTTGGCAAACGGACCTGCGTGCACAAGCACAGCCTGCCCTTCCAATGTCTGCATAAGAGTTGGATTTAATGCTCGCAGCATCCATGCAGTCATTGCCCCGTCAACTTCCAGATCGCTCGTTGTAACAGGTTTCCCTGAACGCGTCCATGCCACAACTATTTTTGACATGCGGTTGCGTAAATCTGAAAGGTTGCGCGACATGGCAAGAACTGCCATGACTTCGCTTGCTACAGCAATATAAAAGCCTGACGACATTTCCAGCCCGTCGAGTCTGCCACCCTTGCCGATAGTTATATTGCGGAGTGCCTGAGCGCAAAAATCAAGCGCCCATCTCATATTCACACGTTCCGGATCAATATCAAGTCGCTCAAGATTTCTCTTCGCAAGCTGGTCATCATCATAATTGTTCTCATGTTGCATACGGGCTGTAAGAGCCGTCATGCAAAGATTATTCGCGTTGGAAACTGCATCTATATCACCGGTTAAACCTAACGAAAGCGGCGACAGCGGAAGGCACTGCGCAAGACCACCTCCTGAGGCTGAACCCTTTATATTAAAGGTCGGTCCACCGCTCGGTTGCCGTATCGTACCGACGGGGTTATAGCCCAGCTTTCCAAGTCCCTGCAAAAGCCCCATCGTTGTCGTTGTTTTTCCCTCACCAAGAGGTGTGGGTGTAATAGCTGTAACATCAATATATTTAGCACGTTTTGCTGTTGGAGCGTCCATTCGCTCTATTATCGATGCAGCATCAATTTTTCCATAAAAGGTATCATACTCGGCTAGTTCATCTTTTTTAATACCAAGTTCTGAAGCAAGGTCAGAAATAGGTTTAAGATATTCTTCTCCAAGTTCTGCAATCTGCCAATCAGGCATAGTTGTAGGATCAAGCCGGGCTCTAGTCATTTTTTTCATTTTCTATCTCAACAATGGTAACATTATTTATACTCAATCTTGTACGGTGACCGCTACCGGGAGTTTCTACCTCTATATCTTTTGTTACCCACCGATTATCAATTTTCTTAATCGAACGCACCCACATTTTCCGGACTTCTTTTCCCTTTCCGTTGATTTGTGAAGCCTGGATTACAACACGTTGTCCACGATCTACCCACAATCTTGCTTTAGAACACCCCGTTATGGGAGAAGGTGGTTCTACTTCAAGAATATCACAATTTCTGCCCTTGATTTTATCTGATCCGACTATTTTCGGATTTTTCCACCAGATGTAATCAAGTGCTATATCCAGCCATGTTAAATCTGTTCCCATGATGCGCGATGATAGTACCGGAGATTCCATGGGAGTCATTTCTGTGCCCAGGAATCTCGAAAGCAGCAGAGAGCCATCCTTATGCCTTACTGCATGGATTGTTTCTATAAGTTCATTATCTGTTGTAAGAATTTCGTAACGTGCCATCGGCTGAACCGCACCCCAGTTTAAAAAAACTGTGAAATTGAATTTTTTAAGTTCTGTTCCATACATTTTGCGCATCGTCATTGTGCCGCTCATTTCCAATGGTTCAAGCGGCATCCTTGAAACGCATTCTGCAAGAAGCAGCTCTGCGGAGAGCGGCATTTCCACTCTATCAGCATCAACATCAAAGAAATCTTTTGCCATATACTGCTGAACAAGAGCAGAACCCTGATTTGTAGGGGACACATCAATCAGAGGCTCCGGCGGTAGGATACTCACGTCATCTGCAAACACCGTAAATACTGATAAAAGAAGTATTGCAAAACCTGGTTTTTTAAAGCTCATTTACTATTTCAAGATTTTATATTCTTACTTGCATTTTCATGATAACGCACTATCCGTTCATCAGTCTTGTCCGGACTTCTGCCCAGATTTCATCAGCCAATTCAAATTGTTGTTTCTGACCATCAACAACTTTTATGCGCTCTGTTTCACGACTCGCCATTTCACGATACCCCGCGTAAAGACGTTGATGAAACTCTATTGGCTCCCGCTCCATGCGGTCTCCGGTCCCGCATTCTCTTGAGAAGACTCTTGAAAGCCCCAGCTCCACCGGTATGTCAATCAGGAATGTTAAATCAGGTTTTACAGAACCTGTTGCAAAATCATTCAGCTTTCGCAGAGTCTCGACATCGAAGCCACGCCCATACCCCTGATATGCAAGCGTTGAGTCGGTAAACCTGTCGAGCACTATCCAGGCTCCACGTTCCAATGCAGGCTTTAAAATATATTGGCAGAGCTGTGCCCTGCTGGCACAAAAAAGAAGAGCTTCCGCTGCCGGGGAAATAGGTTCACCAGATTTATCATTCTGAAGTATATCACGAATAATTTCACCGGTCGGTGTACCGCCCGGTTCCCTTGTTGTGAGAACTTCAAAACCTGCTTCTCTAAGCTTTTGAGCCAGCATGGAAGTCTGTGTGCTTTTGCCTCCACCCTCGACACCTTCAAATGTTATCAGCCTGCCCCTCATTTAATTTCTTCTCCAGTTGGTGTTTTCAACCTTCAGATATTATCTCTTGAATGACTTCAGCTGCCATTTTCGGATTTGCTTTTCCTCTGCTCAGCTTCATGACCTGACCAACAAGAAACTGTAGTGCCGCCTTTTTCCCTCCTTTAAAATCCTCAACAACTTTTGGATTTTTCTCGACAGCTTCCCGTGCGAACCCCTCTATTGCACTCGCGTCGCTGACCTGAAGCAAACCCCGCTCCTTCACGATTACCGCAGGGTCCCCGCCCTTCTCAAAAAGCTCAGCAATGAGTTCTTTGGCAACGGGCATGTTGATTACTTTATCATCTACAAGCTTTAATAACGATGCGAATGCGGCAGATGAGAGAGGCGTATCACTAATCTCAAGCTCAGTCTGACCTAGCAAACGCAACACATCAGTCATTATCCAGTTTGATGCATTTTTCGGCTGGGCTCCGCATGCTACTGCTTCTTCAAAAAAGTTAGCAACAGGCAACTGTGCACACAATACTTCGGCGTCGTATTCCGGCAAGCCATAATCTGTTGTAAAACGTATGCGTTTGTACTCCGGCAATTCAGGGAGCTCTTTTCGCCATCCATCTAAAAGGTCGTCTGTAAAAACAACAGGAGGAAGATCAGGCTCCGGAAAATACCTGTAGTCCTGAGCGTCTTCTTTCGTACGCATTGAAATCGTTTCGCCCAAATCCAAATCCCAACGCCTGGTCTCCTGCACCACCCTGCCGCCGGTTGATAAAGCAGCCTTTTGTCTTTCTATCTCAAACGTCAGCGCATCCTGAATATGGCGGAATGAGTTCATGTTCTTCAATTCCACCTTGGTACCCAGCTCAGTCGTATTTTCCGGACGTATGCTGATGTTGACATCACTCCTCATATTGCCTTCCTCGAGGTTGCAATCGCTCACATCAGCATAAACAAGTATTTGCCGTAAAGCTCTCATATAGGCAATAGCTTCCTGAACGGAATTTATTTCCGGTTCTGATACTATTTCCATCAGTGCCATACCTGAGCGATTGAAATCAACTCCGCTGCTCCTGGCGTGATGAACGCTTTTTGCTACGTCCTCCTCCAGATGTATCCGGTTTAAATTTATCCGTTTAGAACCTCCGGGCACTTGAATTTCGACACCCCCGCCTCTGCAAAGCGGCATATCCAATTGGGAGATCTGGTAGTTTTTTGCCGCATCCGGATAAAAATAATTTTTCCTGTCAAATTTGCTGTACCTGCTGATTTCGCACCCAAGCATCAAACCTGCAATAACAGTAAGTTTTACGGCTTCACGGTTCATTGCAGGCAGTGCACCGGGATATCCGAGACATATCGGGCAGACGAGCGTATTTGGCTCAGCGGCAAATGTATTTGCACAACCGCAAAACATTTTAGACTTTGTCTTGAGTTGCACGTGTGTCTCAAGCCCTATGGTAACAATGTATTTCACAGTCCCAACTCCTTTTCACAAGCATCGGCAGCCCGCAACAAAGTCACTTCTCCAAAAGATGGGCCAATTATCTGCATCCCCACAGGCAAACCCTCAGAGGACTTGCCGCACGGAATGGAAATACCACAAATTCCAGCCATGTTGACAGGTGCCAAAAACATATCATTCAATGTAGCTTTAAGTGGATCATTCTGCGTTTCTCCAAACTTATGCGCCACACCGGCTGTCACCGGTGTCATGAGAACGTCAAATTTCTTGAAAGCTTCATTAAAATCCTGCTTTACAAGCGTACGTACTTTCAACGCACGGACATAATACTCCTCATAGCGTCCGCTACTCAAAACAAACGTTCCAAAAATAATCCTGCGTTTCACATCAGGGCCAAGACCTTCGGTACGTGAAGTAAAATACATATCATTGAGATCTCCCCTATCATCTGTAACAGACCTCTTCCCGTATCTCACACCATCGAGTCTTGCAAGATTTGACGAGGCCTCGGCTGTTGAGCAGATGTAATATGCCGATATGGCATACTCAGTGTGTGGAAGGCTCATTTCCTCTACATGAGCACCGGCTTTGGCAAATTTATCTATTGCAGCCCGGACAGAGTCAAGAACTTCGCTATCAACCCCATCAACAAAATATTCCCGGGGTACACCGATACGCAATCCCTCAAGTGATGAGCCTGCAAGCATTTCTCTATAGTCGGGAACGGGAACGTTATGAGTAGTTTGGTCACGCTGATCACAACCTGCAATGGCTGACAGCAAAATTGCCGCATCCTCAACAGTTTTCGTCATCGTTCCAACCTGATCAAGTGATGAAGCGTAAGGTGCCACACCGTAGCGTGATACTCGTCCGTAAGAAGGTTTAAAACCAACACAGCCGCAGTAGGAGGCGGGTAACCGGATTGAGCCGCCCGAGTCAGTTGCGAGTGACGCAAGAGCCATTCCGCCGGCAACGGCAGCCGCTGAACCTCCGCTGGATCCACCAGGCACACGGTCTGGCGCAACGGGATTTTTTGTTAATTTAAAAGCGCTGTTTTCTGTTGTCGTTCCAATGGCAAGTTCATCCATATTCAGGCGTCCTGCAGGAAATGCACCTGCCGCCTTAATCTTGCTTATTACAGTAGCATCAAAAGGTGCAATGTAATTTTCAAGCATTTTTGAGGCACATGTACATGGCTGCCCCTCAACGTTGAAAAGATCTTTCAACGCTATGGGAATTCCCAACAAACAGCGCTCATCACCCTTGGCTCTCAGCGCATCTGCTTCAGACGCATCCTGCAATATCGTATCAGCGTCAAATGCCAGATAAGCACCAATATTCTCATCCTTTTCAGCAATAGCGTCCCTGACTGCATTAACAAGCTCAACAGAGGAAAAGTCTTTTTGGGCAAGACCATCCATGGCGGCAGACAAAGTCATCTCAGATATATCTAAAGACATCAGAATTACTCCACAATTTTAGGCACCTTAAATTCAGTACCGATCGTATCAGGTGCGTTGGAAAATACAATATCACGCTTCAGACTTGGCTCATTGACATCTTCCCGGAACACATTTTCGACAGGTTGAACGAAAATGGTCGGCTCTACATCACGCAGATCCAATTCGTTAATTTTTTGCACGTATTGAAGTAGCTTGTTCAACTCTTTTTCAAGCTTGGGCACTTCATCAGATGGTATAGTAAAATGTGTTAACTCACACATCTCGGCAACGTCAATGTATGCGTTATTTTCATTTGAGGTCATGTAAACTCCGATTTTTAAAAACTCAGGCGGTCATTATGCCATAAACAGTGACACCCGTCCAAGAAATTTAGAAAACAGCCGAAATTCTAAATCTGCCTGCAATAATCACATTCTGAACACCTTGCCTCAGAATACTGTTTTTAATGTCAATTATATTTAAAACTCAACCACGAACCACACGAACTACACGAACAAGAGTGAGAAGACTACCCACTGCTTACGGTGAGGCACGTTTCTCCCGGCTTCATTCGCCAACTACGTCCGTCTTCGAACCCTACGCCGGGACAAGCCGGGGCAAGCTGCAAACCGCCGTTGCTGCCCGGGTTCCCTGAGCGCCTGCTCGGGTTTTGCTTCCGTGATGCCTGGGATCCCTGAGCGCCTGCTCGGGTTTTGCTTCCGTGATGGCATAATCGTTTTCGTTCTCGTACACGATATGGTCGAGTTCCATTCTCATCCTCGTGTACGGAAAACATGTACCGCTGCGCTGTGTACGTGTACGATCTCCCGGCAAGCTGGTGCCCGGCAGAGCCGTGCCAGTGGATAGTGTACAGTGGGCAGTGGATAGTTTTTTCATGTTCCCGCCTGCTGAGTGCTGGAGGACGAATGTTCCCATGAGCCGCAGACTGTAGCACAGACATTCTTGTCTGTGTCCGTCTGATGAGTGAGTGGATAGCTGGGGAAGGTAGGGCTGATTTCTTCCGGATTCATCCGTTAACTACGCCGGGACAAGCCGTAAACCGCCGTTGCTGATGTTGGTCGCCAAGCCCGGGAACCCTGAGTGCCTGCTCGTTTATCTTAGTCTCAACCTCAAGGCGCACCAATGGTGCGGTTAGCGCCGTTGGATGCCGCCGTTTGTTCTGTAATGTTCTTGTCTCTGTCAATCCAGTTCTGAACTGAATTAGATCTTAACATCAATATAAAGCCTAGCACAAGCTTGATTGAGGGCGCAATAAGGCGAAGCAAGATTTCTTCAAAATTCCGCGCCCTATCGCTCCCATGTCATATGTATCCGTACATGTCTGCAAGTTGACGAACTTTTGTTATCGTCTGTCCGAGTGCAACAAAGAGATGTGGCAGTGCCTGTGCAACTATTGCAATTCCAAGTAGCTTGGCTCCAACGCTAAAAAGTACTTGCGCTGACAACTCAAACAATCTGTCTTGTTCCGTAAACTGAAGTCTGTCTGCGAGCCACTCGGTTTTATGTAGCAGGAGCCATGCAACACTGAATGTGAGAAAAGCAGTGGCAATCACACTTCCTGTGGTAATCGCAGTGCTGTACCCTGTATATGAGTTAGTCGCCACCGTGGTGGTAAAATCGTCGCAGGAATGCTGCACCTGCAAGACAACGGGAAGCATAGATGTGATATATGCCAATCCATAATAAATCTGCAATAATCCAAATACTCGACTGAGTGCTATGAGAAGTTTACGCATTGGTATCCTTCATTTACAGAACGTCAAGGCGCACGAACGCGCG
>LSQX01404111.1_pt1 | contig 16432 bp, 17 predicted proteins | sample 654561 | NCBI WGS metagenome assembly LSQX01 (sample SAMN04489861, study PRJNA283612) | anaerobic digester metagenome | isolation source: 4 biogas reactors fed with cattle manure at either 37C or 55C with and... | place: Denmark: Kongens Lyngby | collected 2014 | reverse complement strand
GGTTGATGACCTGGAAAAGGCGGTGGAGCATGCGACGAAGTGCGGTGCCAAAAAAGCAGAGGTGCAGTACTATGACTCCTCCACTGTCATGTTTGACCCTGCCGGACATCCCTTTTGCTTATCCACCGTGGAGTAGTAGCTTAGTGAATTACTGTGTGCCGCTTCGGTGGCACTTTTTTATTTGAGTAATATATTGTAGACGGGATATTTTGCCGTACTCCGTTGTTAACAAGTGATATTTCTAGGCCAATTTGTGCTTAGGTCTTTAAATTAAGGTCGGTAAATGTTAATATATTACTTAAGTGCCTGCGAGTATACCCACCTAATCTCAGCCTCGGGCATAGTGAAAAATCATAACGTCAAAAAAAAGGAAGTGATGTACAATGGCTTGGCTTGTGTTGGTGTTTATTGCCAGTGTTTTAGCCCTAGTGTACGCAGGCCTCAATTTCTACTCTGTTAAGAAGGTCGACGAAGGCACAGATTTAATGAAGGAAATTGCAGCCCGGATTCGCATGGGTGCAGTAACGTTTCTGAATTATGAGTTTCGGATTATTGCCATGATCGCCTTAGTCGTCGCTGTGTTGATGGGTATACTTGTTGGTTGGTATGTAGGTGTGGCGTTTTTAATCGGTGCAACCATGAGTTCGCTGGCCGCAGTGGTGGGTATGCGGATCGCTACATATGCCAATGTGCGGGTATCTAATACGGCCCGAACTACGAAAAAATTAGGACAGACGCTGAAGGTGGCTTTCAAGGGCGGTTCCGTCATGGGTCTCTGCGTAGGGGGCTTTGCCCTGTTAGGCCTGGTCATAGTGTATGTAGTCTTTGGGGTACTCCTCAAACAGCTGTCTGTTGAAAACGTCTACCTCTATCGAAACTGGTTGGGAATCGATTTTTCTCCCTTCACCATGACCATTTCCGGTTACGCTCTGGGTTGCTCGATTATCGCCATGTTCTTCCGGGTGGGAGGCGGCATCTACACTAAGGCGGCTGACATGGGAGCTGACCTAGTGGGTAAGGTAGAAGCGGGTATTCCCGAAGACGATCCCCGTAACCCTGCCACTATCGCGGACAACGTCGGCGACAACGTAGGGGACGTGGCCGGCCTTGGTTCTGACCTGTTGGAGAGTTTTGTGGGTGCCATTTCATCCGCAGTTATTCTAGCCTTCCATTTGTTCCTCTCCAGCGAGGCCAAAGGCAGTGGGATGACCCAGACTGCACTGCAAAGAATGTTCATGTACCCGGTGGTCGTCGCCGGTTTGGGTGTTCTCGCCTGTATCGTCGGTATTGCTTACATAATCCTGAAGGAACTGTCTGAGGATCCCCACCGCGAGCTCAACATTTCCACCTGGGTCTCTGCCGGCCTCACAATCGTGCTTTCCGGCATAGGCTGCTGGATCATGTTCGGCGGTGAAGATTTGACCGGCCTTGCTTTTAACCTGGGGACATTCTCTCCTTGGGTTGCTGCAGTGTTAGGCATTGTGGCCGGAGTTGTAATCGGTTTCATTGCCGAGTACTACACCAGTTACGATTTCAAACCAACCCAGAGCATTGCTGCTGCCAGTACCGAGGGGCCGGCCTTAACCATAACCCAGGGTATGGCGGTGGGTATGCGATCCACCATGCTTCCGGTCTTAGTGCTTGGTTCAACAGTGATCGCAGCCTACGGTGCGGCCGGAATGTACGGGATAGCCATGGCAGCAGTCGGTATGCTCTCCTTCGTTACCACTACAGTTACAGTTGATACGTATGGTCCCATCTCTGATAACGCCGGCGGTATTGCAGAAATGAGCAAGCTGGATGATGAAGTTAGGGATATTACGGACAAGCTTGACTCAGTGGGCAACACAACCGCTGCCATCGGTAAGGGCTTCGCCATCGGTTCTGCGGCTTTAGCTGCCACTTCCCTGATGGTTGCCTATATTTTCTCCTTCTCACCGCCAGAGGTGGACCCGCTGCTTGATATCATCAATCCCATGACCCTGGTAGGCGCCATGGTAGGAACTGCGCTGCCGTATTTCTTCTCCGGTATGCTGATTGAGTCAGTGACTAAGGCAGCACGGAAAATGGTTGACGAAGTACGCCGTCAGTTCAGGGAGAAACCCGGTATTCTCGATGGCACGGAAGAGCCGGACGTCAACTCCTGTATTGCCATCGCTTCCGAGGGTGCGCTGCAGGAGATGAAGCTGCCTTCGTACATGGCTGTTGCCTTTCCACTCCTGGGTGGATTTGTGTTTGGCGCCAATTTCGTTGGTGGTGTGTTGATCGGTTCGATCATGTCAGCGATTATGCTGGCCCTTTACACAGGTAACGCCGGTGGCGCTTGGGACAATGGTAAGAAGTATATCGAATCGGGTGCTTTGGAAGGCCATGAAAGGGGCGGCGATACTCATGCTGCAGCCATTGTGGGTGATACGGTAGGTGACCCCCTCAAAGATACAGTTGGGCCTTCGCTGGACATTTTGATCAAAATCATGTCCACCATCTCCCTGATTGGCGTGGCCATTTTCTCCAAGTTCAACCTGTTCAGCTGGTTGGCCAGTTTCTTTTAGTTCGTTGAGTAGGGTTTAAAACTGAAGACCGCTGACGCGTGTGTGCACGTCAGCGGTTTTTGATATCTGGGCAGAGAACGATCTTGTGGAAACCTAGTTCTTTAGGGCGCAAACGCAAACAATAAAGGGGCAAGTCAGAGCTGTTAAGGAAGGAGATAAAAAAGAGCGACTATTGGGGGTGCGATGCTTGCCAATAGTCGCGTCTATTTTCAGGATGGAAGAAAGAAGAAACTGAATGAGGGGGACCGGAAAGCAGCCGGTATTGGAAAGAAGTACATCGTCAAGGGAAAGATGTTGGTTTGAGTCGACTGCTTTTCCGGTCCCTACAGGATGCCATGAGATGCCGGAGTTGTTTGCTACGGAATCAGGCGTAGAATCGCTGCTTGGGCAAATAGCGCAACTACAACTACAGAAGAGTCTATGATGACTCCGGCAATCATGGGTTTAATACCTACACCAGCAACTTCCTGGAAACTGGTCTTCATGCCGATCGCTCCCAAGGCTGCCGCCAAGAGGAACTTGGCTAGGTTACCAGTTGTGGCAACTGCACCTGCTGAGAGCAGGCCGGTGCTGCGTACACCTACCATGAACAGGAAGCCGAGGATGAACCAGGGGAAGATATCCCGCACCCTAATTTTAGCCATTTCGCCCACTTCACCACCTGCCACTTTCTTTTTGGCGTGGATCCAGGCAAAGATAAGGACAATGGGGACAATAAATAATGTACGGGTCAATTTGACGATTGTGGCCAAGGCACCTGCTGCATCAGAGAAGGCATAGCCTGCGGCGATCACGGAAGACGTGTCGTTCACCGATGTACCTACCCAGAGCCCGAAGCCGGTGTCGCTCATGCCCAGGAGTTTACCTACCCAGGGGAAGAGAATCACGGTTAGGAGGTCAAAAACAAAGGTGGCGGATAAAGCATAGGCAATTTCCTTTTCCTTAGCCTCAATTACCGGACCAACCGTGGCGACCGCGGTGCCGCCGCAGATGGCAGTACTCACGGACAAGAGGCTGGACAGTTTCCAGTCTATCTTGAAGATTTTCCGGCAGAGGATACCTACACCAAAGGCGGTGGAAAGGGTAAACACCATCAACAGAAGGGCGTACTTACCCGCCTGCACAACTTGGGCAAAACTTAAAGAGATGCCAGTCAGGATGATTCCTGCCCTTAGGATCAGTTTGGACGTCCAGTCGACGCCTCGGTGAAAGACTTGCTGCCGTGAGATTACTGGGTTCAGCAGCATCCCTAGAATAAGGGATACTAACGCGATACCCAGGAGGTCTACAGGCATGATGCTGTTGATTAGGACCGCCGCAAGGGCCACACCTAAACAAAGAATAATACCGGGAATAATTGCTGCGTATCTTGTCATGAATAGTTCCTCCTCGTTCAACTTGATTGTATCATCCTTTTGGTATAAACTTAAATTATAAGATCTTATGCATACATAATCCCTAATTATAGGAGGCGACAGCCCTGCTGGATTTCAGACATGAAACATTTTTGCTCCTCTGCTCACTGGGCAGTTACACAAAAACCGCTGAGCGCCTGCACATGACCCAACCGGCAGTAACCCAGCATATTCAGTATTTGGAGGACAAGTACGGTAGGAAGCTTGTCACATATGAGAATAGGACATTCAGTCTCACTCCGGCAGGAGAGGAGCTGCGAGATCTGCTGGCACGTATTGCGGCCGATGCCAAACATTTCCAGCGCAGAATGGATGACGGGAGAAGCGATAGGGATGATGTCTACTTTGGCGCGACCCTCTCCATTGGCGAATATTTGATGCCAAATGTAATCGCAGAGCTTCTCCAGGCAGATCCCAGGCTTAACATCCATATGGAGGTTGACAACAGTAAGGTTCTCTTGGAGAAGCTGCAGGCAGGGGAGCTTGAATTTGCCCTTATCGAAGGGATAATCGATAAATCGAAATACCACTCCGTGGTGTTCAGTGTAGAGGAGTTCATCCCAGTATGCGCTCAAGATTCGGTATTTGCACAAGGGCCTGTTCGTTTCGGTGATCTGTTTGGCACTACCTTAGTGCTGCGGGAAGAGGGGTCAGGTACGCGGGAGATCTTTGAACTGATCCTGAAAGAGCACAACTACTCAGTAGACAGCTTCCAAAACATAATTGAAATCGGCAATATGGCAGCCATTAAGAAGCTGGTGGGTCGCAATCTTGGCATAACTTTTCTATATTCTACTGTCGCTGAGGAAGAACTGAAGCTAGGCAAGTTGAGCAAAATTGACATAGTGGGCTTTGAAGCAAAGCGGGAGTTCAACTTCGTTTTTCTAAAGGACAGCGCTTACACGGACAAGTATCTGTATTATTTACACATGATGCAGGAAGCGGCGACTAGGGTGTGCAGCGACACACCTGTCTGGTGAAAGAGTGAACTTTCCCGCGATATTTGGGAGCTCAATGGGTTTAGGACAGACGATCTAGACTATCGCCCATCGTGAATCGTAGGATTATCCCTCTGTTTAGAGATTGTTTCATCCACTATTACAAAAAATCTTCTAGTAGTATGATTGGAAGAACTACAGTGCACAACGAAAAAAGCAGCCGGTTTCCTGGAGAGACGGGCAATAACGCAGGAAGTGCTTCAGACAATAATGTAGCTTTGGTTAGGGAGTCTCGCTGGTAACAGCGGCTCCCTTCTTTTTTTATATCCAATCTCTGTATCAGTTAATGCAGCGGTGATATTTCGCTTAATACCTTCTTGTGGAAAAAAATTCCATGAATAATGATCTTTGGAGACAACCATAGTATTACTGAAAGTTCAACAGTATTAGACTGACAAAAAAGGAGGAACTTGACGTGAAAAAGTGTTTGTTGTTAGCGTTGTTGTTGGTCGTTTCGCTTGGCGGTGTCGCTATGGCTTCGGGTTTTACCGAAAGTGAGAGAATCGATTTTAAAGTCATTGTAGATCCGTGGGTCATATTTGAATTCGCGGAGCCTCCAGAACTCAAGATTTCCGGACCCAACGTCGAGGGTGAAAGTACTGCTACTGGCACAATTACTTCTAACATTCCCATCACAATTTCGCTTCAGAGCAGTAGATTCCAATATAATCAAGCGGATCTAAACAATTGGTTTAGGTTCGATTACAAGGTGGGAATAACCGAATATAAAGGAGTAGAACTTGGGAGCAGACGAAATACGCAGCACATCAAACCGGGTGTAACTCCCATTGTGGCTACACTCCGGTCTCGAATCCCCGAAGGAAGGGATTGGTATGATTTGGAGGGAGATAAGGAGTATGTAATTACTGTGACTGCCACGGTAACAGCACAATAGACACCGATGTAATGTACCTAGGATTAAGTGTGGGCCTCACTCTGTTTAGGGGACAGAGTGGGGCCTTTTTCTCAGCTGAATGCGAAACGCCTAGCATTCAATACTTGAGCAGAATCTAGTTTGTGGCATTGAAATCTAATTTCAACAAACCACGTGTATCTAGGCGACAGCGCCTACACAGCCGAGTATCTGCGTTACGTACAGCTGATGCAGGAAGCGGCGGCGAGAGCGCGAGTTCTAAGCTGATTAGTTGGTTTTGCCGTTCTTTCGAACTCAAAAAGTCTGGTCAAGGGGACTCCACCTATTCGTGGCTGTAGCGTTAGTTAGTTAACAACACTTCAGTAACGCTCAGTCGATTCTGCAATGGATAGTCTTTGCTTTTTCGTTGACAAACTAACGCTCGTTAGTTTATAATTTGAGACACTGGCGTGTAGTAGACGTCACGACATCGTTCAGAATCAATGAGGAGAGTATAACTTGAGTACAAAAGAAAGAATCCTATACGAGGCGTTGACCCTGTTTTCCAGCTATGGTTACGAGGCAGTGACAATTCGGGAAATTGCTGGCGCTGTAGGGATCAAGGAGAGTTCGCTATATAACCATTTCAAGAATAAACGGGATATTTTGGACACTATTGTCAAGGAGACCTTCCAGAGGTATCAGAAAACATTAGAGAGTCTGCAGGTCCCGAAAACTGGTGATCCCAATATTTCCAGTTTGTACGATGGTTTTTCTGATGAAGCCTTTGAAGCTCTATGCACGGACATTTTTCTGTTTTACCTGAAAGATGACTATATTGCTAAGCTGAGGCGCTTGCTTACGATTGAACAATACGGCAATGAAGAACTTGGGGAAATTTTCCGCAAAACGTTCATTGAAAACATCCTGGATAACCAGGCCAAGGTGCTGCAGCAGTTCATTGACGATGGCAGGTTCATTCAGGGTGACGCTTATATAATGGCCCTGCATTTTTATGCCCCAGTCTTTCTATTGCTTCATAAATACGATAACAACGCCCAGGATGAGGAACAGGCCATTGAAGAGTTGAAAAGACACGTTCGCCAATACAATCAGTTGTATCGAAAAAAGAAGCGGAGGACAGATAATGGTGAAGACACATAGTAGGGGTAGGGGTGTTCCTAATGCCTTGGCACTCTCTGGGGTAGCAGCGTCCTTTTTTTATGCAGCACACGTAGTAGCGGGTAGGTTAGTCTGGCCGAGCTATAATCCCCTAGCTCAACCAATTAGTGATTTAACTGCTGCTTCAGCAATTAGTCAGGGGATTGCCAGTAAGGTTCTCTACGGGTACGACTTTTTCAACCTACTTTTTTGTTTTGTGCTCCTAGTCTATTTCGGTCGGATCAGGCATGTGAATCGCATTTTTTATGCGGGAATAGTACTTAAGGCTGTTGCAGAGGTGTTATCCACCGTCGGCTACAAATTATTCCCCCTAGCTGATACAGATTGGACTAACAGTTTTCAAAACAACATGCACTATGCCATAACGGGAGTCATTGTGCTTAGCTACATTGCCTTAGCCCTGCTCCTTACAGTAGGTCTGGCCAAAACAAGAAAGCATCCAATCATGACCAAGTTTATGGGCCTGTTTAGCATCGTGTTTATTGCATCAGGATTCTTGACGGTGGTAGTCGCAAACGTTTTTCCTGGCTATGTGGGCTTGGTAGAACGCATAAATCTGTACTCATTGATGGTTTCAAATATCGCCTTGGCTCTATGGGTGTTTAACCACGATGCATTTTCGTCTGTTAGACGATAATTATTTTTTTGGCTATCACACTAACGAGTGTTCGTTAGTAGATCACCGCAGGGAGTATTCTATGGCGAGGAGGAAGATCCCTTGACTGCACCCACGTATTCACTAACACCCAAACAGCATCTCGAAAAATCATATTACAGTTCAGTGGAAGACTTGGCTGCCGAGGTTGTGGTTCAAACAGCAAAAATCTTTCACCCTATTATTTCCTCTACGCCGGAAGTATACACAGAGCAGGTTTGTTTAGATTTGCTCCTGTTAGGCATCTACGCACGAAAGGGACTCAAGGCAGATGAGAAGCCCACTTTGGAGCATTTGGACTGTATTTTGGATCAGCTACAGCAATCAAGGGATCATACGTATCAAACGCAGAAGCTCCGTTTGTGGCAGCGGTTTATTCTCGAACAAACCCCATCTAATCGTACGCTCGTATGGCAGTTAGTCGACTACGCCACAAACTGGTTTGCTGCCCGCTCTAGTGAGGTATTGGGGGTGTTTACTGCTCAGGTGAATGGATTTCTGGCCAACTTCGATGCATCAAATCGTTCGGACGCCCTTTTTTGCACCAGTTCAGTCCTCGAATACCACATCAACATGGTAGGAGCAGAGATTTTAAACAGGCTCTGGCAAAAGAGTTTTGCCGCCACTGAACAACGATTGCTGGTGCTTCCAGGCTGCCTGCGAGCTGCTCCTAGCTCGTGTACAGCAGAAAAGTGGATCTTAGGATTTAGATGCAACTACTGCAGTAACGGTTGTCAAATCAGGGAGCTCAGCCAACTCGGCGCGGACTATTGCTTTCATGTAGCCTTTGCTAAGCACCAATCGTCTTTAGTTTCCCATGTGCAGGGTTTAAGTTCATTAGGCCAACATGGCAGCCTAGGAATTCTCGGTGTGGCCTGCGTTTTGTCTTTACTAGAAGGTGGCTATATGTTGGAGGCGCATATGGTGCTGGGACAATGTGTTCCCCTGGATTTTTGTGGCTGCAAAAATCATTGGCATGAAGACGGCCTTTTTGCCAGGGTAAGTGTGAAACGTGTGGTTGAAATAATGATGAGAGCCGAATCTGAAACTAATGCTGACAGCATCGCAGTAACCTGGCCGGTTTGAGGTAAGGTTGGGGACCTGTAGAATTGATTACGTTAAGGCGGGCTGATATGACTGGAAGAAAAGTGTTTACAGATGAAACTAAGTTATTCCTGATCTATACATTCTCTATATCGTGGTTTTTTTGGCTGATAATCATTATAGCTAATCGAGTCTTTGCTGCACTTTGGTATGGAGAACTCTTAACGTGGATACCGATGCTGATAGGTTCCCTTGGCCCGCCCATTGCTGCAGCCATGATTTATCGACAGTCCAATAGGAGCTTTTCCTTAAAGCCATTTGTGAAGCTTGTCTTCAACAGAGATGTAGACAAGAGAGCATGGTTGTTCTTTGGGTTGTTTACTTGTTGGCGTTTTCTCATGGTTTGGTTTGCATTTGGTATTCAGGAGCCCATTTCTATTCTGTATATGCTTCTTAATCTACCTCTTTTCATCATTGGAGGGGGATTTGAGGAGATAGGTTGGCGTGGATATCTGCAGCCCAAGTTAGAAAAGGAGACAGGCTATTTAGTTTCGGTGCTTATGGTGGGTGTCATTTGGAGTATATGGCATTTGCCTTTATGGCTGATAAGCGGAACGGTACAGAGTGCTTTGCCTTTTGCAGCCTATACATTTCTAGCAATAATTTTGAGCTTCAGTTTCTCAGCTTTATATAAATATACACAGAATATTTTCTTGTGTATATTTAGCCATGCCTGGTTTAATGGCTGTATAGGGCTAGCAGTGTATATAAGCAGTGAAGGGTATCTACAGCTCGACCTAACTTGGCGAGTTTATATGGTGTTGATTCTAGAATTAATTGTATCTGTCATCCTAGGAGCGAAGTATAAAGGGGTAGTGGAAAGAGATGATTATACAAGAAATAACGGATAAGCAAGATAAGAAACAGATAGCGGCCAGTATCTTGGAAGCGTTACCCAATTGGTTCGGGATACAAGAAGCTAGACAAAGGTATATAAGTGAAAGCGGCAATTTACCATTTTTCGCAGCAATCGATCAATCAAGGCCAGTGGGTTTTTTGGCAATGGAAGAAACTAGTCAATATGCGACTGAGATTTATGTGATGGGGGTTCTTCCTGATCGTCACAATCAAGGGATTGGAACATCTTTACTAAACACAGTGATGCAGTGGGCTAAAGAAAAAGGATATGAATTCCTACTGGTAAAGACGTTAGATGAATCTCACCCAGACATTTACTATGCGAAGACAAGAAAGTTTTATGCCTCAGTTGGGTTTAAACCCTTAGTGTGCTTACCCGAACTGTGGGGAAAAGAAAACCCATGTCTGATAATGATTCAACATATAGTTTAAGGGAGGGAAGGTGCGAGCTGTGGAGATTAGAAGCGTATCCAGATGAACAAGCCTATTTTTGAAGATGTAGTGAACACATTCGGTGACGCGTACGCTCTCTTGGGTCATAATGGTTCGGGACAAACAACAACGTTGAGGTTGGGGTGGTTAGAACCTGATAGTGGTAGGATATCGGTTTTCGGAGGGTAGGATTGTTGTGAATCATCCCTCACTAAGTCAAAGTAAACCGAGCTGGGGCGCGTTACGCTGTCTAAGCTCGGTTTTCTCTCGCTGTAGATAGATCAAAAAGAACATTAAAAAAATGGTTTTATTTTCCAAAGAATGGGAAGGAAAATGGCGCTTTTGAGATAATTCTCTGAATAACATTTTTTGGGGCGCAGAACTTCAGGCCAACGACCAGGTGGCGGTGACGGTCTTGTCTGCCATGACTACAGTTCACTTTTGCGACCTTCTCCCATTTAACCTCCAGTGCGAAACTGCATAGCAGAGGCAATGATTCAACCCTCGCCTCACACCGGGCGGTCATTGAATCGAATGAGTGGAGCAGGCAATGAGAACGGGGAGCCGTGCCAAAAAGTGTGGGCGAAATTCGCACCTATGGAGGGATGAAAATGAATTTAGAGGAACTCAGGTATGATTGTGCGTTCAAACTGAAGAAGGGTCTACACTTCATCCTAGCCTCAATTGTTATTTGGCTTTTGATGCTGATTATCCACATGACGTCGTTACCCATATCGACCAAGAACCTCTTCAGCTTTTTTGCCACCGCACCCTTGATGCCCCTGGCTTTTGCCATGTCAAAGGTAATCGGTGTTGATTTTCAGAACAAAGAAAACCCCCTAAATGGTTTAGGAGTGCTCTTTTCGGTAAACCAGATGCTGTACTTACTAATTGCCATGTGGGTGTTTTCCGCTGTACCAGAAAAAATGCTGATGGTTATGGCCATTATCTTCGGAGCCCATTTACTGCCCTTCAGTTGGCTGTATAAATCCATTTCCTACTTAGCATTTTCTATCCTCATACCATTTCTGGCACTATTTATCGGCATCTATTTCCAACCTGTGGTGCTGGCCTTGGTTATGGTAGGCACAGAGATTGCGTTTAGTTTCTGCTTGGATGCTGAGAATAAGGCATTGCGGAAGAATTAGTGCAACGGCAAAATGTGCGAGAGTATCTTGTAGATGAATTTGGACCAGTTATGCTGCCTTGATTAATCTGTATTTAGTCCACTGGCTGCTCAGCATCATTTGGGTACACCTAGATACACGGGCCAGGGAAATCTACCCTTGGAAATGGACGATATTCGCTGCCCTGGCCAACATTGTGGGTCTCATTTGCTATGTAGCTGTGCGAAGGCGTGAAGATAAGGGCGCTTAGCACATAGAGACCGTTATTGACACTCCTGCCGTTCGGCAGGAGTTGTTCGTTTTAAAAACGAATACACGGGTACGGCGTCCGCGTAGGGGGAGATGGTTAGATGGGAAGAATCAAAGCTGTTAATCCGCGGCTGGCTACTACCGTAGGATGTTCCCTGTTTTTTGCTTACCTTTTGTCGTTTCTCTTCGAGGGGCAAGTGCTTTACAGTTTACTTGGATCGTTTGCGCTCGAGACGTCCGTATATCCCTTGCTTGCCATGATTTCTCATCTATTTGGGCTTATATCCTGCGGCTATTTGGTAAAATCTCCAGGTACTGTGAGATATGTAATGATCGCTAGTATGGGATTGTGTCTGGCTGCCACTGCGTCCTTCTTCTTTCGTCCATCCCCTTTTTGGCTGGTGGGCTTGGTAGTCAGTGGGTATGCAAGCGGTTGTGTTGTGGCCTCATTGGGCTGCTTACTAAAAGCATTTACGCAAAAATGTGAGCGTCTCAAGACATGTGCTGATATCCTGATTTATTCCAACGTGGTAATGATTGCCATCAATGTGGTGGCTGTGAAAATCTCGCCAATTCTGGGACTTGTCTTGTCTGTGGCTTGTGTAGTGTTGGGTATTCTCCTTATCTGGACACTTCCTGTTCCTGAGAATGGGAACCAGACGGCACGTAAGCCGAATGAGAACATAAACCAGCCTTTATTATTGCTTGCCCTTTTCGTTTTGATTATTACAATCAACTCTGGGCTCATGTATCAGGTCATTAACCCCGCCTTTGAGCATCTAACCGGACTGGTTAGCTGGTATTGGGCCATCCCTTACATTGCTGCTCTGATCGTGATGAGAAACCTGTCGCCCAGAGTTAAACACTCAGGGGCGCTGTATGTTGGGATGGCCATGATTATGGCCGCCTTTATAAGTTTTATGTTGCTTGGCCATAGTTCTTCTGATTACATCGTTGTCGATACCCTGATGCTTGGGGCCTGCGGCGTTTTTGATCTCTTTTGGTGGAGTATTCTAGCTGAAATGTTGGATTACGCAGATAGGCCCGTTAGGGTTTTCGGTTTTGGTCTTGCCGCCAATGTGCTTGGGGTGTTAGTGGGAGACGTATTGGGTAGGCGAATAGTCTCCTTGCGGATTTCCAATGCGGAAGTGACAGTGATAGCCTTAACCATCGTTGCAGTGAGTGTGGGGCTGTTACCCGTGCTGGATCGCCTGCTTGCCAGGCTGCTGAAGAACCATGCTTATCTGGTGGTTTATGATGGGATGAGTAAACCAGAAAAGGCAGCCGTTATTGCTCAAACTGCAGTCCTTGATCCCCTCACAGACAGGGAACAGGAGATACTGGAAGTATTGTTGGATGGCAAGTCCAACCGTGAGATCGCTACAGCGCTGCTCATAAGTGAAAGCACTGTAAAAACCCATGTCCGGAACATTTTTTCGAAATACGATGTGCGCAGTCGAGCGGAGTTGATCAGTACTGTGCTGAAGAATCAATTGTGAGTACGACTGTCAGAGCACAATGCGAATAGCTGGTATTTAAGCGTCTCTCATACCAAAGTATGAGAGACGTTTTTTCGTAATATCGACCAAACGGGGGATGGCACGTTCACTTTCATGGGTTACCCTTAGTGTAGAGATAAAGGAAGGGGAGATTTCGATATGGGAAAACGGTATTGGCTCGTCCCCGAGAATTTTGCCCACGGAAGGATATACCGCGGCCGGACCTATGATGATAGAGGTTAGGCATAGTCTTCGGGTGGACGTCTGACCGTACCAGCTGGTTCTTAGAATTTCGTTTTGCAAAGGGTCTTTAGTTGGGGGGCCAAGGCTTGTGAAGAAGAAGGTTAAGGCGAATGAGCGGATCAATCCTGTAATCGTGGCGATCATTGTTTTCGCCCTTTCGTATGTCCTTTACAACAGTGTCAGCATTATTGCCCTGGGCTTATTCGGCGAGACGACAATTGGAACGCTGACCAGCTACAGCAACCGGATAGACGACACACGTGCACCAAGCAACGAATCTAGGACTGTGACCAAAGGCTATCGGTTTTCAGTGGACGGAAGGGAGTATAAGGGTCATTCTACTTACAGGAGCGACGAAGCCTGGCCTAGTCTCAAGGGGGGCGAGAAGCGCACTGAACTCATCAGCTATCTTGCGTTTTTTCCTTGGGTAAGCAAACCAACCCATCTTGTAGATTTTGAAGTGTTGGGAGCTGCAGGAGTATTCCACTACGTCATATCTATCCTTGGTTCCATGGCGTTGTTCTGGCTGTTGAAACGGGAAATGAAGCGACAGCAAACCAAAAGCGGGGAGTGATGAGATGCATGAGGAGGGCTGGTCCCGTGTTGCCGATGCTCCGGAAATGTTGGAGACCATCCAAAGAAATAGAAGAACGTCCATCATCTGGACCTGGGTTTTCAGCCTGCTGTTTCCGGTAGGATTTCTCATTGCTGGGTTGTTCGGCGACGAGATGCCCCTCAATGAGGCGTTAATGGTAGGTTTCGGTTTGGGCCTTTTCATACTGGCCATTAACTTGTGGCGTTTCGCAAACACTAAACGGCGAGCTTGGGATGGGGTAGTTGTGAAGAAGATGGAGAAAAGGCACTATAAACGCCACGACGATGGTTCCAGTCATGCATATATGGAGTACATTGTGTTGGTTGAGACCGAGCAGGGCAAAACAAAGCGGATCGTTGAGCGTAAGAGAGGTCGGGACATGTATGACTATTTGGTTGTTGGAGACCGTGTTCGCTATCACCCTGCTCTAGAGACATATGAGAAGTACGATAAATCTAAGGATGAGGTGATCTACTGCAACGTCTGTCGGGGGAGAAATCCGATTAGTAAAGACCGCTGTGATCGCTGCAACAATCTTCTGTTCAAATAAGGAACTGGGGGAAGGACAATGGGAAGAAACTTGGGAAAGATTTTGTTCCTCACTGCGTTGTTTTTGTTTGGCGCTGTCTGTGCGGCCCAGGGGCAGTCGCTTACGCAGTGGGCCATAACGGCCTCTGCAAGCAGTGAATATGGAAGTGGGGACTGGTCCGCGAAGCAGATGTTGGGCGAGCCCGATTTTTACCCCGATTATGGGGACAGCGGGCGTGCTTGGGCACCGGCCCATCAGAACGCTGGTTTGCAGTGGGTAGAACTTGGATTTGCCGAGGCCGTATATGTAGAAAGAGTGGACATCTACGAAACCTTTAACCCAGGGGCCATCGTAAAAGTAGAACTGGTGGATACCACAGGACGCTGGCACCTGATCTGGGAAGGTACAGAGGGACGTGGGGGAACCGCCGGCGCAAGGGTGTTTAGTGTGAAAAACGGCATCGTTACAGTACCCTGCGCCCGGGTGAGGATCACAATTGACACGGACTCCGTTAGTGGTTGGAACGAGATCGACGCGGTTAGTATTACGGGCAGTTATACTTCTCCGTGGCCTCAAGCTCAAGGCGAGGTTAACATGGTTATCCAGTGGGCAAGTGGAGCAAAAGCCAGCAGCCAATACCGACAGGACCGGTGGACTCCAGAGCACATGACTGGCAAACCGGATGTTTATCCCAAATATGGTGACTACGATAAGGCCTGGACTGCAGCTTACAGCGACAGCGGGGAGGAGTGGGTTGAACTCTTCTACGACGAGGCCGTGTATGTACAGCGCATCGATGTGTATGAAACCCACAATCCAGGAGCTATCTTCAGGACAGAGATTATTGATGAAACGGGAAGGACCTACGTGATTTGGGAAGGCACGGCCCAAGCTGCTCCCCAGGAATCCCGTATCTTTTCCATCGATAATATCAAGGTGGACCTGCCTGCACGCCGTGTTCGGCTTGTGCTCCGAACTGACAAAGTGCCCGGTTTCAATGAAATCGATGCGGTATGCCTCATTGGTTCGCGTACAATGGTACGGGAGACCAGGACGCTAGATCCCGCTCAGCAGTTAGCAGCCATAATTCTCCGGTTTGGGAGATCTGTGGAGCGGGGCAGGGAAGAGAAGTTGGCGGATTCGGCATTTCTCCAAGAGCTGGAAGATATACTGAGGGAGCTTTCGCAGATCAGCTTCTAAGGAGAAATTATTAACAGCAAGGCCCAGAACTCGTGTTTATAGGCCTGGCGGATCCGTCAGGCCTATTCTGACTCTCTAGTCGTCCATGTCATACCTTTGCGTCTCGTAGATTGATTTTGAATTTTTCCATTTCCTCTTGGCTCAACGATGCTATCACTCTAGAGACATGTAGGTCATCCTTGACCTTTTCTATGTGAACCCATGCTGCCTGTTTGAGCACCTGCTGATTTACATCCAACTCCGGGTCATGGCCAACACTAATGCCCTGCTCCCCATATCGGGGTTCAGCCAGATAACAGTATTCCATTCCGGCTGCATATTCCCGTTTAAACAAGAATCTTAAAATCTTGATAGCTAGATTTATTTCCTCCCGGGCCTCCCGAACTGCCGCTTCTGCGTGGCTTTCGCCCATTTCGACTCCACCTCCGGGAAGAGTCCAAAAGGATCTATTTTCTTCAACTACTTTGACCATAGCTATTCTTCCCTTGGAAAGAATAGCAGATAGAGCCCAGTCCCTATTCATAACCAGAACCACCCTGGATAGTTTCTTTATTAAACCGCATACACGAACCAGTTATGGGTCTTGGGGGCTAAATTCACCATACGAGCCAATTTACCTGTTCGGAACCAACAACCGGATGAACGGTTTTGTCCGAAAGAACAACAAAAAACCCCAGCGGTGCTGGGGTTAATTTTCATATGGTGCCGAAGGTGGGATTCTTGGGCTTGCATTGTACAGTGAATGGTCAATAATGGGCACAACCGATTTCATAAACCCCGTATCCATGGGATTCTAATAACCTGTGGATAACTCAAAAAGCGAAAAGGGGTAGGCACAACGAATGGTAAATTAATCTTGATGTTTATGTATCCGCATGGTATAATATAGTCACAATGTACATACGAACAGTAAAGAGCAGAGATAAGGAATACGTACAGCT
>LSQX01182891.1_pt3 | contig 16432 bp, 16 predicted proteins | sample 654561 | NCBI WGS metagenome assembly LSQX01 (sample SAMN04489861, study PRJNA283612) | anaerobic digester metagenome | isolation source: 4 biogas reactors fed with cattle manure at either 37C or 55C with and... | place: Denmark: Kongens Lyngby | collected 2014 | reverse complement strand
GGATGTTCTTCCCAATGTATATTGCGGCATGTCAACGGTTATTCTTGTTCCGCTGTATCTTTTTGTTAAATCAATACCCCTTAAAGAAAAAGTTGCTCATGTCGGGCTGTTGGCAGTTCTCTACTACAGCTTCAACATTAATATTGCAAACTTTATATGGCACGGGCTGCATTTCCCGAATGACCTGCCATACAGATTCTCATTTATGTATTCAATAATTTTGCTGATAATGGCTTATAAGGCCGTTATCCATATAAAGGAGCTCAAGGGTAACGAGATTCTTTGTTCAGGAATCGGTGTGGTATTCTTTATTATTGCCGTGCAGGAAATAGGCTCAAAAAATGTCAATGAACTGACTGTGTTTTTAAGTCTTCTGTTCACAGTTCTTTATACGTTTATTCTTATATGCATAAAAAACAGCAAATTAAAGGCAAGCACAATGGCTTTGGTCATGCTCGTCTGCGTAGTAGGTGAGGTTATGTGCTGCGATTCTTATCACTACAGTATGAGCCAGACTAAATTAAACTATGCTGGTGACTATAATGATTTTCGTGTGCTCAAGAAGCAACTTGATGAAGCTGAGGGCAACGATTCTTATCGCATGGAGCTGACGGAACTGCGCACAAGAATGGACCCTGCCTGGTATGGCTATAACGGTGTTTCAACCTTCTCCTCGATGGCATATGAAAAATTGTCAAATCTGCAGAACAATCTTGGAATGATGAGCAATTATATAAACAGCTATACATATAATCTTCAAACTCCGGTTTATAATGCAATGATGTCGCTCAAATATATTGTAGAAAATGACGAAAATGACAGGATGAGCAAATATCTGTTCAGCAAAAGATTAGAGAGCGGGAAATTCACCGCATATGAGAACAAGTATTACCTGCCTATTGCTTATTTAGTTGACAGTAATATCAAAAACTGGTCCACTGCTGAGAGCAATCCGTTTGATTTGCAGTCAGATTTTTTTGAAAAGGCTACAGGCGTGAGTAATGTTTTCACCCGCCTAAATGTAGACCCTGATAATGTTGAATACAACAACTTAAACACCTTTTTTACCGGATTTGATAGCGGATATTTTACATTTGAAAAAACCGTATCGGGAGCCGAAGCCAGTTTTACACTGACTGTTACTCCCAAAACTACACAGAATGTCTATATCTATGCCTCTTCCGATGAGGTTGAGGATGTTTACATTGATGGCAGCGACTTTAGCATAAGACATGATGAAGAGTCTAACATAATAGATTTAGGGATTTGTAAGGTTGACGAACCGTTATATATTAATATTCCAATCAAAAATGATGAAATCGAAAACGGCAATGTAACCTTCTATGCCTACGGACTTCAAATGGACAAGTTTATTGAAGGCTATGACATTTTAGAAAAGGGTCAAATTAATATAAGCACCTTTGAAGATGCTTATGTTAAGGGAACGGTCAACGCTGAAAAGGATGGAATACTCTACACATCAATCCCTTATGACCCGGGCTGGAGCGTTAAGGTTGACGGAAAGCCGATAAACAGCATAAAAATTGCTGACTCACTTCTTGCAATTAACCTGTCTAAGGGCGAGCATACAATAGAATTTCGCTTTATGCCCCAGGGCTTGATTTTAGGATGCGTCATATCCAGTGCGTCACTGCTGTTATTTATTGTCATTCTTCTTGTTGTGGGAATTAAGCGAAAGAGAAGAAAAAAAACAATGCCAGTTAATTCTCCAGAGACCGATATTCTTGAAGAACCAAATGGTAATCTCCCTCCAATAAAGGGCGGAAGCTATGATATAGAGGATTTTTCACTCGATATATCAAATGAACCAAAGCTTGCTCAGGCAAAGAAACCCGAGCCTGCTCCGGAGTCTAAAAAGAATATTTACATAGCAGATATCGAAAAACCTCCTGTTAATAAAGAGCTTGAAGACTTCGGTGATGATGATGCCGAAATAACCGTTGAAAAGTATGAGGGAAAAGAATAAAAAAAAGACCGGGCAGCAACGTTTGATGTTGCTGCCCGCCTTATGTATTCATCTTAAAAGACATCCTGCTTCTTAATGCCGAATATCAGCCTTAGTACTCCTCTTAATGCTTTGGGACTGCGGACGACTACAACCTTCATTAACCAATCAACCCCTATATAAGTATTTTAGTTGCATCAGCATCTGGAGGCTAAGCCGAGAATTACCAGTGCGGCAGCAAGAATAATAACAACTACCGCTTTAGGGAAACAGCTTGCAACAATCAGGCCGGCGCCAAAAGCGATGACCGCACAACCTGTACATCGATGACCGCAACGCATAGTGTGATGCACCGCCTCCATGATATAATGCTTATATTGCTCATTACAGTATAATCAATATTCTGAAGACTGTGCTTGTCTATTAATCCAGTTGCCAGCTTTTTATATTTTTTACCGAATTATACATAGAAGTATAGTTTTCATGCCTGGATTTGCTTATTATCCCATTTTCAACCGCCTCAACGATTTTACAACCCTTATCATTAATATGAGCACATGAAGAGAATCTGCATTTACCCAAATAGGGTAAAAACTCATTAAAGCAAAACGGCAGCTCATCCTTTGAAATAAAATCACCGTTTTCAATATCTATGCTTGTAAAGCCCGGTGTATCAGCAACATAGCCCCCATTGATTTTGAATAATTCAACATGCCTGGTTGTATGCCTGCCTCTGCCCAGCTTTTCGCTGATTTCGCCCGTATTTAACCCCAGCCCCTTATCAAGGCCGTTTAATAATGTGGACTTCCCTACCCCGCTGTTGCCCGTAAATGCGCTGATATGGTCTCTCAGAGCCTCTCTGACGGCATCTATGCCCTCCCCTGTAACGGGAGAAACGCAAAAAACATCCAGACCGGTTGTAGTATATATATCATATAACCAACCAATATCAGACAAATCTGATTTTGAAATTATTATAGAAGGCTCTATTCCCTTATGCATGGCAATTGCAGTCATCATATCTATAACAGAGGTGTTTGGCATCGGTTCTACTATTGAAGCAACAATAAATATTTTATCAACATTGGCAATGGGCGGCCGAATAAGTTCTGATTTTCTGGGCTTGATGATGTCAATTGTGCCTTTGCTGTTATCATTTACAGTTATTTCGACACAATCACCCACAAGAGGTGATATTTTTTCTTTTCTGAAAATTCCTCTCGCCTTACATTCATACACCGAATCGGCGGCCTCCACATAGTAGAAGCCGCCGATACCTTTAACTATCGTTCCGATAAGCTGCATTTAATCAACCCCGTGATTATTAAACTGTTTTATTCCTCTTCGCCCGAGCTTGAAGTTCCAATAAACAATGTGACCATGGTGCTTGTATCGTAGGGCATATCTTCATTATACTCAGGAGTCTGGTTAATAACCGTGCCTACCTTTGAAGCGACATCGGTAAATGTTCTCTGGACAATGACATTGTTAAATCCTGCATCTTTGAGGATTTGCTTTGCGTTTGCCTCGGTTTCGTTAACAACATAGGGAACGGGTTTCTCATCGTTATCGCTTGAATACTCATAGGTTTTTACATTTGAAATCTTTGCGGGAGATTTTCTGAAATCTATCTTGCACTCATAGACTAGTATGCCGTCAATATATGCCTGAAGTGTTTTGCCCGAACCGGAACCACTCACGGTGAATGAATGCTTCTTGCCGTTGAGTAATATTGTTACATTTGAAACACTGTCAACAATAACATTATCAATATAAACCTTGAGAACACCGTCGACTCCGGAGCCTTGATTGGGTAATTTTAAAGTGATAGTAGCACTTGATGATGCAGGAACACCGCTGCTGACAACTACGCTTATCGCCGTGCCTGCGGGAACAGAGTCATCGGGATTAAGGCTCTGCCAAATAACCTCGTCTTTTGGACGGTCGCTGTCCTCAACGGTTACATTGCTGCTCAGGACAAGATTTGCGCTTTCAAGCATTGCATTTGCATCCGCAAGGCTCCACCCCATAAGACTAGGAACCTTTACAAGGGAACCTGAATTATCGTCTGTTGCCAGATATATTGTAATTTGAGTGCTGACATTTACCTCGGAAGCACTTGCCGGCTCAGTTCTTATTACCTTGTCCTTATCGACAGTCGAGCTGTATTCATATTGCGCTCCGGCAATGTTTGTAAAGCCTTCATTTATGAGCTTGCTTTTGGCTTCTTCAAAAGACATTTTTGAAACATCGGGTATAACTGCTGTTTCATTACCTACGGCAATTGTAAGAGTTATAGTTTCTCCGCGCTTTATCTTTTCGCCCTTGCTGGGCTCCTGCTTAATAACAGTTCCCGGCTCCTTATCGCTGCTCTGCTCCTCAACTGTGGTAAAGGTAAAGTCCTTATACTCATCATTCTTTTCAATTTCAATATAATAATTCTTACCTATAAACTGCGGAACTTCGACTTTATCATTATTACTGAAAACACCGAGAAAATAAAGAATAGCCATTATTATGACGGAAAGGGTAACCAAGCCGACAGCGATTCCGGTGATAATCGGAATCACCTTCTGCCTTTCCTCGGCTTCTTTGTCTTCATCTGCATCATCAACCTCTGAGGTTGCATTGTCCGATGTTTTGTGTGTTACCTTTTCACCCGGCTCAACATATTTAGTCGGCTCGTTATCAACAAAATATGAGTATTCAAACCTGATTGAGGGGTTCCTTTTGAATTCTTCGAGGTCAAGTATCATTTCAGCCGCCGACTGATAACGGTCACGCGGTTTTTTTCTCATTGCACGCATCGTAATCTGTTCAAGACCTATAGGTAAGCCCGGGTTAATTTCAGACGGGCGTTTTGCCTCGGACTGAAGCTGCATAATTGCAACGGTTACGGAGCTGTCAGACTGGAATGGTAGCTGCCCCGTAAGCATCTCATACATGACAACGCCCAAAGAGTATAAATCGGCCTTGTCATCGGTTATATCGCCCCTTGCCTGCTCCGGGCTAATGTAGTGAACCGAACCGATTGCACTTTCTGTCATCGTTCTGGTTTCACTGCGACTGAAACGGGCTATTCCGAAATCAGTTACCTTAATATTACCGTTATGAAGGAGCATTATGTTTTGGGGCTTAATATCTCTATGAACAATCCCCTTGTCATGAGCATGCTGAAGCGCCCTTAGAATCTGCATAGAAAAATGGACAGTCTCTTTCCAAGATATCTTGCCCTGCTGCTCAATATATTCCTTGAGTGTTATGCCTTCAACATACTCCATTACGATGTACTGGAGCTTATCACCGTAGCTGACATCATAAACCTTTACGATGTTTGGGTGAGAGAGAACTGCAATTGCTTTTGATTCATTCTTAAACCTGCGACGAAATTCGTCGTTGGCAAGGAATTCATCTTTAAGAATTTTAACAGCAACCGTTCTGTCATCAATATTGTCATAAGCCTTGTAGACAACAGCCATTCCGCCAACGCCGATTATTTCTTGAATCTCATAGCGTCCGTCAAGTCTTTTACCTACATAATTATCCATTTAAAACACTCCCATATTTAATGCGCAATTGCCACAACGGTGATATTGTCACCGCCACCATGAAGATTGGCAAGCTCAACAAGTCGTTCTGCATACTGATAGTGATCAACGCTCTGAGAAACCTTAAATATTTCATCGATTTCAACATAATTAGTGAGGCCATCCGTGCAAATAATTATTGCTTCATCATCTGCAATTGGTTCTTCACAAAAATCAATTTCAATGCTTTCATTGACGCCGAGAGCCCTTGTTATCAGATTCTTTCTCGGGTGAACCTTAGCCTCATTCTGAGTGATTTGACCGTTTTCGACCAGAGCCTGAACGACGGAATGGTCCTTTGTCAGCTGAACCATACCATCGCGTGTCACCTTATAAGCTCTGCTGTCCCCAGCGTGAGCTATGCAGGCAAGCTTTTCTGTGACAATCGCAGCAACGACCGTTGTGCCCATTCCGGTAAGAGATTCGTTTGCTAGGGACATATCATAAAGACATGCATTCGTTGTTTCAATGGCAGATATTAAAAGATTCCTAACCGAGTTTGAACTCATTCCTGCATGATAACAGGAGGCGATTTTTTCTGAAATCATTTTGACTGCCGTGGAACTCGCAACATCACCGCCCAAAGCACCGCCCATACCGTCACAAACAACCGCCCAGGCAACACCGCCGGGAAGCTCACCGATGCTGTAACAATCCTGATTCGAATTTCTTATAGTTCCCATATCTGTTTTAGCAACAATTTTCAAATTCACACCTCCCCTTTCCAATGCCTGCTACGAAGCTGGCCGCAGGATGCATTGATATCATAACCAAGGCTTCTTCTAACCGTTACATTAATCGAGTTTTTTTTGAGTATCGAAGAAAATCGTTTAAGCCTTTCTGCAGAGCTTTTTCTGAAAGTGTTTTCGCTTACTTCATTCGCAGGAATCAGATTAACATGGCACAGCATTCCCTTTAGTTTATTTGAAAGCTCCGTTGCACACTCGTCACTGTCATTTACTCCGCTTATCATTGCGTATTCAAAAGAAATCCTTCTGGAAGTCAACTGAGTGTATTTTTTGCAGGCTGCCAACAGCTCGTTGACAGAATACCTTTTGTTGACAGGCATGATTTTTGAGCGAATCTCATCATTGGGAGCGTGGAGAGAAACAGATAGTGTTAATTGCAGATTCTCGGAAAGCAAATCATAAATCCTGTCAACCAACCCGCTTGTGGAGAGTGAAATATTTCTCATGCCAATATTCAGACCGTCGGAATTTGAAACAAGTTTTAAAAACCTGAGAACATTATCATAATTGTCAAGTGGCTCGCCCATACCCATTAAAACTACATGAGATACTCTGACTTTAATGTCATTTTGAGCGACATGAATCTGGCTAAGCATTTCGGAGGCAGTAAGATTTCTTACAAATCCGTTCAAACCCGAAGCACAAAAAGCACAGCCCATTTTGCAGCCAACTTGAGTTGATATGCATAAAGTATATCCGTATTTATAATGCATAAGCACAGCTTCAATCAGCTCACCGTCATGAAGTCTGAAAAGATACTTAACGGTGTCATCGACTGAAGAAACAAGTTTTTTTTCAATCTCACAGTCAAATATTTTAAATTTTGCCGAAAGAGAGGAGCGAAGTTCTTTTGGGAGATTTGTCATCTCATCAAAACTCATTACTCCCCTGATATGGAGCCACTCATATATTTGCTTGGCACGAAATGAGGGAAGTGAAAGCTCCCAGATTATTGTTTCAAGCTCTGTCAAGTAAAAAGACTTTACATCAACCGGACTCAATATTTCACTCCGTTTCACTGAAAGCTGCAATAAAGAACCCGTCTGACTTATTGATATGAGGCATCAGGGTGATATAATTACTGCTTGTTTCAAATCTCGGCACATCTTCAAGAACCTTAACGCTTTTAAAAGATGGGTGTTCTTTTAGAAATCTTTCGCAAACATCCTCATTTTCCCCGCGGTTTAGCGTGCAGGTAGAATAGACCAAAACTCCACCCTTTTTGAGATATCTTGCGGAAGTACTCAGTATAAGATACTGTAAATTGGGTAGTTTGTCAATATCTTGATGCATTTTATAGCGAATTTCGGGCTTTTTTCGGATAATTCCAAGTCCCGAACATGGTACATCACAAAGAATTTTATCCGCTTTTTCTAAATCGGAATAATATTCCGAAGCATTCCTGATAGTTGGTATAATATTAGTAAAGCCCATACGCTTTACCCCTTTTTTAATCAATTCCACTCTGGCAGGGTAAATATCAAAGGCAAAAATCTTGCCTGTATTGTTCATTCTTTCAGCAAGTGTAAAGGCTTTGCCTCCCGGTGCGGAGCACATATCATAAACCGTTTCGTTATTGTTTACTCCGAGTGCCTTGCAGCAAAGCTGAGATGCAATATCCTGAACATGGAAATAGCCTTTTTTATAAGATTCAAGCTGTTCAATGTTGCCCGGCTTTTCAATGGCAACGGCACCCTCAATTTCACTGCATTGCGCAGCTTCAATGCCCTCTTGTGCCAGCTTTTCAATCAAAGCTTCAGTCGTGGTTTTCAAGGTATTAACTCTCAGAAAAACAGTAGTACCTCCGATAGAGTTTTTCAATATTCCAACTGCGTTTTCTTTTCCATAGGTGTCAACCCACAACTTGACAAGCCATTCCGGGCATGAATACTTAACACTGTAATATTTTAAAGAATTATTGACTTTTTCGGGCAAACTTAAACCGTTTGCATTGACTTTATGAAGCACGGCATTTATCAGCCCTGACGCAAAACCGCATTTATTTGACTTTGCAAGGTTTACGCTTTCGTTTATTGCTGCCGAAGGAGGAATCCTATCCAAAAACAATAGCTGATAAGCACCAAGGCGGAGGGCTATGAGCACTTCAGGCCTTAGTTTTTTTATAGGTTGTGACAAATAAAGGCTAAGGTTATAATCAAGTGTTATCAGCCTTTCGGTCACGCCGTAAACTAATGCAGTTGTAAGGGAGCTCTCTGTTTGTGAAAGATTGTTTTCTGCCAGCGCACTGTTGAGAGCAATGTTTGAGTATGCATTATTTCTGTGTAGCTTTAAAAGAATATTAAAGGCAGTCTGCCTTGCATCTTTCACATTATCACCTATTCCTGTTAAATCTCAGGATAAACCTCAGGAGGTTTGCCAATGTCGCAACAAGAGCTGCAACATAAGTCAAAGCCGCAGCAGTTAAAACCTTTTTGGCACCGTAAAGCTCATCGTCATAGAGCATGCCGTCACTGGACATGACTTTAACTGCTCGTCTACTGGCATTGAACTCAACGGGCAGTGTTATAATCTGAAATAACGCAATCAATGCATATAGGAGTAATCCGATAGAAATGAGCGGTTCGAAGCCCAAAAAATAACCCAGAATTGCAAGCGGTAACCCGATTTGTGAGCCAATATTGCATACGGGCAAAATAGCATTTCTGACCCGTATTGGTGCATATTTCTCAGCATGCTGTGCAGCATGCCCCGCCTCATGGCAGGCTATACCCACAGCCGTAACGGAATCCTTGCCATAGACACCCTCCGATAGCCTTATTACTCTTTGCTTCGGGTCATAATGGTCTGTTAATTTTCCGCCTACTCTTTCAATTCTGACATCGTTTATACCATAGTGATTTAGCACACGAATTGCCGCCTGCTCACCTGTTAATCCCTTGCTGTTTCGCACCTTTGAAAAGCTTGAATAAGCTCTATTAACCTTTACCTGCATTGCAATTGAAAATATAAGAGCAGGCACAACCAGAATTAAATAATAATAGTCAAAATATAACCATCCCATAAATTATCACCCTTTCGTTATCTTAGAACTGTCCCTTCGTCTATTTTGCATCCTCTTAGGAAATCACCGGCTGACATTATTCTTTTGCCCTCTGCCTGCAAAGTACTTATTTCAACACAACGACCATCACCACAGGCAACGACAAGCCTCCCACTGCTGTCAACTACTTGTCCCGCTGCAGCACCATCACAATTGATATTGCAAACAAAAGATTTATATGCTTTTAGCTTTTTGCTTGAGAACATAAAGGTTGCTATTGGCCATGAATTCAAGCCTCGTATTTGATTATGGATTTCTTCAGCTGATTTTCTCCAGTCAATGGGGCAAAATTCCTTAGACAGCATGTGTGCATATGTCGCCTTACTGTCATCCTGTTTTTCGGGCACAAGAGTGCCGTTTATTATGCCATCAATCGTTTTTGACATAACCTGAGCGCCGAATTCAGAAAGCCTGTTCCACAGCTCGTCCGATGTTTCATTCTCGCCGATTTCCGTCTGCGCTTTGAGGAGCATATCTCCCGTATCAAGCCCTGCGTCCATCTCCATAGAAGTTATTCCGGTAACCTTATCACCGTTTAATACTGCCCACTGAATCGGAGCAGCACCTCTGTACTTTGGCAGAAGCGATGCATGGATATTAATGCACCCGAATTTGGGGAGCTTTAAAATGTTTTCAGGTAATATCTTGCCGTATGCCACAACAACAATTAACTCAGGATTCAATCCCTTAAGTAATTCAAAGGTTTGAGAATCCTTTAAACTGTGTGGCTGATAAACGGGGATATTGTTTTCCGTTGCGGCAATTTTCACTTCGGGCGGCGTGAGTAAATGCCCTCTGCCTTTAGGTTTGTCCGGCTGAGTAAATGCCGCCAAAACTTGGTGGCCGTCCGAAATCAGCCTTTTAAAGCAGGGAACAGCAAAATCGGGCGTACCCATAAAGACAATTTTCATTCTATTCTCCTTAATCGACAGGTTTTATTACACGCTTTGTAAACAGAATACCGTCAAGATGGTCAATTTCATGGCAAAGGCAGCGTGCCTTGAGCTCTTCGCCTTTATATAAGCACCATTGGCCGTTTCTGTTTTGAGCCTTAATCTTGACTACGGCAGGCCTTGAGGTAACACCGTATTCACCCGGCAGTGAAAGGCAGCCCTCTGCCTCCTCCTGAACACCTTGGGTAAAAACAATTTCAGGGTTCACCAATTCAATCAGACCTTCTCCGACATCGATGACAATAACTCTCTTGAGAACTCCCACCTGAACGGCAGCAAGCCCGACTCCGTTCTCACGATAAAGTGTTTCTTTCATATCATCAAGCAGAGTGTGAAGTTTTTTGTCAAAAACCTCAACTCTTCTGCTTTTTCTGTATAAAATCGGATCGCCCTTTTTTACTATATTTCTGTATGCCATTTTTACATCTCCAGACAGTTTTTATTTATAGTATGCTCTCAGGGTTAATGTCTGCATATAAAGTAACCTTGTTAAATTTTGTATCTTTACCAAAATCGCATAATATTTCGGATATCATTTTTCTAAAATTAGTTGAATTGCGGCACTTAATTAATAGTCTGTATCTATATTTGTTGCTGACCTTTAGAACACGCGCTGGCATCGGACCGAGAACAATTATTTTTTCGTTTTGATATTTTTCTCTCGAAGCGATTTGAATCATTTCAAGAACCTTTTTGGCACCCGCCCTGACAAAAAGCTCCTCCTCGCAGATTAGATTAATAACGCATATATCACAAAATGGCGGATATATAAGCATTTTTCTGATTTTTATTTCGGTGTTAAAAAAAGCTTCATAATCCTGCTTTGCAGCAAGGTTAATAATCTCATTCTCTGGCGTCAGCGTCTGTATAACAGCTTTGCCTTCATATTGTCCCCTGCCTGCTCGTCCGACCACCTGAGTCAAAAGGGCAAAGGTTCGCTCAAGACTTCTGTAATCATCATTATAAAGCTGCTGGTCAACCGAAACAACACCCACAAGTGTTACATTCTCAAAATCCAGCCCCTTTGCAACCATTTGAGTGCCGAGCAAAATATCATATTTTTTGTCTGCAAAATCCTTTAACTTAGTTTCGTGTGAAAACTTTGCCATTGTAGTGTCCGTATCCATACGCAAAATTCTCGCTTCTGGCAGCATTTGAGATAACTCATCTTCAATCTTTTGAGTTCCAAATCCCGAATATTTGACGGAATCCTTGCCGCAGTCATTGCAAACCGTTGTAAAAGGTGCAGAATATCCGCAGTAATGACACATAAGCCTGCCGTTGGCGTGATGGTATGTCATTGAAATGCTGCACGAAGGGCAGGAAATAACATGACCGCAATCAAGACAGGCGGCAAAAGTGTTGTAACCCCTCCTGTTTATCAGGAGTATTGACTGGTGCCCTGCCTCGAGATTTTGCCTTAATTCATCAACAAGAGTGACGCTGAGCGATGAGGCATTGCCTTTTCTTCTCTCCTCGCTCATATCAACGGTAATAACCTTAGGCAATATTGCATTGCCATATCGCTCGTTAAGGATGTTTAGCGTATATCGACCTTTAAGAGCGGCGGCATAGCTTTCAATGCTCGGTGTTGCTGAAGCAAGAAGAAGAAGTGCGCCGTGCTTTGCACATCTGAAACGGGCAACATCCTTTGCACTGTATCTGGGAGAGGATTCTGACTTATATGTATGCTCCTGCTCCTCATCAATTATTATTATGCCGATTTTTTCAAACGGTGCAAAAACAGCTGACCTTGTGCCAACAACTATCTTTGCCTCTCCTCTTTTAATCCTTTTCCATTCATCCAGCCTTTCACCTATGGAAAGTGCGCTGTGGAACACGGCAACACTGTTGCCGTACCTGCCATGAAAAAGCTTCAAGGTCTGCGGAGTCAATGAAATTTCGGGTACCATTAGAATTACTCCGTCACCGTTCTCAACAGCTTGGTCAATCAGTCGCAGATAAACCTGAGTTTTTCCGCTACCGGTTACACCGAAAAGCAACGCTCCCCCACCGCCGTGTTTATACTGATTAATCAGGCTTTTGCAAACCTCATTCTGCTTTTCGGTTAGCCTTATATCCTTATTCTCAGGTTGAAAATCAATGCCACCGTAAGGATTTCGGTATATCTCGTTTTCAAAGAATTCAACTATCCCTTTTCTTTCGAGTGAAGCTGTTACGGAAGGTGTAAGCCCCGTAAAATAACAAACCTCCTTGACTGATGCAGAGCCGATATCCCTGAGCAGCTCTACAATGTTTTTCTGTTTGAGTGTGAGCTTGGGGCTTCTTTCATTATCTTCAAATCCATGCGAAAGGCGAACCATCTTGACATTTAAATCACCAATATTCCGAACTGCGTCATAATTGCGAACAATTAAGCCTTTTTTTACCATGCCTTCCGGCAGGCTGCAGGAGTCGTCAAAACCCAAAGCATTCAATAGTTTAGAGCTTTTTATGTATCCGCCTTTCTCAAGCAAATAATCATATATCAACCGCTCATCATCCGGTAAATTATTTCGCTCATTCTCATCTTTCGGGACAGCCGCATATGAAATCTGAATTTTTAGATTGATTCCAGAGGGTAAAAGCAACTTTGCAGCTTCAAAGAGCGTGCAGAAGGTTCTGTTCTTTATCCAGAGTGCCAGTTCAAGCATTTCATTATTAATAAGCGATGCTTCATCAAGCACCGCCGTAATTTTTTTTATTCCCTTTTGGACAGAATTAGTGCTGCTTTCACAAACATCAAAAATAATCCCAATCCTCTGCCTGTTACCGCTGCCGAAGGGTACGGTGACACGGCAGCCGGGCTTTGCGCTGCTGAGCAGGCTGTCATCAATTGAATAGTCGAAAAGCTTATCGAAATGATATGCCGTGTTTTCAACTGCTACTTTTGCAATGTTGAGCTTTGGCATAATTATACCTCTTGAAATCTAAATTAGATGTTCCTGATTTCTTCCGGTTCAATTATTTTGTATTTACCTTCAATTATTTCGTTGATTGCTGTGCTAACTGGTTTTTCGGTAATAATGATTCCGTCTTCATCTGCTTGCTCGGCAATCATTCGTGCTCTTTTTGCAGTCGCAGTCACAAGAGAATATCTGCTGATTTTACCTCTTAATACCTTGCTTAAATCGTTATTAATCATTTTCTATTACCTCATTTATTAAATATTCCAATCTTGGTGAGCTTTGCCTCTCAGCCCTAATTATTGCCCTAATATCGCTGACCGCATAGTCAAGCAAATCATTAACGACTATATAATTATACTCTGTTGCGCGCTTAATCTCATCAATGGCAATAGAAAGCCTTCTCTGAATCTCATCATTTTTTTCGGATTCACGCTTGAAAAGCCTTTCCTTTAATATTTTCATTGACGGAGGCATGAGAAAAATGCTCACGGCATCAGGGTATATTTCTCTGATTTTCTGCGCACCCTGGACTTCAATTTTTAAAATAACTGTTTCACCGTTTTCGAGCCACTGGTCAATAATCGACTTAGGAGTTCCGTAGTAGTTGCCATTATAGACGGCATATTCTAATATCTGATTACATTCAATCTTTCTCAAAAAATAATTCTCGGCAACAAAGTAATAATGTACACCGTCAATCTCCCAATCCCTTTTGGGCCTTGTAGTGAGTGATATAGATATTTTTATATCATCATCTTGCTTTGAAAGCTCGTTGAGAACCGTATCTTTTCCGGAACCCGAAGGCCCTGAGAGAATGATCAATAAGCCCATTTTCTCAATCTTCATTTTCAGCCTCCCAAATGTCATTATCGTCACTTTCATCATGCAAACGATTGGCAACTGTTTCGCATTGAAGATAGGATAATACTACATGGTCACTGTCTGTAATAAGAACCGCCCTGGTTCGCCTACCGTGTGTGGCATCAATTAAAGTCCCTCTCTCCTTTGATTCCTGAATAATCCTTTTTATCGGGGCTGATTCAGGGCTAACAACCGCAACAAGCCTTGAAGCATTTATCATATTTCCGAATCCTATGTTAACAAGTCTCATAAAACGCCTCCAAAGAATTATTCAATATTCTGAATCTGTTCACGAATCTTTTCAATTTCTGCCTTAATATCCAAAACTCTGCGGGATATCTCAACATCCTGAGCCTTTGAGCCGATGGTGTTTGCTTCCCTGTTAATCTCCTGAATTAGAAAATCGAGTTTTCTGCCTATTGCCTCATCGGATGTGAAAAAAGTTCTCAGCTGGTCGATATGACTGTGAAGCCTTACTGTTTCCTCGGCAACTGCTACCTTATCTGCAAATATTGCAGCCTCGGTCAAAATCCTCTGCTCATCAATATGAACCCCATCTAGAAACTCTCTCATCTTTAATAGAAGCTTATCATTATACTCTCTGACACTTTGCGGTGATCGCTCCTCAATTATCTCAACATTTTTTATGATTGTATCCGCTCTAGAAAGCACATCTTCAGCCAGCCTTTTCCCCTCGGCCTCTCTCATAACTGTGAACTTTTCAATAGCATCGGAGGCAACTGTTTTAACGGCCTCCCATATTTTTTCCTCATCTGTCTGTTCCTTATGAATCGAAAAAATATCGGAAAAAACAGAAAGGGTTGAAACAGTAACATCGTTATTAAGCCCATATTTTTCTGAAAGCTCATTGAATGCGTTAAGATAACCGCTGACAATGGAATTGTTAAGTTTGATAACAACATCGCTCTCTTCAATTGCTTCAATCTGAACAAAGCAATCAACCTTACCTCTGGCTATTTTAGTCTGCAAGAAGCTTTTGAGCTTTTCATCAAGAAATCCGTATGTACGGGTTATTTTTGAAGAAAATTCAAAATAACGATGATTTACGCTTTTAATTTCAAAAATAATGCTGTATCCGTCAACAGTTTTTTGCGACCTTCCGAAGCCCGTCATGCTTTTTATCATATATAAGAGCCCTCTATCCCAAATTATCCTAAATTATATTGTACCAATATCTTAATTGAATTGTCAAATTATTTTTTACTTCCGCTGCAACCACCGGCAAGAATTTCGGGAATTTCACCGGTTAAAACACCGTCCTTATATTCAAACCCCATGCTTTCGGCAATGGAGGCAGCAGAGTCTTCGTCAACCTTTGCAATATAAGCGCCCCGGTTTGCGCCAAAGTTCAAGGCGGACCTTAACAATCCCTGTGCTGTTAAGCTGTCCTGAGCACTTAAACTGATAATACACATACTGTAACCGTCAAGCCTTGAAAGACAATTTCCTACCTCTTTTTTGCCGTCCTCAATTGCGATATAGCCGAAAAAACCATTGATATCTTTATATTCGCAATCAGACTTGTCCGATTCAATTACAGGCTTAAATTCAATCATTTTTTGCTCCTTTTTTCTGCTACGGAAATGAGCTTATTCACCTCATCTTCCGAAAGCTCCCGCCACTTGCCCGCAGGCAGCATACCAAGCTTCACTGCTCCAAAAGCAGTTCTTTTGAGTCTTGCGACTTCAATATTGAGCTTTTCACAGACTTTTCTTATCTGCCTGTTTCTGCCCTCGTAGAGAACAATCTCCAGCACAGCTCTATCGCCGTCTTTTTTTATTACTCTGACATCACAAGGGGCGGTCGTTCTTCCCTCAATTTCTATTCCGCCCGACATTAAATCAATCTGCTCTTGAGTAATCCCCGGGCGAATTGTTACACGATACACCTTGCCGATGTGATGTGACGGGTGCATCATGGCATTTGCAAATTCACCGTCATTTGTCATAAGCAACAGCCCTTCGGATTCTCTGTCAAGCCTGCCGATTGGGTAAACCCTTTCGCCGACATCTTCGACAAGCTGAGAGACACATTTTCTACCCATTTCATCATTCATGGTGGTTATAAAGCCTCTGGGTTTATGAAGCATTAAATACACATGTTTTGCAGTATTAATTACTTTTTTCCCGTTTACCGATATAGTATCAACCTTTGGGTTAATTTTTTCGCCTAACGAAGCAGTTCTCCCGTTAACCATGACTTTTCCCGTAGAAATCAGCTCCTCCGACCTTCTGCGGGATGCAACTCCGCACTCCGAAAGAAACTTTTGAAGCCTTATGCTGTTATCTGCCATAGAACATTAACCCCTTCTGAAAAACTCTTTAA
>LSQX01238111.1_pt2 | contig 16433 bp, 16 predicted proteins | sample 654561 | NCBI WGS metagenome assembly LSQX01 (sample SAMN04489861, study PRJNA283612) | anaerobic digester metagenome | isolation source: 4 biogas reactors fed with cattle manure at either 37C or 55C with and... | place: Denmark: Kongens Lyngby | collected 2014 | reverse complement strand
ATTCGCTTCAAATACGGCTGATGACGGCGGAGGACAAGCCTCTCGCGGAGGAGTTTTTCGCCCAGATGAGCGATATAAGCGCCGGTTTTTTCAATATGCAGCGGGGAAATGAGCTGCGCACATACGACTTCTGCGACGGCAGGCTCTCCGACCATGAATTCTGGATAGCATCCGGCCGGGAGGAAAACGGGCGGGAATTTATCGCCGGCATTGTTTTTGTCTGGGAACGCGAATCAATGCTGCCCTGGCTCGGCGTCGCCGTAGCGGAGAGGCTGCAGGGGCGGCATCTCGGAGAAAGGCTCGTCCGGACGGTGATTGACTGGTGCCTCGGCACCGGCCGCGGCGGAATACTGCTCACTACTCACAAAAACAACATCCGGGGGCAAAAGCTTTATGAGCGCTGCGGCTTTGAGCGTCACGGCGTCTGGCACAACGATGAATTTTTATATATTTTGCGATTTAAGTGTGAAACTAAGATAAAATATAGCTGAACTCCGAATCTCGGTTTGTTGTATAATTTATATAAAAAAGGACGATCGCTCGTCCTTTTTTTGTCGGGAAACAATTTCTTTACGCAAATCCTCTCCGGGCAGCAAAAAAGGGGAATCCTTTTCAAACGAAAGGATTCCCCGAAAAATCGCGGTTTAGGTCTTCGATTATCTTCTCTTCTTTATAACCGCGGCGCCGATAACAGCGGCGGCAGAAGCAAGCAGAACAATTATCGCAGCGGTATCGCCGGTCTGCGCTGCGGGGGTTGCGGCTGCCGGAGCGGCGGCTGCTGCCGGAGCTTCTTCGGCAACAGGCGCGGGCGCTTCCTCAACAGGGGCTTCGGTTTCCGGAGCCGGGACAAATCCTGCGGGAGCGTCTGTCAAGGTATAGGTGTCGGTCTCATCGAAGTTGAACCAGCCGCCCTTGGTGATAAGCGACTGTTCGCCGCCGTTCATCTCCATGACGACGCAGGAGATGCGCAGCTGCTGCCCCGAAACGCCCTTGATCTCGTCGGTAAAGCCGTTCTTGTAGATGGTGGCGAATACCGACCACGGAATATAGCCTTCAACGGTGTAGGCAGAGTCGTTCTGGAAGGTGGAGGCGATCTTCGCGCCGTGGGTTTCGTTGGCGATCTGGTCGACGATGTTGAAATGCTCGTAGATATCCGGGGAGCCGTTGTCGGTCTTCGGATGCACGGTGAAGAAGAGGTGGGTTTCGCCCACGCCGGCTTCGCCGCCGGTCGGACCGAAGACGCCGAACTGAACGCCGTCGCCCGAGTTGAGCGCGTCGCCGTAAGGCGGAGCTGAGTCGGGAACTGATTTGTCGGCAACGCTGATGAGGAAATAAAGGTTGCTCTCATCCCACATGAATCGGAAAACCGAGCCTTCGCCCAAAGCGTTGTTCGCATCGGCGACATAGTTGAGGTCGGCGAGCGGCATCATCTCGACCGCGAGGGCATTGTCCCATTCGCCGTCGCCCGCGGCGCCGTCGACGACGGGCGGGGTGACCGCCTTCGGGATGTCATACTTAACCGGGTCATAAGCGAACGCCGCCGCTCCCAAAAGCGAGAGGAGCAGAAGCGCCGTTACGGCAAGCGAAAGAATTCTTTTCATTGCATTAGTCTCCTTTATTATTTTATTACGTTATGATATGATAACACAATTTTCGCGGATTGTCAAGAGAAAATTCGCGAAAACCGGGGAATTTATGCGGGGTAATTGAAATCAGGCTTTCCCGGCGACGGATTTTAGATATCAAACCTGTCTGAAAACTCACCCGTTCTCTGCGGCGTCGAGGCTTGTGTAAAACTTATCGAGGGTTTTGTTTGCGACCTTTTCGTTTTTATCATACCAGGACGCAAAGTCGGCGCTCTTATTTTCGAGAGCGAGGCGCGGCAGGCAGAAGAAAAGATCGCTGAATCCGGCGTCAAAGCCGAAATAGTTCCCGCCGACTTCGTAGCAGATGGTGTCGAAAAGCAGGTCCATCATCTTTGCGGCGTCTTCGTCGCGGGCGAGTTTTCCGGTGAGGATGTCGCCGTAGTAGGTCGGGATGACTTCGTCCTTGCTGTAATAGGCGAGCAGCTCGATGACGGCGCCGGTCATTTCCTTATTAACAACCGTCGTCGGCACGCACATAAGGCCGCCCCAGTCGAGCGAGCGATATTCCGCCTGCGCCTCTTCGTATTTCGGGTAAGGAAGAATGCCGAATTCAACTTCGTAACCCCGCATAAACTCCGCCTGCGTAATTGCGCCCAGATTGAACAGAACGCGGTCGGTGTTCATCGTGAAATCCGACTCTTCCTCATATACCTTGCAGAGATAAATTGCGTTTTCCGCCCCGAGCCGATAAAATCTTTCGACGATATCCACCATCTTCGGGGTGTTCATCGCAACGGAAACCCGGCCTTCGTCGTTCTTTTCGGTTATAAATTGATTTGAGCCGGTAACAAAGCTGATGTATTTCGATATCTCGTTCGCGGTTATTCCGACCTGATCATTTACGTCAAGAACGCCGTCGCCGTTGATGTCATCAACCACGGCGCCCGCCATGTCGATGAACCGGTCAAGCGTCCATTTTCCGTCGTAAACCAGCTGATAGGGGTTGTCAAGACCGTAATTCTCGACCATGCCCTTGTTGAAGAAGATGACGTACGGACAGGGGATCATCGTGTCGTTTACGCAGAAATGGGTGTTTTTGCCGAGCCGCAGCACATCCATCTGCTTTTTGTTCCACCAGTCGGAATCAAGGCTGATATACGGCAGATTGTCGACATTGAAAAGATATCCGCCGCTTGAAAGCTGGGAAACACCGTAGATGCAGTGCAGAAAGACCTGCTGATATGCGTCCTCGCCGGCGCTTACCGTTTTTATGAGCGCCGGGGGCAGCGTGTCTTCCCGCCCGACATTGAAGGAAGTGATCACAACGTTGAGCTCCTCCTCGACCCGGATCTTGCGCAGGTAAATGGCGTCGTTCATAACGTCGCCGTTCTCTTCGTCGGCGAAGAAATAATGGCGGTAGCCCTGCCATTCGGGATGGAGCTGCTTAAACTCGGCTCCGCCGAAATCAAGTCCCTCTCCGACGCCGGAAGGAGCGCGCGTCGTTTCGGCGTCTGCCGCCCCGCCGTCCGCGGCGTTTTCCTGCGCCGCCTGTGTATCTGAATCCGGCGCGCCTCCCGCGTCTTTGCCGCATGAGTAAAGAACGGAAAGCAGCATGACCGCCGCGAGTATTAAAACGGCAATATCGGAAAATTTCATTTCAACAATCCTCCCGAAAACAATAAATCCTGTCATGCCGGCTGATTGCTTCCGGCATTTTCATTTCCGTATATTCATATTATCAAATCATAAAGCAAAAATCAACGGTTTGAGGAAAATTTATATATTATTAATGCGATTCACAAAAAATCGCCGCGGGTTTTCCCGCGGCAGACTTGAAATTCACTTGTAGGGCAGGGGATTAATATCTTATTTTTCCCGAAGCATAAGCAGGAGCGCCGGCATGTGCATATAAGAGCCTTCGAGACGGCAAAGCGTTTCCCCGTCTTCATCTTCTTTGACCGTAATCGGTATCCGCAACAAGGCCTTTTCGGTTTCGTCATCCGTCAGTTTCGACTTCGCGGCGATTTCGGCGATACTTGCGTAAATATCAAAATCGGCGACGGTAAGCTCATACAGCGCGTATAACACCTTTAAAACATTCTTGTCGCAGAGCCTTTCAATCGAAAGATAAATATCCCGCAGCTGCGACGGCGTCGGCGAGCGGTATGACGCGCCGTCGGCGATAAACACGGCGTTTCCGGCGTGAACGGTATTCCCCTCCGTCTCGGAGCAGGCGGAAAAGCCCCATTTGTAGCCGTCCTCCTTAAGTCCGAAATTCTTGTCGGTATCCCAGGGTATATAGCTTTTATACCCTCTGGAGCAGGCCGCTTCGTGCAGCAGCACAGACAGGCGGAAAGCGCTGCGGAACGCGGTTTCGGCGGGACTGTCCGCAAAAAGCTGCTTTATCTTCAGATATACGTTTTCAAAGGAATCCGCCGCCTTGTATCCCATCAGCTCGTCAATCGAAACCCCGAAATATCCGGCGATGTCCGGCAAAAGCTGGATATCCGGGCAGCACTGCCCCGACTCCCATTTGCTGACCGCCTGATTTGTCACCCCGAGAGCCTGCGCAAGCTCCTCCTGAGTAATGCCTTTTCCTTTGCGCAGAAAGGTAATCTGCTCGTTGAGCCTAAAGCTGTTCATATAAAACCTCCGTTGTTATTTCATCGGCTTACGCTTTCATTATACGGCATTGACGGGGAGAAATCAATGACGCTTTAGTTTGAAGCAATGCCAAATCTTCCAACCATATGTTGGATTATTTTTCAAAAGCAAAACCGCCCGACGATGCGGGCGGCATACTTACAAGGTTTTTCGGAAATCAAAGATTGTGCTTCTTGATCATTTCCTTGAGAAAGTCAACTGCGAGTTTGATATCGGCTTCGGGGGTGTCGCCGGCTTCGCGCTCGACGGTAAGGAAGCCGTTGAATCCGGTTTCCTTGAGGGCGGGCAGGTAGAGGTCGAAGTTTACGTCGCCCTGTCCGAGCGGCAGCTCGATATATCCGCCGTCGGGGAGCATTTTGCCGTCTTTTGCGTGGGTGTGAACGATATAGCGGCCGAGGTTCTTAACGGCTTTTTCCGGGCGCTCGCCCATGCACATGACGAGGTTCGCCGGGTCGAAGTTGACTCTGACGCCGCCTGCGCCGAGCGAATCGAGGAAGTCGGCAAGCAGAGATGAAACCTCGGGACCTGTCTCGACTGCGAAAGCCGCGCCTACCGAGTCGGCGTAAAGCGCCAGCTCGCGGCAGGATTTGCGCATCAGCTCTTTCTTCGCGCACTCTTCGGGCGGAACGACGCCGATGTGGGTGGTGACGACATTGGTTCCCCATTCGAGGGCAAGGTCGACTACCCGCTTTGACTTCTCGATGATGTCGGCGTCGGTGTCGGGATTGCCGAAGCCGTGGCCGAAGTCGCCGCAGAGCGCGGAGAAGACGAGGCCGTTCGAATTCATGATATCCATGACTTCGCGCTTCTGATCCTTTGTCCAGTTGATCTCACCGCTGACGGCATACTTCTGTATGCCCTCGGCGCCGAGTCCGGCTGCGATTTCAATGCTCTCGCGGAAGGGTTTGCGGAAGGATTCCGCCATTACTCCTATTTTCATGCTGTGTTCTCCTTTATGTTAAAAAAAGATTGACTGGGTTTGGGGGTATTAAATCAGCAGCCGGATAACGTTTCTTTCGGTTTTGTTCAAACCGACATTCATACCGACATTTCCGTCATCCATGTCGGAAAGAACTTCTGAATCAAAATTTTCGTACAATCAAGTACCTTTTTGCGGGATTAAACGCGGGACTTATTCAACGACAAGTCATCCCAACCTTCCCGCTCGCTCATATATTTTGCAATCTCATCTCCGGTCAGTTTCCGCACCTGCGTATCCGGATACTCTTTGTATTCATCGGCTCGGAAAACCGGCGTCGGCTGCCTGCATATTTTGTCCTTGTTCTTTTTCAGGAAAAGCTCTAAATCCTCTTTATCGGCAAAGATTTTATATGACAGCCTCCCCTTGCCGCTTTCGATCTCATATATGCCGCAGGGCTTTTTCGCCGTATAATCGGCCGTCCGCAGATATAACTTCGCAATTTCAAGCGATTTGAAGGGAAAATTCCATCTTTGAAGTCGGGTTTTAGGGTCGCGTTCGATACAGATGCAACGCCCGCAGCTCCCGCAGATATATTGAGTGTGGTTTATAAGACAATCAAGCGGATTCAAAAGGGAGTTATTCGGTTTTTCGCTCTTGTTTCCGCCCGCAATGGGGGCAATATTCGCCGCCGATGAATATTTTCGCTCCGATAATCAGAATTGAAATTATCAGGATAACGGATGCAATGATTGAAATCCAAAATATGATTTTTTTCATTTTTAACCCGATTATTCCGTTTCATACGATTGAGATGCGCCGACTGCATTTCCGCCAGCCGCCGTTTTTCTTCGACGGCGTATTCAGCTCCGTTTCCGACATCGACGCGATGAGTTCATTTAGTTTTTCAAAATTCATATGCGCGGCGGTCAGAAGATCCGTTTTTGACGTCGGTCTTGCCATAAAAACCTTATTATTCGTTTTTATCGGGTCGAAATTTCGGATTGCTGTCTGTGTTTCAGCCGTCGGAGGGTTCTTTTTCGGCTTCTGTTTCGCTTTCCGCCTTCCCCGTCACCCTCCCCAGCAGCTCAAAGCTGTTCTTGAGGAAGTTCACCAGCTCATCCGACGAAAGCTGTCTCTGGGAAAGCAGCGCTAAGGTATACATCTGCGACGCGACGGTTTCGTCGAGCGTCTCTCCGAGCTTCTTTATCAGCGGCGAGTTGGTGTTGACGACAAGCGTTGACGACGCGGTTGAGGGAAGCTCATAGTCTTCGCCGCCCGACATCCGGTACATCCGCATCATCTCGTCCATTCTGCGGCCGCCCTCGTCGACGTTGAGCAGCAGCGGGGTGCCCTCGTCGCGCAGCGGCTCATACTTGACTTCAAGCTTGTCGTTGCCGCAGACTTTGCGGAAAAGGGAAGTCAGCGCTTCGTTGTCGTATTCCTCGCCCTCGGCTTTAAGAGCGCCGGCGACGTCGGCGTCGACGCGGAGGAACTTGATTTTCAGCTCCTGCTCAAGGACGTTTATAAACTGGGTGTCGATGAATTTATCAAAATCGACTACATCGATATCCTGGGCGCGGTACATCGCGACATAGGCGGCGTGAGCCTGCGGGGAGGTGGTGTAGTAGACGGTGTTTTCCTGCTTTTCCTTTGCCTTTTCAAGGTATTCGGAAACGGTGACGTATTTATCGGTCTTTTTGCCGTCGGTAAGTCCGAGGAGGACGATATCCTTCACCCGCTCGTAAAACTTGCGGTCGCGCAGGCAGCCGTATTCAATGAATATCTTCATATCCGGCCAGAGCTTCTCGAAATTCTCGCGGTCGTCGCGGAACATCTGGGAAAGCTTGTCGGTGATTTTTTTTGTTATATGATTGGAAATCTTAGTTACATATCCGGAATTCTGCAGATATGAGCGGCTGACGTTGAGCGGCAGCTCGGGACAGTCGAGAACTCCCTTGAGCATCAGCAGGTACTCGGGGATGACTTCCTTTATATTGTCTGCGACGAAAACCTGGTTGTAGTAAAGCTTTATCTGCCCCTCGAGGCGGTCGGTTTCGGTATTGAAGCGGGGGAAGTAGAGTATCCCGCGGAAATTTAAGGGGTAGTCGGCGTTGAGGTGAATGTGGAAGAGCGGCTCTTTCCAGTCACCGAATACCTTGCGGTAGAATTCCTTATATTCCTCGTCGGTAATTTCCGACGGGTTCTTCATCCAGAGCGGATGGGTGTCGTTTACCGGGGTTTCGCAGGAGCAGGGGGACGCTTCCTTTTCATTTCCGTCCTCGTCCTTTTCCGGCTCGGCGCATTTGTGGTCGGCGGTCTTAAAATATATCTCGACCGGCATGAAAGCGCAGTATTTGTCGAGAAGTTCCCGGACTTTGGTTTCTTTCAGGAAATCGCGCTCGTCTTCGGATACATAAAGTATAACGTCGGTGCCGCGACCGGCGCGGAAGGTGTCGAACATCTCGTATTTTCCGTCGTCGCCGCAGCTCCAGCGGACGGCGGGGGCGTCCTGCCAGGACTTGGTAATTATGTCAATCTTGTCCGCGACCATGAACGCGGAATAGAATCCGAGTCCGAAGTGGCCGATGATGCCGCTTTTCGATGAATCGGCGCCTTCCGCTTCGTATTTTTCGATGAAATCGAGCGCACCGGAAAGGGCGATCTGCCCGATATATTTCTTGACTTCGTCGGCGGTCATGCCGATACCGTTGTCGGAAATCGTAAGCGTACCGTTCTTTTCGTCGGAGACGACGTCGATGCGCCAGCCCTCGTCGGGAATATCCTTCGCTTCGCCCAAGGATATCAGGCGGCGGAGCTTGTTAACGGCGTCGCTTGAGTTTGAGACCAGCTCGCGGAGGAATATTTCTTTATCTGAATAGAGCCATTTTTTGATTATCGGGAAGATGTGTTGCGTCGTTACGCTGATCTCCCCGCTTTCGGATGTGAAATTAAGTTTTTCTTCTGCCATTGTATCTGCCTTTCGGAATTGTGTTAATTATCGTCGTGTTTATCTATCCATTCCAGGATATTATAACATAATTTGAGATAACAGTCAAGTGGATTTCATGACCCCGGCGGCAATTCGGGGGCGATTTTTACGAACCTTTTAGAACTTTTGCGCATGATGCAAACTTTAATTATGAACGAACAGATTTCCCCGCCGCCGATTTGCGCAACCCGTAATTTTGACGAATCGCGCGTATCAGCCTTATGTTCCACGATTTAAAGCCGCTTTCCGTGGACGCTCGATTTCGCCGAGGTTTCTCTTTTGTGAAATCCACCCCCGCCTTAAGTTCAAGTTTGTGCAACATTTAGGCTTGCATTGATTCGAACTATATGGTAGTATTGATATGACGATTTGAATTGTTTCGAACCTGAAAGGGGGTATTGAATGAAGGCAAAGGAAAATGAGAACATTGAATTTTCGGGCGGCACCGTAGATATCGAAAGCGAAACGGGGCTGCTCCGCGCCTGCGAAGCTTATTTTGAAGACTGCCGGGAAAAGGGATGTGTCGCGACGGCGGCGGGGTTCCGCTTCTCTCTCGGTATGACAAGCCGGGAGATGGAGGAGCTTGCCGGGCGGTTCCCGCGGGCGAAGGATCTGATGCGCGCCCGCTTCATCGACGAAGCGGTCAACCGCAAGGTCCCGAACACCTCGTCTACGATGGCTTTCCTGCTTGAACTCGCCGACAGCTTCGGAGACACGGCGCACATCGACCTTACAGACGGGGAGTGATGGCAAAGAAATTCGCCCTCAATAAAGGCTTCGGGGACATCGGCACCCCGTCGGAAAAGCAGCGGCTCTTCTTCGATTCCCGCGCGAAATACACCGCTTACGGCGGCGCGAGGGGAGGAGGAAAATCCTGGGCTTTGCGGCGGAAACTCATGCTTATGGCGCTGAGATGGCCGGGCTCAAAGCTGCTTTTGGTGCGGCGGTCGTATCCCGAACTTTACTCAAACCACATCCTGCCGCTTCAGGCGGCGCTCAGAGGCGCCGCCGTCTGGAACGAGCAGCGAAAATGCTTCCGGTTTAAAAACGGCTCTATTCTCTTTATGGGCTATCTTGCCAGCGACTCGGACGCGCAGCGTTATCAGGGGCGGGAATACGACGTCATCGCGATAGACGAGGCGACGCAGATCACCGAATATCAGTTCAACTGCCTCCGCGCCTGCCTGCGAGGGGTGAGCCGGACGCCGAAGCGGATGTATCTGAGCTGCAACCCCGGCGGCATCGGGCATATTTGGGTCAAAAGGCTGTTTGTCGACCGCAGCTACGCCGACGGCGAAAACCCGGACGATTACGCCTTCATTCAGGCGAAAGCCGCCGACAATCCGGCGCTCATGAAAGCCGATCCCGACTATGTAAACCGCCTGCGCGCAATCCGTGACCCGCGCCTCCGCCGCGCATGGCTCGACGGCGACTGGAACGTCTTCGAAGGTCAGTTCTTCGCCGAGTTTGACCCGGAAAGGCATGTAAAATATCAACCCGCCCTCGCCGGAAGCTGGTTCTGCGGACTTGACTACGGCTTTGATATGCTGGCGCTTATCGTCTGCGTTATCGGCCCCGACGGACACGTTCACGTCGCGGCGGAATTGTGCCGGGAAAATCTCACCCTCTCGGCGGCGGCGATTGAAATACGGAGAAAGCTTGACGAAATGCGGGCGAGATATCCCAAATCGGAGCCTATGTATATCGCGGCGTCGCCCGACCTCTGGAACCGCCGTCAGGACAGCGGAGTTTCGGGAATCGAGACGATGAGCAGAATTGCGCTGCCGCCGCTGATACGCGCGGACGACCGCCGGGTGCCGGGCTGGCTGAATATGCGGGAATACCTCGCGTTTTCCCCGGACGGAAATCCCGGACTTACAATAGACCCCTCCTGCGAGACGCTGATATCGTCGATGCAGGCGCTGGTCTTTTCCAAAACCGTTCCCGACGACGCCTCCGACAGGCCGCACAGCGCCACCCATGCGCCGGAAGCGCTGAGATACGCCCTGATGAGCCGCCCGATAGCGCCGACGGAAGCAGAAAAGACGAATTTCGCCTTCGAGCGAAAAAACCCCGGCGGCTGGAACTTTATACGCTGAACAACCAAAAAACGAGGAAATAAAATGGCATATCCCGAAAGCAAAAGGCTTATCTATGAAACGAAATTTCCGGGGCTTATGTCGGCGGCAGAGTGCCTGAACCTGCGCCATGACGGCGGAGCGCTCGTATCAAGACCCGGATTTAAGACGCTCATCACGGCAGGCGGAAATATACGCGGCGCGTGGTACGGCTCATATGACGGTACCGTCGAAAGCCGCTGGCACTATGTCGTCGGCAATACGGTATTCCGTCTCGAACCGGGCGGAGCGGCGCAGATAGGAACTCTCGGCACAACCGAAGGCGAAGTCAGCTTTTACTTCTTCGCCGGAGCGCTCTATCTGCTCGACGGGGCGAATATCTATATAATAGGCGCGGCCGGAGCCGCCGTCCTTGCGGGTGAAATACCGACGGTCGCGATATCAGACGGCACGGGACCGGGGAAGGCGGCGGCCGAGCCGAATCTCCTGAACGACAGGGTGAAAGAGGTGTTCCGCCTCAACTCATCCGTCGCAAGCGTGGAGCTCACCCGCAGGGCGCAGACGGTTCACGAAGTCAGAAAAAACGGCGCTCTGCTTTCCGGCTGGACGCTGAACTACGGAGATGTCGGGACTGTCGTTGTCTTTGCCCAGCAGATACACGGATACTCCACGGTAGAAGTCATCTACACCCCCTCATCGCAGGGCGGCGAAACGGCCGCATTGAGGACAAAGCTCCGCCGCTGCCGTCACGCGGCGGTCTGGGGCGGGGTGGGCGCATCGGCGGTGCTGCTCTGGGGCGCCGACCCGAACACCGTCTTTGCTTCGGAGCTGAAAACAAGCAGTCCCTGCGGCGGATATTTCACCCTTGACGGGGTCTTCCCGGTCGGCTCGGCTCATCCGCTGACGGCGATAGTCAGGCGGGGCAGCCGCGCGCTTGCCTTCACTAAAGGGGAGTGCCTGCTTCTGACACAGAAAAAGATCGGCGAAACGACCGATAAAAACGGCGTTGTGTTAGGTTCCCGCCACGGCTATCACTCGTCGATGATGAACGAATCGGTCGGCGCTTACCGCCCCGGCGGCGCAGTGATGGCGGGCAGGGCACCGGTATCCGTCGACCGCGGCGGCGTCTGGCTCTGGAACGCCTCATATGTCGCCGGTGAGCGCGACGCGGAACGCATAGTCGGCTGCCCCGACCTTGACGACGAGACGCTTTCCACAGCCGACCTCCGGTACGACGCGCCGCACGGCGAGATATGGCTTTACTCCGCCGGGAGAACGCTTGTCTATAACGAAAAAAGAAAGGAGTGGTACAAATACGGCTTCTGCCCCGATTTCTGCCTCGACTTCGAGGGGAGGACGGCGGCCGTCTTCGGCGGGACTCTGGCGGTATTTGAAGACGGCTGCTGCTTTGACGGCGACATCCCGATAACCGTCGGATATACCGGGGATTGGGAAGACTGCGGCGAGCCGATGAGACGTAAAACGGCGGCATTCGCCGCGGTAACTTTGGGCGCCGGGTCAAACGCAGTCGCGGCTTTCGCCGACGGAACGACGGAGGGCGGGGATGTCGTCAGCCGCCGAATCATTACCCGCGCGGCGGGAGATACGCCCGTCGTCTGCCGCAGCCGGATTCGTTTGGGCAGAGCCGACCATATCCGCCTGCGCTTTTCCGGCGAAGCGCCGGTGAAGCTGCTCTCCGCCGAAATCTATTCGACGGCGGAGGGCGGCGGAGAGAACAAAACAAGGAGGTGAACTTATGACAAAAGAAATTCTGCCGTCGGAAAGGCTTTCGGCGGCAAAAGCCGAAGCGGAAGCTCAACGGTTTGCAAGAGAGGCGTTCTGCGGCCGCCGCTTCTACTCCGGCAGGCAATGGGACGATTACAAAGGAGCGCCGCTCCCCCGCCCGGTTTTCAACGTCGTCGCAAGGATAATCGACCTCAAAGCGGGACAGCTCGGCTCCTGCGAATACTCCCCGCGATTTGCCGGGGAGGGAAGCGATGAGCTGAACGCATATATCGCCCGCTTCGCCGAGAGAAACCGACTTGCAAAGCTGGTAAATTCCCTGATATACAACTCGGCGATAACCGGCAGCGGGGTTTGCTATCTCTGGCGGGAGGGGTTTGAAGTCCGGGCGAAAAGCGTTGAGCCGACATCGCTGCTCTGCGCCGACCCGCTTATATCCGATACCCAAAGCCAGCCGTATCTGCTGCTTACATCGCGAAAGCGGCTCTCATTACCACCGTCGATTCGTGGCGCGAAGACCGCCGACGCGGACGAAAACGGCTTTGTTCCGGTTGAACTGCGGTTCTTCCGCGGCGGCGACGGACTTGTCCGGTTTGAAGAAAACTGCGGGGACGCCGTATTGCGCCGGGGAGAGACGGGGCGGCGGCTGTATCCCTTCGCCGTGATGAGATGGAACGGCGATATCGGCGGCTTTTACGGCACGGGAGCCGCGGCGGCGCTTGAAGCGAACCAGAAATACCTGAACATGGCGTACGCCCTCGCGATGCGGCACATGACCGAGACGGCTTTCTCGAAAGTCATCTACGACCGCGCGCTTATCCCGGAGTGGAACGACTCCGTCGGCGAAGCTATCGGGGTGATGAGCGGCGGGGACGTCAGCCGAGCCGCGGCGGTAATCGGCGTCGGGCAGCTTTCCGACGGTTATCTTGACCTGATATCCCGCGCCGCCGCCGACACAAAGGAGCTTCACGGCGCGACCGAGGCGGCTTTGGGAGAAGGGGCGGCGGCGAACACCTCGGCGATACTCGCGCTCCAAAGGGCGTCGGATATCCCGCTGCGCGGCGTCAAACAAAGGCTCGCCGACACGGTAGCTGACATCGCGACGATCGCCGCCGAAATGTCCGAAGAGACGAAAACCGCCCTCTCCCGCGGGACTGTCAGAGCGGAAACGGCTGTAAGCGAAACCGACGGCTGGACGGCGTCCGCCGAAGCGGCGGAACTGAAGCGGCTTTACGAAGCGGGGGACATCTCCGCCGCCGACTATGTAAAGCGGCTGCCGCGAGGGGTAATCTCCGACCGGGAAGGGCTTATCGCCGATATCTTATCGCATAAAAAAGAGAAACCGAAAGAAAGAATAGAAAGGATAGAAAGGGAAGAAGATGAACGAGAACAACGCAATTGAAGCGACAGCCGGCGGAATTGACGAAACCGAAACCGCGGCAGCCGAAACCGAAAACACTGCCGCCGAAGAACTCACCCGTCTCCGCGAAGAAAACTCGGAACTGCGCCGACAGCTTGAAGCGCTGACCGAACCCGGCGCGCCCGGCGAGCCGCCGAAACCCGCCCTCTACACCGAAGAGGAAATCCGGGCAATGCCGCGAAGCCGCGTCCGCGCCTGTCTTGACGACATAATCCGGTCGCTCCGCCGGGACGGCTGATTATATCAGCACGCATACGAAATAAACACATATACAAAAAGAAAGGGAAATTATCATGGCAATTACCAATTTCATTCCGGCGGTATGGTCGGAGACACTCTGGCGGCAGCTCGACCGCCGCTGCATCGGCGCCGCAAACAGCTGGCGCGCATTCGAGGGAGACATCAAGAGCCGCGGCGACCGGGTCAAGATAAACGGCATCGAGCCGGTAAACATCTTCGACTACCAGCGCAACAGCGACTTTTCGGCGCCGCAGGAGCTTTCGGGCAACAGCCGCGAGCTTCTGATCGACCAGGCGAAGGCGTTCAACTTCCAGATCGACGACATCGACGCGGCGCAGCAGCATCCGAAGCTGATGGAGCTTGCGATGGACGAGGCGGCGAGGGCGCTTGCGGCGGCTGCCGACGACTACGTTTTCGGCCTCTGGCGGGCAGTCGGGGCGGGCATGACCGTCACGGCGGACAGCGTCACCACATCATCCGTCACCGACATCCTGCTAAGCGCCCGCGAAAAGCTGTCGGCGCACAACGTAAGCTCCCGCGAGGAGGTCTTCCTCGAGCTTTCCCCCGCCGTCGCAACCCGCGTCCTCAAGGCGAAAATCCTGACCGGCACCGACAACGAAAGCGCCCTCGACGACGGCTCTATCGGCAGCTTCCTCGGAATGAAGGTCTTCGTCACGACCGGCGTCGCGTCGGACGAAGCGGGCGGCAAGCTCTATCACAAGTGCTTTGCCCGCACCCGCCGCGCGATTGCCTTCGCCTCCCAGCTTGCCTCGGTTGAAGCGTACCGCCCGGAAAAGCGGTTCGCCGACGCGGTAAAGGGGCTGCACCTCTACGGCGCGAAGCTGGTCTTCCCCGCCGAGATTGTGCTGCTCAATCTGAATCTCGCCGCCTCCGACGCTTAAATTGAGTTATCCACTTAAGCGGATTTGACCCGGAAATAAAGAAAGGACGTGATATATGAAGGTTACCGAACTGCTTGAAGCGGCGTTTGCCCTGCTCGACGAATACGACTTCGACCGCGAGCTTGACGCGACGCCGCCGGCGCTCTTCTTCTCCGGCGGGCGGGAGCGGCTGATGGCGCTGATTAACCTCGCCTCAGCCGAGCTCTGGGGGGTGAACAACCGCATCCGCATGGCGTTCGGCCTGCCGCGCGCCGAATATACCTCCGAGAGCCGCGTAACTGACAGCGGCGCCGACATCCCGCTCGAAGCGCTGCTCTGGCCGGCGCTGGCGTTCTACACCGCCGCCTCCGCCGTCATGTCGGAAGCGCCGAAGCTCTCCGCCCGCCTGCGGGATATGGGGAACATCGCCGCAAGAGAAGCGCAGGAAGGCCTGCCGCCGGGCGGAAGGGCGGAGTCGTCGCACCGGTGGTTTTAGGGGGGACAGAAAGCGGGAAGCTGCTTCAAAACAGCTTCCCGCTTTAATTTTGTCTATATTCGGCATGATTTTCCACACCTGCCTTTTCACCATGAAAAAAAGAGAAGCCGCCGAAAGCAGCTTCCCTTTATATCGACTTATCGGGAAGGGGGTTATTTCCCGCGTATCACCCTGATGACAAACAGCAGCACGACCGAACCCAGAACGGCTACCAGGAACGAATACAGATTGAACCCGGTAACGCCGGATTCGTTGATCAGGCTCATGATAAAGCCGCCGATCATCGCGCCGACGATGCCGACGACGATGTTGGCGACCATGCCCATCGTCCGGTCGGTTTTCATGATAAGGCCGGCAATCCATCCGGCGAGTCCGCCGAAGATGATCCAAGATAATATTCCCATAGTAATTCCTTTATTTCTTAAATTTCTCGTTTTTCCGGATTAATTACCCTTGAGCTTATCGATGGCGTCTTCTGCCTTTTCCTTAAGCTCGGCGGCTTTCTCTTCGGCTTTTTCTTTCAGTTCGGCTGCCTTTTTGTCGGCTTTTTCCTTAAGTTCTGCGGTTTTTTCCTGAGCTTTTCCTTTGAGCTTGTCGGCTTTTCCTTCGAGTTCGAGTTCGGCATTGCCGGTAAGCTCGGCGGCGATTTCCTTGGCGGAACCTTTGAGCTGATTCAGTTTGCCTTCGAGCTTCGATTCTTTTGTGTCTTTTTTGTCTTTTTCGGTCATAAAAACTCCTTTTCTGACCCTGGATTTATGCGGATGAGTTAATTATAACAAATAACTGCGCCGAAATCATCATCGTTTTGCAACGTTTTTTACAACATCCTTGTAACTGCGCATGAATTTTTAAACAAAGCGTTATTCATAATTTTTATTTTTATTTCCTATATTTTAATATATTGTTAAATTAGGCGGTTGAAGATAATTTTATCTGCGTTTTTCGGCTAATTCGCTTATTTTGAATTAATTATCTGTCTATTTTATTAAAACAGGGATAAAAAACAAGGGGCATTTGATTAACAATTCGTTATGCGATTTTTAACTTGCTTACGGTAATATCCGAGAAAATCAATAAAGCGCAGATATAAATATTATAAAAACCTCGCCGCATCAAGACTTCCCGTCTCAATACGGCGATATCGCATATATTCGTTATCCGGCACTCACTTCTCCGGGCTGTCTCCCTCATCCTTGTCGCACGCCTGTCTTAGATATGCGAGAATTTCCTCCTGATTCCGCACGATTTTTTCGACATTCGTGTGAATATCCTCGATCAGAAGCTCGCTTTTGACATTTATGAAGAAATCCGACGTCGCTTTTTCCTCGTTTCGCTTTTCTTCGCGGTTCTGGCTCATCATGATAAGCGGCGCCTGAATTGCGGCGATCATCGAAAGCAGCAGATTCAAAAGGAT
>LSQX01087357.1_pt1 | contig 16433 bp, 15 predicted proteins | sample 654561 | NCBI WGS metagenome assembly LSQX01 (sample SAMN04489861, study PRJNA283612) | anaerobic digester metagenome | isolation source: 4 biogas reactors fed with cattle manure at either 37C or 55C with and... | place: Denmark: Kongens Lyngby | collected 2014 | reverse complement strand
GTAAACATGTGAAAGATGAATGGGATGAGGGCGTTTTTCAAGAAGTCAGGGTAGACACCCGGCTGGGAGAAACTGCGATGCAGTTGCACGAAGAGGAAGTCCTGCTTGATAATTACTCCATGCGGGAAGTGCGACGTCTTACCGCTTCAGGACACCAGACAAGCATCATTACCAGCAACCGCGTACTGGCTATCGCCTTAATAGCCTCGCATATGTTTGGCAGGTGGGTTCAGGAAAACTTCTTTCGATACCTGAGACAAGAATATGCGTTCGACAGTATAATCAAATACGCTGTAGATAAATTAGATGATAATTATATGGTTGTTAACCGGGAATACAGGAATATCACCTACCGGATAAAGAAAACGCGGGAAAAATTGAGTCGGTTCAAAGCCACATTGTATGATCACAGGCAAGCCGCCCCGCAAGAAAAGGATAATGACAAACCCACCATGCACATGAAAAAATGGTTCACCAGACAGCTCGAGCTCACGGAAAAAATAGAAGAGGTCAATGCCCGGGTCAACAGCATGGTTGAGAAACGCAAAACAATAAAGTACAAGATACCGTTAGGGGAAATCCCCGAAAGTAGCCGGTATGTACAACTACACCAGGAGAGTAAAATGTTCCAGAATATCATCAAGATGATAGCCTATAGGGCAGAAACAGCGCTGGCTAATAAACTGATGCCCTATTACAGCAGGGCGGAAGATGAGGTCAGGTCATTAATAAAAGCAATAACAAAGCTATCGATTGACCTGATGCCGGATATGGATAAAAGGGAATTAAGCATTACTCTTTATCCTTTATCAAATAATCGCAGTCAAAAAGCATTGGAGAAAATCATAGACGAAGTAAATGCCTCCAAAGCAATATATCCCGGCACTGATTTAGTGATGGTGTTCAAAATGACGACAATTTAGATTGCGTCAGGTCAGGAGTTCTGAACTTTAGATATTCATGATAAAACAAAGTACAACACGCCCGGCTCATCATCGTTTCATCGGATAAATACCCACGACAGACAAACAATGTGGAAATCTATCCTGCCACACAATTCCTTTCAAAGATGTGGAACGGCGATTTCTTTTGATATTCCAAAGGACGACAATAATATCATTGTTTATTTCTATAATTTAATCTCAAGTGTGGCCACCACTATTTAGAGACACTTGTATCACCTCATTTCAATTTATATCCGAGAGACAATAGAAAAGTAATTGGGGTATCATTGTGATAATTGAAACTTCTCATGCCATATTTTAATCGTAGGGAGTAGTTTATTCTTTTTGTATCGTAGCCTATTCCGGCTATTAATCCAAGATCTAAGACATCCCGGACATTCGGATATAGTTTTGTTTTCTCTCTAACAAAATCAATAGTCTCATCCGAAACTCCCCAAAGCCCAAAAGAGCTGTACAAGCCAAAATCGATCAGGAAATCTTGGTTTATTTCAGCAGGAATTTTATATGAAAAAACCAAAGGAATAAAACAACTGTATGAGGTAGTTGCTTCATTATGGTCATTCGAATCACCCGGTTCTCCCTTAACAAATCGTCGGGATGATTCGTTAAGCAGCGTTATCCCTGGTTGAAACTTAAATTTATCAGATAGATCAATATCGTAAAAAGCACCTATTTGAAATCCGGTTTTATAATAATTATTCCATCTTATACCCGTATTTCCATTTATCAGGGAGGAGCGATTTATTCCCCCCGTTATACCTAATTGGGCATGTATACTACATGAGACAGTCAGAAATAGGATAATCCCGACTATTTTTACAACAAATCTTTTCATTCTAATTTATCTGATGCATAATTTGTATATCCGTATAAGACAGGTGCTATAAAAACAAACCTCTGATATGGTACTCCACCAATGTATGCTGATACATCTGCCCAATAACCCGGCATTTCATAAACACAACGTGGGTAAATCTTATCATGTGTATAGTAATCATATACGTTATTCCAATCTTCATATATACTTGGCGTAATATATCTTATCACATTGGCCTTTGTAAACATATCGTGTGAAGACGATGCTCCCGAAATAACATTCCTCATAAATTGTCTTTGGCTGGTAGGAATTCCATTCGAATCTCGATACCTAAATGTTACTGTCACATCCGAATTATTCCTATAATTATACCAAACTCCTAAGAATCCTTTTTTTCTGAAAGCAACGTCTAAATGCCATTCTAAGCGAAATCCCTCTGGCAAAATCGCGAGCCAGCGGTTCATTCTGGTTTCACGAGTGAGATTAATTATAATTTTGCGATCACCATACCGTCTCCAACCGGTACTATTCTTCCATAGTGCGTCTCCTATTACATTTTTCTGAAAAACATTAGGAGGTGTCATTAAAACGGCGTCAACACGCAATAATTCACTCGGGGCAGATCTTATTGACATTTCAGCATTAGCAATTAACGAATCGAGAACTTCTATTTCAAAAAAACCGGAAGGTTCTACTTCAATTGGTGCTCTGCCCGATTCTATCAGTTCTTCATAAGTTGTCAATGGTTCTATATCAATAATTTCTTCACCAATCATCAGACGTCCATTCTCGTTCGCGCAAAATGCCTCAATATCATCTTTATATGGCAGATAAGCACCATAATCATCACCTTCTTCCGGGAAATAGAGATTGCTATATTTGTCTTTAAATTCCTCATATCCTCCCTGCCTATCGTAATAATTCTCTGCTTCAGCCATTGCCTGCTCATATATTTGGGCAATTGAATTGAAATCAGTCAGTTCTTCTGTCCATTCAAGGCGTTCATCAAGCGACATTCCGGTTAATTCATTTATTGTTTCTTTAAAAACTTCTTCGTCTCTAAATAGTAATACGAATTCATCTTCGGAAGGATGTTCATTATTTGAAGATCTTGATTTAAAATCGGAAATTTTTACAACTTGAATAGGCGGTTTAATATCAACTACTTTTTCATTTATAAAATCATCGCTATTGCAAGATGAGAATAGTACAATAAAATAACATACAATCAAAAGGTTCGTAAGAAAACCCGATGTTGTCACTCTCGGATAAATTTTGATTCTGTGATTGCTCGTGTCTTCGATAAGACGTTTATAAAACAGGTATTCATTCAATTTGTTCATAATAATAATATTTGTAAGTTAAAAGCGTTTTATTGAATCTTTCCAAGTGGAATAAATTTGAAACAAAGACTTCTTCTCACCGGTAATGATTACACTTAGTAGACCAACGTCTTTCTGGAATGTAACAAAAAGGAGATTCCCTTGCTGATCGACAATACCTGATCAATACCGGGACAAATTCCAGCTTACTCATCTTCTAATTCTCCTCGTAATATAATACAACTGGGCCTCTGTGAGTTGTTCATTACAATCTTGGTTACGTGAGAAGTTCCACCATAAGTCATTTGAAGAAATAATAGTCCAAAACAAGAGTAAAAGTGTTGAATTTTTCACTGTGTGAAATTTTATAGTTTGTTTGAATTCCGTTGCAAACCTAAAGGAAATAAAACAAATATCCTATAGGGTATAGACAGAGTATAAGTAGTTTAACATTCTAATTGATTCAAACAACTTGTATATAATATTTTATAAAGACATGGTATAAGTATAATATAAACTATTTATATTATTTTGCTTACAGATTTTTAATTCCGGAGATGCGTCAAGTGCCGATTTGTCTCCCAATTATATCAATAAAACACTTACTGTAACACTGCATTCATTGTCGGCAAATCGGTTCAACAAAGCTGCTTCTGAATTGGCGCAACTGTTAAACCAGACAGAAACTATTTTCCCAGGTACCAATTTACGTATGATTTATAAAATTACCGCTAATTCATTCTGCGAAGAGATTCTCCGAAAACAGTATCTCCTAAAACAACCCTATTCTTAAATATTCCCCATCGCACTTATATCCTCATTTTTTAACTTACACAGAGAATGTTATTTACCTGAATCAAAAAGTTAAACCACTTATACCTGCCATTTCACCTATTGACAAGTTTGTTTTTCTTTTGTATGTTTGTCACCTTAATTCAATTCAACAAATCAACCTTTTCTACCAATGAAACAACAAATTATTTTATTTATGATTGCAGGAATCCTATTTATTCCTATTCCCATGTATGGATCTGCAAAGACTCAATCAATGTTTTTAATTTCCCAAACAATGGAAAGCACAGATCTTCCTTCCAACTTGCTTTCAATTTGGACATAAAAATAGCCCTTGTGAAACATATTGTAAAACATACCCCCTCTTTCTACCTGATTACCCTTTTTGCGGGAGCGCTTTTCTTTATTCCTGCTATTTTCGTAAACAGATTTACCACTGCTCCGGCATTGTGGGTGCAGGTCGGTATAGGTATCGGTATATCAGTATATGTTCTCTCGGCTAAAAGACGGATTCCTCTTCCTCCTAAAGAATATACCATTTTATTGACAGTATGGGCTATTTATCATTTATGGCAAAATCAGGGTAATGTGGAGAACTGCATAACAATTATTTCACTTCTGGCAGCATTCTTTTTATTCTATGTCACGGGGAGGTATTTGCAAGATAAAAAGCAACTCTTTCTGATTTTCGCATTCTTAGCTTTGTTGCTATCCTTATTGGGATTGGCCCAATTTTCTAGACTGAAGCCATCATACAACGGTTCGTTTGCAGTGACCGGTCCATTCGATAATCCAGCTGGGATATCGGCTTCGCTCTCACTTCTGTTACCTTTTGCATTATATTGGAGTATGCAAAGAAAACAGCGCGTAATCGCAATTATTGGGGTATGCCTGATTGTTACCGTCATCATATTATCACGGGCACGGGCAGCTGTCTTGGCGACTGTTATTATTTTCATCTACTTTTTTATCCGGTTATTGAGGGAGCGAAATATAAAACTGCTTCCTCTGCATTATACCGCTTTATCCCTAAGTTGCCTGTTACTGCTTGTCGGACTGCTTGTTGTTAAAAAAGATTCAGCAAGTGGAAGATTATTCATCTGGCAATGTTCGACAAAACTTATATCCCTCAAGCCGATATCTGGATACGGAGGAAATGGTTTCACGGCAAATTACATGAACGAACAATCAACATATTTTGCAAGGTTTCCCGACAGTAAGTACGCAAATCTTGCCGACAATGTACGCCACCCGTTCAACGAATTTTTAAAATGGACAGTCAACTACGGTATAATTGGAATAGGCCTGACATTGTTATTGGTTATTATTCCATTATGGATTTCACGGAAAGAAGATTCTCAGGAGTTGTTTTTCATCCGTTTAAGCCTCCTCTCTATAGGTATCTGCGCGTTTTTCTCCTATCCGCTCAACTATCCGTTTATCAGGATCATGGTAATGTTTATCCTTGCATACACATTAGCTTCCAATCCTCAAAAAAGGATCACCTCAAGAATTGGTTATTTGACAAAAGGGATAGTCCTGATGTTTTCATTAGGATTACTAAGCGCTACTTCTTTCCAAGCTTTTTATGAACGTGAATGGCATAAGACTGCCCATAAGTCGTTAAGAGGTGAAACAGCACAGATGTTACCCCGGTATAAATCCCTTTATGCACATTTGCACCACAAAGACTTGTTCCTCTATAACTATGCAGCAGAACTGAATGTTGCTGAACATTACGAGGAAAGCCAGCAAATTGCTCTTGAGTGTGAAAGTGTCTGGGCCGACTATGACCTGCAAATGCTGATGGCAGATAATTGCATGCAATTAAAGCAATATAGTACTACAGAAGTCTATCTGGAAAAAGCAACGGCCATGTGCCCTGTAAAGTTTATGCCGTTATACCAGCTGAGTGAACTTTATCAGGAAACCGGGCGAAAAGAGGAAGCACGGGTATTGGCCAAAAAAATATTGGACAAGAAGGTGAAAATCCCCTCACCGGTTATAAATAGCATCAAAAACAAAATGCAAAAAATAATTGAAAATGAAAGGTGAGAGAAGAGAATCTGTGATATACAACAAATGAAAAATGTCTAATAGATTTAATAATAATAATTGCCGATAGACATAAGACTTATCATCTAACGTCGAGTACGTGAAAATGAAAATCGACATTAAAAAAGAGAGTAACTGAGTATGTTGAAAATCAAAAGAGTAAACATCATTATATAAATAAAAAAACATGAATAATAATAATATTATCATTACAGTATCAATTTTAATGATATCTTTTTTTATGAGTGGATGTAATCAAGACGATATTGACAGTAGTTTTGACAAAAAAGATGAACGATTTAATATGTTGAAGAACAAATATGAATTTGAATCGGTAAAGGTTAAATCAAAACATGGAGATATCTCGGCTGAGAAAATTTATTCAATAGAAGAATTTGAATATATCTTAGCGCAATTAGATAAACTAAAAGGCAAAACAATTCCTATAGAAAGAATCAAATCTACAGATATTCCCAGATTAAGAAGTGGTAGTGAAAGTGGTGACGGCTACACTCAAGCAGCTATATCAGGCTATAATGAAGAATTGACAGCTACTGTTTTTTTAGACTTGATAAATAAAACTGTAACCAATAGTGTGGTGAGTTTCAGATTTCCAAGTTCTTTATATCTTACATATGACCATGATGGAGGAAGTTGTACTAGCGGAGATATAGTCAATTTTAATGCATACGGAACAGTCAAACTTTTTGTGGCAATTCATGGTGTTGTTATAAATACGGTCCGTGTTACAATGTCCGGATATTTTAATACTATAAACGGCACTGGAGAATTAACATATTTCTAATATAACTTTCTATGAATAATTTTAGTTATTTTCTCATACCCCTGATTATTTTGACGGATATTTTGGCAATTAATCATCTAATAAAAAGAACCCATTATTCAACCATTAGCAAATTAACTTTAATTGCAATGATTCTGATTTTTCCGATTATTGGGATTTCTATATATTATCTATTAATTACTTTGCATCTACCAAAATACTCGAAAAGAAAAGAAAAGTGACTCCTTGGATAAATAGCATTAAACACAAATTGTCCATTTGGATATTTTGATTCTAAAGACATAAAAACAGCCCTAGTGAAACATATTGTAAAACATATCCCCTCTTTTTACCTGTTCGCACTTTTAGCAGGCGTGCTTTCTTTTATTCCCGCTGTCTTTAGTCGGTTTACTACTGCGCCGGCACTGTGGATGCAGGCTGGAATAAGCGTAGGCATCATAGGATATGTTTTAATGTCAAAAGGACAGATTCCCGTTCCTAAAATGGATTTTATCCTCTTAATAGCGATATGGGCAATTTACCTTATATGGCAAGGCCCTGGAAATATTGAGAATACGATAACAGTGATAGCGCTTATAAAACTACTCCCTGTTCATTATACCGCGATATCTGTAAGGTTACCTGCTATTGCTTGCAGGCCTGTTTTACATGAATAAAAAATCGGCCAATAGATGAAAAAGTTACTATGCATTGCCGTTGTTTGCCTGTTCGGATGTAACAATACAGACACTGTTATATACGAAAACAGGTCATTTAATGATATTTATTCCCTTGCCGAAATAAATAAAAGTCCATTTTGTATCGTATTGACCGATTCAATGAGTAATTTGTCGAAAGAATATATTTTTCAATTAGAGAAAAATTACAGGTATTTATGCGATAAGGCAATATTTAATCTTTCAGATATAAATTATATTGAAAATGAGTGGTATATAAAATGGCTATGTCCTATGTCTATCCCTTTGACTTGCATATTTTCCCCGGATGGAAAACTCATTGATTTAATTCCGGGTGTTTCAAAAGAGACTTTTTTATATACGGAAGAAGCTATCATTAAAGCAGAAACAACAGATTTTCATTGGCCTAACCGTTTTGAAATGAATAAGAAGAGTGTCCTTCCGTTTTTAGATAATTTATTACAACAAAAAAGAGATATTGATGAAGGCGTATATTCACCATTAGAATTAAGCAGGTTAGCAGATTCATTGAATTACCCTTATTCCAATTACTTAAAATTATCGGGTGAGTTAATGGAACAGGATACAATAGGGGCACGACAAGCGGCACAATCTTTGATGGAATTGGAAACCCCGGCTTCTTTAGATTTATACAAAAACGAGTTTATTACGGCTAAAAAGGTTTTAAACCCCAATTTCAATATCGATGAAGAGCCCAACATCCGGGTTGACTCAACAAATATCTATCTCACAAACTGCAAGCAGGATGAAAAGACGCCTTTCGAAGTCCTCGTATATAACGACGGGGATAAACCTCTTAAAATATCAAAAATACATACAAGTTGCTCGTGTGTGGAGCAACATAAATATGAGGGGGAGATTATCATCAAGCCAAAGAAGTCTTCCCCCATTAAGTTTTATTTTACTCCGGATACGGAGGGTGAAATATTCAGGGATATTTTTATTACTTCAAACGCAATCAATATGCCGATATTACATATTACTGTATCGGCAAATGTCTAATCATTAAATTATTACACAATGAAGAAAATTTTCTTTTACATTTTCAGTATCACTGTCTTTTTACAGGGTTGTTCAATGGATGATAATATGTTGGATCCATTGCAGGATGATAAAGCGAATTTTCCGGCCCAGAGCCAAGAGCTAGGAAAAGCGGTTGCCAAAGAACTACGGGGAATTGTTGCAAGTTTGAATGAACTGGGAGTGGATTATTCCGATGCGGATAGTTCACCTGAGTTTAAGGAACGATTCTATGGAAATTTGAATCAAACGATGTCTCCTGGTTTGCTTAGGAGTACGAATGCTATTTCTCGAACACAAATGTCCCCGGAGGTATTTATAGAGAAAGTCAAGAATCTGACAGAGCTGCAAATCAGATTCATAGAACGGATTATTGAAGAATGTGGGGAAAGTACATCTTATGATGATTTTTCAAAGAGGTTACTAGCCATTAACAAAGATATCTCATCTTCTGTTCCGGAGATACAGCAAGAGCGGTTATATAATATCACAGCTGTGTTATATTATGGAATGGGCGAAATAGAGAATCTGGAAAAGCAGGGCCAGATGCTTTCAACACCATATAATGGAGTCCAACCAGTCCGTCTCAAATCAGGTAATGAATCAGGTGGGGGATGGGGAGCCAGTTGTCGTAAGTTCCTTGCTACCGTTTGGGTAATAGCTGTGGGTGAACCAACTCCCGCAGGAGAAATTGTCGCGTCTGTAATTACGGTTGTTGTTGGAGGAATCTTGTTGTATGAAGTTGTTACATGCGCTAAAAATAATCAATCTAATTATGAATACTGCCAAGAACGGTTTAGGAATTGTTATTCTCCTATCTTTGATGGATGTTCTATTTGTTTGCAATACTGTTTAACTCAAGGTTCTTGGCCTCCTTATTCAACACATCAATGTAACTAATAGGATGATGAAAGGATTTAAGATATACTACAAGCAAAAAACAATAAAGGCGGCTGTTCTCGACGGTGAGATTACTCTTAATTTGTTTAACAACAATGGGGACAGCCGCATATATATCGGAGCTATTGACTATGCCGAGAATGAAAGAATCGAATGGTGTGATTTTTCTGAAATAGAGATTGGCGATAAGTTCGAAATTGAAATTTCTGAAATTGATGCTCCTTCTTCTCCTGCTAAAATAGAGCATGATATGATAATAGAACGACCTAAGAGTAAATTGGAGATTTTCTTTGAATTGGAAAATAAGCTAAAACAGGAAGGATTGTTATGACTGGATTTATATTGCAAATCGATAATAAAATTATATCCGGCGCGATAGAAGAGGGTATTACCAGCATTCTCTTAACTTTTAAAGAAGACCGGTTCAGGTTGCATTTCGGAAGTTTGGATAAATCAGGAATGATCTCAGACGTATGGTATGCGACTGATTTAGAAATAGGCGATCATCTAATCATCAATTTTACAAATGTTGATAGTCCCTCGAAAGCCCAGGAAGTCGTTAACTATAACTTATTGGACGAGGATAAACTCAATTTGGATTATTATCATCGTTTAAAGAAGGAATTGATAGAAGAAGGGCAATTGCGAAGTGAGGTATAATATTGACAGATAAATTATGGTTTACATCAATTGCGTACGAAATACTAAACCCGCGGAGGAACGGAATGCTTATCCCTACAATATTCCCTCGATCGTGAATCTAAATGAATTGGGATTCCGGAAAAGCGTCACATTTATCACGGGTGAAAACGGATCTGGCAAGTCCACATTGGTTGAGGCCACAGCCCTCAATGCCGGATTCAACCCTGAAGGAGGAGGCCGTAATTTCAATTTCCGGACACAAGATTCACATTCCAATTTGTTTAACCATTTAAAACTGATCAGATCAGCATATCGTGAAAAGGATGGCTTCTTTCTTAGGGCTGAAAGTTTTTACAATTTTGCATCGAATTTGGATCAATTAGGTTACGAAATAAAGCAATATTACGGGGGAAAATCACTTCATGAACAATCACATGGGGAAAGTTTCTTGGCTTTACTCGTGAACAGGTTATATGGGAATGGACTTTACATATTCGATGAACCTGAAGCCGCATTGTCGATAAGCAGCCAGTTCAAGATGCTGGTCAGGATGAAAGAATTGGCGGACAAAAATTCACAGTTCATCATCGCCACGCACTCCCCAATCTTAATGGCATACCCCAATGCTGATATATACGTAGTTTCGGAGACAGGGATTGATTTGATTGATTATGAAAGTACGGAACAATACAGACTAACGAAATACTTTATCAATAATTACCGGCAGTTCCTTTCTGAGTTAGGCCTGTAGTATTCTTATCTTATTCCACTCAATGTGCTTTTTATTTGGATATTAGTAACAGACCAAATGAAACTCAAAGTAAAACATATCCCGCATTTTTACCTGTTCGTCCTTTTAGCAGGAACGCTTTTCTTTATCCCCGCTGTTTTCGTCAGCCGGTTTACTACCGCGCCGGCATTGTGGATGCAGGCAGGAACAAGCATTGGCGTCATAGGATATGTTTTGTTGACAAAAGGGCGGATTCCGCTTCCTCCAAAGGGTTTTATCCTCTTAATAACGATATGGATGCTTTATCATATAAGCCATAACCGGGGGAATATTGAAAATGTAATAACAGTTATAACGCTTATCACGGTTTTCTTTCTATTCTATGCAATCTGGTCGCGATTGAAAGATGAAAAATCGTTATTTACCCTTTTTACTTTTTTAGCGTTGGTGCTTTCATTGTGGGGATTGGGGCAATTTATAGGCCTACTGCCATCATACAATGGTTCTTTTGCCGTAACCGGTCCGTTCGACAATCCCGCCGGCATATCGGCTTCATTGGTTGCCCTGTTGCCGTTTGCGTTGTATTACTGCCGTTACCCTGAAAAAAAATACAGCCTGTTTGCTATTATTGCAACTTGCCCCGTGGTATCCGTCATTATATTATCACAGGCACGGGCAGCCATTTTGGCGTCGGCTGTTATTTTAATCCTGTTTTTTATCCGCTTGTTGAAAGAGCGTGATATCAGGTTTTCTTTTGCCCATTATACCGTCGTTGCTTGTTGTTGCCTGTTGCTTGTTGCAGGCCTGTTTTTAATGAAAAAAGATTCGGCAAAGGGGAGGTTGTTGATATGGCAATGCTCGGGACAACTAATAACCCGAAAGCCGGTATTCGGATATGGAGGAAATGGTTTCACGGCAAATTACATGAACGAACAAGCAACATATTTTGCAAGGTTTCCCGACAGTAAGTACGCAAATCTTGCCGACAATGTACGCCACCCGTTCAACGAGTTTTTAAAAGGGACAGTCAACTATGGTATAATTGGATTAGGCCTGACATTCATATTAGTCATTATTCCATTATGGATTTCACGGAAAAAAGATTCCCCGGAGTTGTTTTTCATTCGTTTAAGCCTCCTCTCTATGGGTATCTGCGCGTTTTTTTCCTATCCACTCAACTATCCGTTTGTCCGGGTCATGGTAGTGTTTCTCCTTGCATCCACATTAGCTTCCAATCCTCAAAAAAGTATCACTTCAAGAAATGGTTATTTGACAAAAGGGATAATCCTGATGTTTTCATTAGGATTACTTAGCGCGACCACTTACCAGGCTATTTATGAACGTGAATGGCATATTATAGCTCATAAGTCGTTAAGAGGTGAAACAGCACAGATGTTACCCCGGTATAAATCACTCTACGCACATTTGCACCACAAAGACCTGTTCCTCTATAACTATGCGGCGGAACTCAATGTAGTGGAACATTACGAGGAAAGCCAGCAGATTGCTCTTGAGTGTGATAGTTTCTGGGCCGATTACGACCTGCAAATGTTGATGGCGGATAATTGCTTGCAGTTACAGCAATACTGTGCAACAGAAACCTATCTGAAAAAAGCGGCGGCCATGTGTCCTGTAAAGTTTATACCGTTATACCAGCTGAGTGAACTTTATCAGGAAACCGGGCGAAAAGAGGAAGCACGGGTATTGGCCAAAAAAATATTGGACAAGAAGGTAAAAATCCCCTCTCCGGTCATAAATAGCATCATAATTAAAATGAGAAACTTATTGAATGAACCGGATAGTTTGGATGATTCGATACAATTAATAAAGTCAGATATGAGAACAACAGTCTCCTCCTCATGGCAGGATTGCCTTTTGGATCCCCGGATTCCAAGGGCACTCTTGCCTACCTGAAGCAAGGCGGTATAATATATGTTTCTATTCCAGCAAGCCGCCTGCCTTTGAGAAAAATTGATTTGATAATTGATTTTGGAATAGGTGTAAAGAATAAAATAAAGTTATACAAATTCAAAATGATTTAACATGAGACAGTTTAAAAAAAAAGGGATTTTTGGTTTAGGAGTTATATTGGTAAGTATTATTACCTTTGGCCTTATGGTGCAAAGTTGTCAAATGGAAGATGATACGTTGTTATTAAATGAAAATTTAGAATATTCAGGATATTTGGATATCAATGTTTATAATAACACCAAAGCTTTTACTGAACATGAACACAATATAATGACTGAAGCGTTCATGCGAATTGATAAATATTTAACAGAAAAAAATGATCTTGCTTTTATTTTGGGTAATAAGCGAGATGTGAGAATGAGTTTAAATATTTCTGAAAATCTATTCGAGTATTTGCTTCTCGGGATTAATATGGATAAACCTGTTCGAAACACTCAAATTAGGTTAAGGTCTGGGGCTGAGGTAGAGATCCAGAGTGGTACCAACTATTATATAAGGTCTGTTAAATTATCTCATTCTGAAACAATAGCATTAATGAATGGGATGCAATCAGCTGCTTCAGATGCAAGTTTCTGGGGTGGAACTGGTGCTGGTATCGCAGGTGGTCTTTCAGGAATAGTTGGTGGCACTGCGGCAAGTGTACTCATTGGGGGTAGATTTTATCTTGAAGGAATGCATTGGGCTAATATGGAAAATAACTATTTGCAAGGAAGCCAAAACGGTGCTGAATATATTGAAACGACGATATACTCCCCAACCGGAATGTCATACACATCGCATCAATTCATATACCATTGATATGGAAAAGTTGAAGAGAACAAGAGTTGTCTTGTGGGTACTAGCAATTGTATTATCTGCCATATATGTGTATGTGTATGTTGGTAATCCACTTAAAAAAGAGTTTGATATTGGCATTTTTGGGCTCATATTCCCGCTATTATTAATTTCAGCACAATTATTGTTAAGAAAAAATGAATTAAACAAAGAGATGTCGCTAATAATCTCTTCGGGACTATTAATCGTTTTCTATCTTGTTTTCTTATAAAGTAGATTTATAATCCCATTTATATGTGCTATCGCGTCGAGAAGATTTCAACGAATAAGACGGCCCATAAGATTTATCGGATGAGTTTACTTGTCCGATAAATCTTATCAAATTATCCATGTTAATACTAGTCGATGACAATGAAACATCTTTGTGGATTTCTTCTTATCATATTTTTCCTTTCCTCCGGCTGTTCCCATATAAAGAACAGCCCGCTGGAAGAGGTGCTGCAGCTTGCGGGTTCAAATCGGAATGAATTGGAAAGAGTAATCACGCATTACAGTGCAGATCCCGCAGGCAGTTTGAAACTCAAAGCTGCCGAGTTTCTTATCCTGAACATGCCGGGGAAATATTCCGAGAGTTATGATGCTCCATGGGAAGATGTGGCGTCCGTAAATCTGCGTTGGAGCAGTTCTTCGGATAAATCATTTGTATTAAACACGTATCAACTGGGTAACCTTGTTCGAAAAGAGGATATAAATCATATCACGGCAGACTACCTGATCTCTAATATCGATCTGGCATTTCAGGTGTGGTACGATAAGCCTTGGGGGAAATATATACCATTCGACACCTTTTGTGAAGAGATACTTCCGTACAGGATAGGAATGGAACCGCTTGAAAACTGGAGGGATAAAGTCCTGGCAAGTTTTGCTGATATCAATAAATCGTTGAAGGAAGATTCAACAATGACGGCAGTGGAAGCATGTCGCAAAGTGAATGCCCTTTTACCTCGCTTCCGTCTCGACAAGGACTTTTCAAATATGAGTTTTACCCAACTGATGGCTACAACCCGGGGAATGTGTGACAGCCAGGCAGCATTGACCGCTTTTGTGATGCGGGCATTAGGGATTCCCGTAACCATTGATTTTACGCCCCAATGGAAAGATTATCCGACCGGACACAGTTGGAACAGCGTTTGCGACAGTGCAGGACAGCATGTGTCTTTTATGGGTACTGAAACCGATCCTTATGGTTCACATCAGGGTAACACCTATCTGAAAGCAAAAGCCTACAGAAAGTTGTACAGGAATCACCGAGTTGTTGAAACGGATGAAATGCATACTCCTCCTTTATTTCAGGACAACTTAACCGATATCTCTTCGGAGCATAACAACATGACAAGCGTTTCCATCCCTATAAAATACCACCCTGAAAACCCAACGGGTTATGTTTATCTATCCCTGCTCTATGATTTCGAATGGCAGTTGACAGGGCATGGTGTTGTTGACTCAGATAGTATCCGTTTTCAACATATTGGAAAAGATATTCTTTATCGTCCTGTTTACTACACGAATGAAAAGCCAACTTCTGCGGGAGATCCATTTTACGTGGATACTGAAGGAAAAACCCATATTCTGACACCTGATTCTCCGGACAGCCTGATGTCATTCCTATCAATAACGCCGGAAAACGATCTTTCACTAAATGGGCGCATGGTAAATGCCGTTTTTGAGAGTTCGGAAACTCCCGATTTCTCCAAAACACGCATAATACATCAAATAACTGAAACACCCGCACTTTATAATAAGGTAAAATTAAAACATCCGGAAACTTGCCGTTATATCCGATACAGGGCACCGGAAGGTTCCTATTGCAACGTCTCCGAAATTGTGTTTTATGATCATTCTGGCAACAAACTGGAAGGTACAAATATGGGAACTCCCGGTTCATATCAGGATGCAGGCGATACCGGTGACAAGGCTTTCGACGGAAATATTGGCACCTATTATGATGCTGCCGGTCCGGAAGAATCATGGACAGGTTTAGACTTCGGAGAGAATAAAAAAATAGCCTCTATTCATTATTCCCCCAGGCTTACGGGGATCGGCATTTATGAAGGACAAGGGTATGAGTTATTTTGTTGGGCTGACAATGGCTGGAAATCTTTAGAAATAAAACCGGCAACAGGACAAACCATTGAGTTCAATGCTCCCCGAGGTGCCTTGTTGTATCTATGCAATAAAACTATGAATAAAAAAGGAAGGGTCTTCTTCATCCTGAATGATAAGGTCTTTTATAATAACTGAATTGAATGATTAAATCAGGTGGCACAATATAGAATTCGGTATAAAACCCGTGTCGGATCACCGATGCGGGTTTTTTGTTGTTCTATGTTCTTTTTATGCATCCATAAACCTGCACTTTCGTTGTGCATGATAGGACAAAGTGTAACTTTAGATATTCATGATAAAACAAAGTACAACTTTAGATATTCATGAGAAATTTGTATCTTTGTAATGTTAAATGCGAATATTCACGAAAATGAATCTTTATGTTATCACGAAAAATAGTTCTTCAGGATGTTGAAAACGACAGTATTTTCCTTTGGGGTGCACGGCAAACCGGTAAAAGCACGTTGCTGAAAACACTATTTCCCGACAAACACTATATCGACTTGCTGAAATCGGATGAATTCGCGCGATACAACCGTCGTCCGGCACTGTTACGCGAAGAACTAAGTTTACTTCCAATAAACGAATTGATTATTATCGACGAAATACAAAAAGTTCCTGCATTGCTCGACGAAGTACATTGGCTCATGAGCAATCGCAACCTTCGTTTCATCCTGAGCGGCTCCAGTGCGCGCAAGTTGCGGAGAAGCGGCGTCAACCTGCTTGGCGGCAGGGCTATCCGAAAACATCTCTATCCATTAGTGAGCGCTGAGATT
>LSQX01211373.1_pt2 | contig 16434 bp, 12 predicted proteins | sample 654561 | NCBI WGS metagenome assembly LSQX01 (sample SAMN04489861, study PRJNA283612) | anaerobic digester metagenome | isolation source: 4 biogas reactors fed with cattle manure at either 37C or 55C with and... | place: Denmark: Kongens Lyngby | collected 2014 | reverse complement strand
AGTCTATGCTTTTTATTTTCCGAAAGACTTAAGCTCAAATTACTCAATCTTGCTTCTTCTAATTGGCTCAGGGTGAATGTAAACCTCGCTTCTCGAGATAATTGAATTAATTTTTCTTTCAATTTCATCGCACAGCTCGTGAGCTGCTTCCAAGCTCGTGTCCGGAGACAAATGTATATTGAATTTGATAAAAGTATCTGCGCCGGCTGAGCGAACTTTAACGCTATGAAAATCCACCACTTGAGCGTATTCTGAAAGAAGAGCCTCCACTTTTTCCTTTGCTTCCGCTGGAGCTTTGTCGAGCAAAACGTCCACCGCTTTTTTGCCAAGTCTATAAGACACAAAAAGCACAATCATAGCGACAAATAAAGCTGCTATCGAATCAGCATAAAAATAACCAAAGTTTGCACAAATAAGTCCCAACAAAACAACTGCAGAACTCCAAACATCAGTAGAAAAATGAAGCGCATCAGCTTCAAGGGCTTGGCTATTGTATTTTTTTGCTACCTTGCTCAGGGCTCTTGAGCGTGATATATCAATTAAAATGGCGCTTATGACGACGATATAACTCCAAGCATTTACATCAATTTCCGTATTTCCGGAAAGCAATCTATCCTGAGCTTCGTAAATAATCCAAAAGCAAGTAATGACAAGCAGCAAAGTTTGAGCTAAGGCAGAAAGATTTTCAATTTTTCCGTGCCCATAATTATGCTCCTTGTCGGCGGGCTTGTCTGAAATTCGGACAGAAAAAAAGGTTATGGCGCTTGCAATTAGATCCAGAGCAGAATGCAGGGCTTCGGACAAAATTCCCAAGCTTCCGGTCATAAGTCCAACAATGAGCTTAAACCCCGTAAGGAACGTTGCAGCAATCATTGAAACAAGGGCTACTCTTTTTTTCTCTTTTATCATTTTTAAAACCGCTTTTCTTTTTTTAAAAGATGCTTTAATTCAGAGCTAAAAGCAAAAAAAATAGAAATTTTTTGTAAATTTACATTTTATTTTTTAAAAAATATTAAATTACTATAAAAAAGACAATTATGGACGGAATAAAATTTGAGAGAGCGAAAGAAATAATAGATAATTGCAAAGGCAAAAAAATTGCTATAGTTGGCGATATAATGTTGGACAGGTTTTTTTGGGGGGCAGTGTCGCGGGTTTCGCCAGAAGCGCCAGTGCCAGTAGTCGATTTAGAAAGAGAAAGCTATCACCTCGGGGGCGCCGCAAACGTTGCAAACAATTTAAAATCTCTCGCTGTTGATGCTTTGCTTTGTGGAGTTATTGGGAATGACGATTCGGGCTTTCTATTTAAAAAAATTATTGAGAAAAAGGGAATCTGCCCCAATGGAATTTTTTCTGAAAATGGACGACCAACAACAGTAAAAACAAGAATTATTGGGAATAATCAGCATATAGCAAGACTGGACAGCGAAACAAGAGAGCAAATCGACAAGGGAACTGAAAATTATTTCATAGGTTTTTTAGAAAAACAAAAAAATCTAAGCGCCATCATTTTTGCTGATTACGATAAAGGGGCGATAACAGAAAATCTTATTTATCAAATAATTACAAATGCAAAAAAAAGAAATATTCCAGTATTCGTAGACCCAAAGTATAAAAATTTCTTTAACTATAAAAACGCAACTGTTTTCAAACCCAACAAGAAAGAAGCAAGCATATCTTTAAATTTTGATATAAAAAATATGGAGGACGTGAAAACAGCTGGAAAAAAACTTTTAGAAAAAATTCAATGTAAAAATGTTTTAATTACGCTTGGTGCCGATGGTATGCTGCTTTTTGAAGGAAATGGAGATGTTCTATTAATTCCAACAAAAGCAAGAATGGTGTCTGACGTTTCAGGAGCCGGCGACACAACTATTGCCACTCTTGCGGCTGCCGTAGCAGGCTCAGCCACTTTAAGAGAAGCTGCTGTGATTGCCAATTATGCTGCTGGAGTGGTGTGCGAGGCGCCGGGCGTAGTTCCTATTGAAATAGATAAATTATTTAAATCGATTAACAATAAAAGAAATTTACTATAAAACTAAAACTTTTCGTTAAAAAAATCTTTTGATAGTGAAATAAAAAGTAGTTCCTTCAGCAACACTGCTTTCAACCCAAATTTCTTCATCGTGCCTTGTTACAAATTCTTTCGTAAGAATTAAGCCAAGGCCCGAGCCATCTTCGCCCTGAGTGCCAACTCTTTGTGTTCGCTTGTCAATTCTAAATAAATTTGCAGCTAAATTGCTATCGATTCCTATTCCGAAATCTTTTACAGAAATAAGGTATTTATCTTCATATTTTTCTGAAACATCGCAGTTAACGATGATTTTCCCTCCTTTATTAGAAAACTTTACGGCATTTGAAATAAGGTTTCTAAAAATTAAATCAAGCATATTTTGGTCGGCAAAAGCATAAATATCTGGCTCGATATTCGTTTCAATAGATATATTTTTATTCTTTGCAACTTGGTCAAGGTATTGAAAAACATCGTTAAGAACTTCAAGCAAGCGAATTCTTTTTGGCACTATTTCAATCTGCGATTGTTGAATAAATGACCATTCGAGCAAATTTTCTAAGAGTTTATACAGCTTGTCTGCCGATAAATAAAGAGTTTTAGATATTTCACTTAAATCGTTTATTGAGATGTTATTAATTTCCTCAGACAGAAGTTTTGCTAATTGTAGAAAACCCACTATTGGACTTCTTAAATCGTGAGCTATTATTGTAAAAAATTTATTTTTGGTATTTAAAGCTTCCTTTAATCTTTCTTCTGAACTGATTAACTCTTCATTTAGCTTCATTATGTTTAATGAGTTCTCTTCAAGTATTACTTTGGAGAGGAAAAGATCTTCGTAAAGCGATTCTTTTTCTTTTTCATATTTTTTCTTTTCAGTAATATCTTCGGAGAAAACTACTATCGACTCTGGCTCTCCTTTTTCGTCAAAAATGGGAATTTTAATAGTATTTACAATGATTTCTTCGCGAACTTGGCTGTAAATAAGCTGCTCTCCAACCCTTACAACTTCTCTTGACTCAACAACCTCCTTATCTTTTTCTTTAAAGCTATCGGCTTGCTCTTTCGAAAAAAAGTCGTAGTCCGTTTTTCCTATTGCTTCCTTGTGCGGGATGTCGAAAACAGTCTCTGCCGCCTTATTACAAACCGTATATTCACCTGTCCTAAGATTTTTAACAATTAAGGGGACAGGCAAATTCTCGATAATTTTTTCGAGATTTTTTTGGCGCCGTCTTATTCCAAGTTCTGCATTTTTCTGATTGGCTTTTTCTAGCTCATTTATCTTATTCTCTAAATAACTTATTCTGCTCAGCAACTCAGAATGATTTGCTTTGGAGACGCTTTCAGTTTCTTTATTTTCCTTCATAAAATACTTTTCTGAATATTTTGATATATATATTCCTAAATACTTTAGTAAGAATTTGAAAATAATCAAATTTTAATTGAAAAACAAACTTTATTTTTTTGAGAGACAATAAATATCAAAATTAGCTCTAGTTTCATAATTACAGGACAGCCTCCAGCTCAGATCCACTTTCCATATAAACCACTCTTGCCTTACTTCCATCGAAAGGACCGATAACCCCAGCAGCTTCTAATTCATCAATTATTCTACCAGCTCTTGCGTAGCCAACCTTTAGCCTTCTTTGCACCAAAGAAACGGAGGCTTGCTGCTGCTGAATAATAAGTCGGGCAGCTTCTTCAAAAAGGACGTCTCTATCGTCTGGATTTGAGTCCGCGCCAGCTGTGTTTTTTTCAATTAAACTTGGAAGCATATAAGGCTGAGAATAGCCTTTTTGACTGCCAATAAAATCGCAAATTTCTTCAACCTCGTCTGTTGAAATAAAGGAATTTTGAATACGAATCGGCTTGGGCGAGCCACCGGCAAGGAAAAGCATATCGCCCATACCGAGAAGTTGCTCCGCACCTGAAACATCGAGTATTGTTCGAGAATCAATTTTTGAAGCTACTAAATAAGAAACCCTTGCTGGAATATTTGCTTTGATTATGCCGGTAATTACGTCAACAGATGGACGTTGAGTTGCAACGATGCAGTGGATTCCGACTGCCCTTGCAAGCTGAGCTAATCGAATGATAGGACTTTCCACTTCCTTAGAAGCTGTTAGCATTAAATCCGCCAGTTCATCAATCACAACTACTATGTATGGCATTTCTTTATGTGCAATTTCTGTGTCATCTTTGAATTTCCCTTCACGAACTTTTTGATTGTATTCAAAAATATTTCTTTGCCCAACTCTTGAAAGAATATCGTAGCGCAAATCCATTTCGGCGCAAACTGCTTTAAGTGCAATCACCGCCTCTTGCGGGTCTGTTATTATTGCATTATCTATGTCTGGCGAGACTGCGAGGAAATGATTTTCCAGTTGGGCATATTGTTTCAATTCAACTTTTTTGGGGTCAACGATTACGAATTTCAAATATTTGGGATGCATTTTATATATCAAGGACGCGATAATAGTATTGATACCAACGCTTTTTCCCGAGCCTGTTGCGCCTGCTATTAGGAGATGTGGCATTTTCGTTAAATCAGCACAAAACACCTCGCCAGAAATTGTTTTACCCAAAGCCATAGGCAAATTCAGTTTAATATTTTTGAACTTATTAGACTTTGCGATACTGCTAAAACTGACAATAGAAGGCTTTTTATTCGGTATTTCAATTCCCACGGTGCCTTTGCCAGGGATAGGAGCAATTATTCTAATTCCCTTTGCTTTAAGCGCCATTGCAATGTCATCGGCAAGGTTTTCTATGCGGCTAATTTTGATTCCAGCTGCCGGAACGAACTCGTATTGAGTTACTACGGGTCCCGGGGTAACGGCAAGATTTTCAATTACAATCTTAAAAGTTTCTAATTTGTCTTGAAGTATTTGAGCGTTTTGCTTTAATTCTTCTTCGTCAATATAAGTGGAATCGTCAAAATTGCCAAGCAAATCTACGTTCGGAGCTGTGTAACTTATTTCTTCGTCGAGGATTGCAGTAGAAAGTGGACTTGTTAAAAGCGAGTCATTTTGCTTAGAAATCTCGCTTTCTTGCGTTTGCTCGATAGTTAAAGTAAGCTGCTTTGCTTGGTTCGATCCTTTTTCGGAAATGGTTCCATCTGCTTGGCTTTGCAATTCGTCTTTGCTTTCTATTGATTTCTCACCGCTTGCTTTTAGCTCCTTTTCACTAATATTTTTTTGATCGAAAGCAGCTTCGTCTTTGGCTAAACTTTCAATTTGCTTTTGTTTTAATGCTCTTTCTTGTTCTTCATCTGATTTCGCATCTGCAAGCTCTTCAACAATAATTTTTTCAATTATTGGTAATTGAGGATTCCTTTTTATAGTAATTTCCGGATACTTCGATTTTTCGTCTGCCAGCTCTTTTGCAGAATCAATGCGAGAATCTATAATACGAGAATCTATAACATTCTGCTTTTCATTTGTTTTTTCTTGCTTTTCACTGCTATCACTCGTTCCCAAGGCATTTGAAAACTCGATATTTTTCTTTATTATCCAAGCCGGGTCGTGAATTTGAGAGTATGTGTCGTGACTTTGAAAGCGAATATCTGTATTTTCTGCAGCTGCGACGGTAGGGGCTTTTTTCTCGGTTTTTTGTTCTGAAACTTGTTTTTCTTTTGCTTTTCTTTTAAATATTGCAGGAATTTCTTTAAAAGTCTTTTTAATGTATTCAGAAATGTTTTTTGTTTGGCTTTTAAAGAAATCTTTTATCTTCAAATAATAATCGTAATTGAGCAGTTTAATTAGATAAACGATTACCGAGCAAAGAAGTAGTGTGAAAAGCAAGAAAGAGCCCACCAATCCAATCATACTTGAAATTGCGCTTGCAAGAAAAATTCCAATAGCTCCGTAAAATTCTTTCGCTATTTCAAAAAGCCATGGAATTAGAGAGGCTGTTGCAATAAACCCAGAAAAAACGATGGCAAGCAAGGAGAAACCAATTGTGAGTTTTATAAGTTTGGCGGAAATGGCATAGCGCTTAAAGAGGCTCCAACTCCATGCTATTAAAAATAAAGGAAAAAGCAGCACCGCATAGCCAATGGTCGAATTATAAAGGAAATTTGAAGTAATTGCTCCAAAAATTCCCAGCCAATTGCTGGTTTGAGCAGCTTTTTCTTTAAGCTCCGCATTCCCTCTGAAAATGGAGAGTAGTTCTTTGAAAGTAATTTCTGTGCTTGACTCGTCTTTTGGAGTGTAAGAAATTAAAGATAAAAGAATTAGAATCGCAAGAAAAAGAAGAGCAATAGAAAAAATTCTTAAATTTCTATTAAATTTTGTTTGAAGCTTTTTTTCTATATTAGAACGCTGTTTGCTGGATTCTTTTGTATTAGCTGCGGAATCCACATTTTTATTAATAGAAATTTTCTCCTTCTTGCGGATTGTCTCCGAAGAAGGACTAATTGAGCGTCCCATATTTTTCCCCTTTATGCTGCTATCAAAATTGTAAGTTAATAAAAATTTACAATAAATAAAAGTGAATTTCTTATCAGATCACAAAAAAAGATTATTGGTATTTTGCTTCTGTCTAACTCTCCCAAATAGCTCAAAGCCCTAAGCGAGTTCAATTCCAATTTAGCTCGCCGGCGCTTGCACAATCTTTTTTCCATTTCAAATATATTATTCACAAAAAAATATTCAAATTTTGTTAATTTTGTATTTTCAATATGTTAAATTTAAATGAATAATTTGAAAATGAAAATAACGATGCCAAATGGCGATATTAAAGAACACGCTCAGGGAATTAATGGATTGGAAATTGCGAAATCAATCTCGGAGCGGCTTGCTCGAGAAGCAGTAGGAATTATAGTTAATGGAAACCGACAAGACCTCTCTACTCCAATAAATACTGACGCTACAATCAAAATACTGACATTCGATGACGAAGAAGGAAAAGATGTTTTTTGGCACTCCTCGGCACACCTTATGGCTGCTGCTATTGAAAAGCTGTATCCAGGAACAAAATTTGGGATTGGTCCCTCAATAGAAAATGGATTTTATTATGATATTGAGTTGCCTGATGAGCAAAAATTGGGACTTGAAGAGCTGCCAAAAATCGAAGCAAAAATGAAAGAGCTTTCCGAAGAAAAATCTGATTATAATAGAATAGAACTTAGCTGGGACGAAGCTGTTGAGCATTTTAAAAAAATTGGCGATAACTATAAATTAGAGCTTTTAGAGGGTTTGCAGGGCGATGAAATATCTTTTTATAAGCAAGGAGATTTTGTTGATTTATGCCGAGGGACGCACCTTCCCAATACTTCGATGATAAAGTATTTCAAATTGACCTCAGTTGCTGGTGCTTACTGGCGTGGCGATTCAAGTCGGAATATGATGACCCGCGTCTATGGTATTTCCTTTCCAAAAAAGAAGATGCTCGAAGATTATCTGAAAATGCTTGAAGAAGCTGAAAAAAGAGATCATAAAAAATTGGGCAAAGAACTTGAACTTTTTATGATTACTCCTGCTATTGGCGCTGGTCTGCCCGTCTGGTTGCCCAAAGGTGCTTTTATAAGAAGGAAGCTCGAAAACTTTATCAAAGAAGAGCTTTTAAAGCGCGGCTATGTTGAGGTTATCACTCCTCACATAGGAAATTTAGACCTATACAGGACTTCAGGGCATTATCCCTACTATTCTGATTCTCAATATGACCCAATTAAGGTAGAGGATGAAGAATACTTGCTGAAACCAATGAATTGCCCGCACCACCATCAGATATATTTATCTAAACCGCACTCATACCGCGATTTACCGTTACGGCTTGCGGAATTTGGCACAGTTTATCGTTACGAGCAATCCGGGGAGCTGAGCGGACTTTCACGCGTTCGCGGTTTTACTCAAGACGATGCCCATATTTACTGCACACAAGGGCAGCTTAAAGACGAAATAAAAAGCACGGTTGAGCTAACGCAACTTGTATTTAAAACATTTGGAATGCCTGTAACAACCCGTCTTTCCTTTCGCGATGAGGAAGAAGGCAAATATGCTGGCGATATGGAAAAATGGGAGCTTGCCCAAAAAGTGCTGAAAGAAGTTGCTGACGAAATTAACCTTGATTATACCATTGCTTTGGGTGAGGCTTCTTTTTATGGACCAAAAATTGATTTCATTGTCCGCGATGCTATTGGCAGAAAGTGGCAGCTTGGCACGGTGCAAGTTGATTACGTTATGCCAGAGCGCTTTGGTTTGGAATACATTGGAGCCGACAATCAAAAACACACCCCAGTTATAATTCACCGCGCTCCTTTTGGCTCTTTGGAACGCTTTATGTCAATTTTAATTGAGCATTACGCCGGGAATTTCCCTTTTTGGATTTCGCCAGTTCAAGTAAGCATTTTACCAATTAGCGACAAGCAATTTGAATATGCTCAAAAAGTGTATAGCAGATTGACTGAACGCGGATTCCGTGCCACAATAGATTTGAGAAGTGAAAAAGTAAATCGAAAAATCGCAGAATCCGAACAGCAGAAAATTCCTTTTGCATTAATTCTTGGTCAAAAAGAAGAAGACGAGGGAACGGTTTCAGTCCGCGAGCATTTGAAAGGGAACATTGGAACTCATTTGCTTGAAGAACTGATGGAAAGATTTGATGAGCTGAATAAAGTTGTGGTAAAAGAATAGTTTTCTTTTGAAAACATCCCCTGGGGATTGTATTATTGTAGAAATGAGTTGTCCGTGATAAAGCTTGTCCTATGTGGATTATATTTTAAAAAGCAATTTATAATTTAATCCCTACGGGATAAAAAAACAAAAAGAAAACTTAGCTACAATAATTTAATCCCTACGGGATATGTGGAATAGCGGAATAATTTAAACATTTGGCATACGTTAAAACAGTGGGAAACAGAAATTTTAACTTTTTCTTTGCAATTTATTCCCTAATAACTATTTAATTATAGCAAAAAATTGAGCGGCAGGTATGCTCTAAATTTTCTGCTAATTCTTTTTATTTTGAACTAATATAAAATTAAAATAAATGCTTTTAACAAAACTTGAAATCTTTGGATTCAAATCCTTTGCAACTAAACAAGTTTTCAAATTTACTGAAGGAATAAGTGCCTTTGTCGGTCCAAATGGCTGCGGAAAAACTAATGTGATTGACGCAATTCGCTGGGTCCTTGGAGAGCAAAGAACATCCGTTTTGCGCTCAGACTTAATGGAAAACGTTATTTTTAATGGAACAAGCAAAGTAAAAGCACTCAGCATTGCAGAAGTTTCCTTAACAATAGAAAACAACAGAGCTAAACTACCTACGGAATATACAGAAGTTACAATCACACGCCGTCTTTTTAGAAATGGTGAAAGCCAATACTTACTGAATAATACGCAATGCCGTCTGAAAGATATTCAAAATCTTTTTATGGATACTGGCATTGGTGCTGATTCTTATTCTGTGATTGAGCTTAAAATGATTGAGCAAATTTTAAATGGCAAGCCAGAGGAAAGGCGACATCTTTTCGAGGAAGCTGCCGAGGTTACAAAATATAAAATTCGTAGAAAGGAAGCACATAAAAAACTTCAGTCAGTTCAAAGCGATTTAGTTAGAATTGAAGATATTGTCCAAGAAGTTCAAAAGCAAGTTAATTCTTTAAGCCGTCAAGCAGCTAAAACCAAGAGATATAATAAGTTACTTGAGCAAATGAAGGAGTTGGAAAAAGCAATTCTTAAAATTGATTTTGAAAGCTATTCTAAAAGTTACAAAGAGATTTCTGAGGAAATTGAAAAACTTAACTGCGAAAAAGAAAAGCAAGCCCTCGAAATTGAGGAATATGAAACTGAGCTTGTTAACTTGAAAAGACATTTGAGCGATAACGAAATTGACTACAAAGCTGTTCTTGATGAGTTTTCCAAAGTGGAATTTGCTATTTCCACAATCAATAAAGAAATTGCCGTTTCCAATGAAAAAGTAAATGCTTCCGGGCAGTCAAGCCTCAGAATAGATAAGGAATTGGTTGAGCTTTCAAATTCAAAAAAAAGATCAGAAAACCGTTTAAAAGAATTAGAATTTAACTTAGAATCCTTAAAAAAATGTATTTCTGAAAACAAGTTGCATTTAGAACAGATTGTGAAAAATCGCGAAAAATCTAAAAATGAACTTGACTTGAGCAATGAAAAGAAAAACGGACTGCAACAAGAATTAAATCAGATAAACAATCAAAAAAGTATAATCTTCAATACTCAAAAAAGAACAGAATCCCAAAAATTGAGTTTGGAAAATAGAAAAAGGCAAGGTGAAAAGCAGATTGAACAACTTGGGATGGAGCTTTCAAATTTTGATCTAGAGCGAGAAAAATTCATTACGCGCCGTCAAGAATTTGAATTGAAAATTCGGGGTATAGAAGAAAATTTAAGCGAGCAGCAAAAGAAAGAAAAGCATTTACTCAGCAAAATTGAGGAATATCAGCAGAGTTTTACTTCTTTAAAAACAGATTTGCAGAACAAACGAGCCGCACTTGATTTTTTGAGCAATATAGTAGATTCCTCGGAAAGTAGTAAGGTTTTAAAAAAATCAAGTGCTTGGCAGACCAAAGATAGTAAGTATCAGCTTGCTGAACTAATTAGCTCTGAAGAAAGGTTTCGCATTGCAATTGACGCCGCCCTTGGCTCTGCCGGAAAATTCATTGTTGTTGAGAGCGTGGGGGAGGCGCTTGCTGGCATCAAAATTTTAAAAGAAACAAAAAAGGGGAAGCATAGTTTTCTTTGTCGCGAGCTTATTAGAGACATGTTTCCTCCTGAACCAATTACAATTAACGAGCAGGTTTTCGGCTGGCTGAGTGAAATTGTTCAAATTGAAGAGCTTTTACGCAATGCGCTGCGTGCTATTTTAGGAAAAACTGCCCTTGTCTCAAATTTTGATATTGCGAAAAATATAGTAGATAGCAATATCGCTGAGATAGCCGTTACTTTGTCGGGTGAAATATATAGCAGAAACGCTGTCATTCACGGCGGCTCCGCCCTGAAAGATGAAGGTATTTTAATCGGTAAAAAAGAAAGAATTGAAAAGCTAAATCAAGAAATATCTTCGATTGAAAGCAAAATCAAAAAAACAAGCGAAGAGCTTCAAAATTTTAAAACAGAGCTAAATAGTATTAACATAAAGCAATTAAATGAACAGCTTCGCGGAGCTGAACAAGAGAAAAATCAAAATGAACAAAAAATAGCTGAATTTCACTATAAAAAAGAATCTATAAGCAGCAGATTAGAAAATGAAAATAGCAATATAAAGCAGTATGAAAGCGAGATTGAGCAGCTTACATTAGAAATTGACAACTCAAATAAAGAAATTTCGATTTTAGACGATAAAATTTTAAATCTAAATGAAAGCATTGGAAGGGCTTACCAAGAGTATAAAGAAAAAGAAGCTGCTTACAGTGAAATCCAAAAAGAAGCTCACGCGCTTGAAATGCAGCTTGTAAAAAATAATGCCGAGTTAAGCTCAAATGAAAGGGATATAAACGGCGTCAAAAACAGCATTTCTAATCTTGACAGAAAAGACGAAAATTTGCAGCAAGAAAAAGAAAATAGCGCCAATGAAAAAAGCTCTCTATTGAATGAAATAGAAAAACTTAGAGTAAATTTGTCAGCGGTCGAGGGAAAAGAAATTCTTGTAAAAAATAGAAAAGATTTAGTTGAGCAGCAAACTTCCTCGCTACAAATAAAAGTAGAAAATTCAAGCAAGGAAATCAATCAGCGGAAAAAAGATTATGAAAGAATAAACGACAATATTCACCAAAAAAAATTGAAGGAAAGCGAGTTTTTAGCCGCTATTAATAATATCAGACAAAGGGCATTAGAAAATCTTGAAGCAGACATAGAAACACTGGAGAGCGAGCCGCTTGAAAATTATTCTTCTGAGGACTACAAAACTGCCTTGCATTCAATAAAGGAAAAACTTGGCTCGCTTGGAAGTGTGAATTTTTTGGCACTCGAAGAATTTGATGCTCAAAGCAGTCGCTTGAAATTTTATAATGAACAGTGTTCAGATTTAATACAGTCAGAAAAGCATTTGCAGGACACAATTTCAGAAATAAATCAGACTGCAGAAAAAAAATTCGAGGAAACGTTTAAAAAAATTAATGAAAATTTTCAAATGCTTTTCAAAAAATTGTTCGGTGAAAATGGCAGTGCTGAAATACAGCTTGCCGAAGGAAATGTGCTTGAAACAGATATAGAAGTATTTGCAAAGCCGCCGGGCAAAAAGCCGCATTCCATAGGAACGCTTTCCGGTGGTGAAAAAACTTTAACCGCCATTTCTTTACTCTTTGGAATTTATCTTGTAAAGCCCTCGCCTTTTTGCTTTCTCGATGAAGTTGATGCGCCGCTCGATGACGCCAATATTGATAGATTTCTCAATCTTATTCGGGAATTTAGCAAAGAAACTCAATTTATCTTTATAACGCACAACAAAAAGACGATGGAAGCTGCCTCTACTCTCTATGGCATTACGATGCAAGAGGAAGGGATTTCCAAAGTTGTTTCTGTGCAGCTGACTTAAATACTCGCAAATATCATTAAATCCTTTTTTGCTAATTAGTTATGACTTTTTATTACTTTTCCGGCGCTGGCGGATTGCTCAATAGTATTTGAGATGGATTGTCAGTAAATGCTTGTAAAGTGCGTTTTATTTGCTTATTTGTCGAATTAAAACTTGTTATCAAATCGTTCAGATTGAAAAGAGCGTTTTCAAAGCGATAAGAAATATTTTTGACAGCAATATTTGCATTCACCATTACTGAATCATATTTCCTTGCAGCCTCATCAATTACTGGTCCTATGTTAATTTCATCAAGTTTTTTATTAAGCTCATCGGAAAACTCTTTCAGTGCAAGCGATGTTTTATAAAGCTCAACGCTTGAGTGGTCAAGGTTTTCCCAAAAATTTATATTGTTTGCATTGCTCATAAGCAGCTTTAATTCCGATGAAGTATTTTCTAAATTGCTGATTATGTTGAATAATTTTTGATTATTAAAAAAATCGGAAGTGCTTGTAAAAAAATTAACTGCGCTATAGGAAACAGAATCGAATTGAAATTTCATTATATTATTCATAATCTCGCGTGCCGCAATTTCAATTTCCTGAATACCAGATGGGGAGGAGCGTATTACGGGGAACTCAGTTTTAAAATTAATACTGGGATACATTTTCGCAATAGCAGTATCGCTTGGGAAATATAGCTGCAAGAATTTGCCACCCGCAATACCAGCCATTTCCGCTTTTACGCGTAAGCTGTCCGAAATTTCTATTTGCTTGCTGATTAATATAGTTACTTGAATTAAACGACCATCTGGGGCAACTTCAATTTGCCCAACAGTTCCGACAGGGACGCCGAGGTATTTTACAGCGGAGCCTGGGTCAAGCCCCTCCACTGAGCCGTCAAAGTATGTTAAGTATTGGACATTTTTTTCAAGAAAGCTGCTTGCTCCAAGCCAAATAATAATGGAAACTAAAAGTATAGAGCCAATTATAACAAAAATTCCCACAAGAAAGGAACTTGAGCTTCTGCTTGCTTTTATTTTTTTCATTTTTTATCCTATTCTGTTGAAAAAATTATGAACTATTTGGTTAGAGTTGTTGTTTTTCAACTCGTCTGGCGTCCCGCTTGCGATAATCCCGCGAATTGATTTATCAAGCATAATTATTCTGTCTGAAATATTTAAAATGCTTGCTAAATCGTGAGTTACTACTATCATTGTAGTTTTAAAAGAGCGATTTATTTCTTTTATTAAATTGTCTAAAGCGGCGGCGGTGGTTGGGTCTAAGCCGGAGGACGGCTCATCGAAACAAAGAATTTTTGGGTCAAGGGTCATAGCACGCGCAAGGGCAGCGCGTTTTTTCATACCACCGCTAATTTCTGCTGGCAAAAAATCCTGAAAACCGTCTAATCCAACTGAATTAAGTTTTATTTTTATTATATCATAAATCGTTTCGTCAGTTAAATCTTTAATACTTTCAAGGACAAGAGCGATGTTTTCTGCAATGGACATAGAAGCGATTAAGCCGCTTGATTGGAAAAGAACGCCGTATTTTTTCATTATTTCCGTTCTTTTTTTGGGATTTGCGTTTGTAAGATCCTCACCATCAATAATAATGCTACCTGAATAGGGTTGCTCTATTCCAATAAGCTGCCTTAAAAGAGTGCTTTTACCACAACCACTCCCACCAACAATAACAAATATTTCGCCCGAATATATTTCGAAATTAACATTTTCTAAAATCGTCCTTTCGCTATAAGAAACTTTTAGGTCCTTTACTTCTATTATCGGTTTTTTCAGCATAAACTCATTTTTACTTATTCTTTTACGAAAAGCTTAAAACACAAGCTTTCCATTTAAAGCAAAAATAGTTAAAAAATATTGACTTATCAAAAGAAAAAACGCATTGCGAGGGGAATAACTTCGAGCAAGCAGATAGACTTTCATCAATGTAAAAAAAGTCCAGCTGCGCACTCGCAATTGGACTTTTCAAAATCGTGTATTTATGTAATATTTATGATACGTCTTGAGCAACAAAAGGGATAAGAGCAAGGTGTCTTGCGTATCTAATCGCTCTTGCAATTTGCCTTTGCTGATATGCGGAAAGCCCTGTAATTCTTCTGGGCAAAATTTTGCCTTGGTCATTAGTAAATCTACCGAGGAATTTTGGGTTTAAGTAGTCAATAACACGTGATTTTCTTAAAGGATTATGCTTTTTCTTTACAGTCCTTTTATTTGGACGAAATGTGCTTCCGGTTTGCATCGGATGGATATTACTTGGTGTCATGCTTTACTCCTTGTTTCTCTAATTTGCTGTGTTTTTTCGAAACGTTTCTTAAATCTATCTACTCTACCGGCTGTATCTACCAAAACCTGCTTGCCCGTGAAGAAGGGGTGTGATTTAGAGTCAATTTCAAGAACCATTTTGTCTGTTTTATAGCAAGAACGTGTTTTGAACGTTGAACCATCAGTCATTACAACTTCGACTGTATGATAATATGGATGAATGCCTTTTTTCATTTGTTCCCTTATTATGATATGTCAATTTTTTCTATTTCAGATGCCTCTGGCACTCTAACAAATCGTTCAAGATAAAACAATGAGCCTTTTTCACTGGTCATACCTTTGATTACCTTCACGTTTATACCTTGGTCGCTTTGCTTTTTCTTTTTTAATTTGTCGCTAAAAGTTAATTGCTTTGCCATTATTCTTTCCTAATATTTTTTAGAATTACAAAATTATACAATATTTTTTTAATATCAAAATATTTTTTATAGAATTGTGCTTTCTTTTTTATTTTTTTAAAAATTTAAAAACTTTATTGTTTACTTTTAAAAAGTATACTCCCGCTTGAAGCCTCGAAATATCAACTACATTAACATTAATTGCATTAGAATCAATGATCTCGCTAAGAACTTCATTTCCCAAAATATTGTATATTTCCACTTTTTTATAATCGTTTTTTGCGTTAAAAATCTCAATATAATCGGTAAATATTCTAATGTTGTTAAATTCCACATTTGAATACTCAAGCTCACTCATATCGCTGCTTGTCGTTTCAGAGTGCCAAACTACCACTGCGTCTAAATCAAAGCCAGAGATTATTGGGTCGTAATAAGGGTGCGAAGGATTATCGAAAATCATTTTAGAAATATCAGTTATTCGAATTTGAGTGATGTAATCCAGGTTTAGCTCGGATAAATCGAAGCCGTTCCCGCCGCAGGTTTCCGGGATAAAGGGATTTGCTTTGCCATTGGTCGGCAAAGTGCCGGCGCATCCTTGAAAAGTAGTAGAATCGAAAGGAAAATCAATAAAATTTATTCCATCTTGGCTCACTGAAACCTTTGCCGGTTCAACAAAATATTTTTTCGTAACCGGGTTCAAAAAAACATTTTCAAAGATTGTAAAATCTACTCCTTCTCCGTTAATTATTCTTGCATTCTTAACTCCGACAGTAATTTCCCCGCCAAATCCCAAAGAGAGTATTTCAGATTCCCTTGCAGAAGGGACATTTTCCGTTGCATTGCTGTCTGGAAATCCAAATATATTGTTTGGAAAAAACTCTGGCGATTGCCCAAAATTCTGCCCCTCGCCCGGCGAAAAGCTATAAACAGTGTCAATAGTTCTTATTGAATATTGGGAAAAAGCAAAATTGAAAGATATAATAAAAATAAAAAAATATTTCATTTATTTTTTATGCCAATATAGAAAATTTTAATTTAAAGAAAAGTATCGAAAAAACAATGCGAACTGTTTTTTTATCCCGTAGGGATTGTATTATTGTAGCATTCAATTACTCGCGACCCCGTTTATCCCGTAGGGATTATATTTTTCCAAGCGCAATTAATAATTTAATCCCTACGGGATAAGCATGGTCAAGGTTTTCCTTTTGCTACAATAATTTAATTCCTACGGAATATTTTTTCTTCAAAGAACA
>LSQX01094292.1_pt1 | contig 16434 bp, 13 predicted proteins | sample 654561 | NCBI WGS metagenome assembly LSQX01 (sample SAMN04489861, study PRJNA283612) | anaerobic digester metagenome | isolation source: 4 biogas reactors fed with cattle manure at either 37C or 55C with and... | place: Denmark: Kongens Lyngby | collected 2014 | reverse complement strand
GGATGTATCCCAGCCGCATGTTTTTTATTGACAAACTCGTCTCCATGGGCGCGCAGATCATTTTGTGTGACCCCCATCGCTGCATTGTCAATGGTCCTACCCCTCTCAATGCTGAAAAGCTTGATAGCCCGGATATACGGGCTGGTATCGCCTTGGTTTTGGCTGCTCTTTCAGCTAAAGGTGAGTCGACTATACGCAACGTAGCGCAAATTGACCGTGGTTACGAGAGAATCGAAGAGAAGTTGCAATTGCTCGGTGCTGATATCGTTCGAAAACAGACTTTCACGAGCAAAGATTAAAGAAAATTTGTTGTAAGAAAATAGAGCCGCAAAGATATCGCGGCTCTATTTAAATGTGCTTGTTATTTATTTTTCAAGGGCAACTGCAAGAAATTGATCAATGGTGTCTTTCAGCATCGGTTCAGGTAGCGCGCCAACCTGGCGGTGAATGATCTTACCGTCTTTTAGCATGAGCATGGTCGGTATACCCTGAACAGCAAACTTACCTGCCCATTCCTGGTTTTCATCTGTGTTGACCTTTGCGACAATTAGTTTCCCTGCATATTCCTTGGCAATTTTGTCGAGGATCGGGGCGACCATGCGGCAAGGTCCGCACCATGGAGCCCAAAAATCGATCATGAGGGGCAGATCGCCTCCCAGCAGTGTTTGGAAATTGTCCGAAGTAATGGTGAGAGTGGTAGCCATGTGTTGCCTCCTGTGTTGATTATTCCGCGCTTTCAGCGGCCGCGTCGCCGACATCGGCCAGGTTCTCGAGGTTGAACGGCGTCATCTGGTACACGTAATAGTTGAGCCAGTTCGCAAAGATCAGGTAGGCGGAACTCCGCCAGGTGACCTGCGGCGCACCCGCCGGGTCGTCGTCCGTAAAATAATGGAACGGGATGTCGATCCCAAGGCCCTTGGCCAAATCCCGGATGTATTCTTCCTTGAGCGTTTCTGGATCGTATTCCGAGTGTCCGGTCAGGAAAATCTGCCGGCCGGTCATGTCGGATACCGCATAGACGCCGGACATCGGCGACTCGGACAGAAGCCGCAGCTCCGGCACCGCCAGGATGTCCTCCCGCCGGACCTCGGTGTGACGGGAATGGGGGACGTGAAACACGTCGTCGAATCCCCGAAACAGTTTCACCGGACGGGTATAACTCATCGAATGCGGGAAGACACCGAACATTTTGCGTGGCAGCGGATGCTTGGGCACCCCGTAATGATGGTACAAACCAGCCTGTGCGCCCCAGCAGATGTGGAGGGTCGAATAGACGTGGGTCTTGCTCCAATCCATGATTTCGCACAACTCGTCCCAATACGCAACCTCCTCGAACGGCATGTGCTCGACCGGCGCACCGGTGATGATCATGCCGTCGTATCGGCGATCCCGGACGTCTTCGAAGGTCTCGTAAAACTTCACCAGATGCTCGTTTGCGGTATTGCGGGGGTTGTAGGAAGCGGTATAAACCAGATCGACCTCCACCTGGAGAGGGGTGTTCGAAAGCAGGCGCAGGAGCTGGGTCTCGGTCGCGACCTTGTTGGGCATCAGGTTGAGGATCAAAATGCGCAGCGGTCGGATGTCCTGACGGTACGCACGTCCCTCATACATCACAAACACGAGCTCCTCTTCGAGGATCGCGGTCGCAGGCAGGTTGTCTGGCACTCGGATCGGCATGCGTTGGCGCACTCCTTTTTCTTATCGTCCGCTTCTGTCGGGGAGTCGGACGCGATATGTGCTATCGGATAAATTCGTTCAAGATGGACATGTCCGGAATGTTCGAGACCGCCAGGCGGGGGATCCGGTCGACCAGGGAGAGCAGCCGCTCACTTTCCGCGGCGGCTTTGGCAGCCTCCGCAAACCCCTTGCCGCCCAGATAAACCGAGTGATCCAGCCGGCCTTCCCGCCAGGCCGCGAGGGAGTCCCGGATACATTCCGCGGCAAGGTGGGGGATGACGCAAAATTCATATGGGATCAGCGAATTGACAAATACGTCGGCAGTCGCGAGATAGGACGGGAAAACCGCCTGTTCGGCGCGATCGATCACCGGCCAGTAGTCCAGCGTTTCCAGCGCCGAAGCGCCACGATGGTGAGAATCCCGCGAGATACGCCGCAACATGCGGATCTCCCGCGGTTGGAGTAGCCTGTTGCTGTCCAACAGTGTGCCGAACGGCATGATGAAAACCCCCAGTGCCCGGTCCCGCTCCAGACTGCCCAGCACCATCGGGGAAAGGCCATGCAGCCCCTCAACCAGCAGAATGCCGCCGGGCGGAATTTTGCGAATGCGATCGGAGGTGTAGATGCGGCGCCGCTCGACCATGTCGAAATGCGGGACATGCACCTCGAATCCGTCCAGCAACATCTGGATCTGGTCCATCATCAGCGCGGTGTCCAGCATTTCAATCGACTCGAAGTCCGGCCGGCCGAACTCGTCCGTCAATGCTTGTTTGTCTTCATAGTAATCGTCCATCGAAAGCAGACAGGTCGGGCGGCCGAGAAATGCAAGCGCGGAGGCCAGCCGGTGGGTAAAGGTGGTTTTCCCGGACGCGGTCGGCCCGGAGATGAACACCGCCTGCAAGTTGGCATCCCAGGCGATGCGGTCCGCGATCCGGACGGTCTGGTCGAGAAAACCCATTTCCGCATCGTGGACAAACGCCGCGATCTTGGTGCTGCCGAGGCAGCTTTCCAGATCACTGACCGTGATGGCCGTCATTTCTCCCAGATCCGCCATTGCCGTTTCCTCCTGCCCGGGCCATCAGCCGCGGGACACTTCCTCTATACGATGGACTTTGTAGTGGGATCCGCTTGCGGCGACTTCCGCAAGATTCTTGCAGTGATCCGAAACCCGCTCGACAATATGGATCAGTTCCAGGAAAATGACCGTCGCCTGGGGGTCGCACAATCCGGCGTTGAGTCGCTCGAGGTGCCTGGTGCGCAGTCTGTCCTCCAGCCGGTCGATCTCGTCTTCCTGGCTGATGACCATCCCCGCAAGCACGGGATCCGACCCGTGCAGCGCCTGTGAGCTCTCCCGCACCATCTGCTCAATGCGCTGGAACGCTTCGTCGAGTTCGCCGAGCGCATCTTCGGAAAACACCAGCTTGTTTTGCTGCATATGACGGACCGCCCCGATGACGTTGCAGGCGTAGTCCCCGATCCGTTCGATGTCGTTGGTCGCGTGCATCATCGCCGCGACACGGGTGGACGCGGCTTCGGTCACCGCCGCGGAGGCAAAGATGGTCGACAGGTATTTTACGGTTTCGTTTTCCAGAAAGTCCAGCGTCTCTTCCATCTCGTCGATTTCGGTTGCCATCAACAGGTCGTTGGCCAGCAGCATCTCCCGCGCGCGGGTCAGCATCTGAAGCGCGAGATCGGTCATACGGGTGATTTCCTGGTTGGCCAAGTCGATCGCCACGACCGGATTGCCGATGATCTTGTAGTCCAAAAAGCGCACCACCCGCAGGTCGGCCGGATCCTCGCCGCGGATGAAAAACCGGATCAGAATCACCATGATCGGAATCAGCGGGATCCAGATCAAGGTGTTGGCCACGTTGAAGGTGGTGTGGGAAATCGCGATGCCGGTCATCATGTCCTCCGCCATGGGGGTCATCATGTCGGAGACCCCGGAGGCGCTGTCGGGCAACATCGTGTTGCCGACCAACAGCAAAATTTTCTCGACCAGCCTGGTAAAGGGAACCAGAAACAACATGCAGATCAGCGAACCCGTGACATTGAAGATTGTATGGGCCAGTGCGGCGCGCTTCGCGTTGCGTTTGGCCCCGATGGAAGCAAGCACCGCGGTGACCGTGGTGCCGATGTTGCTGCCTAAAAGGATCGGAATCGCCTGATACAGGGAGACCAGCGGAGTGCCGTCCCCGTCGATCGCGACCCGGGACAGGGACTGGAGCAGTCCGATCGAGGCAGACGAGCTTTGCACTGCCACCGTGGTCAACGTACCCGCGATCAACCCGAGGACGGGTACATCCTTGATCGACAGCAGAAGCTCCTTGAACGCCTGACTCTGTCCCAGCGGTTTGAGGGCGGCCCCCATCGTGTTGAGTCCGACAAACAAGATGCCGAAGGCGAGCATGACCTGCCCGATGTGTTTGACTTTTTCCTTTTTGAAAAAGAACATCGTGACAAATCCGACCGCGACAAAAATCCAGGCGTATTCATCGACTTTGAACGACACAATCCAGGCCGTGACCGTGGTGCCGATGTTCGCGCCGAAGATGACGCCGAGCGCTTGCGGCAATGTCATAAGGCCGGCGCTGACAAACCCGATGACCATCACAGTTGTCGCGGAAGAACTCTGCAATATGACGGTGACCAGCGCGCCGACCAGTACTCCGAGGATCGGATTGCCCGTCAGCAGCTGCAGAAAACGGCGCATTTTTTCGCCTGCCGCCTTTTGCAGACCTTCGCCCAACTGCAACATGCCAAAGATAAAAAGAGCCAGTCCACCGACCAGCGCAAAAACCGATTTGAGATCCATGTACCCTCCACCTCGGTAACCGGAATGTCCACATTCTACACTGAGGGGATGGTTTTGTCCAAGCCGCGCGATCCGCGAGGCAGGGGGCACGAGTTGGTGGCTGTCGAGAAGGTGAAGTGTGGAAAGACCGCTCCGGTTGTGTTCTACTACATATACCGGATCGTGACTGTGTGATGTGCCACACCTCACGCATTTATGTTGATTTCACAGGCCGGGATCCACCCGGGGAGGCGCCTTATGATATGTCCCAAATGCGGTACGGACAACGAAAACGGCAAGACCGTGTGCGGCAAATGCGGCACGTTTTTGTACCGGTATACACAGAACCGCCGCCCGCTCACACGTGCACAGAGACGGAAAGAGGTCGCGTCGAACTGGAAGCAGGCCCTCAAGGGAACATTTTACGCCCTGCTCATCTTGTTCGCGCTTACGCTGGTTCTTTTCATTATTTCGCTCATACTCGGAAATATTTTGCCGGATTCCCTGTTTGAAGGGCTGATCGACCCCTCAGCGACCCTCCCTGGCTGAGGAGTCGCCTGTCTCCTACTCCCGCTCCGGCGCTTCTTCTTCTGATCCGGGTGCACTCTTTGTGTCCGCCGAATGTGGTGCGTCTTCCGGCGTATCCTCCACGTGTTCCGGCTCCTCGGCTGCTTCTGATTCCGCATCCGGCTCGCTGTCCCCTTCTATCACCCCGTCGCGAGAGACAAAGCGCTCATCGACCGGGCTGAGGGGCAAAATGGGCGGCAGTCCGCTCGAAGGATCGGATTCCTCTGCGGATTCGTCAGGCGCGGGAGGCAAGATCACCCGCCGTAGTCCTTGCGGCACCTGTGGCTCTTCCGTCTCCCCTCCGGCCGCTATTTTGTGTCTGCGGCGGGCACGCCCCGTCTCCAGTGGCTCTTCCAAAAGCAGATCGTCTGCCTCCCCCTCATCCGTGTCCGGGGATTCTTCCCTGTCTGCTTCTTCCCATTCGGGCAGCGGCGGCCAGTTGCCAGACAGCGGCTCGTCGGGCGGGTGCCGGCGGTTGATCAGATGCAGGAGTAAAATGGCCACGACGAGCAGCACCAATGAAGCGCCGCTCACCATCAGTCCGTCCCGCAAACCAGAAGGCAGATAGCGCATCTCGATTTGATGGAGGCCCGGCTCCAGCTCCACGGACAGCAATCCGTCCGCAAAGGCGGATGTCTCCTGCTCGACACCGTCGACCCGTACCGTCCATCCCTTGTCATACGGGATGCTCGTGAACAGGGTCCCCGCGTCCCGCACGTCGACGGTTCCAGAGATCCGGGTATCCGAAAAATGGTCGACATCCAACCCCTGCTCCGCGAGCAGCGCCATGGCCTGCTTGAACTTGGGTTCGTCCAGCATGGCAGGATACAGTTTGACCTGTCCGCTCGCCACATCTTTGTACGTCATTTTGACCTCAACGACCGTTCCGGCCTGCACCAGACCCAGATCCACCATGTACGGCCGGGTCAGGTCATAGGTTCGAAGCGTCGCGTCGTTTTCTCCAAATCGCACTTCGGTATTGAAGTCGAGCTGGTTCGCGTCGAGGTAGAAACAGACTTCCCGGGTGGCGGGAACCGTAAAGGACAGCGTCGCCGTACAACTCCCGGACCCGATTTTTGTATAGGAATAGGTATTCCTGTCGGAACCGCGCGTCATGGTCAGATTGGACTCCGTTACGATCTCGGTGTCCAGCGGAATCTGTACCTCCTTGATGCCGGTCGCCAGTTCAATAAACTGGTTTTGGACGTAAAACGGATCCTTGTACAGATTCCAGTACTCCATTTCGGCGCCGACCATAAAGGCAACTGGCAGCGCGTACGGATTGCGGAACACCGTGTGTTCCCCCTCGGTCATCCAGGGTTCCATGGTGGAGCGCGAGTAGGAGGCATCTTTCCCGACCAGATAGCGGATGCCAAGGATGGATTCCAGCACCGCGGACGCGTCCGAGTATCGGTAGCTGTTGATGCCGTTGTTGTGGAGCCCGAGCGCTTTCATGACCCGGGTGGTCTCGAGATAGGCAGTGGATGCGAACACCGACACCCCCCGGTAACTGTGCAGCACAGTGTCGTTGACCGTACGCGGCTCCAGCAGTTCCACCCGGTAGAAATCCCCGCTCCCGTCGGCTTCGACGCGGTCCATCAAATCGATGATCCGGACCCGGTCCTCCACAAATCCGTCGCGGATCGAGTAATACTCCGTCCGGTCCAGGAGGTCGATCGATACAAAAGTGTTGACAAGAATTTCCGCCACCATCACGCTCACGAGTACAGTGACACGCAGTTCACGCGGATGCTTCACATTGCGTGCGTACGCAAATGCCGCAGCCAGCAGCACCAGGAACACCAAGCTCAGGTAAACGGTCGCGGTGTCCATGACGTCCGCGCCAAGGTGGTCCGCCAGCACCACAAACCCGGCCGCGGCCATACCGATCCCCAAAATGATACGGGAGGGTACTTCGCGCAGTCGCAAAAATACGGGATACCCCATCGACAAAATCAGGAAAACATAGACAAACGCATACCGGTACGGGAGCTGGTTGGGATAATGCCCGCCGTTCCACCAGAAGTCGAGCTGGTTGACGCCAAAGCTGAAAAACAGTGCCAGCAGGCCAAACAAGTGCGCTATTTTTGACCGGGTCGGAATGGAGGGTATATAGAAATACAAAGGAACCAGCAACAGGAGGGCTAGCCCGCTGTAGATGTTGGGGAGCCCGTCACGGATGTGCAGCGGCACCACCAGCAGATGGTTCGTCAAAAAATCAAACAGGTTGAAGGTCAAGCTCCAGGTGGAGGGAGCCACGTCGTTGGCGGCAGACGTCAGCTTCAGTGCGGTATAGGTCGGCAGCACCACTGCCGCAGACAATCCGGCAGCCAGCAGGGAGAAAAAGGCAAATTTAAGTCCTTTGCGCACCAATAACCCAAACCGCAGCGCGGGATAGCGGGAGAAATACGCGACAAAGAAGTAGATGACCAGGAACAGACAGATGAACCAGGAAATGTAGTAACAAAAGGTGATCGTCAGCGCCAGCGCCACGACATACCGGATGTATCTGCGTCCGGCGATCATCTCTTCCAGCCCGAACGCGACCACGGGGAGCATCAGCACTCCGTCCAGCCACATGACGTTCCAGGAATACGAAAGCACATAGTTGGAGAGCGCAAACAAGGTCCCGAACAGAACCAGTCCCATCCCGTCACGGCCGAACTTGCGGCGCAGATACCACGCCATCGTCAGGGAACACAGTCCGACCTTTAAAACCTGGATGAATGCGATCGCCTCGGGAAGGTTGGCCCGGGGAAACAGCAGCAGAATCAGGTTGAACGGACTGATCAGGTAGTAGGCAGACAAAGCCAGAAAGTTGAGTCCGAGCCCCGCGTTCCAGGAGTAGAGCAGACTGTCGAATCCCGACAGTTTTTCATACAGTTCGGACAAGAACGGCGCATATTGGTGATACAGGTCGATTGTCAGAATGCACCGGTTCCCGACCGGATACACCAACCGGGTCAGATAAGCGATATAGGTAAGAATAAACGGGAACAGGAATGCGTAAAGAAGGGTCTTGTTCTGTCGAAACGCACGCCCGATGCGGCTGCCGCTCTGCGGGTACTCCTGCAGCGGCAACTGCAGTTGTTCTCTTTTTTTCATGCCTCTTCTCCCTGTCACGCCCGATCGGCAGATGGTCCCTGATGTTGTCTGCGCGCTTTGCGGGCGGCATTGCGTCCGCAGGCTTCTTCCCACTCGGCACGTTGCCGCCCGTCCGCAGGTTCAAAAGGACGAACCGAGACGGGGCGGCCGTCGGGATCGACCGCCACATAGATCAGATAGGCTCGGTTGACCTGGTGGCGCGAGCCGTCCAGGCGTTCCACATATGAATCCACGCGGATCTCCATCGAGGTCCTGCCGGTCCACGTGACCTCGGCTTCCAGCGCGACCACCTCGTTCAACTGTACCGGTGCCAAAAACTCCAGTGAATCCACCGCGGCCAATGTGACATCTGAATGCGCGTACCGGCGCGCCTCCACCGCTCCCGCGATGTCCACCCACTCCATCAGCCGGCCGCCGAACAGCCGGCCGACTCCGTTGACGTTGGAATACATCGCGATTTGGACATGGCGTGTGGGCATGGGAATTCCTCCAGTCGGATGCCGGCGAGACGGCTTGTGCGCGGGTGTCAGTACAGCAGAATGGTCGCGAGCAGATCGAGCGTCGTATCCCCCGCGTTCGCGATGCTGTGCCGTTGTCCCCCCGTGGTGAGACACACATCGCCTGATTCGAGCCGCTTGACTTCGCCGTTGTCATCAAAGTCGGCCGACCCGTTGAGGATGTAAAAAATCTCTTCTTCTCCCTCGTGTACATGGGATCCGATAGAAGAACCGGGTTCGAGGGTGATGCGAGCCACCATACGGGCCTTGCCTTTGTATTCGCCCGGATGCAGCAGTGTCGTCAGCTGTACGCTGCCACGGCCGCCGCGAAGGGCTTCCTTGATTTCACTGGTCATATCCTCGGCTCTACGGATCATCTTAGGTGTCCTCCCTTGTCGACTGTCGAATTTCACAATCATTATACAGATTGTCGCACAGAACCGGAATCCATCCGGACATCCGATGTGCCGCCCATGCGCTCCCCTCCATTCTCTGTTTTTTCGCGGCTTGGCGGTGCAGCAGGCCCGGGGGGCGCACAAGTACGGTAAAATGGACATACTGGCGTCAATTCCCATAGGGGATCCATATCCCCCCGGGCGCTCCCTGCCAACATCCAAACCCCAACACGAACGGAGGTGCTTTCACCTATGTCCACCGCCCGCAATGTCGTCGTCGCCCAATCCGGCGGCCCGACACCGGTCATCAACAATTCCCTGCGAGGTGTCATCGAGACTTGTGCCCTGTATCCTGATGTGTTCGGGAAAGTCTATGCCGGATACCATGGAGTCGAGGGCATCCTGCGCGAGGAACTGCTCGACCTGTCCGCACAGCCGGCCGACGAGATCGCACTGCTGCGCACCACCCCCACCGCCGGTTCAATCGGAACCTGCCGGTACAAACTCAAACCCGCGCAAACCGAGGATTTCGATCGTGTCGTAGAGGTACTGCGCGCCCATGACATTGGATACTTGTTCTATATCGGCGGCAACGACTCGATGGACACCGCGCACAAAATCAGCCGGCTGGCCGCGGAGCACGGGCTGGATCTGGTTGCGACCGGAGTCCCCAAAACCATCGACAACGACGTCGGAGACGACGCGTTCCGCCTGATCGATCATACCCCCGGATACGGCAGTACAGCCCGGTACTGGATGAATGTCGTCCAGAATGCGGAGGAGGAAAACCGGGGTTCCAGCCCGGCGGATCCGGTGCTGGTGTTACAGGCTATGGGCCGCAAGATCGGGTTTATCCCGGCAGCCGCCCGTCTGGCCGATCCGGACCGCGAAATGCCGTTGCAGATCTATCTGGCGGAAGCCGGGCTGACCATCGAGCAGCTGTACGAAAACGTCAATGCCCAGCTTCGCCGGAGCGGCCGCTGTATTGTCGTGATCGGAGAGGGCTTTGACGTCGGCGACATCGGCCGGACCAGTGACTCGTTCGGGCACACGCAGTTCTCCGCCAGCCGCACGACCGCGGCCCAGGCTGTGACCAACTACCTCAACGACAAGGGATTGGCCGTCCGCGGTACCGCCCGCTGTCAGGTGCCGGGCACCGACCAGCGCGGTTCGATTCTGTCCGCCTCGCCGGTGGATCTTGACGAAGCCTACCGGTTGGGTCAGCAGGCCGTGCGGATCGCCATGGAGGAGGGCAACGGATTCATGTCCACCCTGTTTCGCGCACCGGGCCCCGTCTACTCCGTATCTTACGGAAAAGTGCCGCTGGAGACGGTGGCCAACTCCGAGCGCACGTTTCCCGCCGCGTGGCTCTCGCACGACAAAACGGATGTCACTGACGACTTTGTCCGTTACGCGCGGCCGCTGGTCGGCGAGGACTGGGTCAGTGTCCCACTGGTCGATGGGCGAATGCGTTTTGCCCGGCTCCGCCCCTATTTTGCAGAGAAAATCCTTCCGCCCTACGAGCCTCAAACCGTTCGGAAATGAGTTCACAACCGGCCGCGGGTCCACGCGGCAGAACAGGAGAATACCATGTCCGTCCCTCATCAGCCTCTGCTTGATTTTAAGAAAACGCACAACCGGCTCATCTGCATCGACTCCGACGGATGCGCCTTCGACAGCATGGAAATCAAGCACAAGGAATGTTTCATCCCCAACATCATCAACAGCTGGGATCTCCAGTATGTGTCAAAATACGTCCGCGAGGCCGCGGAGTTCGTCAACCTTTACTCCAAATGGCGCGGCATCAACCGGTTCCCCGCGTTGATCCGGGTGTTCGACCTGCTCTCGGAACGGGAGGAGGTGCTGCGGCGCGGATATAAGTCCCCGGAGTCCGGCGCGCTGCGGGACTGGATGGAACGCGAAACCAAACTCGGAGAGCCCGCACTGGAAGTGGAAACGGCGCGTACAAACGATCCGGTCCTGGTCCGCGCGCTCGGCTGGTCCAAAGCGGTCAACGCCTCAATCGGCCAGATCGTACACGGCGTGCCCCCCTTTCCTTATGTCCGGGAAAGTCTCGAGAAGCTGCAGGAAGTCGCGGACATCGTGGTCTGCTCCGCGACGCCGGGGGAAGCCCTGGTCCGGGAGTGGGCCGAACACGGACTGGCAGACTATGTCAAGGTGATCGCGGGACAGGAGATGGGGTCCAAAAAGGAAATCATCCGGCACGCGATGGAAGGCCGCTATCGGGCACAAGACATCCTGATGGTGGGCGACGCCCCGGGCGACAAGGCAGCAGCGGACGCGAACAGGGCGGGTTTTTACCCGATCAACCCAGGAGACGAGGAGAACGCCTGGAAGCGCTTCCTCGACGAAGCGCTCGACCGCTTCCTACAGGGCAGCTACGCAGGCGACTATGCCCAATCGCTGCTGGACGTGTTTGACACCTGTCTGCCAGAACATCCGCCCTGGAAAACCACCCAAGCGTGAACGAGGAGGAAAAAGGAATGAAAAAAGCGGATATCGGACTGATCGGCCTCGCCGTCATGGGCGAAAACCTCGTCATGAACATGGCGGACAAGGGCTTTTCCGTCGCGGTCTACAACCGGACGACCGAGCGAGTGACCCACTTTATCGAGACACGCGCCAAAGGCATGGCCATCACCGGCACCTATTCCCTGGAAGAACTGGTCGAAGCGCTGGAAAAACCGCGCAAAGTGATGCTGATGGTCAAAGCGGGCAAACCGGTGGACGATTTCATCGATCGGCTCATTCCACTGCTTGATCCCGGGGACATCATCATCGACGGCGGCAATTCCCATTTCCCGGACACCATCCGCCGGGCCGCGTATGTCGAGTCCCACGGCCTGCTCTACATCGGCACCGGTGTTTCCGGCGGCGAAGAAGGCGCGCTCAAAGGCCCAAGCATCATGCCGGGAGGATCTCCGGCGGCCTGGCCTTCTGTCAAGCCGATCTTTCAGGCGATCGCGGCCAAGACGGACGGCGTTCCCTGCTGTGACTGGGTCGGGAGCGACGGGGCCGGGCATTTTGTCAAAATGACCCACAACGGCATCGAATACGGAGACATGCAGATCATTTGCGAAGCCTATCAGATCATGAAAACCTACCTGGGCATGACCAACGAGGAAATGTTCGAGGTGTTTGACGAGTGGAACCGCGGCAGTCTGGAGAGCTATCTGATCGAAATCACGCGGGACATCCTCGGATACCGGGACGAAGACGGGAACGCCGTGGTCGACCTCATTCTCGACACGGCCGGCCAGAAAGGCACCGGCAAATGGACTTCGGTCGCCGCGCTGGACGAGGGCATTCCGCTGACTCTGATCAACGAAGCGGTCTTCGCGCGCTGCCTCTCCGCGATCAAGGAGGAGCGGGTCGCGGCTTCCTCGATCCTGTCCGGTCCGGCTCCCGTCTTTGACGGCGACCGCGCGGCGTTTGTCCGCGACATCCGCGACGCGTTGTATGCCTCCAAGATCATCTCGTACGCGCAGGGTTACGCACTGCTGCGGGCAGCCGCAGAGACCTACGGCTGGAGCCTCGATTACGGCGGCATCGCGCTTCTGTGGCGGGGAGGCTGTATCATCCGCTCCGTGTTCCTCGGCAAAATCAAAGAGGCGTTCGACCGGGAACCCGAATTGGCCAATCTGCTCCTGGACCCCTTCTTCCAAACGGAAATCGATGCCTCCCAGGCCGGGTGGAGACGCGTCGTCGCCGCCTGTGCCACCCATGGCATTCCGGCTCCCGCGTTCACTTCCGCATTGTCCTATTTCGACGGATACCGGAGTGCGCGTCTGCCGGCAAACCTGCTGCAGGCACAGCGCGACTACTTTGGCGCACACACCTACGAGCGGGTCGACCGGGAGCGGGGAGAGTTCTTCCATACCAATTGGACCGGCCGCGGCGGGGACACCGTCTCGAACACCTACAACGCCTGACAAGGCCTACGAAAGGAGTCGCGCATGTCCACGACCCAAACCGATGGTTTTTGCTCCCCTTCCCTGGCGATCGAAGCCGGGGACTGTGGGCGCATCACCGACACCGAAATCCGGCAAGCCCTCGGGCAGGCACTGGCCCGCACCGGTCGCCCGCTGCGCAAAGTGCTCTTGATTCCCCCCGACTACACCCGGTTCCACTCGTATGCCGGCCCTATCACCGCGATGCTGCGTTCCCTCCTGGTCGCGGATGCGTGCGAAGTGGACATCCTGCCCGCATTGGGCACGCACCAGCCGATATCCCCGGAGGAAAGCCGCGCCTTTTTCGGGGACACGGTCGATCCGGCCTCCCTGCTGGTACACAACTGGCGGGACGACGTGGTCCGGATCGGACAGATCCCGGGGGCGTATGTAAGCGAGATCAGCGAGGGCCTGATGGACACACCGGTCGACATCGAACTCAACCGGCGCATCCTCGACCCGTCCTATGACCTGGTGATTTCGATTGGGCAGGTCGTCCCGCACGAGGTTGTCGGGATGGCCAACCAGAGCAAAAATCTGTTTGTCGGATGCGGCGGATCTTCCATGATCAGCAGCTCCCACATGCTCGGCGCGTTTTACGGGCTGGAGCGCATCATGGGCAAAGACCATTCGCCGGTCCGCAAACTGTTCGACTACGCACAGGAACACACGCTGGGACAAATCCCGCTCCTCTATGTGCTGACGGTCACCACGGCCGTCGGAACCGACATTTCGGTCCGGGGGCTCTACATCGGCCGGGAACGCGCGCTGTTTGAACAAGCCGTGGCGCTCAGCCAGAAAAAGAATCTGATCTTCGTGGATAAACCGCTCGAAAAAGTGGTCGTCTATCTCGACGGTCAGGAATTCAAGAGCACCTGGCTGGGCAACAAGGCGGTTTACCGGACCCGTATGGCGATCGCGGATGGCGGACAGCTGCTGGTGCTCGCACCCGGTATTTCCCGTTTTGGGGAGGATGTGGAAAACGACCGCCTCATCCGAAAATATGGCTATGTCGGGCGGGAGCGGGTGCTCTCGTTGTTTCGCGAGAACGAGGATCTCCAGAACAACCAGTCAGTCCCGGCACACCTGATCCACGGTTCATCGGACGGACGTTTCTCCATCACCTATGCCACCCGTCTGCTCAGCCGGGAAGAAGTCGAAGGCGTGGGGTTCGGATGGATGGATTACGACGAAGCGGTTCAGACGTACCATCCGGATCGGATGAAAGCTGGATTCCAGACGGTGGCGGGTGAGGAAGTCTATTACATCCCCAACCCGGCGCTGGGACTCTGGGCAGATCGCGGACGATTCTGATACAGACATCTGCTGGTAGCAAACGCCCCCGCGGCCCTGTACAGACAGACGGCCGCGGGGGTGTTTCATACTGTTAACGACGGGGTAATTTTGAATCGTGGATACGGCTGCGATGAAGGCGACCAGGAAAAAGAGAAGAAATGCAATGAGGAAAATCTATTGACGGACCCAAAAGATCTGAAACAGGGATTCAGATCCTTATGCCTGCCGGTAACGCAGTACCAGCACTTTCCCAAACAACGACCGATCCAGTGCGATGATATCGCTGCCGACATTCATGATCTCGAACTCCTCCCGCATTGCGTCGAGAAAGTCGTCAACCGGAGCGATCTGGTCCGGACCATACGCATGCCGGTAGTGCATCGGAATGACCACCCCCGGCTGGAGCTGTCTGACCGTGGCAGCTGCCTGTGTGGCGTCGATGGTATAAAACCCGCCGACTGGTATCAGCAGGAGATCCGGCTGTCCGATCGCTGCTGCCTGTTCATCGCTCAGCAGATGCCCCAAGTCTCCGAGATGTACAATCGAAAACCCGCCCGTATGGACGATCTGTACTTTGTTCTTGCCGCGTGCGGTCCCCCCCTCGGCATCGTGGAACGTTTCGACGTTCTCGACCGTGATGGCAGCGTCTGGATCGGTTTCGTACGGGAGACGCTCGACCGCTTCAAAACAGTTGTGATCCCCGTGTCCGTGACTGGCGGTCACCATCGACGCCCGGGTGTGGAGCGCCGGATACCCGATCTTATCGTTGTACGGATCAATCACGATCGAGTTGGTTCCGTTGTCGATCCGGAAACAGGAGTGACCCAACCATTGAACGGTCACCCGATCGTGTCTTGTGATTGCCATACGCACCTCCTCATCTCTCTCCACAACCGAAAGGATCGGAAGTGGTTCTCACTCAGATGTCTTCATACAAATGATACAATAAAGAAAATCTCTCGTCGCGCGTTCACCGGCAAGAGGGCGCAAGGAATAGCCTGTAGGGATGGAAGGCGGTCTCACATGCGGATGGACGACCACATCGACACCCCTGTTTTATCGGTAACAGAAATCGGTTCCTCGTCTGTGCGTATGCGTGTCGTCCAGGTAACCGGGGATGGCTGGCGGGAGCTTGAATCACTGGAAAGACCCGTTCGGATCGGACGCGAGGTCTTCACCTCCCGCCGCATCCGGTTCGACAGCGTGGCACTGCTGTCCCGCATCCTGAAAGATTATGCCCAGGTCATGCGGGAGTATGGCGTGTCACGATCCAGAACCGTTGCCACCACCGCGTTGCGGGAAGCGGAAAACCGGGATTATGTCGTCGATTTGATCCGCGTGCAAAACGGCGTTTCCATCGATGTGCTCGAGGAAACCCGCGAGTCAGCCATGGTGATCGGACGGATTCTGGACCGGTATCCGGCCGATGCGAAAGGGCAGGGTGCGCTGATCGCCTATCTCGGTACCGGGAATGTCGGGCTGGCTTATACACGGGAAGAGCTGGTTCGGTTTTCAACCAGCCTGCCGACCGGAGTCCAGCGCCTCAACGATCTGTTGTCCGGACTGCAGGACCAGACCGGCCGATATCACGACGTGCTCAGGGAGTATGTCCGCACGTTGCTCGGTCACATCCGCATCCAGCTCGAAGGCCCGCTGCCCGACCGTTTGGTGGTCAACGGACACTTTGTCCGGGAAATCGCATCTCTTGCGGGAATCGCACCCCAGAACGGCCTGTACCGGGTCGGTCGTTCCTCCCTGAAAGACCTCTTTGAGACCTTGCGGATGCGGGGGACGCCGGCCGGAAGCGAAGAGGACCCGCTGTTACCGGCTCTGGCCGTCGTTTCTGAACTGATCGACATGACTTCCGCAGAGGAGCTTTGTGTTCCTGACTTCAGCTTTTCCGACGCCGTGATCGACGAGATGGCGTCCCGCGACAACCGCTCCCGCAACCAGGAAGCGTTGCGGATCAACGCCTTGGAGTCGGCCCGTCACATGGCGTCGGTATTCCGTTGCGACCCCGCTCACGCGGCGTGGGTGGCACAGTGTGCGCTCAACGTGTTCGACACCCTCCGAAAACCGCATGGACTCGGACGGAGGGCGCGACAGTTGCTCGAACTGTCCGCGCATCTTCA
>LSQX01373123.1_pt1 | contig 16437 bp, 15 predicted proteins | sample 654561 | NCBI WGS metagenome assembly LSQX01 (sample SAMN04489861, study PRJNA283612) | anaerobic digester metagenome | isolation source: 4 biogas reactors fed with cattle manure at either 37C or 55C with and... | place: Denmark: Kongens Lyngby | collected 2014 | reverse complement strand
TTAATGCATCAAAAATTCCGCTCGATAACACTGATTTTGACATCCGTCAATATCGTCCATTGAAGAAACAAACAAGTTATCCTGTTTCCTTTCTTATATTAAATACAGTTCGGATGATATAAAATCAAGATTATGTTGGTATGGTAATTACTTATTCAGTTATATATACTCGATTTTTTTAACCGATCCCCGCCTTATTAGGCAATCAGATGGAACGATGATATTTTCTGCAGGCTTGCCTTCTATTTTGTTAACAATAAGCTCCATTGCTATTGTTCCCATTGCTTTTTTATCAATCTTAATTGTTGTCAAAGCGGGCTCAACATATTTTGAAATAATTATATCATCAATTCCGATAAAGGAAACATCCTCAGGAATTTTCAGCCCATGATCCTTGACGCATTTCATGGCGCTTATGGCAAACATATCCGTCGCACAAAAAACCGCGGTGGGACGTCTCGGAGAACTTAAAATTTTTGTCATGGCATCATAGGCACTCTCTCCGTCAATGGCATCGATACACATCCAGTCCGGGGAAAGGAAGCCACCTTTTTCTCCGAGCGCTTTGCTGAATCCTGCAAAAACCTGGGAATAGAAAGAAGGAAGGAAGTTTGAGGATATAAAAGCGATGTCATTATGGCCCATATCTATTAAGTGTTTGGTCGCCGTATAGGCGGCAATAGAATAATCGGCCTTGATAGACGGAAAGGTTTGCGTACTGTGGCTGTCAATTAAAACAGCAGGAATATTTCTTTTGTTGATTGAATTTAGTACTAAGTCATCTACCTGCTGAAGGAAGATAACGCCATCCGCATCTCCCCGTTCTAAAATATCGGGTAAAAATGACGAATTGGAAGAAGAGTCAGACAAATCGGAAAAGACAATATTATAACCATATTCTTTATTCTTCTCCATTAGCCCCTGTATAATTTCAAAATAAAAAAAATCGTTAAATGGATTTGATGTGCTTTTTATTACAACACTGATATTAAACGATTTGTTCAAGACAAGCCGTCTTGAGCTGAGATTGGGTATAAAGTTAGTTGAAGAAACAATTTCCTCAACTTTTTTTCTGGTCTTGGGGCTGACCCCTTCTTTTCCGTTGATCACAAAAGAGACTACTGTGGGGGATACTCCGGCCATTTTGGCAATATCTTTAATTGTTAGACGTGACATTGTAATCACCTTTCCAATAAGCAGCTTAAGATTAATTATATCACAAACAGGTGTTGAACAGCAAGAAGCTTTATTTAAAGTAAAACGATTTGTATGCTCGAAAATTGTGTATTGACAAAACGAACTAATATAAAATATAATGACAATATAAAACGTTTTGTATATATTTTAACGAATCTATTAATGAGGAGAATTGATATGGCAGGAGGACCTGGTGTATACGTTTTCGGGCAGGAAGAGGCGAAGGAGCTGGCAGAGGTAATAGATGGGAAGTATCTGTTCCGCTATGGTTTAATGGAAGACAAAAATTTTAAAAAAAAGGTTTTTACCTTTGAGGAAGAGTTCAAGAGAAAAATGGGAGCAGATTATTGCGTGGCAACAAGCAGTGGAACAGGTTCGCTGATGTGTTGCCTTTCAGCAATCGGAATCGTGCCAGGGGATGAAGTAATTGTTCCGGGGTATACCTTTATTGCATCTATCTCATCCATTATTCTGATGAATGCAATACCGGTGCTGGCCGAAATTGATGAAAGTCTTACGATTGACCCGGAAGATGTAAAAAAGAAAATTACAGATAAGACGAAGGCTATTATGGTAGTACATATGCTCGGCAACCAATGTAATATGGATGAAATTATGAAGATTGCAAAAGAGTATAATTTGTATGTGATTGAAGACTGCTGCCAGGCTTGCGGAGCTTCCTATCATGGCAAAAGGCTGGGAACAATCGGTGATGTCGGAGCATTTTCACTGAATTTCTTCAAGACGATTTCATCCGGAGATGGGGGGGCTGTGATTACCAACGACTATGACAAATATGAAAGAGCATTCGGTTTTCATGACCAGGGTCATAAGCCGAACAGAACCGGAGTGGAAGTCGGAAACAGAAGTATCGTCGGCATGAATATGCGAATGAACGAGCTGACCGGAGCTGTTGCCCTTGCGCAAGTCAGGAAGCTGGACGATATATTGACAACCTTACGGACAAAAAAGGCAAAGCTGAAAGCTATGATATCCGGTTTAGAGGGATTTACTTTCAGAAAAATTAATGATGAGCAAAATGAATGTGCTACTCTTCTGACCTTGATTTTTGACACCAAGGAACTGGCAGATAAATTCTGTGCCGAAGTAAAGTCCAAAACGATTTGTCATTCCGGCTGGCATGTTTATAATAATATGGAACAGATTTTAAGCTTTGACGGCGGAAAGAGATACCATAAAAATATGCTTGCGCAAACGGATGACATTTTGGAGAGAGCAGTAAATATCAGTGTAGGCGTGGTGGATGGCGGACTCGGCTCTGCCTTTGGTATCAATATTAACTCTACAGATGAAGAGATTGAAGCTGTAGGTAAGAGAATTATTGAGGTTGTTTCTAGGATAACCGATAGAGGTTAATGGATTATGAATATTAAAGCGGCAATTATAGGCATGGGTTATATCGGAGTCAGCCATCTGGAAGCAATCAGAAGAATCGGCTTTGCAGATATCGTGGCTGTGGCAGATACAAATTATGCTCTTGCAAAGAAAAAGGCGGAAGAATATAGTATTGCAAAGTGTTACGAGAGTGTTGATGATTTGCTTGCCGATCCGGAAATCACGGTTGTACATAACTGCACCCCGAATTATATCCATACCGAAATCAACAAAAAGATTCTTAAAGCCGGAAAACATCTTTTTACAGAAAAGCCTCTTGCAACAAGCTTTGCTGAAACAAGGGGGTTAATCGAGCTGAAGGAAAGCAAGCCGGAGCTGGTGGCGGCGGTTAATTTCAATTACCGCATGAACCCCTTGGTCCAGGAAATGAAAAGCAAAATCCAAAGACAGGAAATCGGAAAGCCTTATCTTATTCATGGCTCATATCTGCAGGATTGGCTTTTATATGATACCGATTACAACTGGAGATTAGAGCCGGAAATTTCCGGTCCCTCCCGTTGCATAGCGGATATCGGTTCGCACTGGATGGATATGGCACAGCATATAACAGACAGCAAAATTACAGAAGTGTGTGCTGATCTTGTGACGGTTATTCCCATAAGAAAGAAACCGACATCCCAGGTTGAGACCTTTTCTTTAAATAAATCAGCGGAATATGAGGAAAAGGAGATTGTTACTGAGGATTACGGGGCTGTTATGTTCAAAATGGAAAACGGGGTTTCCGGTGTTTTCCATGTTTCCGAAGTCAGCGCGGGCAGAGGATGTTTCTTTAATATCGAGGTAGACGGTTCCAAAGCGTCTATGTACTGGAATCAGGAAAGCTGCGACCAACTGTGGATGGGTTTCCGTGAGGATGATAACCGCCTTATTATGCGTAATCCTAACCATATAAGTGCAAAAGCAGGCGAATATACCTATCTTGCCAAAGGGCATCCGGAAGGCTGGAACGATGCTTTCAGAAATAATATTTATTCGGTATATACATACATAGCCGAAGGCAAAAAGCTTTCAAGCGATACTCCGGATTTTGCAACGCTGGAAGAAGCAGCATATATTCTGAAATTGACAGAAGCAATTTTAGAAAGCAGCAAAACACGAAGCTGGATTAAAATAAAAGATTAAGGAGAATATACAATGAGCAGATTTAAATATTCGGTAGGCCCGTGGAATGTACATGAAGGAGCAGATTCTTTCGGCCCGTCAGTAAGAAAAACAATCGAATTCGGCAGAAAAATTGAGACATTCAAAAAGATTGGCATTGATGCAATCCAATTTCATGATGATGATGCAGTACCGGAATTGAATGACCTTACCAATGAGCAAATTATCGCGAGGGCAAAAGAGGTTCGGTCCTTATTAAGTAATAATGGCTTGGCAGCTGAATTCGTTGCACCGAGACTTTGGATGGACGGTCATACCATTGACGGCGGTTTTACCTCCAACAGTGAAAAAGACAGAGAGTTTGCCATGTACAGAGCATACCGCTCCATTGATATTGCCAATACGCTTGGATGCGATAAAATCGTACTGTGGCTTGCCCGTGAGGGAACTCTATGCTATGAAAGCAAGGACCCCGTACTTGCTGTGCACAGATTAGTGGAAGCCATCAATAAAATGCTGGAATACGATAAGAACATCAAAATATTGATTGAGCCAAAGCCAAACGAGCCGATTGACAGAAACGTCTGCCCGACCATGGGACATGTTATGGCTGTTTCTGCTGCATCCTCTGACCCTTCAAGGGTAGGGGGATTATTGGAGTCGGCACACGCTATTCTGGCGGGGCTTGACCCTGCAAGCGAAATCGCATTCGGACTTGCAATGAAAAAATTGTGGAGCGTACATCTCAACGATCAGAACGGGATGAGATTTGACCAGGACAAGAGCTTTGCTGTTGAAAATCTGAGACAGGGCTTCAACCAGATCAAGGTTCTGGTTGAGAACAATTACGGTTCAAATGGAGAATTTGTGGGTCTTGATGTGAAGGCCATGAGAACGCAGAAAGACGAAGCCTGCTATGAGCATATTAAGAACAGCATTAAAATCGCAAATATGCTCACAGAAAAAGCAGAGCGCTATGATTATAAATACCAGCAGAAATGTGTCGAAGAGAGAAACTATGAAGCCCTAGAAATGTATGTCATGGAGCTTTTGATGGGAGTAAAGTAGAGGATAAACGCTGAAAGGCCGGATAGTAATGAATCTTTTAGCAATCGGCGCACATCCGGATGATATTGAAATATGTGCAGGCGGGACCTTGGCGAAATATTCAAGACAAGGTCATAAGGTGTTTATGGCTACCTCAACCAACGGAAATATGGGTTCATCCACCTTATCTATGGAAGAAATAGCAAAGGCAAGAAAACAGGAAGTAAAAAATTCGGCGAACATTAAAGGAAGCAAGGCTTAACTTCATAAACCTTGTTCGTTACTGTAAAGCGGATGTTATTTTAACGCGTTATCCAGTGGATTAAAATCCCGACCACGAGTTGACGAGTAAAATTGTGAACGATATTGCGCATAAAACGTAAAAACAAACAAAAGAGGTTTACAGCGAGCATAATGCCGCTTAAAACCTCTTTTTACGTATAAATTTTCATGAAGTATTTAAGGCTCTTTGTCAATAGTCGGAGAAAACCGATAAAGACACTGCATAGATGAGGTAATGGTCAAGCTACCTGATTTTTGTCGTGGTTGAAAATATGAAGTTAATTTTACAGCAAAAGGTCGGGGCAGCCAACACTTTTCAGTGTATCTGTCCCGACTTTTTTATTCGCCGCTGTTTTGCAACAGCCCCTTTTGGTCCGAGTGACTGGAATCGAACCAGCGGCCTCTTGAACCCCATTCAAGCGCGCTACCAATCTGCGCCACACCCGGATATAACTATTATGAACTTCCCGGATTCAACACCTTGCGGTTTGTCGCGGGGAAGGCTCATTTTTGTTGTTCTTTTTCAACTGCGAGAGGAATTATATCATAACACACCGATAAAAGCAAGGGGGAAATAAACGTATATTCCGGGTTTTTGCGAATCCGGCGAAGCGGTCGGCCGCTTCTTTTATTTAATGCAATTCTGCATGTGTATAAATTTCAATACAATACTGTGCTAAGCCTTCATATATGTTATAATAGAGTAAATTTATTTTTTGGGGGATACAGCGATGAAAATACTGATTGCATATGCGGGCATTAGCGGAACCACCGAAAAATGCGCGGGTCTTCTGGCTGATAATCTGGATAGCGAAACGGTTGATATAGTTGATTTATGCGCGAAAACTCCCGTCGTAACCGATTACGACACCGTCGTGATCGGCAGCAATATCCACATGGGCAGGATACATAAAGCCGTCCAAAAATTCATCAATGATAACCACGCCGAGCTGTCGGGCGGGCGGGCCGCTTACTTTTTCTGCTGCGGTTTTGCCGACAAAAAGGATGAGATAATCCAGCTCAACTATCCCAAACACATAAAGGATAATGCGGTTGCTATTGAATGCTTTGGCGGCGAGATGGATATCAACAGACTGCGCGGTATAAACAAATTTATCGCGAAAATGGTAACCAAAGCATCCGCCGCCCAAAAGGTAGAGCCGCCGTCGATCAAGCATGACAGGATTGAAGCGCTGGCAAAAGCGATAAAAGGATAACGGGCAGGATAAACCATTGTTATATCTGTCCGCGCCGTCTTTTTTCCGCCACCTTCAGCACGGCCGTCTGGGTTTTTGCATCCTTGATTTGATTATTGAGAACCATATCAACCGCCCGGTCAAGGGGAATCCGTTCAACCTCGAGGAACTCGTCCTCGTCGGGGCATATCTCGCCGTATTTCAAGTCCGAGGCGTAGTACATATGGATTATTTCTCCGCAATATCCCGGGGAGGGATAAAGCTGTCCGAGCGGCTGGTAATGCTCGGCTGTCGTTCCGGTTTCCTCCATAAGCTCCCGTTTTCCGCATTCAAGAGGATCCTCTCCCGCGCCAAGCTTTCCGGCGGGCAGTTCCAACAGCGCCTCTTTATACGGGTAGCGGAATTGGCGCACAAAAAGAAGCTCGTCCCTGTCGGTAAGGGCGGCGACGCAGACCCCTCCCGGATGGGTTATGACTTCGCGTGTCGCCCGATTTCCGTCGGGCAGCTCAACCTCATCCAGATGCAGGCTTATAATGTTGCCTTTAAAAATTGTCTTGCCGGACAAGGTTTTTTCATTTAGATTCATAATCGGGACGTCTCCTTAATAGGATAAGATATAAGGACAAAAAAAGGGAGGCGGGCAGACGTGCAAAGAATCATTACACCACAGACCGCGGACAGCGGGGCGGTCAGAGGGCTTATAACCGCACTTAGAGGACGATACGGCTTTCTTGAGGCGATGCCGATAGGACAGAGCGTTTTGGGGAAAGACATCACCGGAATGATGCTCGGCACGGGACGTGAGCGAATACTCTATGCGGCGGGATTTCACGCACAGGAATGGATAACATCGCTGATACTTCTCCGGCTGGTCGAGGATTTGTGCATCGCTCTCGAGCGCGGCGGAAGTATTGTCGAAATACACATTTCCGACGCTTTGGCGGGACGCAGTCTGGTGTTTGTGCCGCTGGTCAATCCGGACGGCGTGGATATTGCAATCCACGGTTCGGGCTCCGCGGGCAAATATGCGCGTATGGTGCGCGAGCTCGGGGGAAACCAGCCGGGAAAATGGCAGTCAAATGCCCGCGGGGTTGATATCAACCATAATTTCAACGCGGGATGGGAGACCCTTCGTGAAATGGAGAAGGAGAACGGCATAGACGCCCCGTCGCCCCGGCAGTGGTGCGGGCCGGAACCCGAAAGCGAGCCCGAAACAAAGGCGCTTGTCGCCCTTTGCTGCCGCGCGAACTTCCGGCATGTGATTGCCCTGCATTCCCAGGGCGAGGAAATATACTGGCGGTACGGCGACCGCACCCCGTCAAACGCCCGCGTCATGGCGGAGGTCATGGCGGCCTCCTCCGGCTATACCATCGCCGACCCCGAAGGTCTTGCGTCACACGGCGGCTTCAAGGACTGGTTTATCGAGCAGACGGGCAATCCGGGCTTTACCATCGAGCTCGGAAAGGGTAAAAACCCTCTGCCTGTCTCGGAATTTGAGGCGATTTATGCAAAGGCGCAGGAAATGCTGCTGCTGGCGGCATTGATGTGAGCATTTACGGGTGGGATTCCCCTTTTCGGTATGCCTCCATAATCTTTTTAAAAACCTGACCGTTTGTCGGCGGCGTCCAGGTGATGGCGTTTGCGCCCGCCTCAATGGTTTCGAGTATGCTGTCTTCGGTAGGCCCTCCGGTGGCAATAATGGCGAGCTGAGGATAGCTTTCACGAATATTTCTAACAAGGTTCGCCGTATTTGCGGCAGCCGAAACATTGACGATTTTTGTTCCCGCCGCAACCCGGGCTTCGATATCGTCATGTTCGGACACTACCGTGACCACCACCGGAATGTCGATGCGGCGGGTCAGCTCGCGAACCGTCTCGTTTTTGGTGGGAGCATTGACGACAACCCCCATGGCGCCTTGAAATTCGGCATGCAGCGCGAGGTCGACAACCCGCATGCCCTGGGTCAGTCCTCCGCCCACCCCGGCGAAAACCGGCATGTCGGCCGCCTGCATCACAGCCTGTGTGATAAGGGGCTGGGGGGTAAACGGATAAACGGCGATAACCGCGTCGGCGTTGCAGTTCCGTATAATCGATACATCCGTTGTGAAAACCAGTGAGCGGATACGCTTGCCGAAAACACGGATTCCCGTGCAGTTCTGTATACATTCCGGGACACGGAGCATAAAGCTGCGGAGATTTCCCTGAAACTCAGGAATATAAGGTGCGTCCATTATTTTCCCTCCTTAATATGACCGGCGTCAAAACGGGGGTTTTTGAATAGAATAATTTTACTCGCTAAAACAGCATATTAAAAGAGGAAAATGTAAATATTTTAAAAATTTTATTCTTACGTTTTACATGGAATTATATTGGTGATATAATTAACAAAGCGAATCAGTTTAATGAAAGGACCCTCTGATTATATGAGAAAGTTTATCGAAATCAACCCTCTTGAACTGCGGGATAACGTGTTTCGTCAGATTGGACGCGACTGGATGCTGGTTTCCGCCGGAAACAAAGGGAATTTTAACACAATGACCGCAAGCTGGGGCGGAATGGGCGTTTTATGGAACACCAACGTCTGCTTTGCTTTTGTACGCCCCTCGCGCTACACCTATGAGTTCATGGAACGCGAAAAATACTTCTCGCTCTCGTTTTTCAAGGACGGGTACCGCCGCGCGCTGCAGTTTTGCGGTTCACATTCGGGCAGGGATACCGACAAGATGGCGGGGGCCGAGCTTACCCCTGTGTTTGACGCCCAGGCCCCTTATTTTGAGGAATGCTGCCTCTCTCTTGTATGCCGCAAGATGTATTTTCAGGATATTGACCCGGCAAACTTCATCGACCCGACGATTAAAGCCAACTACCAACAGGACGACTACCATCGAATGTATGTCGGCGAGATTATCAAGGTGTTAAAAAATCAGGAATAGCCGGATTTCCCGCCTGTATGTCGGCATACAGGCGGTTTTTTTATGATCTTATCATCATGCGTAAAGCGTATAATATCAGCAGGTGGGCGGGGTAGAAGAAATAGAACGGCCAGCGCATCGACCTGCCTTTTTTTCCGTTATACAGCAGGATGGGCAGGGCGGACAAAATCGAGTAAACCTGATAAGGCCCGCCCAGCTTGATATGAACCGCGTATACCGACAGAATGGCGAGCGGAGGTATTTTTCTCAACAGGAAATACCCGAGTATGGTAAGAACGCCGATAACCGAATAGTCGGTTCTCAGCAGGCTTACCGCCTTTGCCGCCGCGGCAACAAAGCATATACACAATATCAACGCGATTACCGTAAGCAGGTATTTCTTGCCAAAGGCGGAAGATGAATTCTTTCTGATAAACAAATCAATCGTCTTGTCGATAAGGGCTATCATTGCCAGTCCCACAAAAAGGGTGAAAAAGACATTCTGTTTTTTCAGATTGAATATGCCGTTGTACAAAGCCATATCAAAGGGCGCCTCGGAAACCAGCGCAAACACAAAAAGCCGCATAAGATACCGTTTCAGACTGCGGGTATGAAAGTACCCCTCGACAATCAGAAAGCAAAAGAGCGGGAAGGAAATCCTGCCGATAATCCGCATGATGATATAAATCTGCTGATGGCGGACCAACACATAGGCGGTATGGTCGATAAGCATGCAGGACAGCGCGATGCATTTAAGACTAAAGGAAGTCAGGATGCCGCGCTGTCTGAGTTTTGACATTTCAAATATCATGTAAAAGCCTCCCTTCTCCGCAAACCGGGCGGGAAATCATGCCTGTTCTTGGGCGTCCGGCCTGGCCGCTTCAAGGGCTTCGCGCAGGGTGTTGAGCGGGGTCATCCCTTTGAGGACTCTGACCGAGAGGTAGGGCTTGGCGCCGGCGCTTATCATCACCCTTCCTTTAAGGGCGGACGACATGCGCGAGCCCACCTGCATATCAAGACGCCGCATATATAAAAGCAGGCAGTCATGCTGCTGCTTGACCTCGTATATACCTATATCGGCCGCCATATTGCGCAGCATGGCAATGTCGATAAGCCCCTGAACCGCCTCGGGCGGTTCTCCGAATCGGTCAATCAGCTCGTCATATACGTCCAGGGAATCTTCATGCGAGCGTATATCGGCAATCCTGCGGTAGATGTCAAGCCGCTGGGCGGTGGAGGAGATATAGCTTTCGGGGATATGCGCCGTTATCTGCAGGTCTATCAGGCATTCCGCCTCGCGGTTCATGGACGGGGTCCCCTTTTCCTCGTTGACCGCCTCGCCCAGCAGACGCAGGTACATCTCATAACCCACAGCCTCCATATGCCCGTGCTGCTGCGCGCCGAGAATATTGCCCGCCCCGCGTATTTCCATGTCGCGCATGGCAATCTTGAAGCCCGCGCCGAATTCGGTAAATTCGCGTATTGCCTCAAGCCGCTTTGACGCGACATCGGTAATCACCTTTCCCCTCACAAATGTGAGGTAGGCAAAGGCGCGGCGGGAGGAACGCCCTACCCTCCCCCGGAGCTGGTGAAGCTGGGCCAGGCCGAACCGGTCGGCATTCTCGACAATCAAGGTGTTTGCATTGGGTATATCGACTCCGGTTTCGATAATCGTGGTGCAAACAAGCACATCTATTTCATGGTCGAGCATCTGGCGCCAGATGTCCGAAAGCTGCTCCTCGGTCATCTTGCCGTGCGCAAAGCCGACCCGCGCTTCGGGTATCCGCATCTGGATTCCGGCGGCGCAGCGCTCGATTGTTTCGACGCGGTTATGCAGATAGTAAACCTGTCCGCCCCGCCGAAGCTCGCGCCTGATGGCGTCGGTAACTATGCCCGAATCATATTCCAACACATAGGTCTGGACCGGATACCTGTCCTGCGGCGCTTCCTCGATAACCGACATATCACGGATTCCGCTCATGGCCATGTTGAGGGTGCGGGGAATAGGCGTCGCCGAGAGGGTCAGCACATCGACATTGGGCCAGGCCTCCTTGAGCCGCTCTTTTTGCGCCACCCCGAACCGCTGTTCCTCGTCGACAATCACCAGCCCCACGTCACGGAGCTTTACATCCTTTGACAGCAGCCGGTGTGTACCCACAACAATATCGATTTCGCCCCGCTTGAGCTTCTTGATGATTGCCTCCTGCTGTTTTGCGCTGCGGAAGCGGGACAGCATCTCAATGCGTACGGGAAACCCCTCAAACCGCCGGGTTATGGTGTTGAAATGCTGAAACGCCAGAATGGTGGTGGGAACAAGCACAACACACTGCTTGCTCTGGGTAACGCATTTGAACGCCGCACGCAGGGCAACCTCGGTTTTTCCAAAGCCGACGTCGCCGCAAAGCAGCCTGTCCATCGGAACCTCTCTCTCCATGTCGGCCTTGATCTCCTCGGCGCACCGGAGCTGGTCCTCGGTCTCCTCGAATTCAAAACGGCGTTCAAAATCATACTGCCACTCTCCGTCGGGCTCGAACGCAAACCCCTTTGAAGCCATGCGCTTGGCATACAAGGCGATCAGCTCGCGGGCAATATCCTTTACGGCCGAACGCACCCTCGCCTTGGCTTTCTGCCACTCCTGCCCACCAAGACGGTGCAGCCGCACGTTTACGTCGTCCTTTGTCCCGATATATTTTGACACAAGGTCAAGCTGGGTCACCGGAACATAAAGGGTGTCCCCCTTGGCGTATTGTATCTTTATATAATCCTTGACAATACCCTGCACCTCAAGCGGATGTATGCCCTGATACAGCCCGATACCGTGCGCGGCATGCACAATGTAATCCCCCGGGGTGAGTTCGGACAGGCTGTGTATCTCGGCGGCCTTATCGCGCTTGGTTCGCCGGGGTTTTTTCCGCACTCCGCTCACACGCCCATGGGTGATGACCGCCAGATTGGCGTCGGGATACTCCATTCCAGCCGAAAGCCCGCCCCTTATGACAAGCACCCGGTTTTTAACCGGAGCGTCGGGCGAGGGGGCATACAAGGCGGGGATTCCCCGCTTCACAAGATCGCTTGCAAGGGTTTCCGCGGTTTTTTCCTCTGCTCCCGCCAGAACAATGCACGCCATATTGCGGTTAAGAAGGTTTTGCAGATCCTCGGTCAGCAAATCCATTCCGCCGGACCATACAGGAAGTTGTCGTGCGTTTATATTATACAGGGAGTTTAGTGTGATCTCGCCGGAACGAGCAAAGGCTTCAAGCATGATACAGCCGCGGCTTTCAAGCTCGGACTGGACGCCGACCGAATCCATCATATATTCGGTCAGCCCGCGGCAAAGCTGTCCCTCGGCAAGAAGGGACTTAATATCCTCGCCGAGCTGCCATTCGGTGGTGCGGAGCCGTTCCCTGACCCGCGTCCTCTCTGATACAAACAACAACGCCCCGTCCGAATAGTCGAACAGGGTTGCGGGCTTTTTGTATATCAGGGGGATATATTTGTCATATGAGGCGGGATGTCCTCCGCCGCGAAGCAGCTCGCAGTCGGCCATCAGAATTTCGCGGGCGGCCGCGGCGTTTTTGCCCCGCAGCCCTTCGGCAAGCTCCTCAATATTCGAAGCCAGCTCGTCCGGACGGTCGGGCATGATTTCGGCGGCGGGGGATATCGAAATTTCCTTAAGGGGTTCTGTGCGCCGTTGGGATAAAACATCATAATACCAAATGGTGTCGACCGTGTCTCCCCAAAGCTCGATACGCACGGGGGACGGACAGCCTGCGGGGAAAATATCGATAATGCCTCCCCGGACCGAGTACTGTCCGGCGCCTTCAACCTGTTCGCAGCGCTCATATCCCGCGGCGGCAAAGACGGCAGGCAGATCTTTCTCCGGCAGGGCGACCCCGGCTTTAAGAATAAGGGTGCGTGACGAAAGCACCGAGGGCGGCAGGGTAAACTGCACCGCGGCCTCGATTCCCGCGACCACGATATCATAATCACCCGACACTATCCCGGCAAGCACGCCAAGCCGCTGCTGCTCATATTCACGCGAAGCCGATTCGACACTTCTGAGCGACAGCTCCCGCGCCGGAAGCAAAAGCGGCTTTAATCCAAAGGAGGCGGCATCCTCGAAAACCCGGGCGGCCTCTCCCTCATCGGCGACAATCAAGACCGCCCGCCGATTCAATACGGCCGACAGCGAGGCTATAAAGTGCACCTTGTGGATATGTCCGAGTCCGGTTACGGCGGCGGGCAGCCTGTCGGCGCGAATATCGGCGCATAGCGATTGGAATGCCGGCAGACCGGTCAGACCCTTGCTGAAAACATTCAATTAAGTCACTCTCGTTCCTTGTTCGGTTTTACTTTGAATAAAGATTCATTGCGCCGTCAATATCGTCCTGTACAATCATGCAGGCGGCCTGAGCAGCGTTGTCGACGGCTTCCGCAACCTTTTGCAATTCCTCTTTAGTGAAGCGCGAAAGAACCCAGTCGGACAGATCGTATTCCGGCCGCGGCTTTTCACCGATGCCTATTTTAATCCTGGGAAACTCCTCGCTGCCGGACAGGGAGATAATGCTCCTCATGCCCTTCTGTCCTCCGTCGCTGCCCTTGCGCCGGATACGGACGGCTCCCACCGGCAGGGATGTGTCGTCGAAGATAACCAAAACCTGTTTGGGCTTGAGCTTGTAAAACCGCATTGCCTGAACGACGGCTTCCCCGCTGAGGTTCATATAGGTCTGGGGCATCATCAGCAGAACATGGCGGTCGCCTATCCTGCCCTTGCCGCAGAAGGCTCTGAACTTCACGCGGTCAAGCTTTACACCCAGCTTTTCGGCCAGAGCTTCAACCGCCATGAACCCCGCGTTATGGCGGGTTGCGGCGTATTTTTTCCCCGGATTGCCAAGGCCGACAATCAGAAAGTCTATCGGTGAGGATTTAAATTTTCCGAAAAACATTGGACAAACTCCTTAATATATCAAATGTACTAAAACATGAACACCAAAACAGGGCGGGATGTAATTCACCCCGCCGTTTTACCAGTGTTTTTCTAGTATAGATTTAAGTACCGGAAAATGCAAGCAAAAAAGCATGAAAAATGACTGAAGACAAATAATCTCAATTATACAAACATGATTGAAACCGGCTTATCCTCATAGATGCGTTCAATCGCCTCGGAAAACACCGGGGAAATCGGCAGAACAGTAATCTTGTCAAGCTGTTTTTCCGGGCTGAGCGGCACGGTGTCGAGCAGCACCACCCTTTCAATCGCACTGTTTTTAATGCGTTCAATCGCGGGACCCGACAGTACCCCGTGTGTCGCGGCGGCGACCACGCTCTGGGCGCCTCCCTTTTCAATAATTGCATCCGCTGCATTACAAAGGGTTCCTGCGGTATCAATCATATCGTCAAGCAGTATCACCTTTTTTCCGCGAACATCGCCGATTATGTTCATAACCTCGCTGACATTAGCGCGCTGCCGACGTTTGTCAACAATGGCAATCGGGCAGTCAAGCCGGGCGGCAAAATTGCGGGCCCGCGTCACAGAACCCAAATCGGGTGATACCACGGTATATTCATCGTTTTTGTCTCCGATTATATCGCGGAAATAATTTGCGAGGATGGGAGATCCGACAAGGTTGTCCACCGGAATATTAAAGAAACCCTGAATCTGGGGGGCGTGAAGGTCCATAGTAAGTACTCTGTCGGCTCCCGCCGTTGTGATAAGATCGGCGACAAGCTTGGCGGAAATGGGGTCGCGCGCCTTTGCCTTGCGGTCCTGCCTTGCATAGCCGAAATAGGGTATAACGGCGGTAATACGGGCGGCCGACGCCCGCTTGAAAGCGTCAATCATGATGAGCAGCTCCATGAGATGGTTGTTTACGGGAGCGCATGTGGATTGTACGACAAAAACGTCCGACCCGCGAACCGATTCGTTGATAGAAACCGAAATCTCCCCGTCGCTGAAGGTCTTAACCACCGAACGTCCGAGCGGAAGCCCCAGATTTTCGGAAATCCTTGCTGCCATAAGAGGATGTGAGTTCGCAGAAAAGATTTTAATGTCCTTGCCATGAAAATTCATTTCTATGACCACCCTTCATTCAATATTATGGCAAAATTATCCCGATATTTCAATAGCCTTTTGCAAATAAACGACAGAGTTTTCGCGTTTTAGTTTATATTCTTTGTACAAATGGAAAATTTATATACAAAGATGATTTTTTTATGGAAATATCTATATTGTTTTGGTATAATACAATGTACGATTGTATACAGGGCGCTTAAAATCAGCAATCGGATTGTATGCAGCGCTGAAAATTAGGAGGTAAAATTCTTATGAGTCACAAATTTGTGTATATGTTCAATGAGGGCAACGGCAGCATGCGCGAGCTTCTCGGCGGCAAGGGCGCAAACCTTGCGGAGATGACCAACCTCGGTATGCCTGTTCCTTATGGATTTACGGTTTCGACCGAAGCCTGTACACAGTATTACGAGGATGGTCGTTCGATTAACGCAGAAATCGAATCCCAGATTTATCAGGCGCTCGGTCAGCTTGAGCAAGAATCCGGTAAGAAGTTCGGCGACGCCGTCAATCCGCTTCTCGTATCGGTACGTTCCGGCGCACGCGCATCCATGCCGGGTATGATGGATACCATCCTCAATCTCGGATTAAATGATATCGTGGTCGAGGGACTTGCAAAAAAGACCGGGAATCCCCGCTTTGCATACGATTCCTACCGTCGCTTTATCCAGATGTTCTCGGACGTCGTTATGGAGCTTTCCAAAAAGGAATTCGAGAAGATTATCGACGAGATGAAGGAAGAGCGCGGTATCAAGCTGGACACCGAATTCAGCGCAGAAGATATGAAGCAGATGGCCGAAAAATTCAAGGCCTTTTATAAACAGCAGAAGGGCGCCGACTTCCCGTCCGACCCCAAGGTTCAGCTTATGGAAGCGGTCAAGGCTGTTTTCCGTTCATGGGACAACCCCCGCGCCAACTACTATCGCCGCATGAACGATATCCCATACAGCTGGGGTACCGCCGTAAACGTGCAGATGATGGTGTTCGGCAACACCGGCGACACCTCCGGCACGGGCGTGGCATTTACCCGCAACGCCGCAACCGGTGAAAACAAGCTGTTCGGCGAATTCCTGATTAATGCACAGGGCGAGGATGTCGTCGCAGGTATCCGCACCCCGATGCCGATATCAAAGCTTCAGGAAATCATGCCCGACGTATACAAACAGTTTTTCGAGGTTTCCGAGCGTCTTGAGAAGCACTACCGCGATATGCAGGA
>LSQX01247317.1_pt1 | contig 16437 bp, 13 predicted proteins | sample 654561 | NCBI WGS metagenome assembly LSQX01 (sample SAMN04489861, study PRJNA283612) | anaerobic digester metagenome | isolation source: 4 biogas reactors fed with cattle manure at either 37C or 55C with and... | place: Denmark: Kongens Lyngby | collected 2014 | reverse complement strand
GGCTGGAGCTACGCCGCGTTCGCGTTTGGCTTGCATGATATTGAGCGTACATATGATGGTAACGATGATAATACCTGCAATATCGGTAATGGTCTCAGGAATAATTAGCATTAAACCACCAGCCGCCAAGATGACACGTTGCCAATGTGGCATATTGGTTTTAAAGTAAGCCTCTAAAGCAGCTGATAATGCCATCACGCCGACAAAGGCAGTAATTGCTACAGAGGTAATACTGAACCAATGTGGTCTGGCAAACTCACGTGCTGTAACAGCGATGTCTCTCGTCTCGATCATTAGCATATCTGGGTTATAGACAAACATAAACGGTACGATAAATCCTGCCAAGGCTAGTTTTAATGATAAAAACCCTGTCTTCATCGGATCTCCACCAGCAATGCCAGCACCAGCAAAAGAAGCTAAAGCAACGGGTGGGGTAATATTGGCAAAGATACCAAAGTAGAAGACAAATAAGTGTGCCACAATCACAGGCACCCCAAATGTTGCTAAGGCAGGTGCAACCATGGTTGCAGTAATGATATAAGCAGGAATGGANNAAATCATTGAGGCAATCATTGTAAGAATCAAGGTAAGGAATAGTGAGCCTGCACCCATGGAAACAATGAGAGAGGTCATCACATTGCCAAAGCTAGTGAGGTTGACAACACCAATTACAATACCCACCACCGCACAAGCCGCCATGACTGATAGTGATTGTTTGGCGCCATCCTGTAAAGCCTCCAAAATCTCCTTGATGCCCATACGGGTCTCAGGGCGTAACCAGCTAATTACTACGGTAATCCCGATAGTGTAAGCAGCGGCATAGCCAATAGGAATAGACTTGGCTAACATTAGTACGAGCGCCACAATTGGGATGAGCATATGGCCACGCGCTTTCAGTACTTCTTTAATACGCGGTAAATCGGCTTTAGGTACACCCTTAAGGTCATCCTTACCTGCACGGAAATGGACCTGAGCTAGTACACCAAAGTAGTACAGCAGAGCAGGGATTAAGGCAGCGAGGGCGATGGTGCTGTATTTGACCCCAGTTGTTTCAGCCATAATAAAGGCACTGGCGCCCATAATTGGCGGTAGAATTTGGCCACCAACCGAAGCACTAGCCTCAACTGCGCCGGCAAAGTTACGGCTATAACCGATTTTTTTCATAAGTGGAATGGTAAAGGCACCAGTACCAACGACGTTAGCTACTGCAGAACCATTAATGCTTCCCATAAAACCACTGGAAATAACGGCTACTTTTGCTGGCCCACCTTGATGACTACCTGCTAATGCAAGTGCTAAGTCATTAAATAATTGACCCATGCCCGAGCGCGCTAAGAAGGCACCAAATAAAATAAATAAGAAAATAAAGCTGACTGAAGCACCAACTGCAGTAGAGTAAAGGCCCTCAGTTTTTAAATAAAGCTGTCCAAAAATATCCCCTAAATCATAGAAGCGAGTGGCCAGACGATCTGGTACAAAGCGCATATGACTATAGAAAGGGTAGCTTAAAAAGATAAGCGCGAAAATAGGCAGAATCCAACCAGTGATACGGCGGCCCATTTCTAAAACCATGATGACAGTTAAGATGGCCATCACAATATCCATGGTATTAGGAATGCCGCCACGAACTGTCATGATGTTTTGATATTGCCAGAAGAGATAGAAAGTGCTCGCTATGGCGATGCCTACCCAAATCCAGTCAAACCAGCTAACCCTTGAGCGGCTACTAGATTTTGCCTGGGGATATAGTAAAAAAATTAATACTGCACCTACGCCAACGTGAGTCACTCGCGTTAGCAGTGTAGGCATAGGATAAAAGGTTATATAGAGGTGAAATAAAGAATAAAAGATCGCAATGGCAGCTATTAGCCAGCGAATAGTTTGGCTATTCGGGTTACGAGTGACCGACTCTCGGTCAAATTTTTCAAGGATTTCTTGACTACTGGTTGTAGTCGTCTGAGAAGTATCCATAGTCATAACAGTTATTTCCTAACCAGAAAAAAATACGGGCCGCTTTTGACGGCTGAATTTCTACTTCAGTGTAATCAGGCACGAGTTGATAAATATCCCAAGTACCTTGCTGAGTGATGATTTTACCCTGCATATTACGTGAAACTATCCAGTGCAATGAGGGTAAAACAACCTCGGAGCGTAAACCAACATAACCCTCTGGGGCGTCAATAACCTCTCCTGAGGAGGGGGTGCCTGCGCCAAAAGTTTGCATATAGCTAGCATCAAGGAATAATCGACCTGAAGATAAGCGGTAGTGCTCTTGCCAGTCTTGTAGTTCCACAGAATGTCGCCATTGCAAAATAAAGCTGGTGTCTTCTAAATAGCAAAACTTATCTTGATATGAAATCTTTAAGCGCTCTAGTGGCCAGAAGAAGAAGGCTAAACCAGACAATGTGAACACTAGAAGAGCGATAAGAGTTTTGGTTTTAAAAGCCATGAGTAAGGCTCCCAGCTAGCGCTGGGAGACTTTAAGTTTAGCGTAAATTACTTGGTAGCAACTTCATCGTAGTACTTTTGAGCGCCAGGATGAACAGGTGCAACTAGGCCAGCTTGAGCTCCTTCTAAGCTAATGCTGCTAGCAGCTTGGTGGGCAGACTCAAGACGAGGCAGGCTTTCAAAGAAAGTCTTAGTAAGCTTGTAGACATCATCTTCACTCATATCTTTATGGACTACTAAGGCATTTTGAATTGCTGCTGTCGGCACATCAGCCTCATTGCCATAGGTCCCTTGAGGAATTTGTAATGACACAAAGAATGGCTTGTCCTGTGCGATTTCAGCGATACGATCAGCCGGAATTTCTACTATTTGCAAGTCAAAACTTTGTTGAAGCTCCATTAGAGAAGCATTAGGTAGACCACTAGTGAGGAAGGCAGCATCAATACGACCTGACTTAAGTGCATCTGTTGCCTCGGCATAGCCTAGGTAGTCAACGCTTAAATCATCATAAGTCATGCCAAAACCCTCAATCAGGTTACGGGCGTTCACCTCAACACCGGAGTTTTGGTCACCAACTGCAACACGCTTACCGCGTAAGTCTGCTAGCGTTTCAATGCCAGAGTTTGTTGAAGTAACTACTTGAACGTAATTAGGATAAAGAGCAGCTATTTGCTGTACTTTATCAATTTTGTTGGGGAAGCTATTTTCTCCATTAATAGCATCAGTTAGTACATCGCTCATGACAAAAGCCATTTCAACCTTGTCTTGGTTTAGTAAGTTAATGTTTTCAACGGAGGCGCCAGTGGTCTGTGTCTTGGAGTTGACATCAAAGACTTTACTGTATTCATCTGCTAAGGAGGTGGCAATAATATTGTAAGGACCTGAAGCACCTCCTGTAGCGATAGTAACAAAGCGAGTTTCTAGCTTGTTATCAGCTACAGCTTGACTACTTTCAGTTTCGGTGGTGGCTGATGTAGTTGATGCTGAATCGTTACTATCATCTGAACATGCAGCCAAGGCAAAGGCAGTTGCTACTAGCACTACTGATTTTTTAAACATAAGTCTCTCTCTTTCGTTTTAAAAGTTAAACGTAATTACTTTAGTGGTGAAGTTTATAATTCTGCAAGCTTTATTAGCTCTTGAAGTGATATTAACGTATTTTTTTGAAAAAATACATAGTGTGACAAATAGGTAGGAGGAAAAGAAAAAGTCTCTTAGTGATAATACTAAGAAACTTTTTATATTAGTTCATTGATGAGGATGATTTATTTGTCAGTGGTGGGCTTCATGCTGCCATTTTTTTGGAAGCGAGCGTGCCAACTTAGAGACTCATCTAATAGGTGAGGTGTATGACCTGATGTTTCCTCGCATGCGCGCTCAAAGTAAGAGCGTAGCTCATCGCGATAGTCTGGGTGTGCACAGTTTTCTATAATACACTCGGCACGTTGGCGAGGAGATAGGCCACGTAAATCAGCAAGGCCCTGCTCAGTAACGATGATTTGAGAATCATGCTCAGTATGGTCAACGTGTGACACCATTGGTACGATGCCTGAGATATCGCCGCCTTTAGCAATTGAAGGGCGCACGAAGAAGCACATATAGCCGTTGCGGGCAAAGTCACCTGAGCCGCCGATACCGTTAATGATATTACTGCCCATGACGTGAGTAGAGTTAATATTGCCATAGATATCGGCTTCGACCATACCATTAATAGCAATTACACCAATACGACGAACAACCTCAGGATGATTACTGATCTCTTGAGTGCGTAAAATAATGCGCTCTCTATAGAAGTCGATGTTGGCGAACAACTCTTCAAAACCCTTGCGGCTAAGCGACAGTGATGTAGCGGAAACCTTAACTAACTTGCCGGATTTGATCATGGCGAGCATGCCGTCTTGGATAACTTCGGTATAAGAGGTTAGGTTTTCGAACTTCCCCTCGTTTAAGCCGGCCATGACAGCATTAGCGATATTACCAACACCCGATTGGATAGGAAGTAAGTCGGCTGGCAAAATACCCTTGTCAACTTCTTTTTCTAAGAAACTTAGGATATGATCTGCAATTTTCTTTGAAGCTTCATCCGGCTCAGTAAAGGTGTTATCACGATCCAAGGCATGAGTTTCCACGATGGCAATGATTTTTTCCGCAGGGCAGTTAAGGTACTTTTGACCGATACGATCAGAGACCGCAGTAATAGGAACTGGTTTGCGATGTGGTGGCAGTGCTGTTCCGTAGTAAATGTCATGCATGCCGTCCAGCTTTTCGCTGAGGGCATAATTGACCTCTAAAATAACGTAATCAGCTTGGTCAATCCAAGTTTTATTATTACCTACAGAGCAAGAGGAAATTAGGCTGCCGTCTTCATTGATGCCGACGACCTCAATCACTGCGATATTTAATTTGCCATAAAAACCAAACCAAGCATGTTGGGCTACATGAGATAGGTGGATATCCATATAGCTCATCTGGCCGCTATTAATTTTTTCGCGGCACACCGGATCGGATTGGTAAGGTAGGCGCATTTCAAGACCGTCAACTTTTGCTAATGCACCGTCTAGCTCAGGAGCGGTAGAAGCACCAGTCCAGACACTGACTTTAAATGGGTTGCCTTTAGCGTGCTCTTGGTTGATGCGGTCTGCTAGGGCTAACGGTATTTCTTTAGGATAGCCTGAACCGGTAAAGCCACTCATACCAATATTGACGCCAGAAGGGATCTTGGTGACAGCTTCTTCAGCTGACATCACTAATTTGTGGTACTCCTTATTCTTGATGCGTGACAAAGATTCAAACGTATTACTCATCTCTCATTCCTACTTTGACGGAAATGTTCTCTTGAACAGATCCAGTTTTTTTATTTATCAAATTTAAAAAAATACCCGAACAAACAAATCGGGACCTCAAAAAATATACCATAACTTATTAAAGTCAAGACAATAATGTGACAATTGATAAGGGCTTAGTTTGATATTTGTTAAGAGATAAAACTTTTAAGTATAAAAAAACCGATATCTAAAATAGATATCGGTTTTTCTTGAGAGCCGAGAGGCTAAAGCTAGGCCTTAGTCAGTTGTTTCAATTTGAACTAATTCACTTGCTTCAACTACCTTAGCTGCTTTGCGAGGTCGACCTAGTTTAACCGGTTCGATTGCTGGTGCTTCAGTGCTTGCAGAAGGCTGGGTTTCGATCATATTTAAACCGGCCTCGGCAATTACTTTTTCAAGGTTGTCAGAGCTTTTTGTCTCTACGGCAGTTACTTCTGAAACTGAGTTCGTAGCATCAGCGCTGACAGGCTCTTGAGGAGCAGCGATGGTTTCTACTGGGCTCGCAGCTGCTGTCTCAATCGTGGTGGACTCAGTCTTTGCTTCTGCTGCTTTGGGTTCAGCTTTAATCTCAGGCTCACTCGCTTTAGCTGCTGGAGCTAAAGCTTCAGCTGTAGGCTCTACCTCTAGTGATTTAACAGGTGCTGCACTTTCAGGCATAGGTATAGCGGCAGACTCGGCGACTGGCTCACTGGCAACGGCTAATGGTACCTTCGTGTCAACGCCTTTATCTGCTTGAGTAGCTTGAGTTATTTTTTCAAGATCGATTTCACCCTTGGCAATTTGCTCAGAGACTTCCTCGTAATCATGGTTAGTAGCTTTCAGCATGACCTCGTTTGGAACAAAAGGGAGGTTTGTGGCAGCAGCAGCTACCCCTTCTTTTTGTGAACGGCGGTTGCGGTTGCTATGACGACTCGAGCGACGACGAGCATCAGCTTGAGTGGATTCTTCTTGCTGATTGCTCTGTTCCTCTTCGCCTGCCTGTGCTTTGACATTTTGGCGAGCTTCAGTAGCCTTGTCCTCAGTGGACTGTCTAGGTGCTGAAGGTTTGGCCCTAGTGCTTTGCTCAGCTTGCTCTTGAGTATGACTTTGGGGTGCTTTAACCTGAGCAGCTGCTTGTTGCTGCTGTGATTCTAAGCTATTATCTTGCTGCTTGCTTTCAGGCTGTTGCTGTTGACGTTGGTCGCGAGCTTCGCGTGATTGCTTGCGCTGCTTATTTCTATCTTGTTGCTGTCCACGTTCCTGCTGAGTTTGACCCTGTTGAGTCTGCTCTAGGTCTTGTGCTTGAGCGCGGTCGTCCTCACGAGCAGGTTGACGACGAGAACGTCTGCTTTGTTGCTTATTGCCCTCTTGGTTTTGCTGGTTGCGTGGGTTAGGACTACGTCTGTTATTAGTCGTTTGCTCTTGTTGAGTAGCTTGTTGCTCAGTATCTTGAACGACTTTTTTAGGGCGTTGCTGACGACGCTGATTTTGATGTTGAGTCGTTGACTGCTCATCCTGTGATTGCGTTGTGCGCTTAGTAGGGCTACGGCGTTGGTTGCGTTGACGCGGCTGACGCTGTGCAGAGTCTGCAGTGCGTACGGCTGATTTTTTAGCAGCTGGCGCGCGCTTAGTCTGAGTCGCTTGTTCTTGAGGTTTGGTCTCTTCCTCAGAATTTGGACGCATAAAGAAAGACTTAATACGCTGTAAAAAGCCCTTAGGCATAACGCGTTCAGCTACTTCTGCAGCTGCAACGCTTGCAGAACTGACAGCTGCTTTAGCTGTTGTGGTTGCTGTTTTTGGAGGTACAGGTTCGCCGTGCGAAATACCTTTGACAATCGCTTCTTGTCTCTTTTCCTGCTCTTCAAATTTAGCTTTTTGTTCACGCCATTTGACGACAGACTCAGGTACAGGCATTAACTCAACGCTGGACTTAGGATCGTCTAAGCGACTATCATCGTGACGTAAACGCTCAATATGGTGATGAGGTGTTTCTAGAGCCTTATTAGGAATAAGAACAATGCGAACATTGAGACGGTTCTCGATTTTGAGAATATCTTGACGCTTTTCGTTTAATAAGAAAGTAGCAACCTCTACCGGTACTTGGGCGTGTAGAGCGGCAGTATTTTCCTTCATTGCTTCTTCTTGAATGAGACGAAGGATATTTAGAGCACTTGACTCGACGTCACGAATTACACCAGTACCGTTACAACGTGGGCACGTAATATGTGAGCCTTCGTTAAGTGATGGGCGTAGGCGTTGACGTGATAACTCCATCAGGCCAAAGCGTGATATTTTGCCCATTTGTACACGAGCACGGTCAAAGTGTAGGGCTTCACGTAGTTTTTGCTCTACCTGACGTTGATTCTTGTTGTCGTCCATATCGATAAAATCGATAACAATCAGACCACCCAAGTCACGTAAACGTAATTGACGTGCTACTTCTTCAGCAGCTTCCAAGTTAGTACGTAGAGCCGTTTCCTCGATATCCCCACCACGAGTGGAGCGTGCGGAGTTGACGTCAATCGCTACCAATGCTTCGGTGTGATCAACCACAATTGAACCGCCAGATGGTAGAGAGACATTGCGTGCATAGGCGGTCTCGATTTGGTGCTCAATTTGGAAACGAGAGAATAAAGGTACTGCGTCGCGATAGCGCTTAACAAGACTAACGTTTTCAGGCATCACGTCTTGCATAAAAGCGGTGGCCTGAGAAGTAATCTTGTCAGTGTCGATAAGAATTTCAGAAATGCTTGGTGAGAAATAATCGCGAATTGCGCGAATCACTAAACTAGATTCCTGATAAATTAGAACCGGGGCAGGGTGCTGTTGGGCAGCATTGTCAATCGCAGTCCATAGCTTGAGTAGATACTTTAAGTCCCAATCGAGCTCCTCAGTAGAGCGTCCGATACCTGCAGTACGAGCAATCATGCTCATGCCCTGCGGCAGCTCTAGCTGATCCATGGCTTCCTTTAGGTCCTGTCTGTCCTCACCCTCAATACGGCGTGAAATACCACCACCACGAGGGTTATTAGGCATAAGAACAAGATAGCGTCCAGCAAGAGAAACAAAAGTGGTTAAGGCAGCACCCTTGTTGCCACGCTCTTCTTTTTCAACCTGAACAATAAGTTCTTGGCCCTCTTGAAGAGCATCTTGAATGCGAGCGGTGCGAAGATCAACACCCTCTTTGAAGTAGCTTCGAGCAACCTCTTTAAATGGCAAAAAACCATGGCGTTCGTGGCCATAGTTAATAAAACATGCCTCTAAGCTTGGCTCAATGCGGGTAATGACACCCTTGTAGATATTGCCTTTGCGCTGCTCACGGCCAGCGGTTTCAATATCAATATCAATCAGCTTTTGCCCATCGACAATCGCAACGCGTAGTTCTTCTTGGTGCGTTGCATTAAATAACATGCGTTTCATGTATAAAACTCTCCGAAAAAATGCCACAGCAATATGATTGCTGAACCACCCGGACAGAGCTGTTGCGGACTTGATGATGCTGCGAGTAAATGACAGCTAAAAGTTTTGCGTGTTTTTGCTTTTATTGTTCCAACATATAGGTACGCGTACTAGTATCCCGTTAACGCAATATTGTGTCTATGCGTCGAGAAATTAAGACGGTCAAAATACGGTGGGGATGAACTCGAATAGTTATCATCAAGCTACCTGAGGTATTTACAATAAATCAAACAAACAAAAAAATTAGTTATTATTAAAACTTAAAACTGCCTTAGATAAAAATGAATACTAAGACGGCTTACTTAAAAATTTATAGACCACCTTGGTCTATAAAAAGAAATTCTGTACTTTCACTTAACAATCAACAATTATCACCTGTATAGGCATCTACACTGTGGGCAGGAGGTTAAATACTGCCGCATCAAAACAGATCAATGCATACAACGATGATTACCACGTACAACTCAAAAAGAAAGAGGGACTCAGTCTAAAGGCATTGACTCTTAATAATAACTGCTAGGGGAAATGGTGCTATGACCTATTTAACTTGCCCTAGGCTCAGTCCTAAATAACCAAAAACAATCTAATGAAATCAAAAATCATGAGTTACAATAGCGTGTTAAGGTAGAGTAAAGGCTTTAGAAGCTTGAGAATATCGCAAGCGGACAGGCAATGGGCCTCTCTACGATCGCGCCGCTCTCTTTTTATGCGGGTATTTTGAATTATAGTTAGTCTTGACAATATGTGCAAACAAAGTTCATCAGATGCCATTAGTTTTTCAGTACGCATGTTGGAAATTGATTCCGGCAGTGCAGGGCAACGATTGGATAACTTTCTAATTCGTCAGTGCAAGGGTGTTCCTAAAAGTCATCTTTATCGTGCTGTGCGTTCCGGTCAAGTGCGTGTTAACCGAGGGCGAGTTAGTGTTGACTACCGTCTAGAGCCCGGTGATTTGGTACGTGTGCCGCCAATGCGGGTTGCTCAGGGGGAGGTTAAGCCGCCTGCTCCGCAAGCTGAGTTTCCGGTTGTTTATGAGGATGATGCGATCTTAGTGATTAATAAGCCCTCAGGTGTTGCGGTGCATGGTGGTAGTGGGGTGTCTTTTGGGGTGATTGAGCAGCTGCGCTCGGCGCGACCGCAGCAAAAGTTTCTTGAATTGGCTCATCGTCTTGATAGAGAAACTTCTGGTTTGCTGATTATTGCTAAAAAGCGTTCTGCGTTAGTGGCTCTACACGATATGTTTCGTCAGGATCGAGCTAAAAAGCACTACAAGGCTTTGGTGACTGGCAGGATTGAGCAAAAGGTTCAGCATATTAAAAAGCCTTTGTTACGCTATTTAACTGCTGAGGGTGAGCGTCGAGTGCGAGTTGATCCTCAGGGCCGTTATGCTCATACAATTGTCACTTGTTTGCAACGTTTTAAGGCCTATACTTTGGTTGATGCTGAGATTATTACCGGTCGTACTCATCAAATTCGCGTTCATTTGACGTCTATTGGCCATCCAATTGTGGGTGACGATAAGTATGGTGATGATGCTTTGCGTGAGCGTTTGCGACAGCAGGGCTTTAAGCGTATGTTCTTACATGCCTATCGTTTACGCTTCCCGCATCCTATTACTGGGGAGTGGCTGAGCGTAGAGGCTGATTTGCCTGATGACTGCGAGGTGCTGTTGAGGTGTATTGAGGCTAATGAGATATAGTAGATTAATAGATAATTGCAAAGAGAAATAGTAAATGAAATACACAACAGTTATTTTTGATTGGGATGGAACGGTAGTCGATTCAACTTATGTGATCGTGGACTCGATTAAAAAGGCCAGTCGTGAGTTGGGTTTAGAGGTGCCTAGTGATAAAAAGGCGAGCTGGGTTATTGGTTTATCATTGCCAAAGGCGTTGTTGGAAGTGGTTCCAGGGCTGACTGAGCAGCGTATGAGTGATTTTATTGCTGCTTATCGTAAGTATTATTTCACTGCCGATCCGGATCTTAAAATGTTTGATGGCGTGTTGCCGTTGATTAAAGGCTTACGTGAACAGGGTTTGCAAACTGCGGTAGCAACAGGTAAAAGCCGCTTTGGCTTGAATCAGGCCTTAGAAAATCATGGCATTCGCGACTTGTTTGATATCACTAAGACAGCGGATCAAACTCAAAGTAAACCTCATCCATTGATGCTAGAAGAGATTTTTGATGAGTTGATGGTCGAGCCGGGTGAGTGCGTGATGATTGGCGATACTTCGCATGACATTCAAATGGCTCACAATGCTAGATGCGATAGTATTGCAGTGTCTTATGGCGCACATACGTTGCAGGAGATTAGTCAGGCTAAGCCGAGTTATATTGCGCATAATGTCACCGAGCTAGGTCATTTGCTCAATATGTATTCTAAAAAGCGCGTGGGGTAGCTATGTCAAGCAAAAAGCAATGGCCGGAGAGTGATTTACGAAGCATTCTTAGCCATATTTATATTTTATGTCTGGCGCCTGGATTGATAGCCCTTTGGTTGAGTTTCTCAGCTCGTGATGAGGGGCATATCTTTAGTATGGAGATATTGGTTCATTACTTGGCCGCCTCTTGTTTGTTTATGTTGACCGTCACCTTGGCGATAACGCCGTTGGCGCGTATGATATCGCAGCCTAATCTTGGTGTTATCAGAAGACCTTTCGGGATTGCGTCTTTTGGTTATGCTTTCGCGCATTGGATGGCGATATTTTTCCTGTATGAGTTTAATGGTACGGCGATTTGGTTTGCCTTTGAGGTGAACCCCTCTTTGTGGGCAGCTTTATTGTCCTTGTTGCTTTTGGTGCCGATGGCTTTGACTGCGACGCATCAGTCTATGCATAGTCTAGGGGTATGGTGGCGCCGTATTCATTCGGCGATTTATGTGGTGTCGCTGCTCTGGATTTACTATATGGCTATGAGCTTTAAGGTAACCTTGGGTGACCAGATTCTCTTCTGTGTGATTTGTTTGTTGTTGCTTTCGCGTGTCTATTATTACTACACGATGCAAAGCAAAAAAGCGCAGATTTATGATTTCTTGGATTCTAAAAGCAAGGACAAAAATCAGGACAAGGATGAGGACAAGGAGTAGATAGAAGAGTAGGGCTGCGCTATTTGTTCGGGCGGCCCTACTGGTTTTCTTAAATTGCTTGGGTTAAAAGTTACTTAGGCTAAAAACAAAAATAAAGTAGCTTGTTTATCGAAAGTGGGGGTGGGCTGTTTCTTCCACTGCTCTACCGTGGCGGTTTTTATCCATTCATTTTTTCCGGTAATGTCGCGTGCCACGCAAAGCCGTGTATTGCCATTAAGGTTTTGCAATAAGCTACTAAACATCGCCTCATTTCTGTAGGGTGTTTCAATAAAAATTTGGGTTTGATTAAGTCTGCGTGATTGCTGCTCCCAAGCTTTTAGTTGCTTAGCTCGTTCATCGGTCTTAACTGGGGCGTAGCCGTTAAAGGCAAATTGTTGGCCATTAAGGCCGCTCGCCATCAGACCTAGTAAAATCGAGCTTGGGCCTACCCAGGGGGCTACTTTGATGCCCATTTTGTGTGCTTCTGCCACAACATTGGCGCCAGGGTCGGCAACGGCAGGGCAGCCGGCTTCAGATACTAATCCAATTGCACCGCCTTCAGGAATGGCTTTGAGCCAAGTCTGGATTTCTTGGGTGGAAGTCTTGTTGCTAAGGCTGTAAATGCTGATGTCCTGCAGCGTATGCTCAGTTTCTATCAGTTTTAAAAAGGCACGTGCAGTTTTAGCATTCTCGGCAATGTAGCAGTCGAGAGTGGCGGCTAGTTGATGGACGTCTTGTGGTAGCCACTCAGAAGGGGGGCTTGTACTTAGTCCCACAGGGATAAGGTGTAGGGTTTTGTTTTTCATTGTTGTGCCTTGGGTGTTAGCTGATCAGGTTTGTCGTGCTGGCTGCCAATGTGGGGTTTAGTCCAAAATGGCGTAGCATGCGACAAAGTTCGATTAATGGTAGGCCAATAATAGCAGTTGGATCGTCGCTGCGCATTGACTCCATTAAGCTGATACCTAGAGATTCGGCTTTGGCGCTGCCGGCGGTATCAAAGGGTTGATCGTATGCTAAGTAGTGCTTAATTTCTTCATCGCTCAGATGGCGAAAGTGACAAGCGGTAAGTACGTCTTGAATGAGTGTTTCCTCACCATTGGTAACCGCAAGGGCGCTATGGAATTGTACTACTTGACCAGAAAGCTGCTTTAATTGTTCAAAAGCGGCTTCAAAGCTACCAGCTTTACCAATGGGCTCGTGACCTAGCGTAGCAACCTGATCTGCGCCGATAACGATGCTGCCGGGAAACTTGTCGGCGACAGCTTTAGCTTTTGCTGCTGCTAGTCGTAGGCTAAGCTCAGCAGGTAGTTCGTTAGGGTGAGGGGTTTCATCGACATTGGATGATTCTGTTTTAAAAGGTATTGCTAAGCGCTCTAACATGGCACGACGATATCGAGAGGTTGAAGCAAGAATAAGACAATTTGATGTAGAAGTCATTATTTTTATTGACCTATATGGGTAAAAGAGGTTATTATTCTAGGTTTTACGTAGTAGCTAGCTAATAATTGGAGCTCGAAGTTTTTCAGGCTTCATGGTTTAGAGTAAAAGAGTGTAAAGGTAAAAGGACTATGCATAAAGAGCTTAAATTAAAAGAGCGTAAGTTAGATGTATATGCTTTTATAGCTCGGTCACAGGCTCAGCAGACTGCGGAGCCGCTTACCGGCGAAGCTGATATAAGTCATTTTAGTCGTTTTATCGCTGATTTACCAACTCAACAGCTAGCAACTGAAAGTGTAGCGGATTCTCAAGAGCTGAATCGAGTTTTTTGGCAGATTGAGGGTGAGCAGTTGTCCAGCGAGATTTATCCTCGTGGTCGCTTCTTACTTCATTTTTATGTTGAGGCTGACCCTGTTGTCGTGTGTCAGCGTTGTATGAAGCCTTTTCGCTATCCATTGACTGCTGAGACTACTGTTGAGGTGGTGCGGACAGAGAGTCAGTTTGAGGATGTCAGTGATTCCGGTGAGGTCGTACTCGATGAGTATGAAAAAGTACTCGCTAATCCTTTTCTTGAGGTGCTCGAGGTAGTAGAGGATGAGCTGATTTTAGCTTTGCCGTTTATGCCGAACCATGAGGATTGTGAAGACGGTCAGAGTATGCTTGATGAGCATGCGGTGCCTGCTGAAAAATCACCTTTCGCTGTTCTAGAAAAATTAAAGAAAGACTAGCGTCAAACGTATAGCTCATTTAGTGTCCTAGAGTAAAATACTGGGATGTTTTTACCATTTTAATTTTTATATTTTTTGTCCTGGTTTGGGCAAATTATTATTTGTATTTGGAGTCATCATGGCTGTTCAACAAACTAAAAAATCACCTTCAAGACGCAATATGCGTCGTTCACACGACGGTTTAACTCAACCTGGCGTAGCTGTTGAGGCTACAACTGGTGAGTTGCATTTACGTCACCACATCAGTCCTAACGGCTTTTATCGTGGTCGTCAGGTAATCAAGTCTAAAAACGACGAGTAATTAATCATTCGAGAGCGGTTTTTAATTTGTGTTTTTTAGATTGAAAGCCGTTTTAGAAATATAGATTAGCACTTATTGTCGTGATCAAAATTGCTATTGATTGTATGGGTGGTGATAATGGCCTTGCCGTCACCATTCCTGGTACGGTGGATGTAGCCAACCGTTATCCTGATACGCATTTTTTATTAGTAGGTTTGATCGATCAGATCGAGGCCGCTTTAAATCGGGCTAAGCCCAATGATCGGTCTCAATTTGAGATTATTTCAGCAACCGAGTTTGTCACTATGGACGACCCGGTTGAGGTTGCCCTGCGCCGCAAAAAAGATTCCTCCATGCGCGTAGCTATCACTTGTGTCAAAAATGGCCAAGCTGATGCTTGTGTCTCTTCGGGCAATACAGGTGCTCTGATGGCCCTGTCTCGCTTCATTCTTAAGATGCTTCCCGGCATTGATCGTCCCGCTATTGCTACTGCCTTGCCAAATGTCAAGGGTGGTGGTACTACTGTGCTCGATCTTGGGGCTAACGTAGACTGTAGTGCAGAGCATTTACTAGAGTTCGGAATTATGGGTTCCGCTTTAGTACAGGCTATAGATCATGTTGAGGCTCCAACGGTGGGTATCTTAAATATCGGCCAAGAGGACATCAAGGGTAACGACCAAGTTAAGCAAGCCGCTCAATTACTTAAAGCCAGTCATTTGAACTTCTATGGCAATGTAGAAGGCGATGATATCTTCAATGGTACAACGGATGTCATTGTCTGTGATGGCTTTGTAGGTAATGCAGTTCTCAAGGCGATTGAGGGTACTGCTAAGATGATCTTCAGCCAAATTAAGGGTGAGTTTAAGCGTAGCCTATTTAGTAAGCTAGCTGCTGTGCTTTCTATCCCTGTGTTTGGCAGATTACGTAAGCGACTTGATAATCGTCGCTATAACGGTGCGGCCTTACTGGGATTGCGGGGGGTCGTCTTCAAAAGTCATGGTTCAGCAGATAGCTTCGCCTTTGCTTGTGCAGTAGAAAGAGCAAGGGGAGCGGTAGAGAGCAATTTGCTAAACAAAATTATCCATAGCGTAGAAAAGAGTAATGCTTTAAAATCACAGATTATGGTCGAGAATGAGCAGCAGAGCTCAGCACCATCTGTTGAAATAGAGCAGGGTTCTACAGCGTCTCGTCCCTAATTCGTTCTGAGTTGTTACACCATACAGGAGTCCGCAGTGAATCAATACGCCAAAATTGTCGGTCATGGAAGTGCTTTACCTAAGTCCGCGATATCTAATCATGAGCTTGCTGAGAAATTAGCTAAGCAGGGTGTTGAAACCTCGGATGAGTGGATTCAGACACGTACGGGGATTCGCCAGCGTTATATTGCCGATGAGGGTGTAAAAACCAGTGATTTGGCATTAGAAGCAGCAAAAAAAGCGCTTAAGTCAGCGGGTTTGGTGCCTAATGATATCGATCTGATTATTGTGGCAACCACTACTCCGGATATGATTTTTCCGAGCACAGCTTGTATTTTACAAGCCAAATTAGGTGTGACTAATCATGCCATGGCTTTTGATGTGCAGGCGGTGTGTAGTGGTTTTGTCTATGCATTGACAGTTGCTGATAGTTTGATTCGTGGCGGTAATTCCAAGCGCGCGTTAGTGATAGGTGCAGAGACATTTACCCATATTCTTGACTGGCAGGATCGTGGTACTTGCGTGCTCTTTGGTGATGGCGCTGGTGCTGTTATTTTAGAGGCTTCAGAGCAGCCGGGTATTTTAGCCACTCAGCTTAATGCTGATGGTGAGTTCGAAAAGATTTTACATGTGCCGGCGCGAGTATCGCACGGTGCTGTGCTAGGCGATCCTTTTATGCGTATGGATGGTCAGGCAGTATTTAAAAAGGCTGTGAGCTTATTAGAGCGTTCAGCCTTAGATGTTTGTGAAAAAGCAGGCATTAGCCATGAGGACATTGATTGGTTTGTTCCTCACCAGGCTAATTTACGAATTATCAATGCCTTGGGTCGTAAGCTCGGCTTATCGGCAGATAATGTCGTGGTGACTGTTGATAAGCATGCTAATACCTCCGCTGCAAGTGTACCTTTAGCCTTTGATGAGGCCCGTCGAGATGGCCGCATCAAGGATGGTCAACTTGTGCTTTTACAAGGTGTTGGTGGTGGTTTTACATGGGGCTCAGTACTGGTTAGAGTTTAATCAG
>LSQX01381497.1_pt1 | contig 16439 bp, 8 predicted proteins | sample 654561 | NCBI WGS metagenome assembly LSQX01 (sample SAMN04489861, study PRJNA283612) | anaerobic digester metagenome | isolation source: 4 biogas reactors fed with cattle manure at either 37C or 55C with and... | place: Denmark: Kongens Lyngby | collected 2014 | reverse complement strand
TCGTGGCGCATAATTACTTCTTCTACCTGGCTGGGAAAAACGTTGACCCCGCGAATTATGAGCATATCGTCTGATCGCCCGACAAACCTCGACAGGCGCACATGTTTTCTGCCGCAGGGACAGTCGGCTGTGATTTTGCGAGTCAGGTCACGTGTGCGATATCGTATGATCGGCATCGCTGTGCGGCGCAGAGTGGTCAAGACCAACTCCCCTACCTCGCCATCGGCCACCGGCTGGAGGGTTTCCGGGTTTATGATCTCGACAAGGTAGCTATCCTCCCAGACGTGCAGGCCGTTTTGATACGGACACTCAAACGCCACGCCCGGGCCGTTCATTTCGCTCAGGCCATAGCTGTTGAACGCCTTGAAACCATATAGATCCTGCAACTTCAAGCGAAGCTCTTCGGTGTAAGGCTCCGCTCCCAGTGCGGCCATTTTTATGTTCAGGCTTTTCGGGTCTTCGCCTTCCTGCAACATTCGTTCGGCAACGTGCATCGCATAGCTGGGCGTGGCATGAATCACCGTCACATGAAAATCACGGATCAGCAAAATCTGCCGCGCCGTATTGCCGGCTCCTGCGGGAATAACCCACATCCCCAGCCTCTCAGCGCCATAATGAAGCCCAAGTCCGCCGGTAAACAACCCATAACCGGACATATTCTGAAATACATCCTTTGGAGTCGCGCCGCCCATAGCAAGGGATCGCGCCATAAGTTCAGCCCAATTATCAACGTCTTCCTGTGTATGGAATATCGCGGTGGGCTTGCCGGTTGTGCCGCTGGAAGTGTGCATCCGGACAACCTGCTCAGGCTCTACGGTGAGCATGGTATTCGGATAGCTGAAGCGCAAATCGTCCTTTGTAGTAAAAGGCAGCCTGGTTACATCTTCAATGCCGACAATACTGTCGACGTCAATATCCGCCTGGGTGAATATTCTGGAATAGTATGGGGATTTTGCGGCCTGCGTCACGCTTTGGCGCAGAGCCTGGCTCTGGAACGCGGTGAGTTCATCGCGTCCCATCCATTCGTATTTTGCTCCGATTCTGTCTTTTGGATCGCTCATTAGAAACCTCTGCAACTTGACGTACACAGCAGTATTCTTCGTCTTTGCCCTATCTACCTGCGTCAAAACAGGATTGTTTTTTCGTGGAGGCGATTCGAACGCATAGAGCAAGCTACTTTTGGTCTCCTGACACCGCCCTATTATTGACGACTCTGTTCATCTGTGATAATCTACCGATGGTCAAAATCGCCCTGGAGGCATTTCACATGCGTAACATACTCATTATTATTGCGGTGTTGCTGGCGCTTGCGGTTGCGGGCTGCGGTAACAAATCGGACACAGGCAAAAGCGCCGATGGTAAGATCGTGCTGGAAGTCGCATCCTTTCAGGGCGGATTTGGGCTGGATTTCTTTGAATATGCCGCCCGCGAATACGAAAAGCTGCACCCCAACATCAAGATTAACCTCTGGGGAAATCCGCGGGTATGGGAGCAGCTTCGACCCAGATTTGTGCGGGGAGATGTGCCGGACCTGACATGGCCGGGATGGGATATGGACGTGTGGGCAATGGTCGTAGACGGACAGGTCATGGAGATGGACAAATACCTCGAAACAAAAGCCTATGGCTCCGACAAAACCTGGAAAGAAACATTCTACCCGTCGCTTCTGGATCAGGGCAAATATAACGGACATTACTATATAATGCCGTTCAACAATAATATCTTCGGCTGGTGGTATAACGTGGACATGTTCAAAAAACATGGCTGGACACCGCCGAAAACCTACGAAGAATTGTTGGTTCTCTGCGAAAAAATAAAAAAGACCGACATTGCGCCAATCACTTTCCAGGGCAAATATCCCGGCTATATGCTGCAGGGATTCTTCTTCCCGTGGGCAATAAGCGAGGGCGGATTGCAGGGATTCTATGATGCTCAAAACCTCAAAGAAGGAGCCTGGAAAGCCCCGGCGTTCCTGAAAGCGGCGGAGATGGTGGCGCACCTGCGCGATAAGGGATACTTCCAGAAGGGCGCGATGGGAATGAGCCACACAGAGAGCCAGATGGAGTTCGTCTTAGGCCGCGCGGCTATGATCCCATGCGGTACCTGGATTGGCTCTGAGATGAAAAAACAGTTGCCGCCAACGTTTCACATGGAATTTTTGAACCCGCCGGTTCTCGCCAACGGCAAAGGAGACCCGTCACTTGTATTGTGCGGAGTCGAGACGTGGATTATCCCCAAAGCTGCAAAGCACCCGGATGAGGCAGCGGATTTCTATAAGTTTATGACCTCTCTGGACATGGCAAAGAAGTTCATCGTTCAGAAAAACACCCTGATGTCGATTCAGGGCAGCGATGATGTCGATCTTCCGCCTACCCTCGTTGCTCCGGCAAAATATATGAACGAGGCGACGACAACCTACGCCACCTACTACAGCAGTTGGTATCGCACTATGGGAAAGGCGGTTGAAGAAGCGATGGCCTCCCTGATGAACGGGCAGGCGACCCCGCAGCAGTGCGTGGATCGAATGGAAAAAGCTGCCCAGGATTGCAGAAAAGATAAGTCAATTGCCAAGCATAAAATAGGTGACTGATTCCCAGCCGACACTGCGGCATCGAGACAAAATATCGCCGCCTGTCGGCTATAGATGAGTTTAGAAAGAATGCCCGAAGATGAGATCGGACACAACATATCATTTGATAGATGCAAGGATAATAATAATTCCTGCCAACATAATATGAGATCAGCAGCTAATCGCGACAAACTGAAAACCCTGGCGCTGTTTTTAAGCCCGGCGGTTATATTATATAGCGTGTTCTTCCTGTTCCCTATGATTCAGGCTTTCTATGTGGCAATGTTCAGATGGAGCGGGATGTCTCCAAATCGCGAATTCATCGGCCTGGCTAACTTCAAAAAGTTGCTGGGTTTTGAATCGGCCGCCGGAAAGCTTGTAGCCACCGACCCTATATTCTGGAAAGCGCTGACGCACAACTTCCAGTTTATGGTGATCTCGCTGCTCGTCGTGATTCCGCTTGCATTGTTCTTCGGCAGCGTGCTGAGCAGAAAAGTCTGGGGATCGGGAACATACAGGGCGGTATATCTGTTCCCGAACATGATCTCCGTTGTCGCGGTGGCTGTGCTGTGGTCTTTTGTATATCACCCTCAGTTCGGCGTGCTCAATTTGCTTGTGAGCAGCGTCGGAATCCAGCCGCCGCATAATGGTTGGCTCGGAGAACCCAACACCGCCTTAACCTGTATGATCGTGACCAGCATCTGGTATGGCCTGGGGTTTTATATCGTGTTGCTGCTGGCTGGCATTCAGAGCATCCCCAATACTTACTACGAAGCCGCATCGATCGACGGCGCGGGAAGCTGGCAGCAGTTTATCAGTATAACCATCCCGCTGGTGTGGGATATTCTCAAACTGGCCATCGTCTATTTGGTGATCAACACGATCAACATCTTCGGGCTTGTCTATGTTATGACCGACGCACACCCAACCGAAAGCACCCACACACTGCTGACTTATCTGTATCAGAAGGCGTTCAGCGAAAGTGACTTCGGCTATGCGACGGCCATTGGAGTTGTCGTGTTTGTGCTGATATTTGCGATTTCTATGGCTTCGCTGCGGCTTATGAAGCGAGAGGCGGTGGAACTCTGATGGCTGCGCTAAACTCTCGCAGAAAATCGAACCCGGTCAAACGGACGCTGCTTCAGTTTGTGCTCATATTGTATTCGGCGATAGTAGTCTACCCTATGCTGTGGTTGCTGCTCGCCTCTCTAAAGGGTTCGGCAGAAATCTTCGAGCATCCCTGGGCTATGCCGAAGGCGCTGCACTGGAGCAATTTCTCTGAGGCGTGGTATGGCGCACAGGTTGGCAAGTGTTTCGGCAACAGCATATTTGTAACCATTGTATCCATGTTCTTCATTCTGTTCATCGGAGCAATGGCGGCGTATGCGCTGGCGAGGTTTACCTTCAAGGGACGAGAGGCGATGTCGGCAGTATTTATGAGCGGCATGATGTTTCCGGTATTTCTGGGGATAGTGCCTCTTTATCTGCTGCTGGCCAATTTGGGGATGCTGGATAACTACTACGGACTGATCACCGTCTATGTAGCCTATTCCCTGTCTTTCACGATATTCGTCCTTACGGGGTTCTTTAAGACCCTGCCGCATGAGCTTTCTGAGGCCGGAATGATAGATGGCTGCTCGAACTTTACGGTTTTCTGGAGGATAATGCTGCCACTGGCCAAGCCCGGCTTGATTGCGGCGGGCATATTCAACTTCTTCGGCATCTGGAACGAGTTCCCGCTGGCGCTGGTTATCATATCCAAAGATAGCCTGCGCACCCTGCCGCTGGGCATACAAAACCTGCTTATGGTAGAACATTATCAGGCGAACTGGGGGGCGCTGTTTGCGGGGCTGGTCATTGTGATGCTGCCGACCCTGATTGTATATCTTATCTTCCAGCGACAGATTACCGAAGGATTGACCGCGGGCGCGCTGAAGGGCTAAATATCACTCGAACTGCTCCTTAAACTCAGCAAACATCCGCGACAAGGCTTCCACCTGCGATTCCAACCGCTCCACGCGATCCCGTATGCTCTCCGACGGGATTTGATCCTCCTGTTCAGGTGCAGCGCCGCCCAGCAGATGAGTATAGCGATATTCTTTGTGACCGGGACGACGGGCCAGCCGAACGACTAATGGCGATTCCCGCGATGCCAGCCCTGCAAGTGTATCTTCGACCTCGGAGAGTTCATCAAAAGAATGTATCCTCTCTGCGCGCACCCTGATCTCACCCGCCGTCTGCGCTCCTCGCAACATCAAAACGCACATCGCCGCATTTTCCGCGCCGTTAAGCTCCAATCTGTCGGCCATATAATTATCGTATTTCAGCACCCGACTGTCTTTTCGGTTGCAGACTATCACCAGGTCCTTGTCGATAAGGCTGTCAAGGACGTCGCGCACCTCGTCCTCATCATACGACACCACCGGATCCCGGTTTGTTTTTTGATTGCAGGCGGCCACAAGGGAGTTAAGGGTCAGCGGATAATAATCCGGGGTTGTCGCCTCCTTTTCGACCAGCGAGCCAAGAACGCGTATTTCCGAATCAGACAGCACGAATTCCATTTCTTTGCACCTTCCAAACGCCATGAAGCCAGACACAACGACGATGCCGACTTTGCTTTATATTATGGCAAAAAACGGCCCGGATCAAGTGTTAAATACTGATCCGGACCGTAAGACGCGCTGTCTAACCCCTGCGGATGATGCTGACTGCTATAGCGTCAGATTATCCGCGTCCCTTTCGGGCTAGTTCAGCTTAACTATGCCGTTCTCATTAACCAGCCGCACGATCGGCTTGAGCATTTCGTCAAGCTCCAGTGAGGAAATACCCACTGCCGATACGAAATCACCCACAACAAGCGCGGGAATCTCGATGCCATCGGTATGTACCTTGATCGTCGCTGAGCCGTCGCTTATCTCGACATACAGATCATCGACATCGCTCACTGTGCCGCAGACCTTGACAAGCAGACCGACGTTATTGAGGCCGGTTCCGCCATCTGCGCCTATGGTATAAGGGCCGAATGCGCCGCCGCCGAGAACGCCGCAATTGACGTAGAGCGCAGCAGGTATCCTCGCAGGATCCTCCTCCTCCACAGCGGTAACAACAGCGTTGAGAATAGCCCTCTCACCGACGGTGTTCACGCCCATCATACCGCCAACCGTGACCAAAGAGCCTGCGGCAGGGGGCATGTCGGCAAGAACCATTATGCCCGATGTCCTGTTGGTTTCCTCGATATAGAAGCTGGACTTATAAGATGCAGTTACTACCTTGTTGGAAAGCGCGACCGGAGTCGCATCAGGCAGCATCTTGGCAGCCGCTATGGTCAGAACCTCTGGAGCAAGGGCTATTCCATCCGAATAACCGGCCTCGCTCCACAATCCGGCGCCGTTTTTGGCCTTGACCGAGATATAGTACATCTGGCCAAGCTGCAGGCCAGGAGAAGGAATGCTGATCATCAGCTCCATCTCTTCGCCGGCAGATGTCCATCCTACTACATCAGATGCGCCCTCGGATGTTCCAACAGCATACTGATACTCGGCTATGTCGGATTCATCGTCCATAGCGAACCAGGCTGCATACAACTCGTTCGGAGTGCCGGTGAAGTCACCATCGTCCATCACTTCGGGAGTATCCGGGGCAGTGCTGTCATACTTGAACACGAACGCGGTCATCCACTTGGCAGCAGTCTGACCGGCGTCGTCCTTGGTGCACAGCCTCAGATAGTATGTCCCCGTGCTCACCGATTGGGCAGCGGCGTAGGCGGCCGTGGTCACCATATCGGTCGAGGTGCCCTCGGGATTATCGCCGAAGTAGACCAGATAACCCGCGATTCCTGCGCCGGCAGTCGCACCGCTCCAGGTAAAAGACGGCTTGGTAACTGTCGATTGCCAGACATCGGTCTCTGCGCCGTTGATCTCAATCACAGAGGTCGGGTTGGTCGGAGGCTCGTTGAAGAACTTATACGGCCCAAGATCAAGCGTGCCGTTAGCTACGCCCTCGCCATTATATCCCTTCACGTGCAGGTAGTAGCTTCCTCCGGAAGGAGCGCTCAGAATCAGGTCCCCGGAATTCCAAACCTGCTCGGATTCAGTCCAGGTGTGAGTGGGACTCGTGTTCCAGACATAGCGATACTGCGCGAGAGTGCCGCTTGTAAATCCGCCAACTGCAGTAAACGTGAAGTCTGCAGACGAAGAAATCGCACCCTCGGCCTTATCACAGGTCACATTAGACTTGCTCGGCGGAACCGACAAAGTCCACTTAGTGGCCGCTGCAGTAGGCGAACTGTCTAACGAACCATTGAATGCCTTGACAGTTCGAGTATAAGCAGTGTTCGCCACAAGGCCAGTCTCGTCCATAGAAACCGCGCTGCCTGTTCCATTTGATACAGGAGCAGAAGCGACTATCTTCTGTGCGGCATCCACAACCTTAAATCCGACCTCGTTGTTAGACTTGTCAGTGACTTTCCATCGAATGGAGGTAGTCGACAGAGTCTGCGCCGCACCCATAACAGGCGCGACCGGAGGAGCAGCATACATCGCGCAGTCGTCGAACCAGCCGACGCTATTTACTCGATAGTGGAAGCCGTAAGCTACCATATTCAAGCCAATGTTCTGCGTGTCCTCGGTGCGCTCGACGGAGCCTACCGAAACGCCGTCAATGTAGTATTTGACCTCGTTTTTAGCGCCCGTATATGGCGTGAAGTCGATGGTGAACTTATGCCAGCCGGCAGTTCGCTCCTTGCAGTTGGCAAGCGTCCAATACCAGTTGGTGCAGCCAGCGCCGCAGACCTTATAATAGCCGCCGCTGTATGATCCCATAGAACCAGGGGAGGCGTTATAGGTTCCAAGGTAATAAATCGCCCTGGGAGACCCATTGACAGGATCCACGCAGCGCACCTGCAGACCCTGCCTGCTGTTGCGAGCCTTGACATCGGTCGAGGTCACAAATGAGACATCGTCCATGTAGTAGTAATAATCCTTGGTTGCGTTGAGATTCATATTCTGGCCGATCCAAATCTTGGCCGTGCCGGAAGGGATCGTGCCGGTCAGAGTATATGTATGCCACGCATTGTCCAGCGTGATTGCCTTGGTGGTCTCGGTGCCGATAATGGCTCCGGAACTGTTCAGGCATCGTACGAACACATACGGAGCAGTAGCCCAAGTGCCCTCATTGGCCAATCTCATGCTGAGTTTCAGCGTATAGGCTTCGCCAACCGCAAAACCACTGGTGAACTCCTTATACGCGCCGCCTGTCCAGCCGCCGTCCTTGACCCTCAAGCACTTGCCGCTTGTGCCGCCTGAAATTGTGGCAAATTCCGCCCAGGAGTTGGGCATCCCTGTCCAGCCCTCGGTTCCCCGCTCAAACTGGCCTATATATCCAAGACCGGAGCCATCGAAGAACCAGCTTTCGAACTTCGCTGTGCCGAAGGGTATATCGAACGTGTGGCCGCTGAGACAACCCTGCATGCCATTACTCGAGTCAACCGTCTTAATCGAGTTCACGCCGGCAAATTGAGCATGGTCATGGTTTGTCCCGTCATTGGCAAGCACAGCCGGGTTAGCGCTGGGCATAGAGCCTTCAACAAGCCCCTGCCAGTAGTTGAGGTTTTCAAACCCGTCCTGGAAGATAGGGACAGCGGCGATGTGTGTCGTAGCAGAAGCCGTATTGGACGCGCCGGATATGTTTCCAGCGTTGTCATAAGCCTTCACAGTGTAGCTGTAGGCTGTATTCGCATTCAGACCGTTATCGCTATAGGATGTGGTCGTTACTCGCCCAATCTCAGAGCCGCCGCGATAGACTATGTAACCCGCCAATCCTGCGCCGCCGGAGTCCGTCGATGCAGACCAGGCCAAGTTAATCTGGCTCGGCGATATCGCATTGGCGGTCAGATTTGTCGGAACAGTTGGTGCGGTCTTATCGGTAGAGACGAGAGAGAAATTCTTCGTCGCAGTCGCTCCAGCCGTTACTGTCACACTTGCAGTCTGATCTGCAAATCCGGCACGTGATACGGTCAAGGTCTTGGCTCCGGGAGCAAGTCCTGAAATCGTATATACGCCGGAAGCGTTGGTCGTGGCGGTCGGGCCGCCGGTGACCACTACGGATGCGCCCGAAATGGGTTGATTGTTGTAAGAGTTGCTGACAGTTCCGGTGATATTTCCGGTGGCCGCCTTGACTGTAATTGTCCAAGTGATTTCAGGCCCGAACCAGGTCGAGTTGCTCTGCACCAGTTTATACTTTTCTGTATATGTGCCCGGTGTAGATGGAGCCTTTATGATAAATGAAAATCGTCCAACCTGATTTGTAGTAACTTGCCATTGATCGACATCAGAAGGTCTGGTGTTGTTTACCCAGTTTGTAGACAGGTAGAAGGGGCTGACGCGGTTGGCCGGGCTGGAAGTGCCTATGCAGGTATCGCTGTGGGTCCAGCTCCCGGTGCCTGTGTTCGTAAACTCAGCCCATACGATGGCTGTTTCTCCAGCGGTCATAGTAGACGGGTATGATTGATTGACATAGGTCGCGTTCCAGGTCGGAGCAGGCGGGGCAGTTTTGTCATAAATGCGAATGCCGTAACAGGCAGCCGCCGGCGATCCATACCGCGCATTGAGAGTAGTTTTATCCCCATAGCCGGGGTCGTTGATATAATAAGTCGATCCGCTGCGGCCGGTAATGGTGACAAAGTGCATTCCTCCGCGGCTGTTGCGAACCTCGCAGACTAGTGGCCTGCCCGCATCCAGATGCTGATTAACAATGGTCAGATTTGCGGCCACTGTGTTCCAGTTATAGCTAGCCACAAACTTGACTTTGCTGGAGTAATTGGCAGCTACGCTCCAGATAAGGTTGCAGCCGCCGGAGTATCCGCCGTTGTTTCTTAACCAGGTGTTGAGGGTGCCTGGGTCGCAACTGACGCCATGATACGAAAAGACCATTGCGGTGCTGCACATCGCGCAGCCTGCATCACATATAGTGAGATTGCAGGTGCCGAGTTGATAGTAACGCCACGGGCTCCAGCATTGCCCGTACAGCGGGACCGCATAATTGTAGGCTTCCGTAATTTCTGAGGCCGCCAAAGCCTCTGCCTCGGCATTTGCGATCTCCTGAGGCGTGAGCTTTTTCTCCGGTAACGGAGTTCCCCCCACTTGCGGAAGATCATCTTCTCCGATAACAAGTCCGTCTTCGGCTACGAATGCATAGATCGGCGCTGCACACGTAAGCAGAAGAGCGCCGCTCAGCAAAGCGACGACAAACAACATGACAACGCGCATCAGCGTTGTTAAGTTACTGACCTGACGCATAATTTCCCCCCCGGTAAGTTTGCTTGCAGCCGCAATACTCCGCGAACTTGCATCACGGCATTCTTCAGTATATGTTCAGGTTTCCGCAAAAGTCAATGGCTGAAAAGCAGAACATGGCGTCATTTTGATCGTTTATTGATAAGCACATAAATAAACAACCCGGATCAAGCGCCACCGGCTCGATCCGGGTCTAAATAAGCATTAGCCTATGTTTTTGCGGATAATGCTATAGCGGCATCAGATCATCCGCGCCTCGAATGACCAGCACAGGCGCGTAATGCTTGCCGACTGCCTCAAGTGTGATAATGCCGGTGACAGCTACCATTCCGTTCGCCGGAGGCGTAACGCTGCCGCAGCGCACCAGAATGCCGACGTTTCCATTGCCGTCGCCGACATTGCAGCCATCATTGAGATAGAAATACTTGTCTAGCTCGTCGCTGATATCGCGGGAAACAACCTGCCCGGATATTCGAGCGAGCAGACCGGCATTATACAGTCCGAAGGTAAGGGTCGATCCCGGCGTAAACTCATACGGCGAGTTCCCGCCAAGGGACTTGGTGATCATAAACAGAGGATTGAGCGTCGCCGTGCTGCCCGTTCTCTCTACATAGGAAGCAATCAGAAGTCTCTGAGACCCGGACTCGGTCAATCCGAGCGCGCCTTCGACGTTCACCACATCGCCGGGTATGACGCTGGCATTGGAGATCACCAGCACGGCGGCGGTGCGGTCCGCTTCCTCAATATAGAATCCGCCCGCAAGCTTGGCGGTGACGACCTTGTTGTGCAGCCAGCGCACTTCCCCGTCCTCAAGAGGCCACAGATCGCTAATCTTATAGGCTTCAGGAGTCGCCTGATATCCGTAAGGCCCAAGGTTAAGCGTGCCGTTCTCGACGTTTTCTCCATTGTAGCCTTTAACGTGCAGGTAATATTGACCTGTCGCAGGAGCTTCGAGAATCAAATCGCCAGAGTCCCAAACCTCTTCAGAACCAGTCCAGGTATGAGTCGGGCTGGTGTCCCAGGCGTAGAGATATTTCTCCAGCGTTCCGCTCGTAAATCCGCCAACCGCAGTAAACGTGATATCCGGCGACGCCGAAGAAGAACCCTCCGCGCGGTTGCTGGTCACGTTAGACTTGCTCGGCGGTACAGACAGGGTCCATTTGGTCGCTGCCGCAGTCGGTGAACTGTCGAGTGAGCCGTTAAACGCCTTGACAGTTCGAGTATAAGCAGTGTTCGCCACAAGGCCAGTCTCGTCCATAGAAACCGCGCTGCCTGTTCCATTCGCAACAGGAGCAGAGGCGACTATCTTCTGTGCGGCATCCACAACCTTAAATCCAACCTCGTTGTTAGACTTGTCAGTGACTTTCCAGCGAATGGAGGTAGTCGAAAGAGTCTGCGCCGCGCCCATAGTCGGTGCGACCGGAGGAGCGGCATACATCGCGCAGTCGTCGAACCAGCCTACGCTGTTGACCCTGTAATGGAAGCCATAAGCGACCATATTCAAGCCGATGTTCTGCGTATCCTCGGTTCTCTCGACAGAGCCGACCAAAGTACCATCAATGTAGTACTTAACCTCGTTGCCAGCGCCCGTATATGGCGTGAAGTCGATGGTGAACTTATGCCAGCCGGCAGTTCGCTCCTTGCAGTTGGCAAGCGTCCAATACCAGCCGGTGCAGCCAGCGCCGCAGACTTTATAGTAGCCGCCGCTGTATGATCCCAGAGAACCAGGGGAGGCGTTATAAGTTCCAAGGTAATAAATAGCCTTGGGGGTACCGGTGTTATCCAGGCATCGCACCTGCAAGCCCTGCCTGCTGCTGCGCACCTTGACGTCGGTGGAACTGGTAAACGATGATGTATCCACGTAGTAACTATATGTCTTGGTGGCGTTAAGATACATGTTCTGGCCGACCCTGATCTTCGCAGTGCCGGATGGAATCGTGCCGGTCAGGGTATAGCCGTGCCAGGCGTTGTCTACCGTGATCGCCTTGGTATTATCGGTACCGATAGTGCCACCAGAGCTGTTCAAAAAGCTCACGAACACATACGGAGCAGTCCCCCATGTGCCTTCGTTGGTGATTTTCACGTAGCACTTAAACGTATAAGCCTCGCCAGCAGCAAAGCCGCTGGTGAACTCCTTGCATGCGCCGCCTTGCCAGCCGCCGTCGGTGACTTTCAGACATTTGCCGCTCTGGCCGCCGGTTGTGGTCTCGAAAGTAGCATACGCAAGGGGCATGCCTGTCCAGCCCTCGATATTGCTCTCGAAGTTGCCGACATATCCAAGTCCGGAGCCGTCGAAGAACCAGCTTTCGAACTTCGCCGTGCCAAACGGAATGTCAAACGTATGGCCGCTCAGACAACCCTGCAGGCCGTTTGACGAGTCAACCGTCTTAATCGAGTTCACGCCCGCAAACTGAGCGTGGTCGTGGTTGGTCCCGTCATTAGCCAGCGTTGCCGGGTTAGGACCGGGCATAGAGCCTTCAACGAGAGCCTGCCAGTAGTTGAGGTTCGCGAATCCATCCTGGAAAATAGGAACAGCGGCGATCTGAGTTGTTGCGCTGGCCGTATTGGATGCGCCGGATATATTGCCGGCTTTGTCATATGCCTTCACGGTGTAGCTATAGGCCGTGTTTTGCGAAAGTCCATTGTCGGAATAAGTCGTCGTGGTGACTCGTCCTATCTCAGATCCGCCGCGATAGACAATATATCCCGCCAAGCCTGCTCCGCCGGAGTCGGTCGATGNNTCGCGGTCGCAGCCAGGTTGGCCGGGACAGTGGGTGCGGTCTTGTCGGTTGAGACGAGTGAGAAGTTCTTAGTGGCGGTTTGACCTGCCGTCACCGTTACGCTTGCGGTCTGCGTGGCAAACGCGGTCTTTGAGACAGTCAATGTCTTGGCCCCCGGCGCAAGCTCGGTTATGGTATAAACACCGGAAGCGTTTGTAGTAGCCGTTGGCCCGCCTGTAACTGCAACCGTCGCACCCGACACTGGATCGTTGTTATATGAATTGCGAACTGTGCCGGTTATGTTGCCTGTGGCAGGTTTTACAGCTATCCACCACGTCACCTCTGGCCCAAACCACGAGGAGTCGTTCTGAACCAGCTTGAATTTTTCCACATAGGTCCCCGGCGTAGTGGGAGCCTTCAGTACAAACGAAAATCGCCCTGTCTGCCCCGTTGCAACAGAGACCTGGTCAACCTCTGTTGGCCTGGAACTGCTTAGCCAGTTAGCGGAATTATAGAACGGGCTGGCCCTGTTGTACGGGCTGGAGGTTCCGAGGCGAGTGCCTGCATGTGTCCAGGTGGTGGTGCCTGTGTTCTTAAAATCAAAATACACAACAACCGTAGACCCTGCCATAATCTCATTTGGGCAGGAATATCCGACATAACTGGCATCCAAAGCCGGGACAGCAGGAGCCGTCGGCTGATAGAGGCGGATACCATAAATCGCTGCCGCCGGTGATCCGTAGCGCGCGTTTATAGTAGTTTTGTCCCCAAATCCAGGGTCGTTAATATAATAGGTCGAGCCATCGCGACCGGTAAGAACGACAAAGTGCATTCCACCGTAATAGCGCACCTCGCAAACCAGCGGATAACCAGCGTCGAGGTACTGATTTACAATGGAAAGATTAGCAGCGACATAGGTCCAGTCATAGCTGGCGACCCACTTCACCGCGCCGCCGCTCATTCCGGCCACCGGGCCCCAATACAGATTGCAGCCGGAGTAATAGCCGCCATTTGCTTTCAGATATTCATTCAGATTGGCAGGGTTTGCGTTGATGCCATAATATGCCAAAACCATAGCCGAGCTGCACATCGCGCAGCCCGCGTCACAGATACTGACCCCGGGACACCAACCCAACTGGTAGTATGCCCACGGACTCCAGCATTGACCGTATAGCGGAACGTTCCAAACGTATTTTGTCGACACATCAGCGGCAGACAAAGCCTCGGCCTCGGCGATCTGCTTAGCAGTGAGCTTCTTTTCCGGTATCGGCGTCCCGCCCTTTTGATCGAATTCATAGTAATCCCCGGTAACCAGCCCATCTGCTGCCACAGAAGCTGCTGCCGGCAATGTAAATGCGAAGAGCGCAATACCGCTCAACAACACGATAACGCACAACGCGGCAACGCTCGACCGCGCTGTTAAGGTGATGATCTTTGACATATTCCCCCCCTGAATTGGCAGTATACCACTGTATTTATGGCGCACAACTACCGAGTATACCATCTCAGTATATGTTCAGATTTTTGTGAAAGTCAATAGCAGCTTTCTATTTTATCATCATAACCTTTTCGTCAATTTGACCAACAAAGGCGTGACGCTTAGCTATCTTGACTGAGGCGTTTTACGGTGCTACAATTTCACCGCCTGGTCGAAAACGAGGCGTAGTGCAAAAGCGGACTCGTATCTGCTCTGCATTTATGTGTCGCCGGAGGATCACAGATGACTCTCATAGCACAAAAAACGTGAGCGCTGCTCATAGCGCACGTGTTGCGCTGTGAACAACGCACAATACTGTATCTGCCGGAGCACATCCGCTGTCAAACGCCTTGCGGCCTCCTGTCTCGATAAGCCCTTTGCATTGAACCGCACTCGTGATCCGGCAAGAAAGGATCCCGAATGTCGTTTATAAAATGCACTCTTACCTCAAAGTACGGCCCGATCATCACCGGGATATTTGTGGGCATACTCAGCTCGATTCTAGTCTATCTCGGCAATCCGGGCAACATGGGTATATGCGTTGCATGTTTCACGCGCGATATAGCAGGAGCGCTTGGACTGCATCGCGCCGGCGTGGTTCAATACATTCGACCGGAGATTATCGGCTTTGTGCTTGGCGCTCTGGTGGCGGCGCTGGCTTTCAGGGAGTTCAGGCCACGCTGCGGCTCATCACCCATTGTCCGCTTCTTTTTGGGTGCGTTTGCTCTGGTAGGAGCTTTGGTTTTCCTTGGATGTCCCTGGAGGGCTTTTCTCAGGCTTGCCGGAGGTGACTGGAATGCCATTCCTGGCATAGCAGGGCTGGTCGTGGGCGTACTGATCGGCATCGGCTTTCTGAAGACGGGTTTCAGTCTTGGCAGAAACAAATCTGCCGCGTGGCCAATTGGCTGGATAATGCCGACTTTCAGCGTTGTTCTATTATTTTTGCTACTGCTGGCCCCGCTGACAGGCCGCGATCCCGACGGCAATGCTATAGGGCCTGTTTTCTTTTCTACCGAAGGGCCGGCCAGCATGAGCGCGCCCGTTTTAATGGCTCTTGGAGTTGGACTTTTCATAGGATTTCTTGCGCAGCGATCTCGATTCTGCACCGTCGGAGCGATTCGCGACTTCGCCCTTATGCGCGATGGCCATCTCCTTTACGGGGTAATTGCTTTGATCGCAGCCGCATTCGTCACCAACCTCGCGCTCGGACAGTTCAAGGCCGGTTTTGCTAATCAGCCGGTTGCGCACACCCACGGGTGGATGAATTTTGCCGGTATGCTGCTTGCCGGGCTGGCGTTTACCCTTGCCGGAGGGTGTCCCGGTCGGCAGGTGTTTTTGAGCGGCGAAGGGGATGGCGACGCCGGAGTATTCGTGCTGGGAATGCTTGTGGGCGCAGGGTTTGCCCACAACTTCAGCATGGCAAGCAGCGGCAAAGGTCCCGGGCCATACAGTCTGATCGCAGTAGTGGCCGGGATAGTCTTTTGCGTAATCGCAGGTCTTTTTATCAAAGAACACAAAAGTGTGGGAGGCTGATATGAGCGAGGTTATTCAAGTCGATGTGCGAGGTTTATCCTGCCCGGAGCCGGTTTTGCGCACCCGGCAGGCAATGCAGCGACCAGATGCAACTAAAATTGAGGTGCTGGCAGACTCGGTCGCATCACGAGACAACGTCAAAAGGACGGCTGAGGCGGAGGGTTGGAACGTTCTGGTTAAACAACTGGCCTACGGTGAATTCGAGTTGGACCTTACGAAATGATATATCTCGACCATCCCGCCACATCCTGGCCTAAACCGCCGGTAGTCATACAGGCGATAAAGGACTTTCTGGATGCAGCCGGGGGAAATCCCGGACGGTCAGGGCACAGGCTCTCTATCGCGGCTGGCAGGATAGTTCACGAAACCAGAGAGGCGCTCGCCGGTCTATTTGGCGTTGCCAGGGCGGATAGAGTAATCTTCGCCCACAATGCGACTCACGCGCTGAATATGGCGATTCATACGATCTTGCAGCCCGGAGACACGGTGTTGACCACCTCGGTCGAACACAATTCAGTTATGCGCCCTCTTCGCGCCGCGCAGGCTCGTGGCGTGCGCCTGCTGATTGCTCCATGCGATTCAACAGGCGCAATCGACCTTGACGCTTTCCGAAAACTTGCCGGGCAGGGTGTTCGTCTTGTTGTAATGACACACGCCAGCAACGTCATCGGACGGATTATGCCGATCTCGCATCTATGCCAAATTGCACAGGCGTCAGGTGCGCTAACCCTTGTAGATGCGGCGCAGACGGCCGGGGCAATGCCTGTCAACGCCCGGCAAACATATGCAGATTTCATAGCGTTTACCGGGCATAAGTCCCTGCAGGGGCCTGTCTCTTATACACATCT
>LSQX01275660.1_pt1 | contig 16439 bp, 15 predicted proteins | sample 654561 | NCBI WGS metagenome assembly LSQX01 (sample SAMN04489861, study PRJNA283612) | anaerobic digester metagenome | isolation source: 4 biogas reactors fed with cattle manure at either 37C or 55C with and... | place: Denmark: Kongens Lyngby | collected 2014 | reverse complement strand
TTAACTTGTAAACTACCGCTAGATGAAATCGCTATGGTGGAAGAAAGCGGAGAACCTCAAATACTGGATCAGGAAGCTGTGTCATTTACTTCAGCTTCCATTGGGCAGGCAGCTGACGGAATCGCTATGGAAGTTTCAAACGGGCAGGCAGTTGATGGAACAGCTGTGGAGGCGACGGACGGAATGGCTGCAAAAGCTTCGCCCTGGCAAACAACCGATGAAAAAGCAGCATCGATACCGATGAGCTCGAAAACCGAAAAAACCGCAGGAAACGATTTTGAGATAACAACGGATGACCTGAAGGATGTTGTGTATATACCTTCGACCCAAAGAATGCAGACGAGCAGTATGCATGGCGGGGTTGTAAAGGGAAAGCGCGTCAATTTCAGGACGGTGTTAGTCAAGGGCATACTTTGGGCTTTTTTAGGAGCCATTCTTGCCTTTGCTCTGCAGGAGTCCCTTGGAAGCCTGACATCTGGTACACGTTTTTTACGCAACTGGGGTTACGGCGAAGTGGCAGCATTTATTGAAAAAATAGAAAACATGGGTGATACTAACGATATCGACGACCTCAATGAGCTTTATGATCTGCAAGCGCAAATCCAGATATCTGAGGGAGAACTCGTATCAGTCATTAACATGTCACATAACCTGGAGTCGTCGTTTTTTGCCGCGTTCATTGCTTTTGGTCTTGGGCTGCTGATGGGCGTCGGCGAAGGTGTTTATTACGGTTCAAAGGAAAAAACCCTGAAATATGCCGGTATAGGGGCCGGAATCGCACTGGTGATCGGTTTTGTCAGCGGGTATATAGCTCAAACAATGTATACCATTCTGCTGTCTGATGAGGCCTCCAGCTTTGCGTCAGCCTTCACCAGGGGCGTAGGCTGGTCCATTATGGGGCTGGGTGTGGGTTTATCGATAGGGCTGATCAGGCCTGAGAAGAAGCGCATGCTGTACTGCACTCTGGGAGGCCTTGGCGGCGGTTTCCTGGGTGGGTTTCTGTTCAATTATGTCTACCTCATTGTCAATTTCGGATACCGGGACACAGGTACTGCCGCACGCGCCGTTGGAATCATTATCATGGGGCTTTTAATCGGGTTGGGCATCGGGCTGCTGGAGCAATTTGCAAAGCAGGCGTGGCTGAAAGTTACCCGGGGTGAATTTGAGGGCAAGGAATATCTTGTATTCGCAGGGACAACCAGTATCGGTAACAGCGGTAAAAACGCCATTGTTTTATTCAAGGACAAGCTGGTTGGTCCGAATCATTGTGATATTATCCTTGATGGTTACAAATATGTGCTGATCGATAAGGGAACACCTATGGGTACGGTGGTGAACGGTATGAGGATCAGCCGTCACATTTTGAACAAGGGGGATACCATCGCTATCGGAAACACTGTGATGGTATTCAACACGAAATAGTTTCAGCCGACAAGAACCTCCATTGTTTTATATAAAAAGAGTGCCGGCCAGACTGCGGCGGTAACCCTGCTGGGGTCTAGCCGCACCTTAGGCGACAGTTTTTGTTCCTGAGTTACAAGGTGGGAAAGTGAAAAAGATTTTAAAAAACATCATCAGCATATTGCTTACGGTTTTGCGCAGCTCAAAGACAGCGGCGGTGTTGATCTGTGCTCTGACGGCGGGTGCGTTGTTCCCGGCAAGGGTGGGCGCTATCGGTTTTGATGCGGAAAAAACCTATGATTCAATCTTCGTCATTTATGCAGACCGTTCATTGGGCAGCGGTTTCTCCCTCGGTAAGGATCTGGTCATTACTAATGCTCATGTGGTTGCAGATGCTGATAAAATAACCGTCGTAAACTACCATGGGAATGAGTTTCAGGCCAATATCTCGGCGTTTGATGAAGAACTGGATATTGCTGTGCTGTGGGTAGAGCATGCGGAATTCCCGCTTTTAACAGTAGCAGATTATGACGACTGTAAGATTGGTGAGGACGTATATGCCATCGGCACTCCGAACAGCATGGACTATACACTGACGAAGGGTGTTCTTTCAGCAAAAGACAGAAGGCTTGGCCCCAACAGGTATTTACAGATAGATGCTGCCATTAATTCAGGAAACAGCGGTGGACCATTGCTGAACGACAATGGCCAGGTGATTGGTGTGAATACACTGAAAATCACCAACAGCGAAGGTATTGGCCTTGCCGTTCCAATGACGGCGGTAGCAGCATTTCTTGAACGCAGCGGCATTGTGATTGACAACGAAGGCAATGTTTCAGGGCTGACCAAAGAACCTTACATCCAAACAGAGGGGATAAAACCCAAAGCATTCAGCCAATCTTCAGATGCCCAAAGCAGGCAGGCGAACCCTCAAATCACATTGCTGATCATTCTGCTGGTGATGTCCATGGCTGCCAACGGGTTCCTTGTGATGTTATTGATCAGAAAAAAGAAAATGGATCATAAACCAGATCCTTCGGTACGAACGGATTTTGAAATTGAATTTTTGGAGTGATGCATTTATGGCAAAAAAGAAGGTCTTTAAAAAGAGCAAGCAGGTGAATCAACCTGCTCAAGACGAAGAAAACGGACTGCCGATGAATTTTGTAGAGATTGGTGAGCATGCGGCTGAGGGAAAGGGAATCTATATCGCTCAACCCGTATATAAAGCCATCCATAAGTTTACTCGTGGCAAAACCACCAATGAAAGCGGTGGCCTTCTGGTGGGGGAGGTTGTTGAAGAGTTCGGGAAAATGAATATTCTGGTCAATGGCTTTATCGAGGCAAAATACTGTGAAGCCACACCTACAACCCTGAAATTCACACATGAAACATGGGAATTTTGCCATAAGGAAATAGCAAAAAAATATCCCTCCCAGAAAATTGTCGGTTGGATTCATACTCATCCGGATTATGGAATTTTTCTGTCGGAATATGATAAGTTCATCCAGAATAATTTCTTCAAGGAAGATTACCAGATTGCATACGTGATCGATCCCATTCAGGGCTCTGAAGGCATCTATTATAATTCCAACGGCAAACTGGAGAAATCACACAGCTTTTATATCTTCGATAAAATCGGAGCCAAGATCAATTTCAGCGAACAACAATCCAAAACTGCCGAAGCATTTTCTTTTTCTCCGAAAGATATTGTCATTGCGGCACTGGTGGTCGTGGTGATATTCCTGACCTTTTTTGTTGGAGGCCTGCGCAGCAGAATCACCATCCTGGAGCATAATCTGAAGCAAATGGAATCCAATACTACACAGTTGTATCAAATGGTACTATATTTGCATCAAAATGTAGAACAATTAAGCGAGACTGGAAACCGGACTACCAGTTCAACTGGAACGGAAGAAAACCCGGAAAACCCAGAGAATGTGAACAATTGATATACACCATTCATGATTACGGCAAAATGTTCGAAAGAGAGGAACTACGATGGAGGATTACATTGGCAAAACATGCCCTTATTGTAAAACCATCATTCAAGAAAAAGAAAACATTATTTTATGCAGTGATTGTGGCATGCCTCACCATCAGGAATGCTGGGTAGAAAACCAGGGATGTACGACCTTTGGTTGTATGGGGACGATTCAGGCAGTGGATCAAGGCATGACTTACAGTACCATGGAAATACCGCCGCAATCCTATGAAGAGCAGTTAAGTTGCTTTAAATGCGGTTTCCTGAATCCCTCTTCAAATACCTTTTGCAGAAAATGTGGTGCAAAGCTTTTAAAACCTCTTGGCTCAAATGGAGCATCTCCTGCTCAACCCCTGGATAACCCGCAATGTTTGTCGCAACCAAACCAGGATGTAACCCAAGCTACTGAGCCTTATGAACCCATGGGTTTACAGGCTGTTGGAATGCAGGCTCCCGAGCAGCCTTATGGAAATTCTCCGTTAGGCAGGCACTATTCATCAAATGCCGGTATTCCCATAAACTCACAGTCATCCCTGAGAGTGGATATGCCTCATAACGATGCCAGTTCGCCAGGCCTTCAGTCGCAGTATGGAAACACCTCGCAGGCAGGTGCGTTCACATACAACCACGGAGCTGGGACCAGTTCACAGGCTCATGGAAATTCTGCACAATATGGAGGCTCCACTATCAGCGAGAGCGATTTTATTAAGGTAAATTCCGATTACTATCGGCAGAAGTTTATGGGAATGCGGATGGAAAACAAAAAGACCAGCTGGAACTGGTCTGCATGGTTGTTTGGCGCTACATGGTGCTTTTACAGAAAGATGTATAAGTTGGGCTTGCTCTTTACGGGGATTATGTTGCTGGGACAAATGCTGCCCGAGATAAGCAGGATACTGAACCTGGTAATATCTCTTATAATGGGTTATTTAGGGAATCATTTTTACATGCGCCACACTGAAGCTGCCTTAAAGGATGCTGAAAGCATACCAGACTTACAACGATATACATACCTGCAAAAAAAAGGTGGAGTCAGTTACGGTGCGGTTGCCATTTATTTGGGTGGACTATTCGCGATTGGCATCCTACTTGGTGTAATCACGGAATTTTTGTCTTACATGGGTTAACGGGAGCGAACAATGAAAGAAGTCTCCGTTGAAATCGAATTGCTGGAAAACACAAATACGCAGGACTGTCCTCTTCAACTCCCAAAAAATATAACCAAAAAGGGAAGCATTGAAGAGGGTGATGTGAAGGTTTTAATTGCGGAAGGTGTCTATACTCAGATCGAGGAACTGGCTTGCTCGGATACGAAAAAGGAACTGGGCAGTATTCTGTTGGGAAGCTCGCTGCTTTTCAACGGGAAAACCCATGTCATCATTTCTGCTTTTATTGAAGCAAAATATGCCGATGCAACGGCCTCGACCCTCACCTTTACCCATGAAACCTGGAATTATATACACGCTGAGCAAAGCCGACTTTATCCGGGCTTGAAAATTGTTGGCTGGCAGCATACACATCCCGGTTATGGCGTGTTTTTATCGGGCTTTGATCTGTTTATTCAGGAAAATTTTTTCAACCTGCCTTTCCAGGTTGCCTATGTGATCGATCCCATCCGAAAAAAGGCCGGCTTTTTCCAGTGGAAGGACAACAAGGTGCAAAAGCTTGGGGGTTTCTTCCTTTATCACGATGCCTGACCAGGAGGGACAGGTACCTTGGCTCAATTAACCAGGAGGGATAAGCCAGGAATGATAGACAGGCCAACAGGGACAAGACCAACAGGGCCCAGGTACCATGGTTCAAGTTTTCTTTATACTGAGTAAAGAAGCAATAAGAAACCCCCGGCAGTATTACCGGGGGAATGTTGGACGAGAACTTGCCTTTGTCTCCTGTTGCTATACCCGTACGTTTTTCCCTACGATTAATGGCCAGTTCCGATCCCCGTTTAGTTGCTTTCCAAAGCTGATGGCAACGTTTTTATCCAGAATGCAATTGTTCAGCGAAGCATTTTCAAAAACCTCGGCATTCTGCATGATGATGCTGTTGCGGACAACAGCGCCTCTGCGAATCTTCACGCCTCGGAACAGGATACTGTTTTCCACATTGCCTTCAATAATGCATCCATCTGCCACGATGGTGTTTTTCACGGTGGCTTCTTCGTTGTATTTGGCCGGTGGCTCATCTTTGACCTTCGTAAAGACTTTTCCATTTTTCACAAAAAGCTCATACCGTACGGCAGGATCCAGCAATTCCATGTTCGCCCTGTAATATAGCTGAATGGTGCTTAATGGACGCCAATAGCCTTTAAATTCATAAGCGTAAAGCCGCAGCTCATTAATTCTGCGAATGAGGATATCTTTCACAAAATCGAAGTAACCATGGGCTGCACTGTCCTCCAAAAGCTCGATCAGTAATTTGCGTTTAATCAGGTAAATTCCCAGTGAGGCAAAGTTGCTTTTTGGGTTCAGAGGCTTTTCCTGAAAGTCGATGACCTTTTGATCGCTGCCGCGTTCGACGATGCCCAGGTGGCTAAGCTCATCCTTGGGCAGATCGTCCATCTGCCGGCAGGCGATGGTGATATCAGCATCCTTGTCCACATGTTGCTCCAGCATTTCGGCATAACTCATATTATAAATGGCATAACCCTGATTGATCAGGACAAACTCTTCATTGCTGCGCTTGAGGAAGGTCAGATTAGCATACATTGCGTCCGCTGAGCCCTTGTACCAGCCTGTTCCATATTCTGAAAGGTAGGGCGGAAAGATAAACAGACCATCGTTTTTTCTGTCCAAATCCCACTCCTTACCCGAACCAAGGTGATCCATGAGGGAGTGAAAGTTGTACTGTGTGGGAATCCCCACATTGCGTATGCCTGAATTGATCATATTGGACAATGCAAAATCTATGGCGCGATATTTTCCGCCAAATGGAACCGCGGAAATGGAACGCTCCATTGAAAGCTCCTTGAGTCGATTGTTTTTTCCTCCGGTTAAAATGATCCCCATGGTGTTATTCATTAACCTCACCCCCCTTGATAACTGCTGAGCCTGATGGAATTTCCAGCGTTTTAAAATCCGGTGCCTGCAAGTGATTGTCCAAAACCACATTGCAGCCAATTACGGCGTTGTCGGGGACAAAGGTATATGAACCGATCACTGTAATCCTGGACTGATATACCTTTGGATTGTAAGAGCTCTCTCTGTACTCTCCTACGCCGGTTTTTACGTTGGTTCCGATGGTTGTACGCTCGCCAACGATAGTACACAAAACCCTGGAGCCTTCTTTGATAATGCTGTTGGACATAACGATCGAGTCTTCGATGACAACATCTTTTTCAATCGTGACCCCGGGAAACACAACCGAATCTTTCACATGACCATAAACCATACAGCCCTCAGCGATGATAGAGCGTGTGACATGACCCGTATCGCCGATGAAATGAGCAGGTTTTACAGGGTTGGGTGTATATATTTTCCAATCTGGATCAAAAAGGTTGAACTGAGGAACACGGGTGATCAGATCCATATTGGATTCCCAATAGGCCTGTATGGTCCCGACATCCCGCCAATAACCCGTAAACGGGTATGCCCAAATGCTGCGGTTGTCTGCCAGCAGCTTTGGAATGACATTCTTCCCGAAATCATGATCCGATTCTTCGAGATGATGATCATCCATCAGGTACTTCTTCAAAACACCCCATGTGAATATGTAGACCCCCATGGATGCTAAATTGCTTTTCGGGTTTGCCGGTTTTTCCTGGAATTCATAAATTTTGCCATCCTCCGCAGCATTCATGATGCCATAACGGCTGGCTTCTTCTATCGGGACGCTGATAACCGAAATAGTGGCATCCGCATTGTATTTCTTATGGAAATCCAGCATCCGGGCATAATCCATTTTGTAGATATGATCTCCGGAAAGGATGATGACAAATTTGGGATCCATTTCGTCCACATAATGAATGTTCTGATAAACTGCGTCTGCTGTCCCGGAATACCATTCACCTTTTTGCTGTTTGGTAAACGGAGACAGTATGGTGACACCTCCGTTCATCCTGTCCATGTCCCAGGGCTTTCCTATACCAATATGGTGATTTAATTGTAATGGTCGGTATTGCGTCAGCACACCAACGGTATCAATACCTGAGTTGATGCAATTACTGAGGGAAAAATCAATGATACGGTATTTTCCGCCATAAAGAACTGCCGGTTTTGCAATTTGCCGTGTTAAAACACCCAGGCGGCTTCCTTCACCTCCGGCCAGTATCAGGGCAATCATTTCCTTGGCCATAGCGTCTCCTCCCCTTCAGGATTATCTTCTGCTTTATGCGCAACGATTCGCAGTTTATAATAATATTCTATACTAATTATAAAATACCCTTTTTTAAAGAGAATAAAAACAAAAGATTGATTTCTTTTAAAAAAATTAGTATAATGAAGTAAAGTCAAAGAAAGTCAAAGTCGGAGGTGAGTGCCATGAAGTATTTAGATTACTATAAGGTTCTGGGTGTTGAGAAGGATGCGTCCCAGGATGTCATCAAGAAAAGCTACCGTAAGCTGGCAAAAAAATATCATCCCGACGCGAACCCCGGTAATAAAAGTGCGGAGGAAAAGTTTAAAGAATTAAACGAAGCCTACGAGGTTCTTGGAGACCCTGAAAAGAGAAAAAAGTATGATCAGTTTGGCCATTCCATGAATTTCCAGAACGGGATGGATTTTGATCCTTCCCAGTTTGGTCATTATGAATTCAGAGGCGGGAATAACGATTTCAGTGATTTTTTCAACATGTTCTTCGGCGAGGGCGGATTGAACATGGATGATATTTTTGGTGGTGGTTCGGGAACGCAGGGCTTCCGTACAGGTTTTTCCTCAAACCGGAGGAGCATGCGCGGTGAAGATATAGAGGCTGAAATGCAGATCACCCCTGAGGAAGGGTTGGAAGGCAGTGAAAAAACCTTTTCGATCCGTACCGCAGCCGGAACAAAAACACTTTCGGTGCGCATCCCAAGGGGGGTTCCGGAAGGCGGCAGGGTAAAACTGGCCGGTCAGGGTCATCCGGGCACAGGTGGTGGCCCCAGCGGGGATTTATATATCATCATACGGTTCAGGGAAGGCAGGTACAAACTGGAGGGGAATAACCTGATCCAAAGGCTGGATATTGCGCCCTGGGTAGCGGCTCTTGGCGGTGAGGTGAAGGTACAGTCACCCGATGGGGCAATTATGGTGAAAATACCGGCGGGCATCCAGAGCGATCAGAAAATTCGTGTACAGGGAAAAGGCTATGGCAAACCCAATGAAAACCGTGGCGATATGCTGATTCAGGTTAGAATCATGAACCCGCGACACCTGACCGATGAGCAGAAAAGGCTTTATGAAATGCTCAGAAAAACAGAGCAGTAAAGGATGACGGGGAGCAGGTTTTCCAGCCTGCATCAGAGGGATCATTGACCATAAACCATGGCTCATTTGGATCACCGGAAGGAGGATGAACAGGATGAATTTTGAAAAATTTACTGATAAGGCGCAGGAAGCAGTTGTACAGGCACAGCAGCTTGCCATCAAGCTCGATCACCAGCAGGTGGATGGAGAACATCTGCACATGGCTTTTTTGGAGCAGGAGGATGGTTTGATTCCAAAGCTTCTGCAGCTATGCGGTGTGGATACTGAAAAAATGAAAAACGATCTGAATCATGAACTGGATAAGCTGCCCAGGGTATATGGTACCAATGTAAGCCAGGTTTATGCCTCCAGGCGTTTTAATCAGATTTTGCTTAAAGCAGAGGATGAGGCGAAGTCTTTCAAGGATGAGTTTGTCAGCGTGGAGCATATCTACCTGGTGATGATCAGCGAACGAAATACTCCGTCCAGCAAGCTTTTCACAAAATATGATCTGGATCGTGAAAAAATGCTTCTGGCATTAACCAAAATACGCGGGAAGGAGCGGGTGACCAGCAAAAACCCTGAAGAAGGCTATCAAGCCCTTACAAAATACGGAAGGGATTTGGTGGAGCTTGCAAAGCTGGGCAAATTGGATCCCGTTATCGGCAGAGACCAGGAGATCCGCAGGGTGATCAGCATTCTGTCTCGCAGGACGAAGAACAATCCTGTTTTGATAGGAGAGCCCGGAGTTGGGAAGACCGCAGTAGCAGAAGGCCTTGCCCAGCGCATTTTAAAGGGAGATGTCCCCGAGGGGCTGAAGGATAAAACCATTTTTGCGTTGGATATGGGCGCTCTGATCGCAGGCGCGAAATTTCGCGGTGAATTTGAAGAAAGGCTGAAGGCTGTTCTGAAGGAAATTTCTGAATCTGAGGGCCAAATCATACTGTTCATCGATGAACTGCACACCATTGTGGGCGCCGGAAAGGCAGAAGGGGCGATGGATGCCGGGAATATCCTGAAGCCCATGCTGGCCCGCGGCGAGCTGCATTGTATTGGTGCAACCACATTGGACGAATACCGAAAATATATTGAAAAAGATGCGGCACTGGAAAGACGGTTCCAGACAGTCATGGTCGATCAGCCAACGGTGGAGGATACCATTTCTATTCTCAGAGGGCTGAAGGAGAGGTTTGAAATCCATCACGGCGTTCGCATTACCGACAGTGCCATTATTGCCTGCGCGGTTTTATCCAACCGGTATATTACCGAGCGTTTTCTGCCCGACAAGGCCATAGATCTGATGGATGAAGCCGCCTCCATGCTCAGGATGGAGATAGACAGCATGCCTTATGAGCTGGATGAGATCAATCGGAAGATCATGCAATATGAAATTGAACAGCAGGTGCTCAGCAAAGAGACCGATAAAGGTTCTGCCGAGAGAAGAAACATGCTTGATCAGGAAGTTCGCAGCCTGAAACAGGAAGCTGAGGGTATGAAAGCCCAATGGGAAATGGAAAAGAGCTTCATCCAGAAGGAAAAGGATCTGAAGGAGGAGATTGAGCAGGTAAAACTGGATATCGAGAAGGCCGAAAGGGTTTACGATCTGGAAACCCTGGCCAAGCTGAAGCATGGACGGTTGCCCGAGCTGGAAAAGCAGATGGAGGAATATAAAAAGCGCCAGGCTGACGCAGGAAGGCAGCTTTTGAAGGAAGAAGTCACCGAGCAGGAAATCGCGGAGATTGTGGCAAAATGGACCGGGATTCCTGTTGCGAAGCTGGTGGAGCAGGAAAAGGAAAAGCTGCTGCACCTTGACAGCATCCTGCATCAGCGGGTCATCGGTCAGGATGAAGCAGTAAAGGCTGTAGCTGATGCGGTGTTGAGGGCCAGAGCAGGGCTGAAGGATCTGTCAAAGCCCATTGGTTCATTCATCTTTTTAGGCCCTACCGGTGTGGGAAAAACAGAATTGGCGAAAGCTTTGTCGGAAGCATTGTTTGACAGTGAAGAAAACATGGTGCGCATCGATATGAGCGAGTATATGGAAAAGCATTCGGTCGCAAGGCTGATTGGCGCGCCTCCGGGCTATGTGGGGTACGAGGAAGGCGGACAGCTGACCGAGGCTATCCGACGCAAGCCCTATTCTGTGGTGCTGTTTGATGAAATTGAGAAAGCTCATCCCGATGTTTTTCATGTTCTGCTTCAGCTGCTCGATGACGGCCGATTAACCGACAGCCAGGGTCGGACAGTGAACTTTAAAAACACCGTGGTGATTATGACCTCGAACATTGGCAGTTCGATCCTGCTCGAAGCGGCATCGGATGGGGAAGACTTTTCAGATGAAATCAAGAATATGGTGATGGATTCGCTGAAGGTGCATTTCAGGCCTGAGTTCCTGAACCGTGTCGATGATGTGGTTTTGTTCAAGCCCCTTGGACGGCGGGAAATGTTCCGCATTATCGATCTGATCCTGGATGAATTGCGCGAAAGGCTTTCTGACAGAGATATCAAGCTGGAGATCACGGAGCCTGCGAAGGACAGAATTCTGGATTTGTCCTATTCCCCCGCATATGGCGCGAGGCCATTGAAGAGGTTCGTCCAGAAGGTGGTCGAGACCGATCTGGGCAGGAAGCTGATCTCCGGAGAGGTTCATGAAGGCGATACAGCAGTGATCGATGCCGAGGGTGAGCAATTACTGATAAAAGTGCAATAATGTGACACTCTGGCGTATTACTTACCACACACCATAAAAAAGGGAAGCTTCTCTTATCATAGAGAATGCTTCCTTTTTCACTGATTCTTTAGCGAACTGTACAAGGCTAAAAGAGGTATCAATCTGCGGCATCATGGTTGCACTCTGAATCTTTTTTTACTCAGACTCCAAAGAATAAACACTGTGCCTGTCACTATCCATACGATTGAGAATCCTTCCATAAAGCCCAGCCAGAAGTCAGAAATGAATTGCGCAATAACCTTGTTACAGTGAACAAGAGTAAACCGGTTATATTGAATGGGATCGGCAGTTTTTGCAGTTTCTTATTCATATGATTTCCTCCAGTTTCGATGCAATGGACTAAAAAGTGGAGTTATTGCTGGGATTCGCTCACCTTTGCTTTGCGAAGTGCTCCTTCTGGCAGAGCGAATTCGTTTTACGGGGTGGAACGTCCTGTGACTTTTCTAAGAAAAGCAAGCTTTGCTTCTTTCACACAATTGTGACCGCGTCGGTTGTTGATTAAACCAATTATCTCAAAGGCCAAGCCTGCTCCCACCCCAAGCCCGATGAAGAGTTCAGGCAGTGCCAGTAAATTTTTTAACGTCAGTGCGAGGCCTATAAGGATGAGGCCGATAGATGAGTGTTTGTTTTTTTGAATCTTTTCCATCAATATTTCCTCCAGAAAATTAAAGTTTTTTAAAGTAATACAGCTTAAATGCCCCGCGGATCAACGAAGCAAGCATTGTGGTGCCAAGAAGGGTATAGAAAACCGTTTCGTTGAAAAAACCTGCTACAATGGTTGCAATCGCAGATATAAGAATAAACAGTACCATTCCAAAAGCTCCGGTCTTTTCCATAATCATTTTTCTGCGCTCATCATTTTCTTCAATGTACAGTTTCTTCAATGTGGCTTCGTTTTTCATCGAAACAAAAGACTTCACGGTAAAGAAGATTAAAATCAGTTCAACCCCGCAAAAGGCACCCATATTGAAGCCCTTGATGAAATTGGGGACTGAAGGCGTATCCATCAATAAGCCTGTGACAAGGAGCAGGTAAAGTATGGAAGTGAAAATGGCGGTTAAAGCCAGTATGGTCACCCTTCTTTGAACCTTTGTCTTGAATTTCTCCATATCATATTTCCTCCACATCTGAAAAATCAAATACTTCCTCTATGGAAAGTCCAAAATACTTCGCTATTTTATAAGCCAGCACAAGGGATGCTGTATACTTTTCGCATTCCAAAGAGGTGATGGTCTGCCTGGTTACTCCTACCGCAAAGGCCAGTTCTTCCTGGGACAGCTTATGCTGCTTGCGCAATTCAGGAATTCTTGTTTTCACGGGAAACCTCCTTATTCTGATTGTATTTGTTGTAAAGTATACTTTGCAATTTTAGTATAGTATGCTTTGCACAAAATGTCAAGCATACTTTGCAAAAAATATTTGACCAGGACGCAAGCGTAACAAAACAGGCAACCTGCCGGTTGCCTGCTGTTCTTTGCCTGACGATTGCGTACTTCAATTACCGTAAATTTAAAACTATCTGCTAAACCTACCCGATCAAGTTTTTCAATTTTGGAAATGCCCGGAGGGCGTTTTGATAAAAAACATTTGCATGATATTCTTCCGGGATCAGATCCCGCACAAACTCAATATAGGGCATGACCGGTGCTAAGGGCCAATCCGAACCAAAAAGGAACTTGTCATATCTTTCGGCATAATCCAGCGCTTGCTTAAAATGATCCAGCATTAACCGGTTGGTTCGGTTTTTCCATATCTTTTGCTCGTCGCCAACAATCAACCCCGACAGATCGGCAAAAACGTTTTCATTCTTTGATACAACCACAGCTGTATCCATCACCCAGGGGTCACCCATATGAGCAATAATAAAATTCAAATGCCTGTGCCTGACAGCCAGTTGATCGACCTCCAGCGGATGGGAATGCTTCAGGCAGCAGCGATCGGAATACGTTGCTCCGCCATGAATTACGATGGCAAGATTGTATTCCTCTGCCAGACGGTATATGGGCTCATAGACTTCATCATGAACATAAAAGGGATAATACCCCGCGTATATTTTGATCCCAACTGTATTCGGAGCAGAGAGCATCGCCTCTATTCTTTTCAGTTCTTCCACCGCCGCGCTTTGAAGGTTCAGCGGATTGATTCCAGGGCATAAGACTATTCCCCCGGGCATATCTTCGAGATCGAGCAGCATCGGGTTTGGCGATGTCTGATCAGGAAACCCGTCCGGGGCTTGTTCTGATAAACCCATGCCAATAGCGAGCATTACGTTGGCTTCCCTGAACTGTTTCATAAAGCCTGCCTTTGAATAATCCAGAAAAGACAGATCTCTGGCAGTTTGTTTAAAGCTTTCGATATTGGAAAAATGGATATGCGCGTCAATGATCTTCATGTTTTTCTCCTTTAAAATCGAACTGAATATTTTTAAGATCCCGCAGCATCGCTGAGTCTAAATTCTCCTGTGAAAAAATCAGGAACACAGGCGGTAATGCAATTGTATCTCCATCTCAGGTGATGGCATAATCCATACCGAAGACCAGCTCATGCTGCTCAACTTCGGCAGAGATCAGGTAGTCATCGGTTTCGATCAACCGTATGCCCCTGCCGGTTCTCTCAAATTCAACACGAAGCCGTTTGCCGGAGTGCTCCCAGCTGTATTCAAAATAATCAAACCCGTTTTCGTTTCTGCCGTCGGGCTTCACCTCAATGATCCTTTGGGAATCCTCATACCAGTGTGCATCCTTAAAAAAATCATTCAGGGCTTCGGTTTTCAATACCGTCGGTATGTAATTCATCAAATGGGTTGTATCATCTCGTTTTTCCCAGAAAAATCCGCATTTTTTGTACAGCGGAACCGCTTTTGTGTTTCCGGGCCAGGTGTTCAGATCCACCCGTGGCCAGCCCAGATCCACCGTACGCCTGACACATTCCAGAACCAGCATTTTGCCCACTTTCCTGCCGTGATAATCAGGCCTGACATTTAACAGATTAATGTAAAGGGCATTTTCATCCCGGGTATATCTGTCCAGGCTGCAGTATCCCACAACCTCATCACAGGAATTTAACGCGAGATATACATTCAGGTGAAAGGAATTGTTGTGCTCACGGATGATCGCATCGGTCGTTTTGACCATATTCATGCCATTCCAGCCATCTGCACTTTTACCCCACATGTCGGCTATCTTTTCAGCTAGAGAATGATCATATTCTACGATTCTTATTTCTTCCATGGCCTGCCTCCGGTTTCAGCAAAGGGTTTTCCAACCTATTACCATATATACCGAATTATATCACGCCGGTGAACGGTCAAACAAGAGAAAGCACCGATATAAGAGAACTCTACACCGCAGTTGTTTGTATTCACACTCCAATAAAGATAGCGGGTGGTCTCTGAGTAGTAACCGGCAGTTGTTTCTTTCCGATCTTTGTATTACAATTACATTGCAGGTTTTATCAAATACTTTATGAAAATCGGTCCCCGCAGCTGCGGCAAAAGTAAGGCTATTGTGGAGTTGATCTGTTGAAGGAGAGCGAGATAAATGGGGAAAAGTATGGAGTGGAATTATCTGGTTGAAAAAGCATTGCAGGCCAGGGAATTTGCTTATGTGCCTTATTCCGGGTTTCACGTTGGAGCGGCTGTATTAACGCCAGATGGCGAAATTTTTACCGGGTGTAATGTCGAAAATGCTTCCTATGGCGCGGCAATTTGTGCAGAGCGAACTGCCATTGTAAAGGCTGTTTCCGCGGGTCAGAACACAATCACCGCCATCGCGATCGCCAGTGACAGTGAGGATCTAACATTCCCCTGCGGGATATGCCGACAGGTTATCGCAGAGTTTGCTGTGAATGGCATCCGGCTGATTTGCGCGAACAGAAATGGGGATTATAAAGAATACAGCATGAATGATATTTTGCCAAATGCCTTTACCAAAGATGCTTTGATCAAAGCTTAACAGAGAGCTGTATCTACGGGCATAAATACCACAATGGAACAGTATTTCCAATGCACAGAATACACAGTTTGAAAGGAATAATCATATGGGATTTCATTCAGGTTTTGTTGCCATCATTGGCAGGCCGAATGTTGGAAAATCGACGCTGCTGAATTTGTTAACCGGGGAAAAAATAGCCATCATGTCCGACAAGCCTCAGACCACCCGGAACACCATCAAGACCATTGTCACCACGCAGGATTATCAGGTTGTGTTCATGGACACTCCAGGTCTGCATCGACCTAAAAACAAACTGGGAGACTTCATGGTGAAGTCTGCAATGAACACGCTGAAGGAAGTGGATGTGATTGTTTACCTGGTTGAGGCAACCGACAGGAGCATTGGCCCCGGTGATGCCAGGATCCTGGATGAGCTGAAAAAGGTGGATACCCCCGTGATTCTTCTGGTGAATAAGGTTGATCTTGTGGAAAAGCCAAGGCTGCTGCCTCTGATACAGGAATACAGCCAGGCGATGGCTTTCGAGCAGATTATTCCTGTCAGTGCGATTCAACCGCAGACAAAGGAACAGGTCATGCAGGAAATCGTGAAACTGCTGCCCGAGGGTGAAGCCTTTTTTCCGGAAGATATGCTGACCGATCAGCCTGAGAAGGTGCTGGTTCAGGAGATGATCAGAGAGAAGATCCTTCTTTTGATCAGTGATGAGATTCCGCATGGCGTTGGTGTTGAAGTGATTCATTTCAAGGAAAACGAAGAGAAGGACCTTTTGGAGATCCATGCGAACATTTATTGTGAAAAGGACAGCCATAAGGGTATTATTATCGGAAAAAACGGTGAGATGCTCAAAAAGATAGGAACCCTGGCCCGGCAGGATGCCGAGAATCTTTTGGGATCAAAAATTTTCCTGAAGCTGTGGGTGAAGACAAAGGACGACTGGCGCAACAGCGATTTCATGCTGGGAGAGCTGGGTTACAAAAACTAAGTGAAGACCCCCTTGT
>LSQX01042684.1_pt1 | contig 16440 bp, 13 predicted proteins | sample 654561 | NCBI WGS metagenome assembly LSQX01 (sample SAMN04489861, study PRJNA283612) | anaerobic digester metagenome | isolation source: 4 biogas reactors fed with cattle manure at either 37C or 55C with and... | place: Denmark: Kongens Lyngby | collected 2014 | reverse complement strand
GCTTTGACTGTAACTCTAAGCGTTCAACCTCACCTATTTTTAAACGACTGTATTCGACAGCTCTACCAACCGATAAACCAATGATACTCTCATCAAATTGAACAATATAATATTGCCACTCTTTGTTGGTTGTAATCTTACCTAAAACAACGATGGCCACGATAATACCCACACTTACTAAAAGAGTGAATAAACCAATTAAAATGTGTCTTGCTCTTGGCTCCATAACTTACCTTTTTAAGACAATATTAGTAGGTGTGTGAAGCATATGCTGCTCGTCCACGAGGACCATTAAAGTACTCTTGAACCCACTCATTATCCACTTTCTTCACCTCATCAATAGGTGCAGAAATTAAAATCTTTTTATCTGATAATACGGCGATTTTGTCGCACGATGTATATAAAGTGTCCATATCATGCGTGACCAAAAAGATGGTTAAACCGAGCGCATCTCTAAGCGTTACGATTAGCTTATCAAAATTGGCTGCACTAATAGGGTCCAATCCTGCGGTTGGTTCATCTAAAAATAAAATAGCAGGATCTAGCGCTAAGGAACGCGCTAATGCAGCTCGTTTAATCATACCACCAGATAATTCTGATGGATAAATATCTGCTGCGTTTGGCGCTAATCCTACGAGAAAAAGCTTCATAAGCGCTAAATCCTCGGCCTCAGCCCTTGGCATACCGAGTTGCTCGATCAAAGGAAAAGCAATATTTTCTTTAACAGTTAGAGAGGAATAAAGCGCCCCATGCTGGAATAAAACGCCCATTTTTCTATCGACGATTTCACGCTCATGGCTGGAAATCTCTGAAAGAGTTTTGCCAAACACCGTGACTTTACCAGCAGCAGGTGTAATTAGCCCAACAATTGAACGCAATAAAACCGACTTACCAGCGCCAGAGCCACCAACAACCCCAAGAATATCGCCTTTATACACATCCAAATCGAGATTTTCATGTACTACATGCGTACCGAATTGATTACGCAAACCGCGCACCTCAATTACCACCTCATCAGCATTGCGCTCTGTTGTAGGCACTATTGCAGGTGTATTGGCCAGAATTGATTGTTGTAAGGCGTCACTCATAAACTACCACCCCATTTCCATAAAGAACATAGCCATTATTGCATCGATCAAAATCACTAAGAAAATACTATTAACTACACTATTGGTAGTGCGCTTACCAAGTGACTCGGCACTGCCCCGCACCTTAAAACCCTCTAAACAACCAGTAACTGCAACAACTAATGCGAAAATAGGCGCTTTGGACATACCCACTAAGAAGTGACGTAGACCCACTTTATCAATCAAAATCTCAATAAAGAGCGTTGGCGAAATATTTAACATAAAAATCGCCACCGCCATACCGCCTAAAATGCCTGAAACAGTAGCAATAAATGTCAGCAAAGGTACACTAATAAGTAATGCGGTTACTCGTGGTATAACCAGAATATCAATGGGGTTAACACCACTGACTTTTAAGGCATCAGTTTCTTCATTTAGGCGCATCGAGCCGATATGTGCGGTAAAGGCACTTGCAGTTCGACCAGCAATTAAAATTGCCGTCAATAACACGCCAAACTCACGCATAAAAGCGAAACCGATTAGGTGCACAGTAAAAATGGTGGCTCCAAACTGTTGCAAGACCGTAGCCCCTAAAAACGCAACAACTGCACCAACTAAGAAATTTAATAAAAATATAATGGGAACTGCTTGAAAACCACTTGCATCAATATGCGCAACAACCGATGTAAAACGCCACTTCCGAGGTTGCAGAAAATGTAGGAGCATACCCTCCATAACAGCACCTAAAAAAGATAACCAGCGAATTGTCTCATCTTTAAAGGCAATGGTCTTTTTGCCAAGTTCAGAAAGCCATTGTGCTATAGAGCTGTGCTGTTTAACCGTCTTTTTTTGTGCATCTGCTTCTTGAGAGCTTTGTAATACAACCAGCAATAAATTACGAAAAGCGACACTCATACTGGTGTCTTGTTGCAACACCAATTGTAGACGCTCTGCACCCAGCATTTTAATTAGCAAATAAGCACCATTAGTGTCCATTTGCTTAAGACCATCAAAATCTATGGTCTTAATATTAGGAAGTAACTGAATAAGCGTTTTTGTAATTTTTTTAAGCTCTTCAAGATTCGCTAGAACCCAATCACCAGTGATGGATAACTGATCGGGCGATTTGCGTTTGAAGAATGAGGAAGTAATATCCAAGCCCTTATCGCCTCAGTAGTTTAATTTGTGTATCAAATAAAAATCATCGCAAATTAACGCTTGCGATTGATAAAAAGCAAAATTTATATAATTGCTTGTTTAAATTAGCATTTTTTATAAAAAATAAAAAAGCATCTTGGCTGTCTTTAAAACAACCAAGATGCTTGATTATAAAGCTTTTAAAAAGTTTTACCAATTACTCGGTAGCTAAAGTTTTAGAGCCATCAGCATGCCACTTAAACACATCAAACACGAACTCTGTTAAGTCGCCCTGCTCGGTCCAGCTAATATCACCTAATACCGTAGATACTGTGTTAGCGTGTAACCAGTCAGCAACTTTTTCAGGGTCAGTTGATTTAGTTTCTTCCATACCCTTAAGAATTGCTTGAGTTGCAGCATAAGCAGTTAACTGGAACGCACCCGATGCATTACGACCCTTGTCTTTAAACGCTTTTACGATGTCGGCGTTTTCAGGACGGGCTGAGTAATCAGCTGGTAGGGTTAATAGCATACCCTCTACTGCATCACCAGCGATGGCGTTAACGTCTGGATTACCTACACCCTCAGGGCCCATAAATGGAGCTTCAAAGCCTAGTTCTCTTGCTTGGCGTAGTAATAGACCCATCTCAGGGTGATAACCACCGAAGTAAACAAAATCAACATCGCTAGAACGTAAGCTAGTTAAAACAGCTGAGTAGTCCGACTCACCAGCATTAACACCCTCAAACATGACGACCTTAATGCCTGCTTTTTCGGCTTCGTCTTTAACTGAAGCAGCGATACCCTGACCATAAGACTGCTTATCATGTAACACAGCTAAACGCTCAGGCTTAGCCACATTAATGATGTACTCAGCAGCTGCAGGGCCTTGTTGGTCATCACGACCAATAGAACGGAAAATGTAATGGAAATTTTTATCGTCAGTAATAACTGGGCCAGTACCAGATGGAGTAATAGTTACTACACCATGCTCGTCTAAAATGCTAGCAGCAGCCACAGTAGCGCCTGTACAAACAGGGCCCACGACAAATGAAATATTTTGGTTGATGATATTATTAGCCGCAATAGGACCTTGTTTAGGCTCACAGGCATCGTCTACACGTACGATCTCGAAGGTATTGCCATTAATGCCACCAGCGTCGTTAGCAGCTTCAATTGCTGTGCTCATACCCTCAAGTACCATGTCACCGTACTGGGTTAATGGACCAGTAACTGGACCAACGAAACCGATTTTAACTACATCTGCGTGTGCTGATGAGATACCAAACGATAAAGCTGCAGCAGCAAACAGCGCAGATAAACGGAAAGTTTTTTTCATAATGAGTCGTCCTTCAACAAAATTACTTAATTTGAACTACTAATGAATTTAAATCATTAGTAGCATACCCGACTAAACGGGGTTATTACACTCAGTAATTACCATTAATATACAGTTAAAGTACTGGTTTTGACCATTCTTCGCTAAAGTCTTTGTAATTCGGGCGCTCTTTTTGTGGAATAGCGGTTTTAGGCGTACCAATCGCAATAAAGCCCAAAAAACGATAATCTAAGGGGTCAAAACCCATCGCCATTTGGAATTCCTCGATATACGTTGCAATACCAGTGCTCCAAAACGCTCCATAACCCAAGAAATTACACGCATTTAAGATTTGAGTCATCGCAGCGCCTGTGGCTAAGTATTGCTCAATCTCATCAATTTTATGAGTGACTTGGTGATTAACCTGTGTTGCCACAGCAATAATTAAGGGAACCTCATAAAGCCAAGCTTTACTAGAAGCTAGCTTTTCTTCTGAAAATGGGTCATCAGAAGCCTGACGTAATTTATAAGATAAATCAGCAAATTCTTTAATCGCCTCTTTACCACGAATAATTTTAAAGCGCCAAGGACGAATTGCACCATGGTCAGGTGCAGTCATTGCAGCACTTAAAATCTTATCCAAATCTTCATCAGATGGACCTGGTCCATGAACTAGCTTCATTGAATTACGCTTTAAAAGCAAATCAAGTGCTGTTGCTGTATCTACCATAGGATTCTCCAATAAATCGTTAATTAATTTAGGCTTTTACTCTTAATAATGCCTTCATATCACGTACAGCTTTTTCCCAACCATCAAAAATAGACTGAGCTACAATCGCATGACCAATATTTAATTCACTAAAACCACCTAAGGCGACAATGTCTTGTACATTGGTGTAATGTAAACCATGGCCTGCATTAACCTTTAGACCTTGACCTAAGCCTGCAACCATACCAAGACGAATTCTTTCTAATTCCTTGGCGACTATCTCATCTTTTTGAGCTGCTTTATCGCTATCAGCTGGAATTTCAGTGGCTTGAGCATAATGACCTGTGTGAATTTCAATAACGGTAGCGCCAGTACGTGCTGCTGCCTCGATTTGCTGCTCTACCGGGTCAATAAAAATTGAAACACGAATACCTGCATCTTGTAGACGCTCAACTGCGTGCTTAACTTCATCAAAGTGACCCAAAACATCTAAACCACCCTCGGTGGTCAATTCCTCTGCACGCTCAGGCACTAAACACACATCATGTGGTTTAACATCTAAGGCAATATTGAGCATCTCATCGGTAATCGCACATTCTAAATTCATACGCGTTGTGAGTAAGGGACGCATTTTATATAAATCTGCATCTTGAATATGGCGACGATCAAATCGCAAATGCAAGGTAATTGCATCAGCCCCTGCTTGCTCCGCTAGTAAGGCAGCACGAATCGGGTCAGGATAAGCCACATTACGTTGCTGACGAAGAGTAGCCACATGATCAATATTTACACCTAAATCCATTATTACTCCAACAAAAACATTAAAATTTACAAGGTAAAAACCCAAGAAATTAATTATTCTTGGGTTTTATTGATAGTTATATTATGCACGAAAACAGAGCACTTATTAATTAAGTGTACTGCCTTGCCCTGTTTGTTCGCTTTGCAACTCAGTTGCTGTTACAGTGACTGGCGTCCAACCACCACCTAAGGCTTTATATAGCTCTAAGCGGTTTTGTAAAGACTGCAACCCTAGCTGTAAGAAACTTTGCTGAATATTGAATAGATTAATCTGTGCTTGTTGCACTTGTAAAAAACTATCAATACCCGCTTCATAACGCTGCTCAGACAAGTTTAAGCTCTGATAAGCAGCTGACTGTTGCGCTCGCAGCGCATCGAGTTGCTCTTTATAGCTTGCTTCACCTGCTAGTGCATCGGACACCTCACGGAAAGCATTTTGTATCGCTTTCTCATAGTCTAAAACAGCTATTTCTTTGCGAACTTCGGCCACATTTAAACTATTACGTAAAGCTCCTGCCGTAAAAATTGGCAAACTCAGCGTCGGATTAAAAGTCCAAGTCTCTGTTTGTCGTCCAAATAAATCACTAAACTGCGGGCTAATTGTGCCTAAAAGACCAGTTAAGGAAATGGTCGGGAAAAAAGCAGCGCGTGCAGCACCAATTTGCGCATTAGCTGATTTCAAACGATGCTCTGCCGCAATAATATCTGGGCGTCTTAACAATAAAGTAGAGGGTACACCCGCAGGGATACTATCTATTAAATTATTAGCTTCAAAAGGCACCGCAGCTGGTAAATTAGCCGGTTGCTGTTGCCCGATTAAGAGGTCAAGCGCATTGGATGCTAATTGCACTTGGCGATTAGCTGCTGCTAATGCCGCCTTAGCCCCTTCTAAAGTAGTGCGGGCCTGATTGAGCTCTAAACCTGAAGCAACGCCCGCCTGAAAGCGACGATTAACGAGATCATAACTGCGCTGATAGGCATCAATGGTTCGATGTGCTAAGTCTTGCGAGCTTTGTGCTGTACGCCAAGCAAAATAAGTTGAGCTGACTTGCCCAATCAACTCTAATTGCATACTTTTGCGCGCCTCATCGGTTGCTAGGTATTGCTCAAATGCAGCTTGACTTAAACTACGTTTTTTTCCCCAAAAATCTAATTCAAAGGCTGTCACCCCTAAACCTACGGTATAGGTACGGCCGATTTTATCTTGACCAGGTAAGCGCATACTTGCTGGCAAACGCTGCGCATTTTCTTGAGCATTAACGCCGATGTGAGGTAATTGCTCACTACGCTGTATACCATAAAGCGCACGTGCTTCCTCAACACGCTGAATCGCAATCAACATATCACGGTTATTTTGTAGTGCTAAGTCGATTAATGCACCTAAGCGTGGCTCACGGATCACCTCTTGCCAACCTAAGTCTGCACCACTCATTAAGCCCATGGTTGGCGTTGTTGATAGTGCATTATATTCGGCTGGAACAGGTGCTTGCGGCTGCTCATAAGGTGGATTAAGTGAACAAGCTGCAAGCATTAAACTCAAGCTGACTATGGATAATTTTTTCACAAACTATTCCTCGTATTTTTTAGTAGTCATGTCTTCATCAGACTCTGCACTATAAGGTTCTGAGTCAAGATAAGCTTCACTATAAATCATATCTTTTTTGTGTCGCTCCTCTTCCATAGACTCTCTTTCTTCGATCTGAACCCCTAAAAGTTTAGGCTTCGTTTTAAAAATCTTCAAGACCACGGAGAAAAACACGGGCACAAAGAAAATCGAGAAAATAGTGGCGGCTAACATCCCTCCTACCACACCAGTACCTAAGGTTCGTTGACCCGCTGCACCAGCACCCGAAGCCAACATTAAAGGTGTCACACCTAAAATAAAGGCAAATGAAGTCATCAAGATAGGACGTAAGCGTAAGCGTGCTGCACGAACTGTTGATTCAAAAAGCGGTTGCCCTATAGCCACAGCATCTTTAGCAAATTCCACAATCAAAATGGCGTTTTTGGTGGCTAAACCAATGACTGTCACAACCCCTACCTGGAAGTAGATATCGTTTGAGAGATCAAATAAATAAGCAAAGCCCACAGAACCTAATAACCCTAAGGGCACGATCAGCACTGCAGAAAGTGGAATAGACCAACTCTCATATAAAGCAGCTAACACTAGGAAGACCACAAATAACGATAGAATCATCAAAATCGGGCCTTGGTTACCTGCTTGAATCTCTTGATAAGATAAACCAGTCCATTCAAAACCTACGTCAGCGGATAAATTCTCACGAATTAGGCGTTCCATTTCGGCCATGGCCTCACCGTTAGCCACACCTGGCGCTGCGGCACCACCAATTTTAACCGCGAAGTAACTGTTATAGCGTTGCACCAAACTCTGAGCTAGGCTCCAACGCACCTCGACAAAGTTTGATAGTTCCACTAAGTCGCCACCCATATTACGCACTTTAAGTCGCAATATATCATCAGGCGAGCGACGATATGGGTTATCTGCCTGTACCCAAATATCTTGCATACGCCCCATATTTGGGAATTTGCCTAGATAAGCACCACCAGTGGCGGTTGAAAGCACTTGGCCAATTTCGGAGAAATTCACTCCGTAAGTCATGGCCTTTGCCCGATCTACTTTAATTTCCAAAGATGGGCCAGCACCCAAACTGCCAATACGAACACTTGTTAACTTTGGATTTTGAGATGCCAAAGCCACTAATTGTTCGGCTTGTGCACGTAATTCGTTAACACCTAAGGTACCTCGGTCTTGTAAATACATATCAAAACCTGCGGCATTACCTAAAGAAGGGATCGCTGGCGGTATCACACTAAAAATAGTGGCATCTGGCACACCAAACAACAATGCACCTGTTGCGCGACCAGAAATTTCTTGGGCTGATGTCGTACGGTCTTTGAAATCTTTTAATGGAGAGAAAATAAGACCCGCATTAATACCATTACCGTTGAAACTAAAACCACGAATGGCCACAACGTGTTTAACCGCATCTTGTGATGCTAAAAAAGCATGCGCTTGATCTAAAACAGTTTCGGTTCGCTCAGCAGATACACCTGAAGCTAACTCAACGTTTGTAATCACAAGTCCTTGGTCCTCTTCGGGCATAAAGGATGTTGGCATGCGCACAAAGAAATACAATGCACCAATAGTTAATGCCAAATAGATAAACATCATGCGACCGCCACGTTTGACTAAGTTGGCAACTGAACTAGTATAACCTTCGGTTAAACGACTAAAAGTACGATTAAACCAACCGAAAAAGCCTCGACGATCATGAGAACCAACGGTTACTGGTTTTAAAAACGTCGCACATAAGGCAGGCGTAAATGTTAGAGCAAAAAAACCTGAAAAAGCAATAGAAACTGCCATTGCCACAGCAAACTGTCTGTAAATAACTCCAGATGAACCGCTCATAAAAGCCAATGGCAAAAACACGGTGACTAGCACCAAGGTAATACCGACAATAGCACCGCCAATCTGAGGCATTGCTTTAATTGTTGCTTGTAGAGGCGGCACCCGCTCTTCCATCATGATCCGCTCAACGTTTTCCACAACCACAATCGCGTCATCGACCAAAATACCGATAGACAGAACCATGGCAAACATCGTCATCGTATTGACTGAAAAACCCAAGCCCCAAAGTACGGCTAGAGTTCCGAGTAAAGCAATCGGTACCACTAAAGCAGGAATTACGGTGTAACGGACATTCTGCAAGAAAATGAACATCACGATAAAGACCAGAATCACTGCTTCGATTAAAGTTTGCAACACTTTAACGATAGACTCTTTAACATATGGCGCCGTATCGTATGGTATCGCATAGCTAATACCATCAGGAAAATACTGTGATAGGGTTTCCATTTCGGCACGAACCAAAGCTGCTGTTTCGAGCGCGTTTGCACCCGCAGCCAAGTTAATGGCAAAAGTCGCTACTGGTCGGCCATCAAGCTTAGCGCTAAAGCTGTACGAACTAGAACCAATTTCGACATTTGCAACATCACGCACTCGAACTAAAGAGCCATCGGGATTGGCACGCAGAACAGCATTTTGAAACTCTTCTACATTAGTGAACTCACCATTAACTGAAGTAATGGCGGTGGTCATTAAACCCGTCTCGGCAGGAGGAGCACCTAAAACACCAGCGGGTATAGGAATATTTTGCGTGCGAAGTGCAGTGGTTACATCCGTCATGGTAAGGCCATAACCAGTTAATTTATCTGGATCGACCCAAATACGCATGGCACGAGGCGCAGAGAACAACTGAAAATTGCCCACACCATCTAAACGCGAAATGTTATTTTTAACGTTTCGTGTAATATAATCAGCTACGCTATTAGAATCGATATCGGGATTGTCCGAATACATCGACACGATCATCAAAAAGCTAGTTAAGCCTTTGGAATAGCGCACCCCTTGATTCAATACAGCTTGCGGCAAGGATGACAGAATATTTGACACACGGTTTTGTACATCAACCTGCGCCAAATCATGGTCGGTTCCTGGCTCAAAAGTTACTACAATATTTGCGCTACCACTCGCGTCAGCAGTCGATGAGTAATAAAGCAAACCATCAGCGCCATTAAGCTCATCCTCAATCACACTAATTACTGATCGCGACACTTCCTCAGCTGAGGCACCTGGATAGCTTGCACTAATCGTAATAGCAGGAGGTGCCACATCAGGGTATTGCTCAACCGGCAGATTAGGAATAGCTAAGATACCAGCAAAAGACACTAATATCGCCAGCACCCAAGCAAAAATTGGGCGATGAATAAAGAAATTAGACATTATCTAAGCTCCTACTGCTCAGCAGCGGGCTGTGGTGCTGCCCCTTGAGTCGCTGTTTCTTGGTCACCACCTTTAGGTTGTGGTCGTACTGGTTGACCTGCGCGAATTTTTGTAAAACCCTCAATGATCACCTGATCGCCCGCTTCTACACCACGCAACACATGCGTACGACCACCAAACTCCTGACCCAGTGTGACGGGACTATCGCGTACAATATTTTCCTCATCGACTAGCATTATCTTGCTACCACCTTCTGGGGTACGCTGAATCGCTTGATTGGGTACAAAAATCGCATTATCCACGGCAGCACGAGCTAGACGCACTTGCACATACATGCCTGGTAATAAATGATGATTAGGATTGGGGAAAGTAGCCCGCAACTGTACTTGACCTGTGCTTGGGTTAACAGTCACACCGGTAAACAATAATTGACCGGTTTCTGGGTAAAGTGTGCCATCTTCAAGCAATAACTCAACCTCAGCCACAGACTCACCTAAGCTTTTAATATTACCGGCATCTAAATCACGACGTAATTGATTTAGTTCAGCAACGGTCTGATTAAAATCGACATAGACCGTATCGAGTTGTTGCACTAAAGCTAAGGGCTCACCGCTAAGCTCGCTTACCAAGGCACCCTCGGTAACTAATGCACGACCCACAATGCCGTCTATGGGTGAAAGCACGTCGGTATAGCCTAATTGAATTCTTGCATTTTCTAATGCCGCCTTAGCTTGCTCAATAGAAGCATTAGCTAAGCCCGCTTGGGCAACAGCATTATCATATTCTTGGCGACTAATAGCAGCAGAATCAACTAGACCACGATAACGTCTAGCTAAAGAATTTGCACTTTGTGCGGTAGCTTGAGCCTGTTTTAAAGATGCAGCAGCCTGATTGTAAGCCGCTTGATATGGCTTAGGGTCAATCTTAAATAGTGGCTGACCAGCCTCAACTCGACTACCCTGCTCAAACTCAATGGATTCGATATTACCAGTAACGCGCGCTAAGATTTGCGCGTCTTTTAATGCATTGACTCGACCCGCTAAAGTACTATAAAGCTTTGCAGACTCGGTCTCAGCTTTAATGATACTAACTGCCATTGGCGGCGGCGCCTGTTGCTCTTCGGCCTTTTGTTTACAAGCACTTAAGCTCAATAAAGCGGTGAACCCTAATGCCACCAAAAGGCCACGTGTGGCATATTGTTTTTTCTTCATGAATAACCTATTTAGTATCTATAACCCATGTATTTAGCTCTTTCAGCACAAAATAACGAGCAAATACCCTACATGGAAGAACATTGAAAACGAAAAACGATGGCCGACACAGAGCTCCTATCACAAACAGACGATAAAAAACTTTTTACCGGCAAAGAGCTGCCACCACCTAAAAACGAAGATCTATTTACTTAAAAATACGATCTTTTTAAAATTAGAAGTCATAATAATACAACAAAACTTGTTGCCTAAGCAATTAAATTGCTAATTTGAGAGACAGTTCTAAAAGAAAACTACCTGTAAATCACCAGAACTTATCCTAATAAAAAGCTAATCTAACAATAAACTATCGTCTTCGACCTCTTCGCCACGCACTTTTTCAAACATTAACAAGAGATCTCTAACAGTCATTTTAGAGCGCTCTTCACCACAAACATCCAAGACGATCTTGCCTTGGTGCAACATAACCGTGCGCTCACCATGTTCTAAAGCTTGCTTCATACTGTGAGTCACCATCATCGTAGTAAGGCCCTGTTGTTGTACGATTTTCTCAGTCAACTCTAAGATAAAAGCCGCAGTACGTGGGTCTAACGCTGCCGTGTGCTCATCTAATAATAGGATTTTGCTTGGCTGCAAGGTCGCCATTAATAAAGAAACTGCTTGACGCTGACCACCGGATAACAAACCAATGCGATCGCTTAATCGACGCTCTAAACCAAGACCAAGCACTGCTACGCGCTCTTTAAAAAACTCGCGCATTTGAGGTTTAATAGCTGCTCTCAACCCACGCTTTTGGCCTCGACTGTAAGCTAGGGCAAGGTTTTCTTCGATGGTTAAATCCTCACACGTGCCTGCCATAGGGTCTTGGAAAACACGTGCAACCTCATTAGCACGCTCCCATACTGGTAAGCGAGTAACATCTCTCGTATCGATCAGAATCTGACCACGATCAACCTTGGCCTCACCCGCTACTGCATTTAATAAGGTACTTTTACCGGCTCCGTTAGAACCAATGACTGATACGAATTGACCCTCAGGAATATGCAAAGAGGCACCACGTAAAGCCTTAGTCTCAATCGGCGTGTTGTGATTAAAGGTGATATGAATATCTTTAATTTTCAGCATCGCTCTATTACTTCCTGATCAATTGTTTAAGCTTTGGCAAAATCAAGGCCACAGTCACTAATAATGCAGTTACTAAATTTAAGTCTTGTGCTTTTAAACCAATGAAATCGCTATTTAGGGCCAAGGCAATAAAGAAACGATAAATAATGGCACCAAAAATCACCGACAATAAAATCAAAGCAAAACGACGCACATGAATCACACTTTGACCTAAGATTACTGCCGCTAAACCAATAACAATCGTACCAATACCCATTGAAATATCCGACCCACCCTGTGATTGTGCAAACAGCGCACCGCCTAAGGCGACCATACCGTTGGATAAAGCCATACCGCCAATAATGGAGCGATCGGTTGCTACCCCTTGAGAACGAGCCATGCGTAAGTTAGCACCAGTAGCGCGCATGGCTAAACCTGAGCGGGTAGAAAAATAGAGATTTAATAAAATCCACACCAATAACACAGTAAGACCAAGCATCACTGGACGCCAAATATGAGACTCAAGAAAGGCAGGTAAGGTCATTGTAAACACGGTGTCATTAAAAATCAGTGGGATATTAGGGCCACCCATAATGCGTAAATTGATGGAGTACAAGGCCGTCATCATCAAAATACTGGCTAATAAATCCATAATCCCCAACTTAGTATTCAACCAGCCTGTGATTGAACCTGCAAAAGCACCCGCCAAAGTGGCACATAAGGACGCTAAAAATGGGTCATAGCCTTGACTAATCATCAGCGCAGCAACTGCGCCTCCGGTCGCAAAGGTACCATCAACAGTTAAGTCTGGAAATCGAAGAATTCTAAAAGAAATGAAAACGCCCAGAGCTACTAAGCTATAGATAAAGCCTAACTCTAATGCGCCTAAAGAGGCTAAAAAGGACATGAATTAAAAATACCTAATCAAGCAATTCTGCAATCAGTAAGACAATAAACGCTAAGTTGTTAGTTAAGGACTTGAAAAAAGTCGCTCACCACCAACTTAGCGTTTAAATTATAACCAGTTGAAAATTACTCGATGACTTTTTCAGCTGATTTTAATAATTCATCGCTGAAGGTTACGTCGATCTGATCAGCCATCTTTTTATTTAGATGAACCGAAAGATCATTAGAGGTTTCCCAGACAATATCGCCTGGCTTCTCACCATTAAGAATGCGAGCCACCATATCGCCCGTCTGCTGACCTAACTGATTGTAATTTAGACCCAAAGCAGCAATAGCGCCACGTGGCACACTATCCGTATCAGAAGCGATTAACGGTAATTTAGAATCTAAAGACACTTTGGTTAAAGACTCATAAGTAGCGATCACGTTGTTATCAGTTGTAGAGAAAATCACATCAGCTTTACCAACCAAGCTACGCGCCGCTGAACTTACATCTACCGTACGAGGAGCAGCAGCCTCAACTAAGGTCAAACCGTGCTCTGGCATCAACTCTTTTAGTCTATCTACAACCACCTTAGAGTTAACTTCACCTGGGTTATAAACCATACCAACGCGCTTAGCCTCAGGCAAGGCATCTTTAATTAAAGCAATAGATGCCTCTAATGGTAGCTCATCAGACATACCTGTTACGTTAGTACCAGAGGCACCACGATCTTTTACGAGTTGAGCAGCAATAGGGTCAGTAATTGCGCCAAACACAACAGGAATTGTTTTGGTAGCTGCTACTACAGCTTGAGCTGATGGCGTACCAATGGCCACAATGACATCTGGGTTTTCACCCACATATTGACGGGCAATTTGAGCGGCTGTACCCGTATTACCTTGTGCAGTCTGGAATTTAACTCGTAAGTTATCGCCTTCTTTGAAGCCCTTTTGAGCTAAAGCCTCAATGACACCGTCTTTAAATGCATCTAAAGCTGGGTGCTCAACAATTGAGGTGATGGCCACGTACTTATCGCTAGCCATTACTGCAGTAGGAGCAACCGCACCTAAACCTAAGGCCAGACCTAATGCAACACCTAGGTATTTTTTATTAATACTGCTCATCAATTCATCTCCTTTATGGGAATAGCATAGAAACTACTTTAGATAATAATTTTATCGCTCTGCACAATTGCTTGATTATCAGGCTCATTTAGCAGGATATCTAAAAAACTGGGACCTGGCAAACCGTATTTGTCTTGCACCTCTTGTGCTCTAATTTCAAGCTGCTCTCGTGTGAACTCCCAAGGCTCGCCCTTAAAGGCAAGAACAATGCGATTGCCGTCTTCTGTTTCAGGGAACATAATAATGCGATCGTCAAAAGCCGCTCGTATATTTGCAATGTTTTTAGGAAAACTGTCATGGTGCCCAAAAAGATTAATAGTGGCAATACCGTTTTTCCCTAAAATATTAGCGCAACCCCTGTAGAACTTCTTTGAACTAAGTACTGGGCCCTCTGCAGTGTAATCATACAGATCCACCATCACTACATCATATTGACCTTGCACCTCTCGCTCGTGCACCCATTTATCAGCATTCGCCTGCACAATTCGGCAACATGAGGTTTCTAACACGCCAAAATGATCTTCTGCACACATAATCACAAGCTCATTCCATTCGACCGCGGTCACTTGCGCGTTGCTATAAGCCTGAAAGAAACGGAAATGCCCGCCCGCACCCAAACCTAAAAGTGCAATTTTAGTCTCACTATTGGCAATATTAAATAATAACCAAGCACACATTTGTTGGGTGTATAAAAAAACCAAAGCGCTTGGGTCAGACAATGACATTGCCCCTTGCGCCCATGGACTGTCGAAATGCAAGTATTTAACCTTGCCATCTTCAGCCATCATAGGGACGTCAAATTCGGGGTCTGGAGCATGTTTTTTTATCATTGATTTAAACTTAAATAATATTAATCTTAGCATCTATATAGTATTAAAAATAATGAGTAATTTGCATCACTAGCAACACAATAAGCAAAATACTTCTTGGGTTGTTAAGATATAGGCTCTTTAAATTTCACTATCTTATTAAATAATTATGATTGCCACTTGGAATGTCAATTCTTTAAAAGTACGTTTACCTCAAGTTATCAACTGGTTAAAAGAAAACCCTGTCGACTTTTTATGTTTACAAGAATTAAAACAAGATAATGAATTCTTCGATTTAGCCGCTTTTGAGGAAATTGGCTATACCGCCTGTTGGTCTGGTCAAAGAACCTATAATGGTGTAGCCACCATTAGTCGCACTGAGCCTAAAGATGTGGTGCGTAATAATCCATTTTTCGATGATGAGCAGCAACGTTTAATTGCCGCTACCTATGAGTCCGAGCAAGGACCTATTCGTGTTATTAATGTGTATTGCCCCAATGGGAGTGCTGTTGGGAGCGATAAATACGACTACAAACTCGCATGGTACAAGGCCCTTACGACCTTTTTAAAAGGCGAGATGGAGCAATACAAAAACCTTGTGATTACTGGTGACTACAATATTGCCCCCGAAGATCGTGATGTACACGAAGGCTACAAAGAGGATATTTTAATTTCTCCGCCTGAGCGTGCTGCCTTACAAGAGTTAATGAATCTAGGTTTACACGATGCCTTTAGATTATTTGAACAAGAAGAAAAAAGCTTCTCGTGGTGGGATTACCGCATGATGGGCTTTAGACGCAACGCAGGTTTACGCATTGACCATATTCTTATTAGTGATTCACTAAAAGAGTTGTGTGAAGCTTCTTGGATTGATAAAGAGCCCCGTCGATTAGAAAGACCATCAGACCACACTCCTGTTGTTGCTGATATCAAATGGGATTTAATTAAATAATTAGTTATTTAATTGGCTATGGCGTTATAGCGCCATAGCATCCCCTATTTCAATTAGGGTCGGCATTGAGCATATTGTGCCCCATAACGCTCACTTCTGGCTTGTACCGCATTGGCGACCCTCAATAGCCAACCCTTATCACGATAAGTTTGACGACTAAAACCAGTCCAACCCTCGTGGTAATTTAAATACAAATTATAAGCATCCCATTTGGATACGCCATTAACACGTTGCGACTTATCAGAGTACCAACCCACAAAATCTAGTGCATCCGCCATATTAGAACGACTCGCAAAAGAGCTGTTTTCACGCTTATAATCGCTCCAAACCTCATCTTTGGCTTGAGGATAACCATAGGCAGAACTCGCCCTACCTCTTGGAATAACCCCCAAAAGCCAACGTCTAGGTGGTCGTGCGTCATGCTTGAAACCAGACTCTTGATAAATGATAGCCATTAAAATTTGAGGTGGCACGCGCCATTTGTTTTCGCTCTTTAGGGCAGCACGGTGCCA
>LSQX01167328.1_pt1 | contig 16442 bp, 14 predicted proteins | sample 654561 | NCBI WGS metagenome assembly LSQX01 (sample SAMN04489861, study PRJNA283612) | anaerobic digester metagenome | isolation source: 4 biogas reactors fed with cattle manure at either 37C or 55C with and... | place: Denmark: Kongens Lyngby | collected 2014 | reverse complement strand
CGTATGTACATTGTGACTATATTATACCATGCGGATACATAAACATCAAGATTAATTTACCATTCGTTGTGCCTACCCCTTTTCGCTTTTTGAGTTATCCACAGGTTATTAGAATCTCATGGATACGGGGTTTATGAAATCGGTTGTGCCCATTATTGGCCATTCACTGTACAATTCAAGCCAGAACCGCAAACCAGTAAGAACGAGATTTTCTTCGGCATGATTGACCACCCTTCTCTGAGGTTACCTAGCTGTTATTGGTGTATAATATTAAGGTTGTGACTGTAAAATAAATGTTTGCACTAGGGGTGTGCATGTTGTTGGGGGGTGGTTGGTGGTTATCGAAACAGTTTTGGGGAAAAGGCATTGAATAAAAGACGCTCGTTAGTTTTACACCCAACTTGAATATGTGGTAGTTGAAATCCTTGTGGCATAGTGCTTACAAGGGTTTTTTTATTTTTTCTTTTGCCCATTTAGGTATAGTAATGTATAGCCATATATGGTATAATTGAGAGAGAAGAACCCCAACTTGTGGAGGTGCCGCTGTGAACTTGAAACAATCTCGCAGAAAAGATGGCAGGGTTTATCTCTCCATCGAAAAAGCCTATCGTGATCAGGATGGTAAGCCAAGATCAAAGACTGTTCTCTCTCTTGGCTGGTTGGATGTGTTGGAAAAAGAGTACGATGATCCCGTTGCCCACTTTCGGGAAGTTGCTCGGCAAATGACGGAAGAGGAACAAGAACTCAATAGACTTACGTTATCCATTGCAATGGATGAAGAGTTGGTTAAAGACAGCAACGGCCGCAGGAATTTCGGCTATGCGGGCATCCTGAAAATCTTTCATGAACTCGAGTTGGACAGGTTCTTCAGGAACCAGGCCCGACACGAAAAGTTCAAGTACAACACTAACTCCATTATGATTTTGTTAGTTGTTTCCAGGTTGCTCTCACCCGGTTCAAAGAAGAAGGCCTTCGAAGAAAAGAACAGGTACTTTGAACGTTTCGATTTCTCACTGCAGGACGTGTACCGGGCTCTTTCCCATTTCTCGGCCATTGCAAAAGAACTGCAGAGGTACTTGAACACACAGATCACTGAAAAGTACGGCCGCAACACCCGCACGATCTATTATGATGTCACCAATTTCTATTTTGAAATCGACGAGCCCGATGAGTTGCGGCGCTACGGTTTAAGCAAAGAGGGCAGGCGTGACCCGATCGTGCAGATGGGATTAGCCATGGATGCTGATGGCATTCCCCTGCACTATGATTTATTCCCCGGCAATACTGTGGATAAGGCCACGTTCAGGCCCGTTGTAGGGGAAATCCGCAGAAACTACGGCACAGGCAAAATCATTGTTGTTGCGGACAAGGGGATCATCACCGGAGATAACATTTACTACCTATTGGGCAACGAGAAAGGGAAAAACTTCAACGGTTACGTGTTTAGCTTTTCCGTTAGAGGCGGCACCAATGACTTTAAAGAGTATGTACTATCCCAAGAAGGCTATGTGGGGGCCGATGGAAAGCCAGCCACAGAAGACTGTGACTTTAAGATGAAAAGCCGTAGGACCGCACGGGAGATTAGTGTGACCACCAAAACGGGGAGGAAGATCAAAAAGACGGTCTACGAAAAGCAGGTTGTATTCTGGGGCAGGAAGTACGCAGCCAAAGCCCGGGCGGAACGCGAAGAGGTTTTGAGAAAGTCTTGTGATTTAGTGGCAAACCCCCAACGGTACCTGAGAGCGACATCCTATGGTGCGGTTAAATACGTTCAAAACGTGAAGTACGATGAAAAGACAGGCGAAATTTTGGATTACAAGGATCATCCCACCCTCGACTTAGAAAAGATTGCTGAAGAAGAACGGTACGACGGCTACTACGCAATTGTCACCAGCGAACTTGAGATGAGTGATTGGGAGGTCATTGAAACCTACCGCGGGCTTTGGCAAATCGAGGAGACTTTCCGAATTACAAAAGGTGTTCTAGAAACAAGGCCGATTTACCTGACGTTGGAGGACCACATTAACGCCCATTTCCTGACTTGTTTTATCGCCTTGACCATTTTACGCATCCTAGAAAAGAAGACGGGCCACAACTATTCGGCGGCTAGAATCGTTGAATGTTTAAACGCGATTTCTTGTTCCCACGAGCAGAAAAACGTTTATTTATTCGATTACAGAAGCGAGATCTCAGACGCAATCGGTGCTGCTCTTGGCATTGATTTCAGCAAAAAACGATTACGGTTGGGTGACATCAAAAAATCTTTGGCTCAGACGAAAAAGTAGGTTTTTCCCCTACATCTTTGTGACAAAACAAAACAGCCCAAAACCCTGTTCACTTCAGGGTCTTAGGCTGTTTTTCACTTCTTTTGCTGTAAAACTCAGGATAATATTAAGGTTGTGACTGTATAATAAATGTTTGCACCAGGGGTGTGCATGCTGTTGGGGGGGTGGTTGGTGGTTATCGAAACAGTCCTGGGGAAAAGGTATTGAATAAAAGATGATCTTTGTGGCTGCCCGAAATACGTTTAAGAGGGGTATCGGGAAAGCATTCAGGAATTGGGCCCGGATGTTGAGGAAGAACGACGGACTACGCATCGGTGGGGTCGACTATTCATTTCATATTGAACGCTATGCTTACTCGAACAACGATTTACTGCTGGAATTCAATGGTCTTTTGCAAGGCTTTGGTGTTGCGATGGCCCTGGCCGTGCGCACGCGTACAGGCCAGGAAGAGGAGAGGGGGCGCGAGATTTAAGGGTCTGGATCTCTTGTCCTTTGTATCCGAACCTAAGCGTTTAGCGAAGTACCGGCGTTGTTAATTTGCGCTTATAAAGGTGGTGCCTAGGTAAAGACTCTATTTCGAAAGGGGGTTTTGTTTTATGGAGCGCTGATTTTATAGGATGGACAGCTGTTTTATGTGTTTTTATGTAAAGTGTCCATGAACATAAATCCCGTACTGTTTTTAGTTTCTTAATGTTTCTCAAAAAACGGGGAGGAGTTTAAGCTTTAACGTTGAATAAGAGGATTCAGGGTATTTAAATCGGTTTAAATTGAATCGGTTTAACACTGCGGCAAGGAACTATTGAGAGAATAGCAGACAGAACTATGTGCAGTTGTTTTCTAGCTCTATGTATCATTTGCCATCTTGCTCTGGTACCGATAGTGCGAAATTACTTATACTAATAGATTGGAAGATATGCATGGAAGTTTGCCTTGGTGTGGATCTGGGTGGAACCTGGATTAAGTTTGGTTTATTTGACACTGCTGGAACGCTTTTGGAGAAATGGGAGATTCCCACGCCTGCAGGAACCCTTGTGTTCCAAACTATTTCTAACGGTATCCTGAAAGCAATTAAGGACCGAGGAATTCATAAATCTAAGGTTGTCGGCGTCGGCCTAGGGGTGCCGGGCCCGGTTGACGATGAAGGGCATGTAGAAGTCTTGGTAAACCTTCATTTACGAGACATGAATGTGGCCCAGATGGTTTCTGATCTTTTAGGCGGTATATCAGTAATAGCTACAAACGATGCCAACCTTGCCGCTCTGGGAGAAACGTGGAGGGGCGCCGGCCGAGGCAGAGACCATGCCATGCTGATCACACTAGGGACGGGTGTGGGCAGCGGTCTAGTCATCGGTGGGCGACTAGTAAACGGATCCAGGGGGCTTGCGGGGGAGATTGGTCACATTGTAGTTAATCCCGATGAAACGGAGTTTTGCAATTGTGGTGCTAAGGGGTGTTTAGATCAAGTAGCATCAGCTACCGGTTTAGTGAGGTATTGTAAAAAGTTTTTGCAAACGATGGACAAACCCAAGCGGTCAGTCTTGAGTGAAATACCGAACCTGACAGCAGAAAACATTATCATCGCCGCTGAGCAGGGCGATCGGCTTGCTACGGAAACACTCAACTATACCATGAGGTTTTTGGCAAAAACGATTGTGGATGTTAGCCAAGTCGTTGATCCGGAAATATTTATTATCGGCGGCGGGCTATCTAACGCAGGCGATTTTTTGCTGGACATAATTACAAAGCATTACAATGAACTGTCCATTTTTTCTCGCAGGAAAACAGGGATAGTACTCGCAGAACTAGGTAATGATGCCGGTATTTTCGGAGCAGCCCGACTTGCTTTGAAAGAAGGACAGACTGGATAACGCGATCATATGGAAAGTAGACGCAAGGAGGAAACAATGTTAATTACAAGCGATATGGTAAAATACGGTGTTGTGAAGCAGCCAATGAGCGTTGCGAAAGCGGTGCCAGTGGACCTAACCGAGGAAACCGTTCAGGAACATCTAGAAAAAATGTTAGAACGGATAAACGTAGAAGGCCTAGATGCTGTTTTAATTTACGGAGATCGGGAGCACGGTGCTAACTATGGTTATTTGACTGGTTTTGAACCTAGATTCGAAGAATCACTTTTACTTCTGCATAAAGATGGTAAAGCACATCTCTTTTTAGGTAATGAGGCCATGAAAATGGAGAAGTTTTGTCGCATTCCTATCACAGCTGTCCATACTCCCCAGTTGTCATTGCCGAATCAGCCGATGAAAAATGATAAACCCTTAGAAAATCTACTGAAAGCCGCCGGTGTAGAAGGTCAAAACCTAGGATTGGTTGGTTGGAAACTGTTCACCGCTTCTTCTCTCGATCAAAAACGAACATACGATTTACCTCATTTCATTGTGGAGGCGGCTAAACGCGCCGTGGGTCAAAACGGCGAGGTCCAAAATGCAACGCGATTGTTCATCCATCCCGAAAAAGGTGCAAGGGTTATCGCCAATGCTAATGAGATTGCCCATTACGAATTTGGTGCAGCTATCGCCTCGAATCGGATTTTAAAATTGATAAACGCAATCGAGCTAGGAAAAACGGAACTAGAGCTAGCGGAAAATCTGTCCGCGTATGGTCAGCATTTATCGGTACACAGCATCTGTGCAACCGGCGAGCGCTTTACCAATGCAGTAGTTGCCCCCAGAAACAAAGCAGTAAAATTAGGGGACAGGTTTTCTACTACTATGGCTTTACGTGGCGGGCTCACATACCGCTCCGGGTATGTCGTAAAGAATCCGACTAAGCTCCCGGCTGATTGCGTTGACTATCTAGAGAGGGTTGCAAAGCCTTATTTTGCTGCACTAACGACCTGGTACTCCACCATTAGAATTGGGTTGGAGGCTGGGCAGTTGTATAATATAATAACTCAGGTTGCTCCCCAGGAAAAGTATGGGTGGGAGTTGAATCCCGGTCACTTAACATCTAGCGATGAATGGGTGTCCTCCCCCGTATATCCAGGCTCCAAAATCAAATTCCGTAGCGGCATGATGTTACAGGCTGATATTATTTTTGATGTGGCAGGTTACGGAGGCTCCAGCGCAGAGGACGGGATCGTTTTGGCAGACGAGGGGTTACGGAACGAATTGGAAAGTGAGTACCCTCAGGTTTGGAAAAGAATGCTGCAGCGTCGGGCCTATATGGAAAACGTTTTAGGTATTCGTTTGCACAAAGAGGTCCTTCCTATGTCTGACATCTGCGGTTACTTGAGGCCGTTTCTTCTTGCTAAAGATAAAGCGTTCTATTTGGAAGCATAAGTAGTTCAAGGCGGGGGTGTTACAAGTGGCTGTAAAAAAGATGGAGAAAGTTACAGTAAAAGGTATCGGTGAAGTCTCGGTGTTTAACTTGGACAATAATAATGGGATGAAGGTTAGGATTCTCAACTACGGGGGAATAGTGGCCTCTGTGCTCGTGCCAGATCGGAAAGGAGATTTCAAAGATGTTGTTCTTGGCTGTGATACTGTTCACGACTACGTAAGGCAGAAGAAATATTTCGGTGCGATTACCGGCAGGTATGCAAATAGAATTGAGGATGGGAGTTTTGAACTGAACGGCAAACGGTACACCCTAGCCAAAAATGATGGCAGAAATCACCTACATGGCGGTGTGGCAGGCTTTGACAAAGTGCTGTGGGGCTGGGATATAAAGAACAAGGGGATGTCAGAATGTCTAGAACTTTCGTACCAAAGCCCGGATGGTGAAGAGGGTTATCCGGGTACTTTAGATATCAAGGTTGAATACTCGCTCTCAGACAACAACGAGCTGATCATTGACTACCGTGCGATTACAGATGCTGACACTATCGTGAACCTAAGCAATCATTCGTACTTCAACCTTCTGGGACACGATGGCCGAACAATTGCGGAACACCAATTAAAAATCTGTGCGGACCGATATGCCGCTATTGATGAAAACTGCCTAACTAACGGCGAACTAGTGGATGTTGAGGATACACCTTTCGACTTTAGGCGTTTGTCGCCTATTGGTCGTGGTCTACAAAGTAGCGATCAGCAAATTGTAAACGGACGGGGGTATGATCACAATTGGGTTTTAAGAAATTTCGATGGTAGTTTACGCAAAGCTGCCGAATTGTATGAGCCATCTAGCGGGCGACTTATGAAGGTATATACGACCAAACCTGGTTTGCAGTTCTATTCAGGAAACTTTCTGGATAAGGCTGAAAAAGGAAAGGCTGGACAAAGATACGGACCGCGGAGTGCACTTTGCTTGGAAACACAACACTTTCCAAATGCTATGAAGCACAAACATTTTCCATCCCCTGTTTTACGGGTAGGCGAGCAGTACCGTCATACCACTGTTTACCAGTTCGGAACAAGATGTTAGCCTTCTGTTCAGGGGGGTAACGATTAGACAAGAAAGTTAGGTATCTATGGAAATGTTTATGGATGCATGCAGGATTTTAAGGGAAGCATGTATAATATCTATATCGACCGCATTTAAATCGGTTTAAGGACCTGACACTTTACATGATGAATACTGTGAGTTTGAGGCATTCATTTCAACCGGTTTAGGCCCCGGGGCAACGTACGTTCGAAAACACAGTCCTTCTAAATCTAGGATGTTTAACACTAAGAAAGGGTGGGCAACAATTATGGCTATCAGTAAGATTGATAAATACATTGGACAGCATGAACAAGAGATGGTCGACTTCTTAGTCTCTTTAATTCAGGCCAAGCCGGTGAATCCTTATTTTGTTCCAGATCAAGGTGTTTCCGAAGCCCAAGCACAAAAGATTATTAAAAATAAACTGACTGAATTAGGGCTTGAAGTCTGGGAGGTACCTGTTGACTTTGAACAGTTAAAAAAATATAAAGGGCTACCTGGTTACATGCCCGGCATTACAGATACAATATCCTTTCAGGATCGTCCCAATATTGTGGCTTGCTTGCGAGGTACAGATTCGCAAGATGCCCCTAGTGTTCTGCTAAGCGGGCACGTTGACGTGGTTCCAGTTGATGACGAGGATTTGTGGGAATACCCCCCTTTCGCCGGTGTAATACACGATGGAAAAGTGCATGGACGCGGTGCAACTGACATGTTAGGTGGATTAGGGGGAATGGTTTCGGCGCTTGAAGCAATTGTGCAAACGGGGCAAAAACCTAGGGGAGATATTTGGTTCGCGAGTATTGTTTCCGAAGAGTTTGGCGGAACTGGAGCGCTGGCGGTCGCGGATTGGATGCAACGCAATGGCATTGCCCCCGATGTGGCTATTATGGGTGAATCCACAAAGGCAGAGGAAGTGTGTCTAGTCTGTAGGGCCATTGCTTTCGCCGATATAGTTGTTACTGGCCGAGCGGGCCACCTGGAAAGAACCCCTGAACATTGGACAGACGGGGGAGCTGTGGATGCAATTGCAAAAGCACGCTACATTATGGATCAAATTGATAATTTGAACGCGGAATGGGCGTTGCGCAAGGACAAGGATCACCCCTACATCAACGATCCTTGCCAGGTAAAAGTTTCGAAAATTAAGGGAGGCCACCATCCTTCCAGTTATGCCGAAAGTTGTACCATCAGTTTAGATATACAGTCTCTACCCCACGAACAAGATGCAGACGGCATTCCGAGTAGCGTACGGATGGAAGTTGAGGATTTTCTATTACGGGTCTGCAATGCGGACTCTTGGTTGCGCGAAAATCCAGTGGAAGTGATTTGGGAATTAGATGCTGATTGTGTCGAAATATCAGATGACCATGCCTTTGTGCGGCTTTTGGCCGAACACACGGAGATGGTGAATGGAGGGGGACGCTTAACAGGGCAACCGGCGCATTACGATGGCGGTTGGTTTGATAGACTCAACGGTACAAAAGTCGTTTGTTTTGGACCTGGTGAGTCTAAATATGCTCATGCCCGGAATGAAATCTGCGAAATAAAACGATTGATTGAATACATCCGAATCGTTGCCGCCGTATGTCTAGAATGGTGTAAATAGCGAGCAAGACTAGATTGAGTTAACTAATAATCTAGCAAGAATGGACATATTGAAAAGAACATTGCGGTCAGTGAAAGGACGTGAGGGATTGGCAAATGCACTTGAATTGCGAAATATTTACAAAAGCTTTGGAAGGGTTGAAGTACTTAACAATATCAACTTCACGTTAAAATCTGGTGAGGTTAAAGGGTTGATCGGAAAAAACGGTGCAGGGAAAAGCACTTTGGTCAAAATAGTGCAAGGAGTCCATGAGCCGACCGCAGGAACTATTAAGATTTTTGATGAGGAGATTCCGCCCACAGCGACAATTAAAGAGCGCGGGAGCCAAGTCGGCATGATTTATCAAGAGTTCAGTCTTGTACCCCAAATGACGGTGGTACAAAATATTTTCCTCAATCAAGAACTAACAAGATCCACCGGTATAATAGATGAGAATTTAAGTATAGCGAAGGTCGAAGAGCTTTTTGGCAGATATGGCATCGATGTGGATCCCCTTGCATTAGTCGCGAGCCTGAACCCTTCTGACATGCAAATGGTAGAGATCTGTAAACAATTGATTCATGACAAAAAGATACTGCTTATGGACGAGCCAACTGCTGCACTGGAGGCGGAACAGTCAGAAAAACTCTACGGTATCATTCGCAAATTGAAAAAAGAGGGGATCTCCGTTGTTTTTATATCTCATCATCTGTCGGAGATTTTGGAAAACTGCGATAGTGTTCATGTGCTGCTAGATGGTAGAACAACACTGGACGAACAAATTGAAAAAATCGGGCTCGAAGACTTAATTACGGCTATGCTGGGTGAAGAGGAGACTCAGGCCGCGAGTACTAAACGCAGGCGGGTGTTTGTTAGAGATGAACCCGTTTTGGAGTTAAAGAACGTTACCTCAACGGTCCTTACAAAGCCCATTTCGCTAAAATTGTACCCACAGGAGGTTCTTGGGCTAGCGGGGTTAAAGGGAAGTGGCCGAACCGAAATAATGCACATACTGTTTGGGATTGATCCTATTTTAAGCGGCGAAATGTTTGTTTTCGGGGAAAAGGTCAACTTTCAGCACCCTAACGATGCTATGAAAAAAGGTATCTATCTTGTACCGGAAAACAGGCAATTACAAGGACTAGTGCTCGAACACAACGTATACCAAAATATGACTTTGCCATGGTTAGATGATCTTTCTGCAAACAGTGTTTTGGTCAATGATGATGCCGGTGAGCACGGCGTAAGAAAGATGATCAGTAAGCTCCATATAAAGTGCAACGGAATTAAAGATGTATTGAAAAATCTATCCGGTGGTAACCAGCAAAAGGTAGTAATCGGCAAGGCTCTCGGGGCAGGAGTTAAGATATTATTGATGGATGACCCAACCTATGGTGTGGATGTGCACGCAAAAACCCAAATAATGGAGGTCGTGGACAAGTTCGCAAAAGATGGGGGCTCGGTCATCTTCATTTCCTCAGAATTGGAGGAGATCTCTGATAACTGTGATCGTATCTTAGTTTTACAGAGACGGGAGGTGATTGATAAGCTGGATAACGATGATGGCATCGTAACGGACGGAGACTTGGCCGCTGCGATTCAGTAATAACCGATACTCCGTCTTAAGGGGGTTCCAACAATAAAAGATGAAACGAAACAATCAAGAAAAAACATCACCCTTGATGATCTTGTGCCTCATCTTGGGCTTTCAAAGGCTACCATTTCTCTTGCTCTCAATAACAGTCCGCTAGTCGCTGATGCTACCAAAGCCAGAGTAATAAAGGTTGCACGGCAACTCGGCTACTGGCCCAACTACTTTGCAGCTCGCCTATCTAGGGGCAAGTCGGAAATGATAGGTCTGTACATGATGGGGGAAGACCTCCCTTCAAGCAACTGGACCCTACCATCAAATTGGCTGTTCTATAACCCTATTTTAAAGGGAATCAGTTCTTATTTATCTGAGGCAGGCTATCGGCTGAGATTAGAACTAATTACGGCGCGACAGGCGGTAAATGAGGGTGTATTATCACACGCTATTAAAGAAGGCTCTTTAGATGGGATATTGCTTGTGGTTCAACACGATATAGATTACGGTTTTCTAGACGTCGTTGAAGAAACGGGATTTCCCATGGTGATTCTGAATGGAGGGTTTAGGCGCGATATTAGTTCTGTTAAGGTGGATAACGGTTTGGGTGCTAGGCAAGTTGTTGATTATCTCGTGGAGAAGGGACACACCAAAATTGCTCACATTGCTGGCCCTAGTGGCGACTTGAATGCGTTGGAAAGAAAATCAGGATTCATAGATGCCATTCGCTTGGCCGGCTTAAAAATAGAGGAAAACCCTATCAAGGTAGGGGATTGGCAAATTGAATCAGGCAGAAAATTAGCCTCGCAATTGATGGAAGAAGATGACGAGATAACCGCCATTTTTTGCGCAAATGATCATATGGCCGTCGGTGCCCTCCAGGCTTTACGGTGCTCCGGAATATCTGTGCCAAATGAAGTGTCGGTTCTGGGCTTTGATGACACAGAAATATGTGAAATCGTTATCCCAAGGCTTTCGAGTGTTAAACAATCCCTGGATAAGGTGGGGCGAATCAGTGCCAAAGGCCTAGTAGCCCAAATAAAAGAAAGAAAACCGTCAATAAGCCATGTTAAATTAGATCCCGAACTCGTGATCCGCGACTCTACGTCATTTTGTCCCAAATAGGCAATGGTACCTTTCGCAAACTCTATAGTAACGGGAAAATTATGCGAGTTTTGACGGCCTATTAAACTTTTCAATTAAACCGATTTAAGTAAAATGGCAAAAATCTATATTGAGGGGGGATTCCTAGTGTAGGCTTGATGCAATACGACCACTGGCGGAACATTTGCTTAAACAAAAATTAGATTAAGGAGTTGTGACTGTGACAAAAAAAATATTTATCTTTACAATCGTAAGTATCCTTGTATTCAGTCTAGGCGCATTCGCTCAAAATGATGGCGGTTATTCCATACCTTACCCAGTTGACCGACCAGACAATCTTGTCATGAAGGGACTCGATGGGGATGACCCAGCTTGGTTTACCGAACTATATCTGACCGCAGAGGAAGTTGCTAAGGTTCGTGAGATGAATTTGAAAATCGCCTATGAGATGCCGAACCAATCTGAGTTCAGTGAGGCCTATTTGCGCGGTTTGGAAAAAGCCACCAAGGATTTAAACATGCAGATCGTTGGGTTGGCAGTTTGTGAAAACGACCCCCATGTGCAAAAAGAAAACATGGAAAACTTCCAAGCTCTTGGGGTAGATATTGTCATGGCTCAGGCTCAAGAAGTTGACCTCGCCGCAAGGACATTTGATCCGTTGAAAAACGCTGGCATAAAACTCCTTTTCCAAGGAAACGTCCCAACGGGATATAAGGCCGGAGTGGATTATGTTGGTGCGGTTGCCAGTGACTTCTATCAGTACGGAAATGAAGCGGCGGATGCTCTCGCAGAGTCAATAGGATACGAAGGAAAAGTAGCGATTATTTATTTGGCTGCAGTAAACCAGGTATCTAACATCCGCGACCAAGCGTTTGTCGATAGAATCAAGTCCACTTATCCAAATATTGAATTAGTGGAAGAGGCGGGTATTGAGGCACCTGTGTATGCTAGTTCAGTTGCAGCCGCGCTACTTACGCGTCATGCTGATCTTGACGGTTTGCATGTGACTTTTGTAGAACCGGCAACGGAGGCTTTAGAGGTCGTGAGGAGTCTCGGTATGAAGGATCTAAAAATATCAACGGTGGACTTTAATTCTATTGCATCGCTGGATCTGATTCGGGATGGAAACATTGCGGTCCTGATTGTTAGCAGGCCATATATCAGTGGTCAAATGATGGCCATGATGGCTGCCTATGGAGCCTTAGGGAAAGAGCTAACATCCTCTACGTATATGGGTCCAATTGTTGCTGTAAACGCTGAAAACATCGAGGAAGAGTGGTTCGCCTCGTTTGGTGTGGAGCTACCTCGAGAGCTTAAACAAGCCCTAGAGATGAAGTAGGCATTCATGGTAGGAGCCAGGACCGCTTTTGCGGTTCTGGCCCGGCCATATAGCCGAGAAGAGCCCTGAAGGACATGGTGCATGTGACAGGCTTAATCAGGATCAGGGTCTTGCTGAAACCAGGGGCACACGATTGGAGGTTCCATTCCCCAGGAAGTGTCAGCATAGCAATACAAATAACGGGGGGAAACTGCACCAATGAAATCACTTGCTAAAACAAAGAATATATCGGATAGGGTTAAGAAAATTGATGTTCAAGATGCTATGGTGTATATTGCTTTTATCGTACTCTATGTGTTGTTCACCGTCACATTAAAGGATGTTGGTAAGGGATTTTCCAACTTGGGAAATTTGATGAACATTCTGCGACAGACTTGCTTGTTGGCCATCATGAGTGTGGGTATGACGTTTGTCATTTCTTCCGGTCAAATTGATCTTTCTGTTGGGCCAATTGTAGGGGTTACATCTGTTCTGGTTGCAATGGCCATCAATAATTATGGGCTAACGGTCGGTGTTCTTATGGGTTTAGGTTTTGGAGCAGCTGCTGGGCTTATCAATGGTATTTTGATAGCATATTTGAAATTGCCGCCGTTTATAGCAACGTTGGGCATGTCAATGGTTTGGCAGGGTTTTTCAAGGAAAGTAAGCGATCTAAAAGCAATCATCGTATTGGATGATAGGTTCATTCAAATCTTTGGCGGTGGGAATGTTGGCGTGATTCCCAGTGTTTTCATCTGGATGATGGGCATTGTAATCATTGGCTATATCTTGATTTATAGAACACCGTTTGGAAGAAAAGTACTTGCGGTAGGGGGAAACGAGAGGTCCGCACTGTATTCTGGAATTAGAGTACAGCGAGTTCGAATTGCAGTTATGGTAATCTCAGGGTTACTTGCGGCGCTGGCTGGCATTTTGTGGACGGGACGTTTTGGGGGAGGTAGATACTCCCTTGGAGAAGGAAGCCAAACAGATGTTATTGCCGCTACCGTGCTTGGTGGTACCAGCATGTCCGGGGGCAGGGCTTCACTTCTAGGCGCGGTCGTCGGTTCAATTCTGATTGGTATGCTTAACAACGCTTTAGTTATGTATGGTCTAGATACACATATGCAAATGATCCTTAGCGGTATTACGATATTGCTAGCGGTTCTAGCAACAATTCGCAGAGAAAGACTGAAGTAACCCGCTGGTGCTTGGGAAGCCGAAATCTAACAAAATTTGCCCCGATCTAGCGGTGGGATGACTGATTGGCCTAATGGATTCTACTTTTTTATCGCAAAGTTCGAGCATCGACCTTTATAAGGGTTTAAAGAGCGATGACGGCAAATCTTGCGGGGTTGTGTAAAGCCTACCACATGTCGGATATATAGAGAGAGGGTCTATGAAGTGGATATGAAAAAATTTGTTTCTGAATATGTTGATGCTCATTCAATGCAAATGGCGGAATTTATCGCATCCCTAATTCGCACAGAACCGGTAAACCCCATGTTTGTACAAGACCCAGGTATTTCAGAAGCTGCTATACAGAGGCTTATTAAAGAAAAGCTTGAAGTGCTGGGACTTGAAGTATTGGAATTACCGGTAGTACTTGATACGCTAAAAGAATACAAAGGTATGCCGGGATATGTACCGGGGGTTACGGATGTCGTATCCTTTGAAGGCCGTCCTAATATTCTTGCCCGATTACCGGGTACCGATCCGGATAATGCCCGTTCAGTATTATTATGCGGGCACTGTGATGTAGTTGGTGCTGAAGATGCAGAATTGTGGCAACACCCTCCTTTCGAAGGGAAAATCAAGGATGGAAAGATCCACGGAAGGGGTGCCACGGATATGCTTGGTGGTTTGGGTGGTATGATCTTAGCCATTGAAACCATTCTGAAGAGCGGAATTAAACCGAGGGGTGATATTTGGTTTGCGAGTATAATCTGCGAAGAATTCGGCGGGACTGGGACTTTGGCTCTAGCTGATTGGATGAAGCGTAGCGGAATTGCTCCTGACATCGCCATCATGGGCGAGCCAACGGGCGGTAATGAGATTTCTTTACTTTGTCGTGCTATAGCTTTTGTGGATGTAGTGATCAAAGGGCGCGCTGGTCATCTAGAGCGCACGCCAGAGCATTTTAGCGATGGTGGAGCAGTCGATGCTATTAGCAAAGCTCGGTACATTATGGATGCCATTGACCGGCTCAATGCCGATTGGCGTTTACGCAAGGACAAGGACCACCCCCTGATTAATGATCCTTGCCAGGCAAAGATCTCGATGATTCGCGGGGGGCACCATCCTTCCAGCTACGCTGAAAACTGTACGTTAAGTCTTGATATACAGTCTCTTCCGCATGAACAGGAAGACAATTTACCCTTAAGCGTTAGAAGGGAATTCGAAGAGTTCTTAATGCGTGCTTGTGAGGCTGACCCCTGGCTAAGAGAAAATCCCGTGGAGATTCAGTGGAAATTAGATGCAGACTGTGTTGAAATTAGCCAGGACCACGAATTTGTCCAACTGCTAGCGAATATCGTTAAAGAAATCAATGGGGGCGGACGCTTGTACGGTAAGACGGGGCACTATGATGGCGGTTGGTTGACTCAGCTTAACGGTACAGAGGTCGTATGTTTTGGTGCTGGCGACGTGGCTTACGCACATGCCCGTGATGAATTTTGCTCAATTCAACGTCTAGTGGATCAGGTTAAGATTGTTGCACTAGTTTGTCTCAATTGGTGCAAATAAACTTGACCGTATGATGTGGCGTGAATTTAGGTCTTGAATCAAAAATTTTAACTGGAATCGGGGGATCTTGGGTGTGTTACACAGCATATAAAATAAACGATAAACTTAAGATAAACGGTAGATTGGATGCAAGAGAGTGGGAACTAGCACCTAAATCCCCCAGATTTGTAGATATAGTGACCGGGGAACCAGTTTTGTATGATACACGTACGGCAATTCTTTGGGATGACGAATATTTGTATATTGGGTTTTGGGTTGAAGAGCCTCTGGTACGGGCCAATTTCAGGGAACGGGATAGCCTATTGTTTAACGAAAACAATGTAGAGCTATTTATCGATGGAGGGGATACTTATTACGAGCTGGAAATAAACGCATTGAATTCTATCTACGAGGTCTTTTTCATATGGAGAGATGCCTACCAACGTTGTAATACATATGATACCCACGAGTTCAATCTATATGAACGTGACGTATACACCTTCGGAGGTAATCATGATCGATGCGGAATGCACTTCTGGACAGGAACACACCCGAGAGGGCTTAGGTGGGCGTTTAGGGATTGGGACTTTCCCGGACTGAGAACCGCGGTACATGTTGATGGTAAGATAAATGATGACAACCACATTGATCGCGGCTGGACCGTGGAGCTAGCGTTGCCATGGAAAGGTATGAAGTGGCTTAGCCAGGGTAGATCACTACCTCCAAATGACGGCGATAAATGGAAGTTTCAGTTCGCTAGATACCAAAAGCTAAGTGGCCTAAACGGCGTCGATAGAAGCGTAGGATGGGCATGGGATCCTGTCGGTTCTAACGACAATCATTGGCCCGAAAAGTTTACCCCTATTGTTTTTTCTACAAAATGCATTGAGGAAGTATATTAGATAAAATACCTACTTAGCATTTGAAGAAGCATGTGATGAACCCACAGGATTCGATACAAGGATGCGCTTCCTCAACCGGAGGCACAAAATAGGCCGTAACAATTTCGATTTCGCATAAGGGTCCCAAGCCTCAATATCATTGCAGATTATTACCACGGCTCAAATGTAATCTAATAACTTGATTAGGGGGAGCACAATTGGCTAGAGGTTCGGTATGCATGATCGCTTTGCTGCTTGTGATATCAATCGGATGTCTACGCGGAATAAATGTGGGTCTTCTTGGTGTGGCTATGGCCTATCTCCTGGGTTCCTGTTACGGTATGACCGCAAGACAAATAGTTGTTCATTGGCCCACGCAATTGTTTGTGCTCCTGCTGTAGACCTGCATTCTTAAATCCTTAAAAGCAACACAATTTCAGCACTTTATTTTCTGGTTAGATCATCAGCAACTGATTTCTTTTTGCCGTATTCTACGGCTTTTTTTGATCCGCGTATTGATCTTCGAAGTCTTACCTAGGGGTCGCTGACTTCTTCTACCGGTATATAA
>LSQX01084168.1_pt1 | contig 16444 bp, 6 predicted proteins | sample 654561 | NCBI WGS metagenome assembly LSQX01 (sample SAMN04489861, study PRJNA283612) | anaerobic digester metagenome | isolation source: 4 biogas reactors fed with cattle manure at either 37C or 55C with and... | place: Denmark: Kongens Lyngby | collected 2014 | reverse complement strand
CCTATATGGAACAGGTCGAATGTCCCGCTCAGATAGCCTGTTTTTATTTGTGGTTCGGTTATGGTATTCCTTGACATCTTATAGTCATAGCTTTCCAATCCAAAACCGCGGGAGTTATTATTGTACCGTTCTATCACATTCTTATATATTCCATCATAATCCGGGATATACAGAACTTCTCTATTTTGCATCCTGTTTACAATTTCCATAGCCAAACCCTTAACAAGACCCAAATCATTGGCCTCCCCGTTAAATGCTGTTCCGGGAACGGCTCCCGGGGACACATTTAAAATGCGATTGTTGGAGCCATATTTTTCAATTTCGATATTGAGACTCTCAACCAGTTTACATACTGCCGCCTTGGTCGCTCCGTAAACGCTGAACATGGGAGACGACACCAATCCTGCAATACTGCCGACAATGCATGTATAAAAATCATGATCGGAAATAATCCTGTGATAGTAGTGTCTTATAATACGCGTCACGGCAATCGTATTAACCCCGTAACCATTCATTATTTCGATGTCCGTAATATCCTCGAAGGGAGCAATCCTGCCGAATCCGGCGGTAATGACAAGTGAATCGATATCATGGAACCGGTTCAGGATTGAAATGTCCTTGTTGACAAGATTGAACCGTAGGAAAGATATCTTTTCATTATCCAGTTCTCCACAAGGTTCCTGACGGTCAAGAATGTAAATCTTCCCATAATCCCTATCGAGCAACTCAAGGCATATCGCTGCCCCAATCCCGTTGCTGCCTCCTACTACCAGAGCTGTACCTTTCATCTTCGCATTATCCAAAATCTGTCATCCGCCCGTCAAGGCTGGTTTTAATGGGAATATACAAATATTTGAAACTGTTCCGTTCCTTCTGGTGACACCATGTGTAAACACGTATCATCCTCCGCCAGTCGGAGAATCGGCTGTCCAACGCTTCTTGCGAATTTTCCGGTACTTTATACCACGCACCCTCGAAAAGGACATCCTTCATTCCCGCTATTGCCGTATCGGGATAAGTTATTCCATTTTCAAAAACCAGGTTATTCCCAATGTACTTATACACCCATATATCAATAAAAGGATAGGTATAATCATATCCTTCTATCCTTTCCCCATCGATGTCCCACACTTTGAAGTAACGGGTACCTCTGAATCTATATTTGTCATCATGGCGTAGATAGTCGTGCTTCCCCAATTGAGCAAAAAACAGTTCGATATCCTTCTCCTCGATAGCTATGTCGATATCATCATCCCACATCATGATGCCACCGTGACGAATATAACCCAAGAGTGTACCCGCTTCAAGCATCAGTCCTATACTGTTTTCGCGGGCAATATCGCTCAGCGTTTTTAATAATTTTCTTGCCTTTTCCAGCCTGGATTCATTCCAGGACGATTGACCTATGGCCATGTCATACACCAACCGGCATCTGTCAGGCCAATTATAGTCCTCAACAAGACTGATATCAAACCAGTCTACATTGGAATTATACACATTTAATCCTTCATCCGATAAATTCATTATGGTGTGATCAAGTCGATCCTCTATGGTCTCCAGAGACAATAGATTTATTGCTCCTTTCCTACTTGTCATGTAGATCGAGTTTCCTAATTTATAACCAAGCAGATAGGGTTCCCTGCTACCTGTTTCCCAATAATTGATATTCAATAGGCGTCGTCCATCTCTCCTCCTCTTTTCTTGTCGGGACTGTTCTTCAAGGTCAAAAGGGAAAAATATGTCCCAGTCATCGGGTAGCTCTTCAATAGTCCTGTCTATCCGGTCTGCAGATAATGCAAGATGTACATTGCTTTCTATGACTAAGCACCAAGGCATCCCTGTTTCCAAAAATTGCTTCCAGACCTCCCTGTGGGATAAAAAATTGGCTATCTCCCCCCGGGATAGATCGAAACCGTACGTCCTTTTATAATTTGAATCATCGACGGATAATTCATTCTGTATGCTGTTTGGATACAGATGCCGAATCTCATGGACTGTCATGTCCCGGATGTCTGTGATTGGAGCAGCAGTCGTTTCCAGGGTATGGGGAAGATGAATTTTATAAATGCACATATTATACACTATTAAAAAATGATTTATTATGGTGTAATTACAAGGTAGATATCATTACTGCAAATTTAGTGTATTTTTTTTAAAAAACCAGTTTAGTAATGATTAAAAAATAAGTTGGGACGGATTGTCCGGTTTTATAAGGTAGTTCCACTTTGGTAGCTTCGGGCGGTGAACGACCTGCCATTTTAGGCGTCGTTCATAGTCATTGTCAATCGGTCTTTGTATATCATAAGTTTTGTTGTTTATGTTAACGTGTACGGTCAACCCTTTTGAGGCGGTGGTTCTGGCAGCCCGTTGTGCCGCCTGCTCAATGGAAAGCAGGGGGGCTCCGCTCCAACTGCGTGTGATTTGTGAGAACAGCCTGTGTTCGATAGGGTTCCACTTGGAACAATAAGGAGGATAATGCATAACGAAAATATTCATGTTCAATCTATTGGCAAGATCCATAAAATCTTGTTTGACAATACGGTGCGAGCTGGAGTTCGAACCGCCCCCGTCACACAAGATGACTATTGTATGCGCCTGTGCGTACTGCCTGTGCAGGTCCTGGTTCCAGACTCTGGCGATGTTGTCGCAGACAAATTTGGATGTGTCATGGTTGGTTCCCAGGGTCAGATATCCGGCATTTTTAGTGACATCATATATTCCGTGAGGGACAATCTTCGCTTCGGCAAACGTTTCAAAGTCATGGTCGTTAGACTTTGGTTGTCCCACGCTGAGCGCCTTTCCATCCCGCTTGAAATTCCCTATAAGCTCTTTCTTCTTGGTATCTATACTGAGGATTGGCAGTCCAAGTTGCTCACACCTTGCCCGGACATCCGCGATTTGGCAGAACTGTGCGTCCCGTTCCTCGACTTCCCTCATAGGCAGGTCTTTGATGAAAGAACGGTTGCGAAAGCCCAAGGAGTCAAGTATCTGACGGATATAGTATTCAGAGATATCACAGCCATGCCCTTTCATGCCTTTTCGTATCTGGGGCACGGTCATGGATATCCAGAATACATCCTCATCTTGAGGAAGCCCCGCCAGATGCGGCTCAATGACGAGCTTGAAAGTATCAATCCATTCAGGATGTTTGGGGAGACTGGCCTTGCGACCACCACCGTACCCGCGCACTCTGCCGCGGTCAAGACCGGCTCCTTGACGAAGTTCACGGATACCTTTGTAGATGGTGTTTTTGCTTGTTCCCATAATTTTACTAATTTTGTGGATGCCAACGCCTTGTTGTTGGAGATGGATGGCCCGTGTGGCCTTAAACCGTCTTCTCTCACTTTCGTTGAGCAAGGACACGAATATTGTGAACAATATTACCGGATACACTTCGAGAACAAGTTCAACTTTCAGGACTTCAATCTCTCGCTCATTACCGGCCGGCGGATCAAGGAATGTATCGTCGCCTTCGATCCAAGCTACATACCCAAGAGTGGGAAAAAGACCTTTGGCACGGGTCGTTACTGGTCGGGTTGTGCCAAACAGGCCAAATGGGGTTTGGATATCTGCGGTTTGACCACTTGCCAGGCACGCAGTGAGAATAAGCTGAATTTTCATTTTAATACCGCATTGACCGTTGTCAATTTAGCTAGGATTGACATGATAATTATTATCACACAAGAAAATGACTAAAAGCGAGTTCCATACGACAGTATGCCGCATAGCGCAGATAGAAACGGAGAGCAACGAGATGCCGAAAGGATTCGAGTCATTATTCTTTTGCTTTATATCATATTACGCAGTAGGACAGTGTGCGATAAGCCTTATATTTGTAAAACAAATACATGCAAAATGAAACACCTGATACTGACATTTTTTCTCTGCCTATCCATTACTCCGGCAGTACAATCAAACAACTCATTGCCTATTGTTCCCAAGCCGGCAAAGGAAAGCACTTCCGGTGAACAAGTAATCCTGCAGAAAAAATGGCCCATTCTTGTTCCTTCCCAATTGAATATAAACAGGGAATATCTTTCTTCCCTATTCAAAGAGTTTGACATCGAAATCGTGCACACGACCGATAAAAAGAACGCACTGATCGTTGTAAATGAAGACAAGAAACTCTCTAAGAACCCCGAAGCTTACCGGCTCCAAATTGGCGGAAAAGGTAAAATAATCCTGTCCGCCTCTTCCAAAAACGGGGTTTTATACGCATTCCAATCATTGAGTCAGATAGTGAGGGCAGACGACAACACCGTAGCATTACCTGTCTGCACTATCACGGACGAGCCGGCATTTCCATGGCGTGCCTTTATGCTCGATGAAAGTCGGCATTTCCATGGGATGGAAACGGTAAAGAGAATGCTCGACGAGATGGCACGCCTGAAAATGAATACTTTTCACTGGCATCTGGTCGATGATCCGGGCTGGAGAATTGAGATCAAAAAATATCCTGCACTCACTAAAACCGGTTCCCTGCGTAACTTCTCCCATAGGGACCTTACTCCCGAAAAATGGGACGAGACATACCCCGGCAAGAAAACGTTTTACACACAAGACGAAATCCGTGAGGTAGTAAAATTTGCGGCCGATAGAGGAATAAAAATCATGCCCGAAATCGAAGTACCGGGACACGCTTCCGCTGCCATAGCCTCCTATTCCTGGCTGGGCGCAAGCAGCAACAAGGAGGGAAAAGGTATCTGGGGAGACCTTTACAATGTGACTGATCCCAAGGTGGAAGCGTTCCTGCATGACGTGTTGGACGAAGTGATCGAACTGTTCCCATCGAAACTTCTGCATATCGGAGGAGACGAAGCCGATTATTCACACTGGCGGAATAACTCACAGATCGTACAATTTATGGAAGATAACCATATTCCCACATTCTCGGATCTACAGGTATGGTCCATCAATCGCTTCTCCAAATACCTTGCGTCGAAAGGGGTGAAAATGATGGGTTGGAACGAAATTACCGGTGACAATATCCGGAATGAAGCACATATTGAAGAAGGCCAATCGGAAAAACTGGCCGAAGGCACCATCGTCCATTTTTGGGATGGAGATATCAGCCTTGTGAACAAAGCCATCGAAAAAGACTACAATGTGGTGAACTCTAACCGTCATTTTACGTACCTCGACTATCCCTACGAAGTAATATCCCTAGAAAAGGCCTATTCGTTCAATCCGATACCCGATGGTTTGGAAAAATCCAGAGAGCCTAAAATACTTGGTACGGGTTGCCAGATGTGGGGAGAATATACTCCTAATACAACCCGTCTCTATTACCAGATCTTTCCCCGTATCGCGGCCTATGCCGAGTGTGGATGGACCAAAGCAGCCGACAAGGATTATCTGGATTTTAGCCAGAGAGTAAAGAACACCGAACGTCGTTGGCGGAAATTGGGTTATTTCAATCAACAGCCTTCATTTTCAAAGCAGGACGACACCTTCACTCTTTGGCAATTACCTTCTCAGATCAACACCATAGGCAATTCCTATGTGATCCGTACAGATAACAACAAGGTTATTGTAATGGATGGAGGAGTCAAGGAAGAAGAAAATTACCTCAGAGGTTTTCTGGCTGCATTAGGCAATGTGGTAGATTGCTGGTTTGTGACACATCCCCACCCTGACCATATTGGTGCACTTACACAGATTCTGGAGAATCCAAAAGGAATTACAATTCGGGAAATTTGCCAATCCACTTTTTCTGATGACTTACTGGATATGGAACCCGATTACAAAGAACAAGCTATTACATATTACAAGGCATTCAAAAAATCGGGTGTCAAAAACAAGGAAGCAACACCTGGAATGGTACTAAATTTCGGGAACACCTCTATGAAAATATTAGGTATTAAAAATGAGGAGATAAGAGAAAATCCTTATAACAATTCTAGTGTAGTAATAAGGGCTTCCGATCCGGTAAAATCCGTACTCTTTCTTGCCGATACGGGAAAAGAAGCAGGGGATAAATTGTTAAACGGCCTATTTAAAGACGAGTTGGATTGCGACTATATCCAAATGTCACATCACGGACAACAAGGCGTTTCCATGGATTTTTATCGCACGGTAAAATTTCACGCCTGCCTGTGGCCGACCCCTACTTGGGTATATAACAATGATACTGGAAACGGATTCAACACAGGACATCTTAAAACGATGGAGACCCGCGAGACAATAAAAGAACTGAATATTACCGAACAGTACTTTAGTTTCGACGGAGTAACAAAGATCGAATAGATACAAATTTAAGATAGTCTCTAAACTTTCCTAGATAGAGTTTTGGTTATTATGAAACAATACATTATACTGTTCTTTTCTTCGATATTACTGTTCACTGGCTGTTCCGTCAGTGAGTTATCCTCATTAAAGGTGGAGTATGAGGAAACCCCTATAGGTATTGATATTGAAAAACCACGCTTTAGCTGGCAGATGAGTTCCTCCAAGCGGAGTCAATCGCAATCAGCCTATCAGATTATCGTCACCGACAAAACGGGAAAAGAAGTATGGAGCAGTGGGAAAACTGAAAGTAACATATCCCTTAATATTGAATATGCGGGAGAACCGCTGCAACCTTGTACCAGATACAATTGGACTCTCCAAGTGTGGGATCAGGATGATAAACCATTATCTACACAATCATGGTTTGAGACGGGGTTGATGAATCCCTCCATCGATGCATGGGAAGGGGCAAAGTGGATTGGTGGCGGCGACGATGACCTGGTGCTTTATCCGGATTACCTGCCCACTTTCAATATCAATTATAGCCTGCAGTTAGACAAGGAGAGTGGCAGCACCAAAGCCGGTTTTGTCTTCGGCGCCAATGATCCCCGGCTGATGGATAAAAACAAAAATATCTATAACCTGGAAAATGAAAGAGACGAATCTTACATTGAAGTGGAATTGGATATTTCGCAAGTAGCCGCGGGAGGAAATGCCTTCTTGCACCTGTATCGCGTAGGATATGCTCCCGGCGATCGGAAGGAAACCCCATTTCGAAGCTTGCCCATTCCCTCCTCCACGATTCATCGGGGGAATCAATACGATAAACATTTTATCTGCCTCAAAACCATGTATAGCAATACCGACTTCTTCGTCGGTGGCGAAGAGGAATCGAATAAAATAGGCAAAGTGACAATCAACCCCATCGGGAACAGCTGGGATTATATCTGTTTTCCGATGCTTTGCGAGATCGGGTTCTCGGCAAGGCCGGGGCAGTCGGCAAACTTCTCAGAGGTGGAAGTACGCAACTACCGGGTACCCAACAACATCCTTTTTTCGGAAAAATTAGATGAAGGTGGAGAAAAAAGTCTCTTCGCAGAGAAAGAAAATCTGACGATCACCCGCCAGGCTTATCAATTAAGTGGCGGCGATTCCGGCAGATTGGTTACTGCCAATATCGGAAAAAAATCGATGCCGTTGCTCCGGACCACCTTCACGACTAAAAAGGGAGCTATCGACGATGCACGTCTCTATATCACAGCCAGAGGTATTTATGAGGCATATATCAACGGCGAAAAGATTGGCGATGACTATTTCAACCCCGGATTGACGCAATATAACAAGCATCATCTCTACCAGACCTACGACGTGACCAACCGGCTTAAAGCGGGCGACAATGCTTTGGGAGTAGCCTTAGGAGAAGGGTGGTGGAGCGGGGCGATCACCTATATGGGATACCTGTGGAACCTGTTTGGCGACAGGCAATCGCTCCTTGCCAAATTAGTAATCACCTATGCCGACGGCACCATGGAGACGATTGTAAGTAACCCCGACAGCTGGTCTTATTTCGACGGTGGTCCCATTATCTACAGCAGTTTCTTCCAGGGAGAAGTATATGACGCGCGGAAAGAAGCAGCGATAGAAGGGTGGGCTGAGGCTTCTTATGATGCTTCAGGTTGGAAAAAAGCGGTAGAAGTGGACCAGGAGAAAGCAATCACGGAGGACAAAGCGATAGAAGCCAACCGGATGCCCGCGGTGAATGATTTCTCAGCAATGCAACTGATTGGACAGTACGGTCAAACCGTCAAAAAAATCAAGGAACTCACCGCCATTTCGATGGAAGAGGTCAGGTCCGGTGTCTACCTCTATGATATGGGGCAAAATATGGTAGGGGTACCAAGGATCACCCTCAAAGGGGAAAACCCCGGCACAGCGGTCAAATTGAGGTTTGCCGAGGTAAAATATCCCGATCTACCCGAATTTAAAGAGAATACAGGGATGATCATGCTTGAGAATATCCGCGGCGCCATGGCACAGGATATTTATATCACGAAAGGTGGTAACGAAACGATTCTTCCACGCTTCACTTTCCACGGTTATCGGTTTATCGAGATCACCGGAATTGACAAACCCCTTCCACTGGAGGCGGTAAAAGGCGATGTGTTAAGCTCCATCCACGAACTGGCTTCACATTACGAAACCTCCAATTCCAAAGTGAACAAACTATGGGAGAATATCACCTGGTCCACTTTCGCCAATTTCCTGTCGATACCCACCGACTGCCCACAACGCAACGAACGTATGGGATGGAGTGGCGATATATCGGTCTTCTCACGGACAGCCACCTATTTGGGGGATATCCCCCAGTTCCTTCACCGCCACATGCGTGCGATGCGGGACACCCAACGTGAAGACGGGCGTTTTGCCGATGTGGCTCCCATCGGCGGCGGTTTTGGCGGCATACTGTGGGGCAGCGCCGGCATCACCGTGCCGTGGGAAAGCTATCTGCAATACAATGATGAACGGCTGTTGGTGGACCATTATGAGGCGATGAAATCCTATATCCGTTACTTAACGGAGTACATAGACCCTGAGACAGGTATATTGACGGAAGGGAACCTTGGCGACTGGCTTGGGCCGGAGCAGGAGAAGAACGACAATAGTTTATTATGGGAGGCCTATTTCATCTATGATCTCGAATTGATGCACCGTATCGCCACCCTGCTGAAGAGGAAAGAGGATGCCGTATGGTTCAATAAGCTTTGCCGGGAAAGGAAAGCGTTTTTCAACAACACCTATTTCAATCCGAAAACCGGTGAAACCGTCCATTCCGGATTCAGGCAACCGGAAAGAAAAGGCGAATTGATCGGCACACAAACATCCTACCTGATCCCGTTGGCATTCGATATCTGCGATGAAGGTGTAAAAGAACTTGTTGCACAACAACTTGTCAATTGTATTGAAAATTCGTATCACAAAAATGAAGAGACGACGTATCCCCCCTACTCGCTGATGACCGGTTTTATCGGCACAGCCTGGATCAACAGGGTACTGTCGGAGTGGGGGCACTCCGAGGCAGCCTATCGGATATTGCAGCAGACCAACTACCCTTCATGGCTCTACTCGGTAGACCAAGGTGCTACCACCATCTGGGAACGGCTCAACTCCTATACCCGCGAGCACGGCTTTAGCGGCAACAACTCCATGAACTCCTTCAACCACTATTCTTTCGGTTCGATCGGTTCCTGGATGGTCAATTATTCGCTGGGAATTGAGCGGGACACAAATAATCCCGGGTTCAAGCATTTTATCTTGCAACCTGAGCCGGATCCGACAGGTGAGATGACTTTCGCCAAAGGGCATTACGACTCGATGTACGGGCGGATCGAGAGCAGTTGGGAAATGAAAGGGAACACCTGTCAATACCATTTCAAGGTACCTGCAAACTGCTCCGCGACACTCTATCTGCAGGCAGCCGATATTGAGATGGTTAAGGAAGGCGGCAAACCGGTGAGATCATCAAACGATATTGAAGTCGTAGGTGAAGAGAACGGAAAAGTCATCATGAAACTCCGGTCAGGAGAATATCGGTTCAGCGTAGAAATAAAATAAAACAGTCACACTTGCCTGTGATGACCTAATAAGAGAAACGATGAAGGCAATTCAATATTCACTCCTTGCTATTCTTCTGATTTGCTGTACTGATCCGGGTACGCAAGATATCGACCAGCTTATCAATGGGTTTAAATCTCCGCCCGATTCTGCCAAACCGGGCGTATATTGGTATTTCATGGATGGGAATATCAACCGGGAGAGTCTTACTAAAGATCTCGAGTCGATGAAGCAGGCTGGCATAAGCAACCTGATGTATCTGGAGGTAAATGTGGGTGTTCCTCGAGGAGATGTTGACTTTTTCAGTGACGAGTGGCAGCAGCTATTTGCCCATGCGGTGAAGGAAGCGGAGAGATTAGGGATCGAGATCTCGCTGGGTCTGGGCCCCGGATGGACCGGAAGTGGCGGCCCCTGGGTGAAACCCGAAGAGTCGATGCAGCACATCGTAGGCGAATCGGTGATTGTGCAAGGTGGTAAGAAGAGCGATATCTGGCTGCCTGTTCCACCTCCCAAGCGGCCTTTTTTTGGATTGCCTTCGGAAATGCAAGAGCAGTGGTCCCAATTCTATGAAGATATCGCCCTAATTGCTTTTCCCAATGACAGCACGATTGACTTCATTGATGATATTGACGAGAAAGCACTCTATTACCGTCCCCCCTACACCTCTGTAGCAGGAGTGAAGCCCTACTTTGTGTCGGAGGCAATCCCCTCCACGTTAAAAGGAAAAGGGATCGATCCAGAGAAAATTATCGACCTGACGGAGATAATGGATAAAAACGGGAGAGTGCAATGGGATGCACCCGATGGTGAATGGAGGGTGATGCGGTTCGTGAGCCGCAACAATGGCGCATCCACCCGGCCCGCTCCCTTTCCCGGACTGGGGTTTGAATCGGATAAATTCGACAAGGAGGCGCTCAACAAACATTTGGACCATTTTATCGGTTCGCTGTTAGAGAAAACAGGAATACCTGACAAGAAGGCAAAGGGGGGATTGAAAAGACTCCATATGGATAGCTGGGAAATGGGAGCACAGAACTGGAGCCAAAAATTCAGGGAAGAGTTCAAAGAACGGAGGGGATATGATCCCTTGCCTTTTTACCCGGTACTCACCGGACTCGTCGTGGAAAACAGGGAGATGAGTGAGCGATTTCTTTGGGACTTGCGTCTGACATCGCAAGAATTGGTCGTCGAGAACCATGCGCAGGAGGCAAAACGGTATGCCAAGGAGCGCAATATGGGCTTCTCGATTGAGCCTTACGACATGAACCCTACTGCCGATTTGGAGTTGGGGGCGGTAGCCGACATACCGATGTGCGAGTTCTGGAGTAAAGGGTTAGGCTTCAACTCGGCCTTCAGCTGTATAGAGGCAACCTCCATCGGACATATAAACGGCAGCTCCATTATTGCCGCGGAAGCGTTTACCGCTGATCCGGGTGAGGGATGGAAACAATATCCGGGAGTGATGAAAAATCAGGGAGATTGGGCCTTCGCCACCGGGATCAACCGTTTTGTCTATCACACATTCCAGAATCAATTTCTGGATGACTCCTTGAAACCGGGAGCCACAATGGGACCATACGGCGTACATTGGGACCGGAGCCAGACATGGTGGCCCATGGTAAATGGCTATCACGATTATATCTCGCGCTGCCAATACCTCCTGCAACAGGGGAAGCATGTGGCGGATATCCTGTTTTTAACTGCCGAAGGGGCGCCCCATATTTTCAAGCCGCCCCTTTCCGCCATGTCGGGGTCCGACACCATCCCCGACCGGAAAGGTTTTAATTTCGATGGAGTCGCTCCAAGTCAATTATACCGGGCAAAGGTGAAAAATAATATGATTCTCTTTCCGAGTGGGGCATCTTATCGTATCCTGGTATTACCCTCCGTAGAGACCATGACGCCCGGTCTATTACAAAAGATCAAATCGTTGGTGCGTGACGGGGCACACATCATCGGAGTCCCTCCTCATCAGTCGCCCAGCCTTGTAGGCTATCCCGATTGCGACAGGGAGGTGAAGGAGATGGCCAAGTCGATCTGGGGAACGCTTGAATTGCCGGAGGGACTATCGACAATAAGCTACGGAAAAGGAAAAATAACCTGGGGAGAAGCGATCACAAAAGAGAGCGACAACTTATATCCTCATTATGATATTATCGCGCAAACACTGCGGGAAGCAGGAGTGATCGAAGATTTCAGATCCGACCGGGAGGAGATCCGCTATACGCACAGAACCGGAGGAGAGTGGGATATCTATTTCCTATCCAACAAGAGCGACAGTCCGGTTACTGCCAATTGTAGTTTCAGGGTAACCCAACCCAATCCGATGTTATGGGATCCCATCACCGGAGAGATCTACAAAATTGATGAAGCCATCCATGATCACCGGCTCACTTCCATGGGACTTGAATTTGAGCCTTATCAGAGCTATTTTATCGTTTTCGATAAAAATCACAAAACGGACAGTTATGACTCTTTTTTCACTCCCGAATCGGTGATCACCACGTTGGATGGCAACTGGGAGGTATCCTTCGATCCCACATTCGGAGGGCCTGCCGCAATTCAGTTTGACTCGCTTACCGATTGGAGCAGTCATCATCTGGAAGAAATTAAATATTACTCCGGAATTGCCACCTACTCCATCGAATTCGACCTGCCTTCCGAAAATATAGGGCAGTTTAGGAANNAGGAAATATTATGTCGACCTGGGAGATGTGAAGAATATGGCGCAGGTAAAACTGAACGGCCAAGATGCCGGTATTGTCTGGACATACCCCTGGAAACTCGATATCACATCATTGGTGAAGAGTGAAAATAATTTCCTGGAGATTCAAGTGGCCAATTTATGGATCAATCGGTTGATTGGTGATGAAAAGTTACCCGACGACGGTATTCAACAGGGTCAATGGCCCGACTGGATCATCAACCAGGAGAAGAGGCCGAGTGAACGTTACACTTTTACCACCTATAAACATTATTCGGCTGATTCCCCGCTCCAAAAATCGGGACTTTTGGGACCGGTAACAATAAAAGGAATCTGACAAAAATGGATAGAAAGTACCTCTATTTATTGTTCATATATTTGTGCTCAGGAGGTTTTACCGCATGTGCCGGTGGCAACAGCCCGACCACTCCTGATGTGATTTCTCCCCGTATGGTGTACATTCAGAATGAGCGACTAAAACTGGGAGTGGATTTGGGCTTGGGAGGCGCCGTCACTTATCTCTCCGATAAAGCCAACGGAGGTCATAATATGATCAACAGTTTCGACTGGGGGCGACAGATACAAATGTCTTTTTATAGCGGACCTTGGCCCTATATTGGTCCGAGGGGTGAAAGGCCTACTCCTGAGTGGGAAGGATTAGGATGGAATCCGATTCAATCGGGAGATGCAGGAGGTAACCGTTCAAAGTTAATTTCCTATGAAAAACGGGGAGAGAATGCTATCTTTGTCAGAAGTATTCCGATGCAATGGCCCCATAAAACGGGTGTTGCAGGTGAATGCGTATTTGAAAGCCTTTATACCCTGAAAGATAATGTGATCACGATGGAGGCCACTCTGGTGAATGACAGGGAGGACAAAACGCAATATCACGCCGCCGGACAGGAAATGCCGGCTGTGTATACAAACGGTTCATGGTACAAGCTGGTTGCCTACCTTGGCGATAACCCTTTTACCGATGAGCCTGTAACTGTTATCGTTGACAAAAACGACAAGAAAGGATGGCCTTGGGTACATTTTTATACCCCTGAAAATTGGGCTGCACTGCTGGATGACCAAGGGTATGGAATAGGAGTATTTCAACCTGAAGTAATGAACTTTAACGGTGGATTTCACCCCAACGATGCATTCAAAGGATATGGCGGTGAAAAAGACGGCCAGACAGGACATATTGCACCGGTTGGTAGACAGATTATTGACCACAACATTCGTTGGACCTATAAGACATCATTCATATTGGGCACCTTGGATGATATCCGGTCGTATGCAAAGAAAAACCGAAACATCGGGTCAAATTCCGACTGGCGTTTCGAAAACTCACGTAACCACTGGTATTATGATGGTAAAATAAAAGATACCGGATTCCCTATTCAAGGCGGATTAAATATAGAATTCGAAAAGAACTCAAAACTGATAAGTCCTTTGACATTCTGGCAAGCATCCGAATCGCCATTCCTGGAAATCGAAGGTCTGTTTACCTCAGAAAAGGGTAAAGAGCTGGAATTGATTATTGAAATACGGCCGGTCAGCCAATCAGATTTCACCGATTGGCTAAACTGGAGTGAAGGAGAGTTCAGCGTTGAAGAAGAGAAAGAGATAAAAGCGCTCCTCTTTCCAACAAAACCAACTATAACGGTCAAACAAACCATAGTCTCAGACGGTCATCCTCATAAGTATCGGATTGACTTATCTGCCGCTCCCGGCTACCAGGGCGCTATGAAAGATATTAGAATTTCATTTTCAAATGCAGGTCAGGCAAAAATTACAAGGATAAATTTGGGAAAATAGCATAGGAGATGTTCTCACACAAGCTCATAACTAAAGCAAGCTTCATACGATATATTTGAACTTTTTCAATAAATGAATAGAGAGGAAAAACTTGTTTTGAATGTTTGCAATAAGCGAATGCAGAGGAAAAACTTGTTTTTATTATGTTGAGCGAAGCAAATATCTAAGTTCACTTGAATATGTTAAGCGTAAAATTGAAAATCGAAGGCCAAAGGTGACTTAAAAAGACTAGTAGAATTAAAAATTAACAACTTACATATGAAAACAATACGAATATTCTTTTTAATATCTATAATTGGGTGCCTTTTTGGGATAGGATCGTCTCTTCAGGCACAGTCTATTATCCTTACCAGTGATCAACAATTGAGAGATCTGACCGATCCGGACAAAGAGATGGATCTCTCACTCGGCTACAACAAGTACATCCGGAGCCTGAGACAGATCTGTGAGGAAGGGAGCAAGCGTGGTTCTAAACAACTTATCATCGCATTCGACGAATTTTTCCGGCAATACCGTAACGATACGGGTGCCAAAAGAGAACTGACACCCGACACCGACGAATATGTAGATAATATCATGATCATCAGTGATTTCGTCAAACAGTATGATATGGGGATTTGTCTGAGCCTATTGAGTCCACTGGAACTGGGAGCGGCATACAAAAAACAGACCGGCAATAGTGGACGCTGGCTAGCCTACAAGGTGGGATTCAGGGATGCTAAAACCGGCAAGTTTCATCTCCCCATATGGCATCAACTCTATTGGACCAACAACAAGGGTAAATCACCGGTAACCTTGAAAAACGTCAAGGCGTATGCCTTTAAAGAAAGTGGCGGCTTTATACCCTTTCGTGTAGTAAAACCGGAAGATATTGTAGAGTTAAATCAGATTACATACGAGGCAACCGACACAATGAATTACAGAGCACAAGGCGTCGGGCAAAGTATAGAAATGCGGTTATTACAGGTTTCTGGCGAAGAACCTGAGGTAGAAGGTTACGACCGGGTCATGGTCATGCTTGAATATGAAACCCAGGAGATGGATTATTTTAATGCCGACGCACCTGTTTTTCTTAATACACTGGTAGAAAAATATCACGATAAAGGTGTGAATCTTACAGAACTCTATTCCGATGAGATGCATATCCAGCAAGACTGGAGTTATTTCAGCCATCATGAGAACGGACAGTTCAACTCCCTTTATCTCTCTGAAAGTATGGCTGATACTTACACCCGTAAATACGGACAACCATTCGACGACAAATATCTGCTCTACTTCGTATATGGCGCACCGAACTATGAGCCGTTTGCCCATTCGGTTCTCAATATTCAGTATGTAATGGGAGTTGCGCCGGAAGATATCCACAAAACTTATCTGTTACGCGACCGCTATTACAAGTTATTGAATAACGGCGTTGTCGATCTTTTTAACGATGCGAAAAAATATGCAGAATCACTATTCGGACGAGAATTGAAGACAGGTGCCCATGCATCATGGGCGGAAAGTCCTACTATTGACCTCTGGAATACGGAAAAGCTGTCTCCAATACCTGCACAGTATGAATATACCTCTAATTTTATATGGAGCAATACAGTGCATCAGGCAGCATCGGCTTGTTATGACTATTTCAAATGGGGCGAATACTTAGAACCGACAGGGAACGACTTCGCTGAATGTGGCTGGAGTGATCGTAACTATTATGGTGCAGCGATGGCTACCTCTATCGGGGTGATCAACAAATATCCCAATGCATATGCGGCAGCATGGGGTTTCCCGGCAGAGGCTCACAAACGTCGCATGGCGGTCAATTACGCTTTTGGTGCCCAGCCTCCCAGAGATATATCGATGGTTACTGGAAATGTCCATCGTGATATAGAGGTGCTGACTATCTATCCCCTAAGCCTGGTAGCAGTTGAAGAACGTTTCGGCAGCTGGATGACGCAGTATGGGTATACCAATTACCTGACTGCTCAAAAACTAATGGAGATGGGTGAAGTGTTGACTGACGGCAGGCTAAAGGTAAAAGAGAAAACCTACGGTACATTGGTCGTGATGTTTGAACCGTTGCCGGAAAAGGGACTCCTCGATATGATA
>LSQX01299752.1_pt2 | contig 16445 bp, 13 predicted proteins | sample 654561 | NCBI WGS metagenome assembly LSQX01 (sample SAMN04489861, study PRJNA283612) | anaerobic digester metagenome | isolation source: 4 biogas reactors fed with cattle manure at either 37C or 55C with and... | place: Denmark: Kongens Lyngby | collected 2014 | reverse complement strand
CCGGGCGAGCTTTGCTCGCCTTTCCTCCGTGCGGAAAGTGAGGGATTCGAACCCCCGGTACAGTCACCCGTACACCGCATTTCGAGTGCGGCCCGATCGACCACTCTGGCAACTTTCCGAGTTGAGCGCAAAAGTACGCTTTTCCTGTAAGTTGCCAAAGTTTTCGGGAATTTTTATTGCAAACTATAATTCTCCGTTATTTAATATTTTAAAGATTCTACCGCACTGACTTACAACTCGTCAGCCAAATAAGATGACCTAACCAAAGGAGCACTGGCCACCTTTTTAAACCCTTTTTCAAGAGCAATTTCCCGGAAACGCTCGAAGTCGTCCGGATGAATATAGGCTTTGACCGGGTAATGCCGGGGGGTGGGTTGCAAATATTGTCCCAAAGTGAGTATGCGGCAATTCACCGATAAAAGGTCGTCCATGGTCTCCATCAATTCCTCTTCGGTTTCACCCAAACCCAACATCAGACCGGACTTGGTGGTGATTCCTTCTGCGGCCAGTTGCTCCAGCACATCCAGGCTGCGGCGGTATTTGGCGGCTGAACGTATTAGGGGAGTCAGACGGGCGACGGTTTCCAGATTATGCGACACCACCTCGGGAGCCAGGCGGGCTATTTCGGCAATCAGCTCTCTCCTGCCCTGAAAATCGGGAATCAGAGTTTCAACAACGATACCGGGATTGTATTCTCTCACTTTGTTCACGACAGCTACCCAGTGGGAACAACCCAAATCGGGCAAATCGTCACGATCTACCGAGGTGAGTACGGCGTACCTTAATTTCATCAAACGAATGGATTCGGCTACTTTTTCGGGTTCGTTGATATCGGGGGGCAGGGGTTTGCCTGTCAGGGTATTGCAAAACTTACAGGAACGAGTACATATTTCCCCCAAGATCATAAAGGTGGCTGTTCCCCGACTCCAGCATTCTCCCTGGTTAGGGCAGCGACCGCTGGTACAGATGGTGTGTAGGCGATGTCGTTCGATAATTTGTTTGGTGATACGGTATTGCTCGCTGTCGCCCAGGCGAATCTTGAGCCATTCGGGTTTGCGCAAATAGCCTTCCTTCATTTGTCAGCGTTCAAAGTTTGTATAAAGAAGTCGGACATTCTTGTATAAAGATGCTTGCGGTTGGATAAACCCAGGATGCTGTGATTGCGGTTGGGGTAGAGTTGCATCTGAAACTGTTTGCCTTCCTGTACCAGAGCATCGATCAGCTCCATGGTCTGATTGGCGTGCACGTTGTCGTCGGCCAGACCGTGGATCAGCAGCAATTCTCCTTTAAGGGAAGAGGCGCGTTGCAATACCGAGGTCTTGTCGTAATTCTCTTTGTTTTGCTGAGGGGTACGCATAAATCGCTCCGTATATGCTGTGTTGTAATAACGGTAATCCGTGACGGGAGCAACCGCTATACCGGCCTTGAAATATTGAGTACCTTCGGTCAGAGCCAACAAGCTGATGTAAGCACCGTAACTCCAGCCCCAAATGCCGATGCGGGCAGCGTCCACGTAGGGCAATGTACCCAACGCCCTTGCAGCGGCAATCTGATCCTGTACTTCGTACTGGCCAAGCTTGAGCCAGGTTTGTTTCCTGAATTGCTCTCCCCTGCCCCCTGTTCCGCGGCCATCCACACTGACCACGATTATTCCCCGGGCTGCCAGGTAATATTCCCAGCCGATTCCAAAGAGATCCAGCACATCCTGACTGTCGGGGCCGCTGTATTGTAACATCACCAGGGGATATCGAAGGGAGGAATCAAAACCGGCGGGTTTCAGCATCCATCCGTAGAGTTTTTGCCCGTCGGCAGCAGGCGTTTCGAAAAATTCTTTTTGAGGCAACGACAAAGCGCTCAATTTTTGTCTGAGAGCGGCATTGTCTTCAAGTGTTGAAATTACCTTGGCGTTATCAGACTGGCATAAAACCGACACCGGAGGAGTGTTCCTATCGGACCAGGTCCAAATGTAGTAGTTGAAGTGTTTATCAAAAACGGCCTGATTGATGCCATCCTTGTCACTGAGTTTGGTTGTTCTGCCTCTGGCATCCACCCTGTAGAGCGAACGCCTGTAAGGAAGGTCGTCCACCGCCTGATAATAAAAATAATTCTTCCGCAGGTCACGCCCATAATAGTTGGTTAAGTCGTTCGGGCCTGATGTCAATTGACGGATAAACTCGCCGTTGACACTGTACAAATACAAATGTCTGTATCCGTCTCTTTCGCTCACATAGGTAAAATCCTTATCCGTGAACAAGATATCATCCAAATACGAGGGATCGTAGTATGTATCGCTGCTTTCCGACAATATCAGGCGGCTGAGCAAGGATTTGGGATTGGCCGTGAACATGCGGAATAAGTTTTGCTCCCTGTTGAGCGTCATAACAGCTACAAGGTCGGGATTTTCCATACGACGCAAACGAGGTATATAGGTTTCTTCGTCCACCGGCAGCTCTATTTTTTGCAAGGTGCGATATTGCACATTGTAACAATGCAGGCTCACTTTGCTGTTGTTTTCTCCGCTACGGGGATACCGGAATCGCTTTTCTCCCGGGTGGTATTTATATTCGGGATATTCGGGCTTTGAGGCTCCGTACATACTAAAGAAATGCTCGGGCACCGCCCTTTCGTCAAAGCGGACAAAACAAAGGAATTTACTGTCGGCCGTCCACTCGTACATACGGGTGGTCATGAATTCCTCTTCATACACCCAATCGGCGGTCCCGTTTATGATTTCGTTGGTTTTCCCGTCGGTGCTGACTGCTACTTCGGTCTTGAAATCCAGTTTTTTTATGAACAGGTTGTTGTTTCTGGAAAAAACCACCATTCTGCCGTCCGGCGAAAAAGAGGCCTCTCTGATCGGAGCCTCGGCCGAGAGAGAATCCAGAATATTGTGCAAGCGATCGTACACAAAATATTCTGCCGTAAATGAACGCCGCCAGATCGGTTTTTTGTTTTTCCATACCAGAATCATACTTTCCTGGGGGTTGAACTCAAAACCTTCTATTTTTTCCATCCGTACGTTTCGAGTTTTTTCCACATTCAACAAAGTATCGAGCAGTTTCCCGCTTTTGTAGTCGTAACGCAGTATTAATTTACCCCCTTGTGCCAGACAGGCGTAAGAGCTGCCTTCGTTCATAGATTGCCAGCCGGAGGGAATTTCCGGCCGGTAGGCCCCCGCTATAATAGAATCCAACTCAATGCCGGCTGCTTTTACAGTAGATAGTTGAAATATCAGGCATAGCAATATCAGTGGTATAAGAAAAGTTCTCATAAGAAAAGGGTCTGAAACATTGAAAGATGGGCAAAGGTAAAAAATTGTTCCGACTTGCAGAAGGCTTTAATTAAGTTTGTACTTTTGCCGGGTTATGCACAAACTTTACTACAGTTTTCCTGAATTTATCGGCCAATATTTTAAAGGGAAGATTCAAAAAATCTCTTTGGATGCGGGTTTCAGTTGTCCCAATCGAGACGGTAGCCTGGGACGGGGAGGTTGCAGTTATTGCAATAATCTGAGCTTTAATCCTTCTTATAGCAGCACCAAACGCAGTATAAGCGAACAACTCGCCGAGGGAAAAGAATTCTTTGCCCATAAATACCCAAAGATGGATTATTTGGCTTATTTTCAATCGTATACCAACACTTACGATAGGCTGGACAGACTAATAGACTTATACGAAGAAGCCTTGCGTTTTCCGGGGGTGAAGGGATTGGTGATAGCCACCAGGCCCGATTGTCTGCCGGATGACTTGCTCGACTACCTTGAGCAACTGGCAAAGCGCTGCTTTCTACTGGTGGAACTCGGGCTGGAATCCACCTTAGACAGAACGCTGAAAGAAGTGGGAAGGGGGCACGATTACGCCTGCTCGGTAAATGCTTTGAACAAAATATCCCAACGCCGGATTTTATGCGGAGCGCATATTATACTGGGCTTGCCGGGAGAAAGCAAAGAGGATATGCTCTCGCATGCCGGACGCCTGAATACTTTACCCTTAACCACTCTTAAACTGCATCAGTTGCAGTTGATACGAGGAACCAGGCTGGAAGAACAAGTCAGGAACAACCCGGCCTATGTGAAATTTTTCGATGCCGGTTCCTACGCGCGCCTGCTCATCGATTTTATCGAGCGCCTCCGGCCAGGTCTTGTCCTGGATCGTTTTGTATCGCAGGCTCCCGCCGAATGGCTGATCGGCCCGGACTGGGGATTGAAGAATTACGAATTTACCCACCAACTGGAAAAAATGATGCGTGCCGGAGGGCATTACCAGGGCAGGCTCTATTCCGGTTCGAACAATTGATAAGGAATTAGCGGCCTTGAATGGCAGCCGTCGTCCAATCCCAAAGCTCTTTACGGATCTTTTTATCCCTGATTTTTGCAGGAAGCCTCATTGCTTTGCGGTTCTTAAAACAAAGGCCGCTCAGACGGGCGTATTCCGATGCGGGTTTTTGTGCCTCCAAGGTGAGAAAAACAGCCGTGTCGGCTCCCTGCCCGGGTGTTTTGATCAGGGGGCGGAACAAAGCATCGGTCAGAGGGTCAAACCATCGCTTCATCGCAATCATTTTAGTGCTGACTATCCCCGGGTCTGTTGCCAACACCCGTATACCCTGCCCTGAAAGCCGCTCGGCCAATTCCAGACTATATACCAAAATAGCCCTCTTGGAACAGGCATAGTTGAATATGCTCATAAACCGGGCATTGGGATTGGGTATGAACATGTCTTTACTCAAACGACCGATAACATAGGAGCAGGAAATAGTATTAATGATAAGCGAACCGGGACGCATCAAGGGCAAAAGCAGTTCATTGAGCAAGAACAAACCCAGGTAATTTACCCCCAGGGCCGTCTCAAAACCGTCCCGGGTAAGGCTGAAACGTCCCGGCAACACGCCCGCATTATTGATCAAGGTATTGATACTGTACTTTTTCTGAGCCAGCGTAGTAGCGAATTGCCGAATGGAAGCAAACGAAGCCAGATCCAGATTAAGAAGTTCAATTTCGGCTCCGGGAGAGTCTTGTTCCAAGGCAGCTTTAACAGCAGCCGACTTTTCCGGGTTGCGACAAGCCATAATAAGGCGTATGCCACAGCCGGCCAGACTCTGAACTATGGCCTTACCTATTCCGGCAGAGGCTCCGGTGACTATGATAACTTCTTTAGCTTTGGACATTTTCGGTTTAAAGGTTTCAAAGATAGTCAAAAAGCAAAAAGCAAGGCTGTCTGCTTAATTTTTATTTTCTTTGCATTTAAAATTACCCAACAATGAGAAAGAAGTTTCAACTCCCGACAATACCCTTACTACTGCAGGGCAGCCTCCTGCTGATTTTTTGTACAAACTACCTTCAAACCCAGGCCGGGCAAACCGATGTCAGCTTTCTGCAAAGTCTGGTCAACGACAGTCAGATGTTGCTGGCACGGGCCGTAGAAGGACAAGAGGAAGGAAATTACCTTTCGGGATCCAAACAGGATTTTCAAACCGCCCTCGAGCCTGCCCTTGCCTTATTGAACGACAGCACGGCCGCTCAGGCTGACATTGATCAACAAACAGACCAACTTCATCAGGCCTATCTCGATTTTCTGGATAAACGCTTAGGCATCACAGACCCCTGGCAGGCCGACAACTATATGCATCTGGCTGCGTCCACTGCCCAATGGGCTCATTACAACGTCCACGATCCCACGGTAATTCGCAGCAGAGGTTATTTCTACGAATACGGAACCGACGCAGCCTGGGGTTACAGTGTAAAAGGCATACCCTACCGACGCAGCCGCGATCTGGTAAACTGGGAATACCGGGGCACCGTCTTCGATGCCTACCCCCAGGAAGTTCTCAACTGGAAACACAGCGTCGATCCCAACAGCAACAGAACCATGACCGGCATCTGGGCTCCTTATATCCTGAAAGTGGGCAGCGAATTCCGGCTCTATTATTCCGCCATTTTCAGCGATGCCGGCAGAGCTATGATCGTTCTGGCCACTTCCGATAGCCCCGAAGGCCCCTGGACCAACCGGGGATGGATTGTTCATTCCACCAATACGACGGTGTTCAACGCCATCGACCCTACGGTGACCATCGGAAAAAACAACAGCCACTGGATGTTGTGGGGTTCCTGGACTCAAGGCATTTACGCTATCGAGCTCGATCCTACCACCGGTTTACGCAAAGGCGATCCCAACAGCTACAAACGCATTACCAGGAACGGACCTCAAAACACCTGGGGTTGGACCTCTTCTTACGAAGGGCCCGAGGTGATTTACCATCCCGAACTGGATTATTATTACCTCTTTATAGCTCACGGCGCCCTGGGCAACGTCTACCACACCCGGGTGGCACGATCCAAAAATCCCGACGGCCCTTACTACGACTACTACGGAAACAACGTAAATTATACCGTCAACAGGGATATTTATCCTCTGATCTGCTATCCTTACCAGTTTCAGAACCACAGCGGATGGCAGGGAATTTCGCATGTCAGCGCCTTTGCATCGGGCGGAGATTATTTTTTGATGAACCAGGGGCGTCCCTCCTTTTTGCCCACCATGATGATTATGCATACCCGCAAAATCTTTTGGACTTCCGACGGCTGGCCGACCCTCAGCCCGCAGCGTTATACAAGACCGGGTATCATGCCCGCCATTACACGGGATTCCATCCCCGGCAAATGGGAAGAAATACGACTCTATGAACTTATGATGTCCAACGGCCTGGCCGAACCCCTGGGGGACGACGATGCGCCCGACAGGTTCTTATGCAAAAGCAACACCATGACTTTCAACGCCGACGGCCGCTTTAGTTCGAACTTCGGTTCCGGAAGCTGGAATTTTGAAAACGACACGCTGTACATCAAGAGAGATAAAGAAAGCAAACGAATTCCCCTGATACCTTTCTATGAGCTGGATTGGGAAAACCACCGTCCCGGCCTTTTATTTACCGGAATCAACCCCAATAACGGACGTTCGCTCTGGGCCAAAAAAATACCTGAAAACGTCGTCTCCTACAATTGGGTAACAAACGGCAGTTTCGACGAAGGCCTCAAAGATTGGGTACTCAACACCTATGGCGGCAATTTCAGCGAAAGCGTAGTGCCCACAGCTTACAGCAGCGGAAATTCGTTTTATGTTAAAGTCAACAGCCCTTCCGCCAATTATTGGGACAGGGAGCTCAAATGGAGAGTCCCGGTAAGAAGGGGTATGCGCTACAAAATCAGCTTTCTGGCCAAATCCAATTCCCAGGAACCCTTTCATATCGAAATGCAACGCCTCAACGGCAGCGCTTACAACCTGAGAACCACTTTTGTTTGCAACACGGCCATGCGGACTTCGACTTTCATCACCGGAGACGCCGGAGAATCCAGCGGAATCTACGTGCTGAACTTCCAGTACGGTACTCATCCTGCAGGCACTGAGTTGTGGATAGACGAAGTTAAACTGGAAGAACTCTCGGGCAAAGACTACGGCAACTACGTCACCAACGGCGATTTCGAAACCGGCACGGAGGGATGGAACATGAATTATTCGGGGAACGTGGCTGTTGGTCTTGACCGGTACAATCCCCTGAGCGGCCAAGCTTCGCTATACGGCAAAGTTGGCAACGCATCCAGTCTGATAAGAAGTATGGCCGGTTGGAAAGTTTTTTTATTCAAAGGCAGGCAATACCGGCTGGAATTCGATGCCCGCGGCAGCGAAGGCAGTGTGCTCAGCGTTTTCTTCGACACGCAAACCGCCAAAAGGATAGAAAATACACTCCATCCCGAAACCCGGCATTACAGCCTGCTGTTGGACAGCCTGAGCGAATCGAAAGAATACACCCTTAACTTTTCGTTCAGTAAAAACCAGCAAGGCAGCGAATGCTGGATAGACAATATCGAACTTTGTGATTACAAAGAACCGGCAGCAATCGTAAACCCCGGTGGACAGAGTGAAAACCATGCCCTTTTATATCCCAATCCGGGTAACGGCCTGTTTTACCTGGACGAAGCGGCAGCGCCGGCAGGCAGTCGCTTTTATATATACAACAGTGCGGGAATCCTGATAAAAGAACTCGGTCTCAGAGGCAGAGAGCTTGACCTGACAGAGTTGCAGGCCGGTTTATACTACGTTAAATGGCAGGGCCGTCAGCAGTTGCAAAAAATTATTATTCAATAAATCAGCTTGAAAACATGGACAAATTAAATATCATAAAAGTGGGGGGCAAAGTAGTGGAAGACCCTGCAGCCCTGGAACAATTTCTGCAAGACTTTGCCAAAATATCCGGACATAAACTGCTGGTTCACGGTGGGGGCACCCTGGCTACGGAACTGGCTAAGCAACTGGGTATAGAAAACAAAATAACCGAGGGCCGACGTATTACCGATGCCGAAACACTCAAGATTGTCACCATGGTGTACGGGGGTCTGATCAACAAAAACATTGTTGCCTGTTTGCAAGCCAAAAACATAAACGCCCTGGGACTGACCGGAGCCGACCTAAACCTGATTCGATCGGACAAAAGGCCCGTAAAAGAAATCGACTACGGCTACGTGGGCGATGTAAAGGAGGTACAGGGCGACCTCTTGGCCGAATTGTTGAAACTGGGCATTGTGCCGGTGCTGGCTCCCATTACCCACGATAAAAATGGGCAATTACTCAATACCAATGCCGACACCATTGCCGCCGAGACGGCTAAAGCCCTGGCAGAATACTTCGATGTTCACCTTATTTATTGCTTCGAAAAGAAAGGAGTCCTGATGGATCCCGAGGACGAGAACAGCGTGATTTCCGAAATCGATGCCAACTTGTTCAAAGAATATGTTGAACAGGGCATTATCCGGGAAGGTATGATTCCAAAACTGCAAAACGCTTTCGAGGCCATCCATTGCGGAGTAAAGGACGTCACCATTACCAAGGCTCAGGATATCCTGCTGGGCAAAGGGACCCGAATTATGCTGTAGTCTAGTCTAATGGCGATCAGGCAAAAGGACGCTGATTGGCCGGTTGTTGATCGAGCTGATCTATCAGTTCTTCGTTATCCATTTCCTGGTTGCTCAACACCCTGGGCTTGTAAATAAGCCTGCGGGGAGGAATGCCAAAATCGTCGGGATAATAAGTGCTTTTGCGGTTTTCACGTTTACGCCGCTTTTCTTCGATATCTTCTTCCAGTTCCTGGTTTTTGATTTGCCTGTGCACCTTAACCTGGGGCACGTCGTCTATGCCAAAGCCACTAGCCAGCATGGTCACTTTTATTTGATCGTCCAGGTCGTTGTCGGCAGCGATTCCCCAGATGACTTCTTCCACCTGGTTGACAAACTGATCCATGAAAATCCTGATTTGCTCCATTTCATGAGTCATGATCTCCGACTTATCGCTGCAGGTAATGTTGAACAATATCTTGCGGGCACGAAATACATCGTTGTTATTGAGTAAAGGCGATTTCAAGGCCGAATTCAAAGCCTCGGTCAGACGGTTTTGTCCCTTTCCGTAACCGGCACTCATCACTGCCACTCCACCGTCTTTCAGTATAGTATTCACGTCGGCAAAATCAAGATTGATATAGCCCGGCACCGTAATGATTTCGGCAATGCTTTTGGCGGCTATCGTCAAAGTATCGTCTGCCTTGAGAAAGGCGTTTTTGACCGTCAAATCGGGATAGATGCGAAAAAGTTGCTCATTGTTTATCACCAGCAAGGCGTCCACATTTTTGCTCATTTCCTCCACGCCGTCCAGAGCCTGATTTATTTTAGATTCTCCTTCCCAGCGAAAAGGAATGGTGACAATTCCAACGGTGAGTATGTCCATTTCGCGGGCTATGCCGGCAATAACAGGCGCTGCTCCCGTCCCAGTGCCTCCGCCCATTCCGGCGGTTACAAATACCATGCGGGTATGTTCGCCAAAAGCTGCCTTGATATCTTCCATACTTTCTTCGGCAGCCGCTTTGGCAATTTCGGGATGATTACCGGCACCCAGACCTTTGGTAGTTTTTGGGCCCAACTGGAGTTTATCGGGTATGGCAGAATTCAGCATGGCTTGCTTGTCGGTATTGCATATCAGGTAGTTTACATCACGAATTCCTTTACGAAACATATTAGTGACGGCATTACCACCTCCTCCGCCCACTCCTATCACTTTGATGATTGCCGGTTCAGTAGAGGGTAAATCAAAAGGCATCAATTCATCTATCATACTCTATTTCAATAATCTCCTTGTTTCATTAAGTCATCAAAAATATTACCGATCTTGCTTATCAGCTTCTCTTTATTCTTTTTATCCGGCTTTGCCGCTTCGGTTTTGGGCCTTTTTTGGGGTGCTTTTTGAGTGATTCCTTCCAATTCTTCCATGGGTAAAGTTGCCTGCCTGGGTTGTTCTTTACTCTGCCCGGAATGTACGGGGCCACGGCAACCACCCTTCTCCCCGAGCATGATCAAACCTATGGTTTGTGCGTATGCCGGATCCTGAAATTCCACAGGGCAGGACGACGATAAATGACAGGACAAATCGGCTTTACGTACGGGCATTTGCGTTTTCATCCGGAGCAAATCCTCTAATCCGTCCATTTTTGATGCTCCCCCGCATATAATAATACCGGATCCGATTTTGCCGGCTTCTACTCCTGAATAAATAATTTGAGCCCAAATATTTTCAACAATCTCTTCGCTGCGGGCTACCACAATTTCGTTGATTTCTTTATCGTCGTGTAAGGGTTCGCTGAAAAAGGGTATTTCTTCTTCCGTTTTATCGAGGGCCTGCTTTTTCATATGCTCGGTATAATGCAAGGCCGTTCCCTCTTCCAATTTCAGCGACTCGGCCTGGGAAAAACTCAGGTTCAGTTGCTTCAAATCGCGGCTGATGTTTTTACCTCCATAAGGAATAACACAGACATAACGGAGTATATTATCCTTATAAATACACATCGAGGTGGTACCTCCCCCAAAATCAATCACGACAGCTCCCTTATTTTTGTCTTCTTCGCTCAGGACTGCTTCGGCACTGGCCTGTATACCCAGAATATTGCGGCAATCTTTCAAACCCGCGTTGCTCAAGCTGTTTTCAAGGTTTTTCATGTACTGGGTCCTGGCTGCAATCAGCTTGTATCGGCCTTCGAGCGAATTGGGACGCTCTCCTTTCGGATTGATGCAGGGAAAACCGTCCACCAGGTATTCTTGTTCAAAGTGGGCAATCATCTCCTTGTTTTCGGGCAGAGATTTGGCTATGGCGTCGTCGAAAAGCTCCGAAAGTATTTCTTCGGTAATCAGTTCCTGTGTATTAAGATTGATCTTTTCACTACTATCGATGCATTGCGTACTGTAAAGATTCAATCCCACATACACCCGGTCTATGCTGCAACCGCGATCCAGATCCCTGAGTAATTCCCGCATCAATTCTTCTACCATCAGGCCTACCTGGTCCACATTCTGCACTACACCCCGACGAATCTCGGTATCGATAGCCCTGGACTTTGAAGACAGAATGTTCACTCTCCCCATATCGTCCTTATACCCCAAGCTCAGTATCAAATGGGAGCTTCCGGGATCCAGTACGGCTATGTACGATTGAACGTTATTCATATATTTAATTTTTTTGTACAAACTATTTGATTCTCAAATTCAGTGCTGATGCAACGGTATCTATCCCAACCCAACCTGGGTAAAGCTTCTTCGTAAAAGCAGCGCAACGCCCTTAGCTTATATTCCATATTTTCTGCTTTGCCCAACCTGATTTCAAGCTCTCCCAATCTGGGAATAAGACTGAGTTTACCAGAAGATTCCTGTACAATCTGAGCAATCATGGCATCCCAAAAATCGTCCTTGTTTATCAGGCAAGCCAATTCAAACAAACCGGCCAGACTCAAAGAATCTGTTTTCTGCACCGAAGCTACCGGCACATCCACCGGTACTCTTTTGTTGATTTTCATCTTTTTGCCCTCTTCGTCCAGAAAAAACGCTTCTCCACCTCCTGTATACACCCTCAGAACGGGAATACGCTGATCAATCTTAATACACAGGCAACCGGAAGGCGAAAGAAAGCATTCGGCTTTTTTTACCATAGAATGATTATCTATCACCCTTTCTATGCGACTCAGGTCTACCTCTATTAACTTCTTGTCAATTACCTGCAGTTGATTTTCTTTCAACAGGCGGCCAATTTCTTTTGATGTAACATAAGGATGGTCCAGACTGTCTTTCACTTTGATACAAACCCTTTGAACCTGCAGCTCGTTTTGTTGCCTGCTGTAGAGCCTCACGGAAAACAGGACGTAACCTGCCATCAACACGGAGCCTATCCATATAAACACCCTTCCGGCCATCAGGAATACTTCTCTTTTAATAATGGCACCAAACGGTCAATACTTCCGGCCCCCAAAGTTACAAGAACTTCCGGTTTTTTCCTATCCAGCAGACTTAAGATTTCGTCCATGGAACAAAGGGTTTTCCCTTCGATGGTCATTTTGTCAAATATAAGTTTGGAATCCACTCCCGGAATAGGCTCCTCCCTGGCCGGATAAATATCGAGCAGGTAAACATAATCCAAACCCGACAGGGCTTGAGCAAATTCGTCGGCAAAGTCACGCGTCCGGCTGTAAAGATGGGGCTGAAAAATACCGGTCAGTTCTTTAGTAGGATACAGTGCTTTGAGCGAGCGGATACAGGCTTTGAGCTCATTGGGATGATGCGCATAATCGTCGATATAAACAAAATCGTTGCGGCGAATCTGAAAATCGAAACGACGTTGATTGCCTTTGAACGAAGCCAAAGCCGGTCGCAATTCTTCGGCACTCACTCCGCAGAGGTAGGCCAAGCCCATGGCCGCCAGAGCGTTCTCCACATGTATCGTAATCGGCAGGCCTAATTCCATTTTTTTCAACACACCCCCCGGATAAATGAAATCAAAATACAGACGGCCTTCTTCTATCGTAATGTTTTCTGCCCGAAAATCGGCCTTGCTGCTATGTGGCATTTGCTCCGTAGCGTAAGTGTACGTTTTTACACCCTCGGCCAAACGAGGCTGCAAAACCAGACTCTGTTTCATGAGCAAGTTCCCGCCCGGACGGATCAAAGAAGTAAAATGGGCAAAAGCCTCCAGGTAAGCTTCGTGGCTGTGGTAAATATCCAGATGATCGGGATCTACCGAGGTAATCACAGCCATCCGGGGGCTGAGCCGGTGAAAAGACCTGTCGTATTCATCGGCTTCTGCCACCATAAGCCGGCTTTTACCGGATAACAAAAGGTTGGTACCGTAGTTGAGGGATATTCCGCCCAAAAAGGCATTGCAATCGAGCGAAGATTGTCTGAGCAAATGGGCCAGCAACGTACTGGTGGTGGTTTTGCCGTGAGTTCCGGCCACGCACAGGGCGTCGAGTTCCCGGGAAATCTCACCCAGCACTTCGGCACGCTTCACGATTCTGAAGCCGGCAGAACGGAAATACTGCAATTCGGAATGCGTCTCGGAAACAGCAGGTGTTCTCACTACCAAGGTGGTATTCACCTCTTTGAAAGCTTCGGGAATGGCCTCCACGTCGTCGCGATAATGTATTTCCATGCCTTCTTTTACCAGTTGTTTGGTCAATTCGGTTTCCGTTCTGTCGTATCCGGCCACACGGCAAGAACGGGAATGGTAATAACGGGCAAGATTGCTCATGCCTATACCGCCAATCCCGATAAAGTATACCTGCTTAATTGTCATATCTTCGCTAATTTCATTATTTCATCTGCTATGTGTTCGGCAGCATGTGGCAAAGCCATTTTTTTGATGGCGCTTCTCAGTTCTTGTAAGCGTCCGGGCTGTTCCAACAAGGCCAAAGCCTCGGGAATGAGTTTTTCGCAGGCTTCCTCATCGCTAATCATAACAGCGGCTCCCTTGCGCACCAAGGCCAGGGCATTTTGCGTCTGATGATCTTCCGCCACATTGGGCGATGGAACCAGCAAAACCGCTTTACCCAACAGGGCAAACTCAGAAATGGAGCCGGCACCCGCCCTCGACACGACCAAATCGGCCAGGGCATACGCATAGTCCATCCTCGAAATAAAGTCCGTGATTAGGATAGCCTTATTATTGAGTTCCGCATTAGCAGCCATAATATCTTCGTAATAATACCTGCCGGTTTGCCAGATCAATTGCACTCCCGATTTTTCTATGGATTCAAGTTGTTGCTGCACTGCCCGGTTGATACTGCGAGCGCCCAGGCTGCCTCCCAGGACAAGCAAAACAGGGCGATCCGGCTTCAGCCCGAAATGCTTCAGGGCCGCTTCCTTTTGATTGAGTGAACGAAGTAAATCCTGACGCACGGGATTGCCGGTAAGCAAAATCTTTTCTTTCGGGAAAAAGCGCTCCATGCCCTCGTAAGCCACACAAATACGGGCAGCCCCTGCTGCAAGTAATTTATTGGTAATTCCGGCATAGGAATTTTGTTCCTGAATAAGAGTCGGAATTCCTTTTTTTGCAGCTGCCCGGAGAAGGGGACCACTAGCGAAGCCCCCTACCCCAATGGCAATCTGCGGCTTAAATTGATTGATTGTTTTATTTGCAAGCCTGTTGCTTTTCATAAGTCCGATTACGAAAGTAATCATCTTCAATCCCGGCTTACGTGGAAATCCGGTAACCGGCAAACCAACTATTTTATATCCGGCAGCAGGAACTTTCTCCATTTCCATCCGCCCTGATGCTCCCACAAACAAAATTTCGGCATCAGCATATCTTTTGCCAATCTCGTTTGCAATTGCCAGGGCCGGAAAAATATGTCCGCCCGTTCCGCCGCCGCTTATTATAACCCGTTTTATAGTCATATTATCTGTTAATCTCAAAATCATCATCAGGCAATGCAACCTGCACCGGTAATTTCTGCGATTCGCGGTTAACCTGATTCTGATAGCTTATACTTATTATCAGTCCAAAAGCTGCCGATATAAATAGCAGCGATGTGCCTCCCCAGCTTACCAGCGGAAGGGGCTGCCCCGTAACCGGCAAAACTCCGGTTGAAACACCGATATTTACCATTGCCTGAAAAACCAGTATTATTCCCAGTCCCGTAACCATAAAGGCAGGGAATGTCCGGGTGGCCCTCCGCACAATATTTGCCACCCTGAAAAAAAAGATCAGATATAGCAAAATCACCGCGATTCCTGCAAACAGCCCGTATTCCTCAACAATTATTGCAAAAATAAAATCGTTATAGGCTGCTGCCATATAGTTACTTACATCGGAACGCCCCGGTCCTTTGCCCAGTATTCCTCCCTCGTATATTGCCAGTTTTGCATAATCTGCCTGTGTTATCCCCTTGTTCTCGTCGGGTTCTGAATGAATAAATCTCTCTATTCTCGCTTTTACAGTATGTATTCTTGTTGGTGCAGAAGGAAATTTATCGGCCAAAAAATAGATTGAGGCAACCATAAACACTCCAAACACAATTACCATAAAAAGATACCTGAAAGGCACGCGCCCCACAAACATCATTAACAGAATTGTGGCAAAAAGCAGTGATGCCGTTGAGAAATTGGAAACGAAAATGAGTCCGCAAACCACTACCGAATGGATAATTATTATATAGAAAGCTCTTTTTAATTCTTCCTTCGACTTCTGGCTTTCACCCAACACTTTGGCAGTAAACAGTATAAGTGAAATTTTTGCCAGTTCACCCGGCTGAAAAGAGACAAAGCCCAGAGCAAGTGTCCGTCCGCTGCCGGATGACCTTCCGGTAAACTGCATAAAAACAGAAACCAGCAGCAGTACTATACTTAAATATAGCAGCAAGTTGGCAGCCATGGAATATACCTTTACCGAAAGGAAATTGACCATTACAAGAATAATTGCCAGTCCGCCGCCAAGAAAAAACAACTGCCTGATAAAGAAATGCATTGTGTTTCCGGCTTTCTGCCTGTATGCCAAAGCTCCGGTTGAACTGTAAACAATTATCAGCGAAATGAGCGAAAGCAGCAAAAGCACAATCCAGATCACACGGTCGCCCCTGAATATTTTAGACTTGTCCAGATTCATTTATAAATTTCTCACTTGTTGTTTAAACTGATTGCCTCTGTCCTCATAATTATCAAACAGATCGAAACTTGCACATGCCGGTGAAAGCAACACGGTATCACCGTTTCTTGCAAGATAGTAGGCAGCCTTAACCGCCTCTTCCATGTCGGATACATCAACCATATTTTTGATGACACCCCCGAAAGCGGCATGGAGTTTTGAATTGTCCTTGCCAAGACAGACAATTGCCTTTACCTTCTGTTTTACCAAAGATTCAAGTATGGAATAGTCATTCCCCTTGTCGATACCTCCGGCAATCCAAACGATTGATTTCGGAATGCTTTCCAGGGCATACCATGTCGAATTTACATTTGTAGCCTTGGAGTCGTTCACAAATTCAATTCCGTGAACCTTTAAAAAATGCTCCAAACGATGTTCAACCCCTTTGAATCCGGCCAACGATTCACGCAGTTGTTCATTGCGAATCTGAAACACCTGACTGGCAATACC
>LSQX01155646.1_pt1 | contig 16446 bp, 9 predicted proteins | sample 654561 | NCBI WGS metagenome assembly LSQX01 (sample SAMN04489861, study PRJNA283612) | anaerobic digester metagenome | isolation source: 4 biogas reactors fed with cattle manure at either 37C or 55C with and... | place: Denmark: Kongens Lyngby | collected 2014 | reverse complement strand
CTACACAATTTATTAAAACCTTCTAAAGGAGTAAGCGACTTTGTTTCTAATTGGATTACATTATTTAATTCCAACGCAATATTTTTCTTCTCCTTGTGGGGAAATAATGATAATATACCTCTTTTGAGATGCACCATACAAAACTGATGTTTGCTGATAGCAAAAGCGCGTTTAACCGCATCTTCAACACCTGGCAAAGCATCTGAGACAAAAAGACCTGCGCTTTTTAAACCTCTACTTTTAAGAGTTTTGATCATGCGTGAAGTGCGAATATCAACCGTGGTTGTAGATAAAATTAATGAGCTGGAGACATATTTAATTGATGAGTTAAAACTTTCGCAAGAAGCTGCTTTGCACCGATGTGATCGGATGAGAAAATTTGTGAAATCTTTCAATGCTAGAGTAGACTATCCATTGTGTCGTTTCAAGAAATGGCTACTCTTAGGGTACAGATGTGCCGTTTTTGAAAAGGATTGGGTGTTTGCCTATGAGGCTTTTGAAGATGGTGTCATAATCAGAGATATGTCACACACTTCAAGGTTAATATAAAAACACTAAAACTTTGGAAAAGTGACTAGTCCTAAATGACAGTTACAGGTTTTTACTAAACCAGTTGTTTTTATCCATAAGTTTGAAGATTAACCTTCAAACTTATGGATTTCTTTTTATAGGTTTCTTCACTGCTTAAATGGCGATGACTCGCACCCAGTCGATCCACATCTCGCCCGGTAGGTCTTCGTCGTGAATGGGGCCGGCCCACACGGTGTTGCCGTTGAGGGTGCCGCCTAACGAGTAGTTGAGGATGATGTCGAACGGGTAGTGGGTGAAGGGAAACTGACTGAGGGCTTCTTCCGGATCTTCCAGATGAATGTTCTCGTACCTCCATGTTTCTTTGCCATCCACATAGAAGATAACGGCCTCGTCGGTTCGCTCGGCAGCATAGGTGTGAAACTGGGTTACGTCGAACGAGGTGTCGGGATTGGGGTTGGTTACCCCTGCCGATCCATCGGGTCCGTTGATGTAGAACGTGTGGACGGTCTGGTAAATCTGTCCCGGCGTGCTTTGAACCCACTCCATGATGTCTACCTCGCCTCCCCTGGGCCAAGAGGGAGCGCCCATGGGCATTTGCCAGATGGCAGGGAAGGCACCACGTACATGGCTGGTGAGTCGCGCACGGACTTCCACTCGGGTGTTGCCGGGGAAGCCAATATTGGAGCGGATACCCCCATTCTTGTAATGTCCCTCGTGAAGGGTTGCGGATAGCTTCAAGAATCCATCTTCCACCCGCACGTTCTCGTAGCCTTTTACATGTTCAAAGTGTTGCGACCAGGCATTGTTGGCATAGGTGCATAACCGCCATATGGCGGTGTCGGGCAGGTTGCCGGGGCCATTAAAAAGGTCGATGAACAGGGTTCCAGGTGCTTCCGGATGGGGTTCGGCGGTTTGATGCTCTCCCGACGATCCGGTGCATGCAAAGGATAATAAAAGAACGCTACTAATAAGAATGAGGTGTTTCATAATTTTATAGTGAATTAATAATCTATATCTGCTATGTAATCGGCTCGGTACGACATGTGGGGAGTGCTGATTACCCGGAGGATATTGCCTTCCAAGTCGGTATACACGAGCTTGTACGAGTAGGTGGAGCCAAACAGGAGGATCTCGTTATTGATCAACTCAACGCTCCCTTGGTACTGCGTGAAGTATTCCGTGGGGAGAGATACGTTTAGTTCAAGGGTTCCTCTCTTTTCGCTTTCGTTGATGTCGTAGATAAGCGCACGGGTGATTCTCTTTTTCTGGCCGTTGTCAAAGAGCAATACCTTGTTTGGTTGCAGCGGTATAGCCGCGTGAATCCCGTCCGTGTATGCCTCTTCGGGCAGTTCAATATCTCCATTTCGTCCTGCCTTGTAAATAATTTTACCGGTTGCCGGGTCAATCTTCCACACTTGATCGGTAAATAACAAGGTCATGTACAGGTAACCCTCTTCGTCGTAGTTTACGGAGTTGGAGTGCAGCCAACTGGGTTTCTCCGGAAGGCCGTTTGCCACCGAGTTGATGCTGGAGGGGATATCTTCCGGGTTCACCTCGTCGTAGCAATCCCACTGGGTTTTTATTTTTCCTTCTTTATCCATTACCGTGTAGCCGGGTCCCCAGATGGAATCGTTGGGGGTACCCCCGTAGGCGGTAAGATCAAACGCGCGGGGAACAAAGTTGACTGCGATTATATCGCCGTTGGGTAAGTAACGAATTTCGTGGTGCGCGTACACCGTGGGGTGAAGGGCGCTCATGAGCTTATTCCCGTATATATCAATCTCTTCAATCCACTCTCCGGTAAACGACTTTGAGGGGGCTTCACCTAAAATAGCGACAAAGGTATTGGTCTTCGGGTTGAAGTTGGCCACCTTCACTGATTTCTCCATGTTTTGATACCATACAACCTCCCCACGAGAGTTAATGATGGTGATGTACCCGGGTTTATCCATCCTTGTTAGCATCACGTAGCCGGGGATGTCGATCTCCACCGTGTTTTGGTAAAGATCGTACTGCGGCACATCAGGGGGCAACCCACGTGTGGTAAAGGTGTATTCTTCCGATTGAGCTTGGGTGCCTCCTCCTTGGGCCTTCACGTGGAATGTGTACTGGGTCTCGGGTTCTAAGAATACCAACGTGGTGGTGCTTCTGCCTTCTGCCTCCACGGTTTTCGTTTCTTTCAGGAGCGATTCATCGCGGGTGGGCCAATAGGCAATGGAGTATTGTACTTTGGTGCGTAGCTGGAGGGTTATATCCACGCGCAGGGCGTTGTCCGACCATACGCCTGCCTCGATCGATTCGAGCAGTTCTGCCACCGTGTCCACATCGTCGTCTTTTTCACACGAGATGACGAGGAGCGACAGGGCAAGCAGTAAATAGAATAAATTATATTTTTTCATTGTAAGTTATCATTCATGATAGCAATACGTAACGTAATCGAAGAGGCCGTAATTCTCTTTCTCCGGCTGGTGATCCCCGATGAACTTGAGGTTCTCTACGCTGCAAAATATATGAAACGAGTATTCCTCGCCAAATGTTTGTTGAACGGAACTCACCACTTGGTCGTCAATGATCCATTGCACAAAGTAGTTGCCATCGCGTAGGCTAAGGTCTATTTCAAAAATGTGCCACCCGGTTTTGATGGGGATGTAGACCGACTTGCTGGGGTTGTCTTGCGTGGTCATGTAGGCAATCATCTCGTCGGGTGCTGCACCGGTCTCTAAGCGAACGCTTTCTTTTCCATACCCTACCTCGAAATCAATCTCGTGATGATCGTCGCAATAGATCCATGATCCCACGCTGGCCATATCTCCCTCGCCCATCTGTGGGATATAGGTGCGCCAGGTGTATCGGCCCGTGGTGTAGGTATCTGTCGTGCGTATTTTCTTCCTATCCCACGAGTGGGCACGGGTGAAGATACGAAGCGTGCCTTCTTCAAGAACGCATTGGTTATCGGGATTGTCGTCTTGATGGGCGTAGACCCACCCGTCGAGATTATCAAAATCCCACGTAATGCATTCGGGCTGCTGATTCTTCTCCGTGCATGCTGCCCCCAAGAGAAGAGGCAGCATGCAGAGAAGAGTGATTGTTTTTTTAATGGTCATTGGTGCCAGGATGTTTTAGTTCGCGAAACTTCTTCCGTTTGCTAATTCCGGGTTGAGGTCTTGCTCCCTTTTGGGTGCCGGGTAGTACCTGCGGATGTCGTTCTCGGTGAGATCAGAAGGGTAAACCTTCCAGTCGGAACTATAATCAGCATTCGGGTCGATAGCATTTTTCTCTCTCCACTCCGACTTCACCTTGATGGCGGCAACATACTTATCAAGACGATCTTTCCACAATCCCATGCGGATCAGGTCCGGACGGCGTACTCCTTCGTTGTTAAGCTCAAGAAGTCGCTCATCGCAGATAGTGCTTCGCAGCGCTTCTTTCGTGGAGTTATCCGCCAATGATATATTGTGCGAGTCATTGCCAAAGGCTCGTTCACGAATACGGTTCACGAGGGTTACTCCCTCTTGCGACGGTCCGTTCAGTTCATTAAGTATCTCGGCCTTGCAAAGGATGATGTCTGCCAAGCGCATGATGGGCATGTTGTTGTTCGTATTGTAATTGTAGGTTCCCGGGCGCATGTACTTGTACTTTTGCGTAAAGGATGATCCCAGCTCGTAGATGGTGGTAGTGGGAGTTTCTTCATAAACGGTTCCCACCTTTTCCACCGATTCGGGGATTTGATAGAATCGTTGCTTGGGCGAGTCATCGTTATCGTACACATTACGGAAAGAGACCACCAGTAGATCGGTATATCGCTCGTCCTCTTTGTCGTACATCCATGTCAACTCCAGCGGAACGCTGAATAGGTTCCAGCCCATGTCGTAATCCCAAGGGGTGAAGTTCATCCCGATATCGGAACTGCCCGAAGGGATGTCTTGGCTGGAGCGGATAGCAAAGATAAGCTCGTTATTGTAGCGTGTCTCGTCGCTGGATGGATCAAACACGTTCCACACTTTCTCTTGCAACGAGTAGGTGCTGCCTTCAAGAGCCAACACTTCGTTCGCGTATTTCAGTGCTTCGTTCCATAACGACGTGGCGTCACCACCCTCCAGGCGTGTTCTACCGGCTGCACGCATGTAAAGGCGGGTTAGGAAACCGGCAGCAGCACCGTAAGTGGCTCTTCCCGCGTCTAATTTGCTGGCGTAGCTCTTGGGCAAGAACTCTTTCGCCGTCAGAAGATCTTCCCTTATTTGGTCTTCCAGCTCGTTCACCGAAGCGGGAGGGAGGAGCGCGTCAACGGGCGTACTGCTGCTATTGATCAAGGGAACCGTGTAAAAGAGGTCCGTGAGCATGTAGTAAGCAAACCCTCGCATAAAGTAGGCTTCTGCAATCAGTGCGTTCTTTGCGGCAGTGGCAGCGGCCACATCTTCGTCAAACTCTAGGTCATCTATCAGTGGGATATTGTCAATGGCGATATTGGCGCGGCTAATCATGTGGTAATAACCGTTCCATGAATTGGCAACGTCGCCATTAATGCTCATCTTTCCCTCGTTGAGCAGTTCATTATCCATCCCTGCCCGGTAGATGGCGTCGGTGGGCATATCGTTTAGGTAAAAGATTGCCCTGTTCGAAACCCTGTGCAGGGGCTGGTAGATAGCGTTTACGGCTGCTTGGGCATCGTCTTTTGTGGTGAAAGCGTTATCGGTTGTCAATTCCGAGTAGACAACCTCTTTCAATGTTTCTTCGCATGCGGTGATGAAGCCTAGCGTTAACACCACCAGCACAGAAACTACTATTTTTTTTGTCATGATGATTCTCATTATCTTGCTACGTTAAAATGTTATTTTTGCTCCTACGTTGAACATTCTATAGGAAGGGTACGAGCTAAAATCAAGCCCTTGAGATACGGCCGATCCGCCATTCGTGCTCACCTCTGGATCGAAGCCCGAGTAGTTGGTGATGGTTATCAGGTTCTGCGCGCCAATGAATAGGCGCAACCCTTTCACGTAGGATTGCATGTTGCCCACTTTGTTGACCGGTAAGTTATATCCCAGCTCCACGTTTTGGAGTCGAACGTAATCTGCACTTTCCACAAACCTGCTGTTGATGTAGGAGCCGTACTTTAGTCCCGCATCCGATCGGTACCCCGCTCTCGGGATCTCGTTGGATGGATTTTGTTGTGTCCACCTGTCGGTCGATACTTTCAAACGGTCTTGGTCCTCAAGTACCACGCGGCTCAAGTTAAGGAGACTCGCTCCCAAGGAGGCATCAAAGAAGAACGAGAAATCAAAATCACCGAATGTCAGGTTGTTACCCAGCCCCATGATCAGGTCGGGGTTACCGTCGCCAATCACTGTTCGGTCGGCAATCGTGATAACACCATCGCCATCCAGGTCCTTGAACTTCGGGTCGCCCGGTACCGATGTGGGTTGCGGAGCGTAGGTCTCCCCGGTTTGCACTACCCCGTCAAAGACGTACCCATAAATGGTGCTAAGGGGGTACCCTTCCTTCAGCATGGCATACTCTTCCCAGAGGTACCACCCTTGCGGGCGCACCGTCTCAAAGCGTGCTTCGCCTTGGTTTAGCTCCAGTACCATGTTGTTATTGCGCGAGAGGTTCATGGTGGTGGTCCAGCTAAAGTTGGGTCTCACGAAGTTGTTTGTTTTCACGAACAACTCAAAACCGCGGTTCCGTATTTTACCGTTGTTCCCCATCATGGTGGTAAACCCTCCGGTTGAGGTGGAGACGGAGATAGGGTTCAGTAGATCGCTCGTGATCTTGTTGTAATAATCGAAGTTTACTTCCACGCGCTTGTTGTACAACGAGAAGTCGACTCCCAAGTTAAGCTGCGCGGTGGATTCCCACTTCAACGCGTTGTTCTCGGGGTTAGAGGGGTACATTCCCTTAACGATGGATCCTCCACCCAGGTATACGTCCGTGATACCAAACTTTCGTTGCGAGAGGTAGTTCCCAATCCCATCGTTCCCTGTGATTCCATAGCTGGTACGCAGCTTTATGTCGTAGAACAGAGGTTTGGTGAACTCCATGAAGGGTTCTTCACCCAACTGCCAGGCAATGGACCCGGAAGGGAAGTATCCCCACTTGTTCCCGGGACCGAAGTTGGACGACCCGTCGGCACGGATCGAAGCATTAAGGATGTACTTATCCAACAGTACATACTCGGCGCGACCAAAGAAGGAGAGCTTCGTATTGTCTTCCCTCCATGAGTGAACATACTGTATTGTTTGTGCAGCACCCATGTTGTTGAAAGAGAACTCATCCGTCGAGAATCCAAAGCCTTGCATCCCGTTGCTTTCTCCCACCTGCTTGGCGTACGTCGTTCCTCCCAGCAACTTCACGTTGTGGATATCGTTAAGAAGCTGGTGCCACGTGAGCGTCGCGTCCAGTTGCTGGCGGTCCGTTTTATAGTTGTTGATCGTTCCCAGTCCATCATTTGCTTTTCCAATGTTGGTGGTTTTGGGATAATACTTCTGTGCTTTCGTGTTGTCGTTGCTATACGTGTACTGCACCCGTCCGGTAAGCGATTCAAGAATGTCCACCTCACCGTGTAACGAGACATACATGTTGTTCGTGATGCTCTCGAAGTCCACGTCGTTGAGCTCACTAAAGATGCCCGGCTTGCGTCCCTGTTCGCCAAACACGTTATCCCCGCTTTCCGTGGTGAGGGGCGACATCAAGAAGATGTTATAGATCACGTTGTCCACCGTGGTGTTGGTACCCATGTTCAGGTAGTTTTTATTGGACCGTGCCATGTATACATTCGAGCCAAAGCGAACCCTGTCGTTGAGCTTATAATCCAAGTTCATCCGTGAACTGATGCGGTTGAACTGCGTGTTTTGCAAAATCCCCTCATCGTCAAGGTAGTTGGCAGATATCGCCATTGCCATCTTGTCCGATCCCCCGGTCAGCATCAATTGGTGCGTCTGCGTGAGAGCGGTGCGGGTGGTTGCTTCAATCCAGTCGGTTCCACTTCCTTTGTACTGCAATTGCTCTGCAGTATAGGGAGGGTTTCCTGAGCTGCCCCCTTGTTCCCACGTCTTGATGGCGTGCGACATCACGTCTTGCGCGTCCATTAATTCCCAAGGATTGCTGAGGTCTTTCACCGAGCTGTTATAGGAATACGACACGTTAAAAATATCCTTCACCCCCTTTTTGGTGGTGATGAGTACCACCCCGTTTGCTCCCCGAGCACCGTAAATAGCGGTTGCCGCGGCATCTTTAAGGATCTCGATCGATTCGATGTCCTCGGGGTTAATCTGGTTCCCTATATCGGTTTGGAACCCATCAATCACGTACAATGGCTCGTTGTTAGAGCTGATGGAGGAAGCCCCCCTTACCCGGATAGAAATTCCACCCCCGGGTTCCGCGGAGTTTTGGCGCACATGCACCCCCGCAGCCCTTCCTTTCAGGAGCTGTGCCGTGCTGGTCACCAGTCCCGCTTTAATATCATCGGTCTTTAAGGAAGTAATGGCACCGGCAATGTCGCGCTTGCGAGTAACACCGTAACCCACCACCACCAGTTCATCTATAAGCATGTTGTCGGGCGATAAGTAAATGGTGATATTATCCATATCACTCGTTACCGTTATCTCTTTTTTTAGCATGCCAATAAAAGAAATCTCCAATACCTGTCCCGGCGAGACGTTGATCGAGAAGTTCCCGTCCAAGTCGGTGGTCTGGCCGGTACCTGTGCCTTTCACTACAATGGTAGCCCCGATAAGTGGTTCTTGCGCCGTTTCATCTATCACTACTCCGTTCAGTTTTTGTTGTTGCGCGAATGTTGCAAAAAAGCAAATGCACATCAACGATGCAATCCATATTCTCTTCATAAATGTTGTTGTTTTAGGCAGTAGAAAATAAAAATTTTAATTAACTTTGGCGCAAATATAGAGTTGTTGTAATTAATTGATGTTCGATTCTGTGCAAATATGTTCCAAAATCGTCCTTTTAAGATTTGAGGTCGTGGGATTAACGTTGAAATAGACCATCAATAGGATGTTTTCTTAAAATGAATTTTTATAAATATTCGTAGTATCTTTATCCTCGATTTATCGCATTATCAAATGACAAAAACATTTAAATTGATCTTGGGCTTCTTATTGATGTTCGCTTATGGTACGCGGGCTTCCGAGGTCCATTACAACTTTAAGCAGGTGTCCGTTGGCGATGGGCTTTCACATTCCACCGTCACTTCAATACTGAAGACCTCCAAGGGAAATCTATGGGTCGGTACCCGTTCGGGACTGAATATCATTGATCAGGACGAAATCCGCATCTATCTGCATGAAGAAGAGAACAACCTTTCCCTTCCCTCCAACGATATCTATTTTGTCATGGAAGATTCCCAAAACAACATCTGGGTGTCCACGGCCAACGGGCTTGCTCGTTATGATGCTTCAAGTGATCGCTTTATATTGGTTATTCGCGACCGGATCTATCATTTCTTAACGTTACCGGACGGCATTCTTTTCGCGGGGGATAATTATTTGTTTCATTATGAAGAGTCAGTGCAGAGCTACCGTGCACTACCTATAAACTCGGCTATAGAAGAACCTGCATTTGATCAGTACAAGGTGTTTAAACTTCAATGGATGCACGACGGGAGCGTGCTGCTCACCACCAAGAACAACGGGTTGCTCCGGTATAATTTGCAGAGCAACAAGATTGAACCCCTGACCGTGGCGGCGGAGCACACCATCATGTCGAGCCATACCGACGGGGAGGGGAACATCTACTATTCTTTTTATAACGAGGGACTGTTTTGTTACGATCGCGATGGGAATCAAACCGCGCATTACACCACCCGCAACTCAGCATTAACCAACAACATCATTCTTGACATCCACGAGCGGGAGGGCGAGTTGTGGCTGGCGACCGATGGAGGCGGTATCACGATCTTGAACAAGAGGGATCAAAGCATGCGTACGCTTCAACACATACCGGGAGACCCCGCATCGTTGCCCGTCAACTCCATCATGTTGCTGTATCACGATCAGGATAATGACCTTTGGGCCGGCACGGTGCGGGGTGGCTTGTTCCAGATTAAAGAAACCTATATTCGAATCAACTCGGACGTGGCTTTAAATAATCACAATGGGTTGAGCGAGCGGGCAATCATTAGCCTTCTCGAGGATGCCGACTCCACTCTGTGGATAGGCACCGATGGCGGAGGGATCAACAAGTACAACCCTTTCACGGGTCGCTTCACGCACTTTCTTAACACGTATGGCGATAAGGTGGTGTCGATCACCGATCTGTCTGAGAGCGAGCTGATCGTCTCGCTTTACGGGAAGGGGGTGTATGTTTTTAACAAGCATACCGGCCGGTATCGTCCCTTTACCATCGTGAACGATTCGGTGCATCAGAGCGAGAGCTTTGGGGGTTACATGCCTTTGCTGCACCGGATTGGAAGGGATCAGATCTTGGTCTTGTCGCAGAATGCCTACGTGTATCATCCCTCTAACCAGAGCTTCATTCCGGTCACTACTGCCAGCGACCGTTATGAGCTGGCGACACTTAACCTGCAGTATGCCGGCGACGAGTATATTTTCCTCAGCAAAGAAAACAGCGTCTACTTCCTGAGTAGGGAGACCTACGTGCTGGATCACCTCTTGACGATCAACGAGAATGACGTCATTCACTCGGTTAGTTATGACGGCAAGGGAACCCTTTGGTTGGGTACCAATAACGGGTTAAAGTATTACAACCTAAAGGAGAAGAAGCTGTCTCAAATAGAGACCAAAATGTTTAACGAAATCTCGTACCTGTACTACGACGATAAAGACAGGCTGTGGATCAGTGCTCAAAACAGGCTCTTCTCGTACATCATCCCTCAAGATCGCTTTGTCATCTGGAGTGAGTCCGAAGGGTTCACGGCCAACGAGATCCTGTACATGTACCAGCAGAAGTCGAGGACAAACAACATTTACCTGGGGGGTACCAACGGTTTGGTGATTATCGATGAAGAAATTGCCTACGATACCCAGCGAGATGATGCGGTTAACCTGGTCGACTTTCATTTCAATGGAAAATCACACCTCCAGGCGCTTGATGAAGAGACGCGTATCGTCAGAATCCCAAGTACGTATACCTCCCTGCTGGTGCACATGGGGCTGAAAGGAACCGATATCTTTAGTCAAACCTTGTTCCGCTACCATATCTCCGGGCTGTCTGATCAGTACACGGAGACGTACAGCCGTCGAATCAACTTGCCTCAGCTGCCGCCGGGGAACTATACCATCGATGCCTCATTCCTCACCAGCAGTGGCGAGTGGAGCCAACCCTCCACCATCCTCAAGATCCACGTGCGGCCTCCATGGTACAAAAGCAGTTGGTTCCTCTTGCTGATGATTTTGCTCGCGTTGCTTCTGATCTACGGGATCATGGCAGAGGTTATCCGCAGGAACCGGTATCGACTGGTTCTGGAGAAAAAAGAAATGGAGCAGCGGGTGAACGAGGAGAAAATTGGATTCCTGGTGAACGTGAGCCACGAGTTGCGTACCCCGCTCACGCTCGTGTACGCACCTTTGAAGCGTTTACTGGAGAACAACACCGTGCTTTCGGGGAATGGGTACCTGAAAGAGCAGTTGGTGCTAATTTTTAAGCAAACCGTGCTGATGAAAGATGTCATCAACATGGTGCTCGATATTAATAAACTTAACACGGGGTACGATACCCTTGTCAAGCAGCCTCACCCCCTGAACAGCTGGATAGAAGCGTTGGCAAACGATTTTAGGAATGAGATGGAAAACAAGCAGCTTAGCCTGGTCTTAACGTTGGATCCAACGCTGGATAGGATCTCGTTCGATGACAGCAAGTGCCGCATTATTTTGTCCAACCTCTTGATGAACGCGCGCAAGGTCAGTGAAAGCAGCACGACCATCACCGTGGGGACCAAGAAGGAGAACGGATCTGCTTTCGTGACGGTAAGCGACGAGGGGGTGGGCTTGAAGGATGTAGACACCACGCGCCTCTTCAGTCGCTTCTACCAAGGGAAGCATGGGATACAGGGCAGCGGGATTGGACTCTACTATTCTCGCACGCTGATCGAGAAGCATGGAGGCACCATCGGCGCGTACGATAACGAGGACAAAGGGGCCACGTTCTTCTTTAGCCTGCCGGTCGACAACGGGGCAATGATTCCCACTGTACCTTCTACTGAGGTGGATCATGGTCGTAGCATCAAGGTGGCTCTTGAAGCTACTGTGGAAACTGCCGCTCACGTACCGGCAAGGAACATCAACCTGCGCGATTATTCCCTCTTGCTGGTGGAGGACAACTCGGATTTGCTGGGCTACTTGCAGGAGTCTTTCGCCGATGTGTTTAAAAGCTTGGCGGTGGCGACAGACGGGGAGGCGGCACTGGATCAGATTCAACAGAAGCAGCCGGACATCGTGGTAAGCGATGTCATGATGCCCGGGATGGATGGCTACCAGTTATGCAGGCACATCAAGACCGATATCAATATCAGCCATATCCCGGTGATATTGCTGACCGCCAAGTCGGATAAAGAGAGCATCGAATCGGGGTACAAGCAGGGAGCGGACTTTTACATCACGAAGCCGTTTGATATTGACTTCCTGCGACTGATCATCACGAATCAACTGGCTGCACGTGAAGCGATCAAGGCAAAGCACAAGCAGATCCCCGGTTTAATGGTTCCCGAGGAGGTGACCATTAGTTCGGCGGATGAAATCTTCTTGAATAAACTCAACCAGCTGATCGCGGATAATTTGAGCAACCCGGCACTGAACGTCGATTTCCTAACCACGGAGATTGCCATGAGTCGTTCGTCTCTTTATAATAAGATGAGCAACCTCCTGGGCATCGGTGTAAACGACTACATCAATAAGATGCGGCTGTCTAAGGCGGCTGAGCTGTTAGAGAAAACAGAAATGGCCATTGGGGATATTGCTGCCGATTTAGGGTTCAAGAATCAACGGTATTTCAGTACGCTCTTTAAACAGGGAATGGGGGTGTCTCCCTCGGAGCATCGAAAGAAAAACCACGCCTGACCTAAAGCACGTTATTCCATTTTATATAAGAATAAAAATCAAAGGCCGGTCGCCGTGGGGATGGGTACACCCCTACTTGTACTGAAACAGGAGGGGGAATAGGAACGTGACGATGGCCACCCAAACAACGTAGACCGGGAGGTATCCGGCAATGAATCGCTCCACGCTTTCCCCACCGCGGTTGTTCCTCATCGACATAATGAGTTGGAACGTCACCATCAGCAGGTTCACCAGGATCAGGATGTTGCTGCCAAGCACCACGATGCGGTTGGGGGTAACGCCCCACTCGGTAATCCGGAAGAGGATGGCAGCAAGGGCAATCACGTTCACGATAATGGTAACCACCGCCAGCGCGGGCAGTTGGAGGTTCACCCACCGGTTGCTTGCGCGATGGGAATTCTCGGCAATCGAGAAGTGAATAATGGCCATTACTCCCACCAGCAGCACGTTAAAGTGAAAGAGAAACTCCCTGTTGTGAAACGGGTCTTTGTCGGTAGCAATCACCAGAATCAAGTACACCACCAGCGTCACCAAGAGCAGCGGGGTAAATATCTTCGCGATCACGGGCGAAACGTTGGCCACCAGGCGAGGGTTCGCTTGCACCAGGTAGGTTGCGAAGATAGCGGCCGAGGATAATCCCCAAGGGATCACGTAACGCATGTAAAACTGTTCGGCACCGGTATCCACCAGTCGGAACAACGCCAACGTGACTAGGGCGAAGAGCGCTCCCGCGATGAGGATGAGGGTGGACATGACCACCAGATCGCCGTTATACCTCAGGTAACCAATTCTTTTATCGAACTTCCCCGGCTGATTGCCGGCGAACGCGAACCCCAAGAGGGACCATGAAAAGAAAATCATGTGAATGCAAGCCAGCATGAGGGTGTCGCTCCCCTCGTCCACCGGTAGCGTGTTGATGTACAGCACAGATCCCGCGAACGCGAGGCCAATCAGCAAGGTCTTCTTCCAAGAAAGCCTTTGCTTCCAGATAAAGTACACCGCCAACAGCGGGAACAGGACGAACGAGAGGTTCCTCGGGTAAAAGTAATCGGGGTCGATGCCCGTGAAATCGGGTATCTTGGCGATGGTCGTCGCAATGAGAGAGGCTGCCATCACGAAAAGGAGTTCCTTTTTATTGCCCCACGAGATCTCTTCCACGAAATGGGTCCGCTTGCTCCCTTCCGCTGCTTCTCCCAGGAACTCGGAACGCGTAAGGCGGTACACCTCCAGATCAGTAAAGCGTCCGTCCGATAACAACTCACCCTCCTTCATGATTCCCTCCAGGTGGAAGCCCAGCCTGATGGGGATTTGTCGGCTCGGGGTATTCCCAATCGCGCAGAGTATCTGCACCCTGTTCATATCCAGCTCGTGAAAGGCGTGGTGGAAGAGCTTCTCCACGGAGCGGGTCATGACCCCTTGCTTTTGAAACTCCTCGGATAGCCAGTAGCCTATCTCGGTTTTTTTATTGCCAACGTCGGAATCTTTAAAGCCCACCAGCCCGGCAAATTGGCCCCGCACTCGAATGGTGAAAACCATGTTGGACCGAGGGTTGGGGGTGAAGATCAGTGATTTCACGAAATCGACCGTATCGGCTAACTCCTTCGTGCTTTCCACGAAGGGCAACCACCGACCAAGATAAGCCCGTTGGCTATCAATAGTCGTGAAGATATCGTGCGCGTCACTGAGCTCCAGCGCCCTTAATTCAATTTCGTCGTTCACGTTTATCACCATGCTGCAAATGTAGGATAAAAATGAACACCTTGGGTGGCTGACCCTTGCAAATCTTCCGTGTGTACAATGCTAATTTGAAAGTGTTTTGTCCGAAATGTGTATTATTAGTTAATATTACCTATCTTTGGGCGTAATTAATTTCTATTAGTTAATGGAGTCTCTACTTTAATTTAATCTTGCGGAAAGCGTAATCGCTTGATATTTAACAATGAATTATGAAAGATCATGAAAAGGCTGCCTGAGTTAAAAATTAACCTGTTCCAATTGGCAGTGTTACTCAATGAAGAAGAGAGGTACTTTTACAACCTGGTGCTTGAAAATAACGTATATTGCACCCGTTGCAATGGTCCTGCAGCGAATGGAGTAAAGGTGAGGGAGAAGTACCTCACCTGCCTGAATGATATCCGCATACGAGGAACCTGCCGCACGTGCAACGGAGAGGTGGGACGTTTGTTCGAGTTTGGCGAGAACAAGGCGTTTCAAAAGAAAGCGCTCCGTTTCAGGAAATCCATCCAACCCCTGCTCACCGAGGGGCGGGACAAGGGATGAGGGCGGAACCGCTTTTTGCTGCATCCCGGGTTGCCATGGCTGGTCGGGTGGTGGAACAATGAGTAACGATAACACGAAAAACAAATCAACAAAATGAAAGCGATAGTGATAGGGGCTACAGGGGCAACGGGGAGTGACCTGCTGCAATTGTTGCTGAACGATGATCAGGTGGAGAGCGTGGTGGCTTTGATGTTGAGCCTTTTCATTGTCTTAACATCGTTTTCCATCTCTTCCCTAGTTACAGTACGACCTCCTATCTGACTATGGTCATGCCTGTTGACACCACGAAAAACCATACGTTTACCATTAATCATCAGCTCACCCCTGCTGCCTATGCTAACCTCTTTAAAGCCCACTTTACCACCTCTTATATCAATGCTATTATTACCCTCATTCAATGTCAATATCAAATCGTAAAGATTTGGTGTTTCAGCACTCCATTTATCAGGATTAGCAATATCAAATTCCATAGTGTTAACACCTAAATTGGGGTTGTCCAGCACTTTTTCTGCTACCACCTTAAGGTCAGAGTCAACTATCTTGGCAGTTAACTTACCTTTTCTAAGTTTATTACCTGTCAGCTCAATATCCACTGTAACTTTGGCATCTCTGTACTCATCATCTAGGTCTGTACGAAAGAAATAATCTCTTATCTGTGTTTTAGGTGCCGACCAAAGAAATACATCGCGGTTGATGCCACTGAAACGCCAGAAATCCTGACATTCTAAAAACGAACCGCTAGTAAATCGATATATCTGTACCGAAATAGTATTTTTTCCTGGTTTTACATAAGGCGAAATATTAAACTCAGATGGTAAGTATGAATCTTCTGAGTAGCCCACCTGCTTGCCGTTTACCCATAGGTAATAACCAGGGCCTGCACCATTAAAACGTACAAAAATATCCCTTCCTTTCCATTCCGATGGAAGATCAAACTCCCTTTTATAACTACCCACCGGGTTCTTCATATCATTGTTATAGGTCCACTCATCAGGGCGGTCGGCCATCACACTATAATTCTCATCATATGTAAATGGATAACGAACGTTTACATATAGCGGCTGATCCCATTTTTTACCGTTCTTTATACCATACAACTGCCATACAGAAGGAATTGTAATATCATCCCATTCTCTTGTATCGAAGTTGTTTTCGTGAAACCCTATGGGCTTTGTTTCCGGATTTGGTGTCCACTTAAATTTCCATGTACCGTTTAGAGTAATAAAGTATGGCGATTGCTCCATACTTTTAGAAATTACATCTTCTTCCGAAGCAAACGGAATTGCCAAGGTGTGCGCTTCTTCTCTGTTAATCTGTGTAATAGTTACATCGTTCCATGCATCCTCCCATATATCTTGCGCACATAAAGGTGAGCATAGAAATATAAGCATGAAGAAAAATAAAAATTGTTTACTTGTTTGCTTCATTACTGTATTATTTTGATTGATTATGTTAACGTAGATTGCCTAATATCAGTAGATGGCCTCTGTTATTACCCGTTCAGTCTTATCAAAAAGTTCTTGAAAAGGCATTTCCTTTACAGGTATAGGGTCATGAACAATAAATTCAAGAGTATTACCAATCCCCAATGGAAATGAGCCCCATTTGGTCA